>Ga0114978_10001079_pt1 | contig 23042 bp, 14 predicted proteins | sample S_140212_EF_Meta_FD_87027 | JGI IMG/M metagenome (GOLD analysis project Ga0114978, IMG submission 87027) | Freshwater microbial communities from Lake Simoncouche, Canada to study carbon cycling - S_140212_EF_MetaG | ecosystem: Environmental > Aquatic > Freshwater > Lake | place: Lake...
ACCAGCAACGACTCGGTTTCAATCTGGGGATAGTCGCGAGCAACATGAGCAAACACTTCATCCCAGAGGACCATACCGAATCCCTGAGCGTTGCTTTTGGTGATCGACGCGACACGACGGCGGGGCCTCAGGATCGCTTGCTCGAACGCGGCCCGAATGATCCGTTCGCACCCTCGTCGCGTGAAGACCGAGGTTTGAATTGCCACGTCGTGCTCGGTGTGTTGGTAGAGTCGCCCACCGATGTTCGCATATTCACCCTCGGTATTCTCGCGGAAGACCAGCATGTCGATCGAACCGGGGGCTTTGTTTCTCAGCGGGCTTTCGACACCTGCGTACAGGTAAGCGGGCCGTAAACAGACACATTGATCGAACCGCCGCCGAATCGGCAGTAATAATCCGTTTAAGGTCAGATGATCCTGAACCTCAGGATGACCGACCGCACCAAGCAGCATGGCATCAAAAGTTGCCAGCTGATCCAGGAAATCAGGGGGGGCCATTCGCTGGTGTTCAAAATAGTAATCGGTTCCCCAGGGAAACCGTGTCCAAGTCAATTGATTGCCCATTTTGGCGACAGCCGCCTCGGCAACACGAATGGCTTGTTCGGTCACTTCGGGACCAATGCCATCACCTCCAATGACTGCAATCCGAAATTCTGCCGACATGAATCTGCTCTCATTTCCCCTCTTGTTCGGCAAAAGGGAATCCGGGGTGAAGATCGTCAAATCAAAAACCCGGTTGCGAGAGCAACCGGGTTTTGAAGTCACTGTAAAATCAGCAGCAAACAGGATTTGGAGCCGACAGTCATCACCTAGCGACCGGGACCGAACGCCTTGCTGTTGTTTCCATCAGACTGTTGCTGAGGAGTCTGTCGGCCTTTGGAGTAAGCTCCGGAAACGTTTCCGTTTGAACTGCGATCACCGGAAATATCCTTGGTGGATTCGCTGGCCGATCCGGCCTTCAAGTTGTACTTGCGTTCCTGGCCAGGAAGATACGTGCGGCGTTTATTGTGGTAACCGATGTAGGCCAGAAAATCGTTCAGCTTGATGACGCGGACCCCGTTTGAGCGAGCTTCCTTTTGCATATCATCGTAATTTCGCAAGATTTTGTGGACCTTGGCTTTTTCCTCTTCGCCAGTCACGTCTTGCAATTCGGGAATGTTTCCCTTGACCAGGAAACGGGTTTGAACGGTAATTTTTCCATCTTCGGGGACGCGTTCGCCCGCATCGTTCACTTCGTTGTCGATGACACAGCCTGCGACGGTCATCATCTGATGGAACTGTTCACGATCGCTCCGTCCATCCCCATCCAGATCAATATCGCCGATTACGGCCACTTTCTCGATGAGTCCCGGGCTCCAAATCGGTGTGTAAATCAAATCTTCGGAAACCATGGGGCGATACAGATCCTCTTCGATGACCTTGGCCTCGGCCATGTGTGGTCCGAGGATCCGGGTCACCTCGATCTTTCCTTTAATATCTTCTTGCCCCCGACCGACCCCGAGGTTTTCTTTCGCATAAACGCTGAAAGTCATGCGGGGTTTCAGGTAATCTGCTTCACCAAGGCTGATCCAGACGGTCCCGGAAGCGGGTTCGACTCGACGAATCACACCGTCTGCGACTTCAAAGCTCAGTTTTTCCAAGTTATCGATTTTGTCTTTCAGAATATCGATCCGAATTTCCAGACCGGAAATTTGACTGGTGAGTGTTTTGCGTTCTTTTTCCCTTGATTCTTTCTCTTGAGCCAATTCGTCCATGGCAGCATTAAGCTGCGACTTTACGCCCGCGATTTCCTGAATCTTGGCGTTCACCTTTTCGTCGCGATCACCAATCACACCCAACTTATCACGCTCGGCGTCTTTCGTCTGCTTGGAATAGTTATCGACCTCTTGCTTATACTGGGATTTCAATTTCAGAACTTCCGCTTCCAAAGTTGCAACGGTCGCAGCTTTGGAATCACGATCCTTGGTGGCGCCATCGAGTGAATCGCGCAGTTTTTTCAGGGTTTCTACCACGGTTGTCCCGACAACGTCTTTTCCATTCATCCGCATCTCATCGTCGAGGCCACGGATCACGGTCACTTTGTTTTCGGTATTGATGGATCCACAACCTGGGCGAAATTGATGCCGATTTTCTTTTTTAACTCTTGAATGTCATCGTCGACATTTTTGACCGACCGATTCAGTTTCTGGTTTTCGTCGTTGAGTTTGGAAATTTCCGCAAATTTGCCTGCAGACTCGTTGTAGAACACGTAAGTCGTGATTCCGAAGAGCATCGACAGAAACGCAAAAAAGACCAGAAAGTAATGGACGGCAGTTGGTTTGTTGGCAGCGGCAGCCATGGTTTTCCCTTAGGCGGTAACCGTATGATGTGTAAGGAATAGGTCAGTTCCAGCAACTGGTTTTCCAACCCAATCATCCGATCGAAATGTTTTGTTCCAAACAGTGTAAACAGCACTCAGTACGAGTCAAGCAGTTTCTATGGAAAGAAGGTTGCTGGCTCGACTTTGTGATTCCCACCAAAAATTCGTGAGACTCGGTTCAAGCGGTGGATTCATTCCCCTGGCTTCACACGCTTTTGATCGATTCCAACGAGACCTTAAGCCATCCTCTTCCCTCTTTTCGACACTCGACAGCGACAGCATTGGACGAAACCCGTGGCATTCGTGTTCCTGGACCATTCCGTGTGGAAGTTGTCAAATGTTCCGGTTTTGTCACCCGACGTACCCCCGAATCCCACGAATTGGCTCCACTTGACGTAATGACCAACATGGAAAAAACTCGCTTTCAAAATCAAACTCTCCACATCATTCCGCATGGTGTAAGGACCGGCATCGTGAAGACTGGCATTCTGAAGTTCCGCATCGTGCAGATTGGTATCGCATACGCTGGTATCGCATACGCTGGTATCGCATACGCTGGTATCGCCCAGACCCTCGCGAACGGGATTTTGGCACTTCGCGGCGATTTCATTCGATCGATCGCGGTTTCCACCATGTTGATGCTGCTTTTGGCTGGCTGTCTGGCTGAGTCCGCTCCGGATCAAAAAGCCCTCAAGCAGGGTTTTTCCGGACAGGAAATTGAACTGCTCGCACCCAAATCCCTGAACCTTCCCATGTTTTGGGAAGTTTTACTGCAGGAATGGTCTTCCCAGACGGGGGCCTCCCTGAAATTTGTGGAATTTGCGGAAAACGCTGCGGTTCCGGCACAGACCGAACTCGAAGCGGGCTCAGGGGGGCGACTGATTCTTTTTCCGCTCAATCAACTGAGTGAACTGGAGCCACAACTCAGTCCCCTCCCCATTTCCGATCCCCAGCTCGATTCTCGCGACATCTTTAAAGGGCTGCGTGAACGGGTGCTGACTCGAGATCGCCAGCTCGTCGCCTTTCCGCTTTCAGCACCTGTACTGGTCTGTTATTACCGTCAAGACCTGCTTCGTGCCGCCCGTGGTAAAGCTCCTGAAACTTGGGATGAGTATCAAGAACTGGTCGATTCGCTCGAAAAATGGGCTCCGGGGCTGGTCGCGGTCGAACCGCTGGGTGCCGAGTTTCGGGCAACCACCTTTTTCGCCAGGTCACTTGCCTACTGCAAACATCCCGAAAATTATTCGGTCTGGTTCGATATTGATACAGTGAAACCGACGCTAACGACAGCCGGGTTTATTGAAGGACTCGAGCGAGCACAACAGACGTGGGCTAAACTTCCCGCGGCCGTCGCCACTTACAGTCCCGCCGATTGCCGTCAGTTGGTTCTCAGTGGCAAAGCCGCTTTGGCCATCGGCTGGGAACCGCAGAGCGCTGATCTCGTTTCCCGCTCGACAAGCAACGAGGGATCGCCGCCGCCGCAGCGGATCGAGGGGATCCAGCTCGGGATTTGCCGGCTGCCGGGATCGCGGCGAGTCTTTAATCGTAACTCGAAGAAATGGGATACACTTCCCTCCGGAACCGTGCATTCCCCGGCATTATGTGGATTTTCGGGAATGGCAGCGGGGGTCATCCTTCCCCGTCAGAGCGGGGGTGATGCCGCCGCGGCGAATCTACTGATCAGCCTTACTTCCACAGCACTTTTTGACGAAGCCTTTTCCGCATTACCGAAGGGGCCCTGCCGGGAATCACAGATTTCGATCGCTCCCAACTGGTTTGGCCCAGAGCTTTCCACGGAAGAGTCGAGCCAATACACCGACGCTGTCGCGCAGTCGCTCCGAGATCCCCAACTGGTCGCCGAGTTATCCCTGCTGGGGGCGGAGGAATTTCGCAAGGCCGCATCCATGGCACTGGAACCGCTTTTAAAAGGGGAAGCCGATCCCCAGCAGACCGCCGCAGCCATGCAAAAAGCGTTTGAAGCGATTATTGAGCGGCTCGGGACGGATGCGATCCGCGATTCGCACCGCAGGGGCCTCGGCTTGGCCCCGTTGCCGAAAAAATGAGGCTCAGAAAAAATGACCCTCGCAACAAAAAGAGATTGTTGCAATTTATGAACTCGATCTCGCAACTCACCATTGGGCAATAAGGGGCACCCCGTTAAGATACGTGGGAATGGGGAGCCCTTTTTTTGAGGTGCCGCGAACGCAATTTCGCCTTCAGGGCTTCCGACGAATTTTTGCAGGATGCAGTCCATGGTCTCGACCGCGCAAAATCACTGTCACGGATTTTCTTCACCCGGCTGGCTGCGGGTGTTGTTGCTTGTCTGTTGCGGACTGTTTTCGCCCGCTCTGATGGTATCACCCGCTCACGGGCAAGACGGTTTCCAGGATCTGTTCGATGGCGCCCTGACCCCGAAGGGGAATGGTAAGGCGGAATTTACCGCCACATTGACACCCGCCACCGCCAAACCGGGGGACGAGGTCACTTTGACGGTCACCACGAAACTTCCACCGCAATCCTACATCTACGCCATGACGGGCGATTTCGAGATGCGAACCCAGATCACGACGACCAACGTGGTCGGACTGGAGGGGGTGGACGCCGATTTCAAGCCGAGTCGTGAACCCGAAATCAAGTTGGACCCGCTCCTCAAAATCAAGGTCGGCAAATTCCACGGCAATGTGTCGTGGTCCAAGCGGTTTCGCATCGACCCCCGTGCGACCGTTGATCAAGTCGCCATCGAGTTACAATTGGAAGGCCAATACTGCTCGGAAGGAGCCGGGGGCCAGTGTACACCGATCCAGCCACCGGCCAAATTGCGCGCCACGCTCGTTGACAGCGGATCGGATTCTGCGGCGATCCCTGCGATTCCGTATGACATCACGCTGCGGCCAAAACGGGGAAAGACCAACCCGGTCGAGCTGCGATTTCAATTGGCTCCGACCAAATCCTCGGGGGGTAAGACGGTCAAACTGCGGATCACGATGGCTCTGGATTCAGACTGGCACACCTTCTCGACCACCTTCAAGGGAGATGGGGGGACCCCGACCGAAATTACGCTCGATAAGTTGTATCACCTGAAAGCGGTCGGCCCGGGGTTTGTGCCAGCACGCCCGCCGGAAATCAAAGATATTGATGAAGGAAAGCAGATCCTGCATCAAGAGGTCTATCACGACAAGATCTCGTGGGTTCAGGAATTCGAAGTCCTGCCCGATACTGCTCCCCGAGCCTTCGGGGTTGAGGGGACGATTACTTATCAGACCTGTCGCGAAAGTTGTCTTCCTCCTCGCAGTGAATCTTTTGTACTTGGTGTGACGAGTGACGAGATCGAGCCACCGGCCGATGTCGAATTCTTCCAGGAAGAGGATGCGGGTCCTCTCGAGCGGACACACGTTTCACGACCGCAGGATAAGGGGTTATTGTTCTTTCTGGTGACTGCAATCGGTGCCGCTCTGGTGGCATTGCTGACCCCCTGCGTGTTTCCGATGGTACCGATTACAGTCAGCTTTTTCTTGAAGCAGAACGAAACTCGTGGTGGAAAACCAATTGTTCTGGCACTCGTTTTTTCGGCCGCGATCGTGGCGGCGTTCGTGGTGATTGGCGTGGGAATCGCGGCCATCTTTGGTGCGACCAAGCCGAACGAACTGGCCAACAACTGGATTTTGAATCTGTTCCTCGCCAGCATTTTCTTTGCCTTTGCCCTGAATATGCTCGGACTGTTCGAGATTCAGATTCCCTCATGGCTGGTGAGTTTCACCGCGACCGGTGAACAAACGGGTGGTTTCGTCGGTGTGATTTTCATGGCTTTGACGTTTGTGCTGACTTCGTTCAGCTGTACCTTTGCATTCGTCGGTTCGCTGCTCGCCGCTGCGGCACAGGGAGAATACTATTGGCCGGTGCTAGGCATGCTCGCCTTTGGAACCACGTTTGCTGCCCCGTTCTTTCTGCTGGCGCTGATGCCGGGCACGTTGAAATCGCTCCCCAAAAGCGGAGGCTGGCTCAACGCCGTCAAGGTGGTGATGGGATTTGTCGAACTCGGTGTGGCGGTCAAGTACATCAGTATTGTCGATCAACAATGGAACTCGATCCCCTGGATATTTGATTTTACCAACGTCATGACACTCTGGGGAATTGTTGCGGTCTGTACCGGCTTATATCTGCTGGGACAATTTCGTTTATCGCATGACAGTCCCGTACAGGGGTTATCGCCAGTCCGAGTCTTGCTGGCGATTGGGTTTCTGACACTCGCCGGTTTGTTTGGTATCGGTGTGACTCAACCCGACCGGGAAACCTGGCTGGTCAACCAGTTGATCGCATTTGCTCCGGCTCGAGTCGATCAGGTTGAGCATGAAAAAGATTTTGAACGGGCTGTCGCCGCCGCTTCCGCACAAAATCGTCCTCTGTTCATCGATTTCACCGGAGTATTCTGTACCAACTGCCGTTTGATGGAAATTCGGATGGCACGGCCTAAAAACCACCGTCGGCTGGAACTGTTCATCCAGGTTCAGATCTACACCGACAAAGTTCCCAACGTTGACGACAAGGTGGAAGCGGCCCGATTGTTGGCGCGGAATGTGTCATTGCAGAAGAACTGGTTCGGGGATGTCACGCTTCCAGCCTACGCTGTAGTGACTCCCGATGGAAAAACGGTCTTGTCGAGTTTTTTCGGCATGGAGAAACGGGACGGGGACTTTGCGCGGTTTCTGGATGAGGGCTGGATCCAGTGGCAGTCGATGAGGAAATAAACCAAAGATGCCGACTTGCGCGATCAAACGCCCTATTGAGGTAGAAAACCGCAGAGTGACTGGCGGTTATCCGGGCTGCGAATTGACACTCTTTGGCAACGCTCTTTAGAATTTTAGTTTTTCGATTTTGGTTACCCATTTGCGGCGTATGTCATTCATGTCACAAATTTTTGCAGAAGCGATTCAGAAAGCCGATGTGCTGCTTGAAGCACTTCCGTGGATCCGCCAGTTTCGTGGCCGCCACGTCGTGATCAAGTTGGGTGGCAGCACGATGGAAGAGGTCCAGGCGGTCCAGCATTTTTTGACCGATGTGATTTTCATGTCTTCGGTTGGCATGCGCCCCATTCTGGTGCATGGCGGAGGGAAAGCGATCAATGCGGCAATGGCCAAGGCGGGGATTCAACCTCGTTTCGTCCAGGGTCGACGATATACGGATGACGAGACCCTGGAAATCGTGGCCAAGGTGCTTGCCGGCGATATCTGTCATGGGTTAGTGGATGAAATTTTGCGCCAGGGGGGTGACGCCCGGGGGCTCAACTACCTGACGATGAATTGTTTGAAGGGAAAGCGGTTGATGCTTCCTGTCGAGGGGGGTGAACCGATTGATCTGGGCCGTGTCGGAGAGGTCACCGACATCGATCGTGACTTGCTACTGATGACGTGCCGTGCCGATCAGATTCCCGTCCTTCCTTCCGTGGCGCTGGATGACGAAGGTGGGAAGCTGAACGTAAATGCCGATACGGCGGCGGCGGCGGTGGCTCGATTGATTCAGGCGGAAAAACTGGTGTTTCTCAGCGACGTGCCGGGAATTTTTCTGGACCGGAAAGACCCTTCAACCTTGCAATCTCATTTAAACGCAGCCCGATGTCGCGAGCTCATCCGTGACGGAATCATCGATGCGGGGATGGTGCCCAAGGTCGAAGCCGCACTCGAGGCACTCGAGGCGGGCGTGAAAAAAGTACACATTATCGATGCGCGGATTCCGCATTCGGTGTTGCTCGAAATCTATTCCAATCAGGGTATCGGGACCGAGATCGTCCTCTAGCCTATTTTGTCGAGGAAAAATCATGCATCCTGCTGCGACTCGTTCCAGTCAGAAAACCATTGAGCAGTTCGCGAAGTATGTCGTTCCGAACTACAGACGTTACCCCGTCAGCCTCGTGCATGGCGAGGGGAGCAACGTTTGGGACGCGGAAGGGAAGAGGTATCTCGACCTATTTCCCGGCTGGGGTTGCAACATCCTGGGTCACAGTCCCCCATGGGTGGTGAAGGCGATTCAGCATCAAATCGAACATCTGATCCATGTCCCCAATACGTGGTATACGGAAGCCCAGGGGGATTTTGCCGAGGCGATCGTGACGCACAGTTTTGGCAAGGTGTTTTTTGCTAACAGTGGAACGGAAGCGAACGAAGGGGCGATCAAGCTGGCTCGGCTGCATTATTCGCATCAGGGGACCGGGACACAGAAGTATCGTGTCATTTCGTTCGAGAATGGCTTTCATGGGCGAACCTACGGTTCGGTCACGGCGACAGCACAGCCCAAATATCATGACGGCCTGGGACCGCTGCTGCCAGGCTTCCGCTATGCCCCTTATAACGATCTGGAAGCGGTTCGAGCTTTGGTTGACGATGAAACCTGCGCGATTCTGCTGGAACCGGTTCAAGGGGAGGGGGGGGTGAACATCGCCACCGATGACTTTCTCAAGGGACTGCGACAGTTGTGCGATCAGCGAGAAATGTTGCTGATTTTCGACGAAGTTCAGACCGGAATGGGGCGGACGGGAAATTGGTTTGGCTATCAGCACACAGGAGTCCAGCCCGATATCATGACCTTGGCCAAGGGGGTTGCCGCCGGAGTTGCTTGTGGTGCGATCGTTTGCCAGGATCACATCGCTCCTAGCATGCGGCCGGGGATGCATGCCAGTACTTTTGGTGGCAATCCGTTAGCCATGGCGGCGGGGATTGCCACGATGAAGATCATCGAAGAAGAGGGACTGCTGCAGCACTGCCAGCAAATGTCTGCCCGATTCCACCAGCATTTTGTGGCACTGAAAGAGACACTGCCGATTATCAAAGAGGTTCGGTCGCGGGGGATGATGATTGGGGTCGAGCTGAACATTCCGGCGACCCCGGCTGTGGGAAAATGTATGGAGCGCGGGGTGCTGATCAACGCCACGCACGACACGGTGGTCCGATTGCTTCCGGCCTTGAATATCGCCCCGACTCAGGTTGACGAAGGTTATCAAGTCATTGCCGACGTATTAAAGCAAATGGCGGGCGAGGTTCATGCAGGAACGAGTCATTCGTGATTGCGATGTTTGCATCACGAATGGAATTCGTGGTGGTTCAATTCGGGTCACGCGTCTTCCCTTTTCAAGACAAGTTTGTGACAGTCGATGATCGACGAGAGTCGATTGTCCGTTTTGTGTATTGATTGGATCTCTCGCATCCTTTTTTTCTGGAATCCAGACAACGGCCATGAGTGCTGGGAAATGAATTTGTCATGCGTCATTTGAATTCGCTATTAGAATTAAAGCCAGCAAATGTGAACGCGATTTTTGGGTTGGCCCAGACGTTGAAAGATCGCCTGCGAAAAGGGGATCGTCCTCAAGTTCTGTCCGGTTATGTGATGGCACAGGTCTTTGAAAAGCCATCGCTGCGGACCCGGCTCAGCTTTGATGCGGCGATGATGCAGTTAGGTGGCGCCAGCATTTTCCTGAATGCCAAGGAAGCGGGACTGGGGGGACGAGAAGCCGTTCCCGACGTGGCACGGGTGATTGGGGGTTACAGCGATGTCATCACACTTCGCACGTTTTCCCAAAAGTTAATCGATGCGTTCATCGAACATTCGGGTGTCGCCGTCATCAATGGGCTTTCTGACGAACGTCATCCTTGTCAGGCACTCACAGATCTGTTCACCATGCAGGAAGTGATTGGCGAAGTGAAAGGGAAAAAGTGTGTTTTTGTGGGTGATGGCAACAACGTGGCGAACTCGCTCGCGATTGCCGCGTCGCTGTGTGGCATGTCGTTTGTGGTCTGTTCTCCCGAGGGATATCGGTTGGAAGAACGTTTTCTGAAAGCGCTCGCGAAGAAGTGTCCCTCGGCAGAAGTGTCCCAAACAGATAATTTCAAATCTGCGATGAAAGACGCGGCGATCGTGTACACAGATGTCTGGACCAGCATGGGGCAAGAGGCCGAGGCGGAAGAGCGGCAAAAGGTCTTTGGGCGCTATCAGGTCAACGAAAAGTTGATGAAACTGGCGCCGAAAACTTGCCGTTTCATGCATTGTTTGCCGGCCAAACGAGGACTCGAAGTGACCGACGAAGTGATCGATGGTCCCCAAAGCATCGTCTTTCAGCAGGCACAGAACCGAATGCATCTGGCCAAAGGTCTGTTATTATGGGTGCTCGAGAAATCGATCTGAGCACCTCGTTCAGACCGTATTGGTTGCTGCCGCTGGCGCTCCTCTTGGCTGGGGTCGCGATGTCGCCGTTGGATTTGCAAGTTTCCACGTATTTTCAAGGGAACCGCGCCCGTTGGTTCAGCGAATTGCTCGAGCTTTGCGAAGTGTTTGGCCACGGGGGTGGTGCCTCGCTGATCGTGATTGTCACGGTCGTGTTGGGGCGTCTGGAACTACGCTCTTGGCCATGGCTGATCGCGGGGTCACTCGGATCAGGCGTGGTTGCCAATTTGCTCAAGCTGGGCATTTCACGCACCAGGCCACGTGATTTTGATTTATTGACAGGAACGGTGTGGCAGACCTTCATCCGGGGGGCCGGCGAGACACAGTCGATGCAGAGCATGCCCTCGGCGCATACGGCAACGGCCTGCGGCCTGGCGGTAGTACTGACCGCACTTTATCCACGAGGCGGCGTCTTGTTTTCTGTGCTGGCACTGCTCGTCGGGTTTCAGCGGATCGCCACTCAGGCCCATTTCCCCAGCGATGTCTTTGCGGGGGCAGCCGTGGGTACGTTCGTTGGCATGGCCTGTGCCAAGCTACTTCTTGTCAGTGGGGAACATTCCCGCAGGGCCTGATGCGGGGTTTCCCAATTGGCAGTCCCTTAACCCAGCCCCACTCGCACCGTCTCACTTCTACCAATGATCAATGGTGATTTGGGGCGGCCGTCTCTTCTCCAGAGACCGTTCCACTGGCGACCGCGCTGCGGGCACGAAGAATCCGGTCTGCTGCACGATGCCGCGAGCTGACATGATACTGCGGGACTAATCCGCCAATAAAAATGAGGGCCGTCAGCGAAACCACGGCAAATCGCTCGCGTTGACCAATTTCAAGTGAGACCATGGATCGATGCCGTGTCCCCGTGAACAATTGAAAATACGCATGAACAACCGCAATCCCGTTCAGGGCCGAGGTAATCACGACCGCGACACCCACGTAGGGAAAGGCCTCAACGGTTCCATCGACCAGCATTTCTGTTCCGATGAAACCAAAGGTCCCTGGAAAGCCGACGCTGGCCAATCCTGTAATCATGAACAAGACGGCCAAAGCGGGTGTATGGTCATACAACCCCTGATAATTCGTCAATGACAGCCGACCGCGTCGGGCCTCCAGTGCACGGAGCGTTAAGCCGAATCCCCCCAGCGAGACGCTCGTCGCCATCCAGACGCAAAGGGCACCCGTGAGACTAATGGCGTTGACCGCTTCGAGTCCGACGAGTACTAAAGACGAGTGGCTCAGAAAGAGATAACAGAAAAAGCGACGGGCATCGGTTTGCACGAGGGCAATTCCGGCCGCATACACCGCGGTCATCAGGGATAAAACGCCGATCGTACGCAGTACCCAATCCGGAGCAATCGGCAGCACCAGGCGAATCGCAGCATAGGCTCCGACGAGCGGCATCGCGACAAGAAGTGACGTTCCAAATGTGGCATGCTCGAACAAGTCGCTTACCCAGCAGTGGAACGGAGCGATCCCACACCGAATGAAGATGGCAATCAGCAATGGGATAATCGCCCACAGGGTATGAACCTGCTTGTCTCGTCCCTCATAGTCGACGAATAACTGGCCAATCACCAAGAGCAAGACAAACAATGCCATATGTTTGACATAAACCCCCGTATTCTTACCTCTCATTCGCAGTTCGATATAGGGTTGAATCGTTCCTGCCGCCAGCAGTCCAATAATGAGCCAGGGATCTTCACAGCAGAAGGTGGCGAGGACGATCGCTTCTGAGAAGAGGGTCCAGGCGAAGCTGAATCGACGAACTTTAGTACTCAGGGTCGTGAGTGAAACCAGAAAATACAGCAGTGCGACCAACGACAAGAGTGGCGAACTTAATGGGTCAATCACAAAGATGGGACGCCCCAATAATTTCGTCAGCGGATTCCAGTAATCCTGGGCATCACTGGGAATGACTCCGGCAGGATTAATGAATTCATAGTCAATCCAGGCGCCAACCGTCGTCGCGAGGACGATACTGTTGAATAAGAGCGAATAGCGACTGACGGTAAATTGATCACGTACGCAGGAGACCCAGACGGCCCCAAACAGAGCGACCAGCACCGAGACTTCCAGCCAAGGCAAATGGAGTTCATTCATAATAGTTCCTCAAATGCGGATGACGCCTCTGAGGACGGTTTTTTTTCGATCACTGTTCCACCCAGCATTCTGGTCCAACGGTGTTCGAAGTCGTCACATTTCCGGAGCGCACTCAGAACAGGGCGGACGATGGATTCTTTGAGGTACGCATCCATGTAGCCTCGTTCCAGGGCGAGTCGATAATACCAGGTCCTGACACGTTCTGAGGTTTTCCCCTGCCACATTCCGGAAAATTTTGGCAACCTTTCACCGATCGCATCTTCCATCGTTCGGTAGTCATAGAGCAACGTGGGTGCCCTCAGAAATTGCAGCGTCCGCAGGCATCCATGTCCGAGAATATGCACGAGTGCCAAATAGTAACATCCGAGGCCAATCTCGGCAAAAATCAAACCAACTTGTGACATGGAAGCAAACGAGAGGGCACTTTTGATATCGGTTTGAACGGTACCCGCAAACGTCGCAAACAAGGCAGTCGAAAGTCCGACCACCACGATCAGGATCCGAACAATCAAGGACTGTTCGAGGATCGGACTGAACCGCAGCAGTAGGAAAGCACCGAGGTGGACCGACAAGGCTCCATAGAACACGGCACTGGAAGGTGTAGGCCCCTCCATGGCTCGTGGTAACCAGCCGGAAAAAGGAATCATGGCCGACTTTCCCATTGCGGCAATTAATAGCAGTAAACCAACAAAAAATGCCTGGTTGGGTTCGAGCAGGGTTCTTCCCATGGGCCATTCCCCCGCGAGGAACCCATCGAAGTCTCCTTCCCCTTTCATATGATGCAGTGCCACCGAGGCCATCAGCAATGCCGCATCGGAAACCCGGTAGATAATCCAGACATGCAGTCCATTGGAAGCGGGAGCCGGACGTTCATGAAAAAACGCGACCAGCAATGCCGAGGACAATCCGACGAGTTCCCAGCCCGAGAACAACGTTTCGACGGTTCCTGCCAGGGACGTTGTCACCATTCCCACCACAAAGAGCGATAGCAGCACGAAAAAACGATTGAATCCCCGCTCGCGATGCATATAGCGATTGGCGAAAGCACCGATTGTTCCGCACAAAACAAAAGTCAAAATCACAAAGGGAACCGAAAGTCGATCAAACTCGAATTTGAAGATAAAATGGTAGTGGTAGTGCTCGGCGGGATTTTCCATATGGACCCAACTTCCCAGTTCAATTGGGATCTGAGTATCGTTCCACAGCAGCATGAGCCCCAGCATGGCAATCGCGGCGGTCAATCCGGTTAAAATGCCAGTCTGAATACAGCGTGCGATGACCCGCTCACTGAGGGGCTTGCTCCTTAACAGCGAAGCAATTCCCAGTGTGGCAAACAAAACGGCAGGAGCACCCACAACCAGTAACCCCAGGACCTTGAGGACAAGTGGAACGTCGTTGGAAGGGTGAACCTGGTGCGTGAGATCGGCTGCAAACAGACCGCAGGAATGGAAGACTTCAAACATGTTTCTTGATAATTCTCCGGATGCCACAGGCATCAAATTTGAAGTCAGGCTTCGATTTGAGCGAATTCCAGGTGTTCACGCCACCCTCGATACCATTCGGCGGATGAATTCGCCTTGGGTAAAGTGGTGACTGAGGGTTGATATTGATGGAACTCGTCCTCGCGATAAACCAGGATTCGGTTCGAATGGGGATCGAGTAGCGCCAACTGGACCCAACCGTTATGAATGATGTTCCGAACGACTTCGCTACGAGAAATGATTTGCCGAATCCCTGCTGGAGTCGATTCAATCACCATGAGCAATCGTACGGGCTCATGAATCTCGACACCTTGCCAAGGCAAGCCCGGCCGCAAGTCACTCGCCGCGCCATCCATGACACCCAGCAATGAAGTGACATTATGCGGGAGCTTGGTGCCACACCCCCAGCCGGGCGAATCAATGTACGAGAAAAAGTACTGCAAGTTGATCCCCGAACAGACGGGGACCACCGCTCCGAGAATCCGGCCCAGAATCGAGCACTCGGCGTCATCCGCTCCCGGTTCGTACGAATGCAAAAAACAGCGGCGGTCAAGATAAAGTCCACGGACTCGGGCTCGTCGCCCTACAAAACAAATGGCGTTCGAGGCATTGCCGAATTCCGGGCGAGTCTGAGCCAGATCCTGCGATCGCCCTTCGACATGGCGCCGTGCCGCTGCAAACGAAAGATCGAGCGGTGCCGACTGAAACCGTCGACATCGCTCGTGAGCGTTTCGTTCGCACGTTTTTTCGAGTATTGACTGAGCATATTCCAGGTCTCCCTTGTGTGTCAGGGGGACTTGATCGATATCATGAAAGGTGATTGAGTCGCTGCAGGTATTGTGCAGGCCACCCAGGAAGTGGACCTCCGCAGGAATGACCAATCCGCGGGTGGCCAGGATTTCTCGGACGCGCGCATCGTTCAGCATGGCCGCTAGTGCCCGGGCGTTTGGTGAGCCGGCGCTTCCCGAGCAGGCACCACAGTCGTAACACGATTTATGGGGATTATTCAGGCAGAACGAACCATGACCGAAAAAGCAGACAATCCGCGCAAAACCCGTCGTCAGGCCAATGTCCCGCAGCAGTCGTTCACTCATGTTTGCCATTTCGGCCAGACTGAAACCGACTCCGTCGCCGCTCGGACCCGGCGTCTCGGATTTTCGTTCGAGATGCAGCCGTGTGATCGGCGGCGGTTCCACCAATTGCCCGGCTCGCCGCCGAATGCTCGCGGTCAAACGGGGGAACAAAACTCGGGCCACCAGCGGAATCGAAGCCAGCACGCCGAAGCTCGCGGTGAGTAACGCTCCCCCCGTCACACTGCGGGTTCCAAGATGAACGTTATGCGAGGCGGTTCCGAGAACTCGCCGCGTTTGTGCCCGTCGCCGGTTTTTCGCCTCCAGGGTGGCATCGACCTCTTCCGTAATCCAGTGCTGCGGCCGAATGACGATTGGGCAGAGTGCCGCGTAATGGGCGTCGGCAACCCCCTTGTAATACATCGGGACCGAGAAAAATCCCGCTGCCCCAAAGGTTTCGGCGTCGGGAGCGATTTCTTCCAGATGCCGCCGAAACGATTCCTCGCGCGTGTCAATACAAAATACGGCCTGCAGTCGCGGAGACGAGACGCGGCTGAAAGGTCGCGCCGTGTGAATGGAAATGGCGTCCAATGTCTGTGCCCGCAAGTGTCGTTCGAACGCCTGATGAAAGATCCGACGACGTTCCATACTCGTGAACGATTCGATTTCATGAATTAAATCGGCCCAGTCCTTCGTCTCCAGGCGACAGAGCGCTGCTGGTGTCCAACCGAGAACCTGTGCGAGCTGGAAAATCAAAAATGCCCGCTGCTCAATACTCGAATGAGTATGTTTTGAGAGGGTTTCTTTGGCGAAATCCCTCAGTTCCGACAATGGACCCTCGAAGGCGAGATGTTCTGCGGCCCCCGTGGTCAGCGCCAGTCGTTCGAGAATCAACCGGACCGCCAGAAATTCGATGAGGCAACCTGTCGTTGCGGAAACCGCTTGGCGGTCGGGGCGAACTTCCAGTTGCCAGATCATCCCGGCCCATCCCTTGAGGGCAATCAGGCTGGCGGTGAGGAACTCGTCCCATTCGATCGGAGGCACCCCTAACAATTCCAGCGATTCGAGGATCGATTCGATTGGCCCCAAATTTGCGGCCTCGATTCGACGCAATTCGGCCGGTAATCCGCTCATCCACGGATCCGGGGGCCCATTTTGCTGGTTGTAGACACTGAAAAACGATTTGTAGAAGCCGTCAACCCGATTTGGTAACGACCAGTTGGCAAATCCCTGGTCGGCAAACGCGGCACAGAATCGAATCAGGATCGGATGAACCAGCTGATCCGAATCGAAACTGGTCGCTTCACGGAGGGCGTCACGATGACGGATGATGGGAACTCGGGGTTCAACCCAGGGGGGCAAGCTGAACATTCCGTTTCGACAGGTCCGCCAGAGTGCCTGCAGCGAAAAGGCTTGCCAAGTGGCGGGGCTCCAGCGTTCAATCGAAGACTTTCCGAATCGGTCGAGCAATTCCCGGATCGGGAGCGGACGATCGTCGCGCAAGCCGGGGTCGAGTTCTCCCTGATGATGTCCGAGACGCATCCGCAGGTCACGCATCACCCAATGCTTGGTCTCGGTCAAAAACCGATCACGGACTGCCGCCGGGGCATCCGCACGAACTCGGGTCAAGGCGTCGGTTTCAGCGACAAACCATTGCAGTTCTTCCGTTGGCCCCGTCCGCAGCGGGTACTGCAACATCGCCAGTCGCAGCTGATGTCGAGTTGTCACTGACCCAATTGTGGCCTCGGCGTGGATTTTCAGGTCTCGCTGAAGTGCCAGCGACAAATCGGAGAGATGAATCCGATCCTGACACAGCTTCTCTCGATAGTTTTCTTCCGTCAAATAGGGCTCACAACCAAACAGACGAGCCCCCTTTTGGACCCCTTCATCAAACGGCAAATCTTCCAATGCCTGGAGCGTATTCAAAAAGACGAACGCGGTGATGGGGCCCTGTGAAGGAAGCAACGCGGCGGCATGCTCGACCAGGCGTTTGACCTCGGCCCTGGCATCGGCATCTGAAAAACTTTTGGGGCCAGTCATCGGGGCGGTGGGATTTTGGGAATCTTGCACGAGAACTGCTTCACTCCTTCGTTCCTTGGGATCATCGCGTCTCATGTTGAAGATTAGGTCACTCGGAATTTCCCAGCAAGGTTCGATCGTCTTAAAACCTTGACAGGAAAGATTTCAATGGTGTTCGACGATGCCCGATTCTGGTCAGATAGGGTTTATGAACCGGATGAGATACGATGAGATACACGGAAAGACGGGACTTTCGCAAAGCCGAAGCGTCCCGACCACCGCTGCGTGAGGGGTTGTTTGCGAGTTGCGAAATTCGCGCCAAGTGCTCTTTCCACTTTCTGAGGAAATCAGATCATGAGAATTCTGGTGATTGAAGACGACATGGCCATCGGCCGGGCACTGGTCAAAGGCTTCTCGGAAGCAGGCTATCTCTGCGACTGGATGCAAGACGGCGAATCCGGCACCACCGCCGCGAAATCTCAGCAGGCCGATGCGATTGTGCTGGATCAAATGCTGCCCAAAGTGAATGGACTCGACTTATTACGCGACATTCGGGCCGCAGGAGTCATGACCCCGGTCATTCTGCTGACCGCCATGGGTTCGGTTCAGGACCGGATTACCGGCCTGAACACGGGTGCCGACGATTACATGCCGAAGCCCTTTGACTTTGCTGAGCTCCTGGCCAGGCTGAATGCCGTGGTACGGCGGACCAGTGTCCGACCCATACCGATCCTGGTCGTCAACGATCTGACTCTCGATCTCACCACACGCCGGGTCGCGCGGGCCGGTGGTGATGTCGATCTCACCCCGATCGAGTTCAGTCTGCTGGAACTGCTGATGCGGTACGCAGGTCAAGTCGTCACTCGCAAAATGCTTTGTGAACATGTCTGGGGATTCAATTGGGATGGAACCACGAACGTCATCGAGGTTCACGTGAATCGTCTTCGTGGGAAACTGGATCAAGGCCGCCCCGATTCCCTCATCAAAACGATTCGAGGTCGCGGTTACAGCGTTGCCGCCGAAGAGAGCCCTGTGCTGGCGAACGAATAAGGATGGCGGCCATCGGTGATTGTGGCAAATAAAATTGCAACAACGGGAAAATCCCCCATCGCGGAAAATGGGATATCGTCTACTCCCTCACGAGATTCCCTCATGTCATGACGATTTTGTAAAGCCATATTGTGATTACGGTTTACCACGGTTTTATTGATTTTACCCGCTCGCTCCGTTTCCGGCTGACGATCTGGAATACACTCGTCGTGCTGGTCACGTGCGTGATTGCCCTCGTCGCCGTCCGCGAAGGGTTGCGATTTTACCTGCTGGTCGAAACGGATGCCGTGCTCGATGACGAGGTCAAAGAGATCCTGCTCACCGTCGAAAAATTCTACCCCGACCAGGAACAGGTGATCGCGGCATTACGGCGAAAGGACGAGGCGCATCAGGATCGAGACTGGCACATTCGCTGGCTGGATGCAGATGGTGAAACAACCATCTGGGCCAGTTCATTGGCCCCCGAAACGCCCCTAGCGACGTTTTTGGGAACGAATAACGGACATTCGATCTGGAGTTCGGATCTACACCGTTCCATCGAACGGCAACTCGATCGCCCCAATCTCCCTGCTTACAAAATCCGCGTAGGAACCTTGATGAAATTCATCGAGGAGGATGTCGATCGTCTGACGCGCATCCTGGCCCCCGTTGGTCTGGCGATTCTGCTGATTGCACCGCTCGGTGGACTGCTTCTGGCCGAACGAGCCATCGAACCGTTGCAACGATTGATCCGGACCACCGAGCGACTTCGTCCCAGTCATCTGGAAGAACGACTCGGACTGCGCGGGGTCGGGGATGAACTCGACCAATTGGCAGGTAAGATCAATACTTTTCTTGACGAGATCGCAGACCACCTGCGCAAGAACCGTGAATTTGTCGCCAATGCCGCCCATGATTTACGTTCGCCACTGGCCGCCATTCAAAGCTCGGTCCAGGTGGCGCTCCAAAACCCACGGACCGTTGAGGAACACGAAGAACTGCTGTTTCAGATCGAAGACGAAGTGACGCATCTCAGTCAACTCGTCAACCAACTGTTACAACTTGCGGAAACCGAAGCGACCGCGGCCGAGATCCCTCTCGAACCGGTTCGGCTGGCTGAGATCCTTCAGCGGGCGATCGAAATGTTTGAACCCGTCGCCGAAGAAGCGGGAATCCAATTGAAGTTTCAGCCGGCCAATGAGGTCATGGTTCAAGGGCAACCTCGCCAGCTCAGACAGGTCCTGACCAACCTCGTCGACAATGCGATCAAATTTACGCATCGAGACGGAATCGTCACCCTGGGACTGGAGGCCGATCTCAAATCGGGTATGGGTATTCTGACCGTCAAAGATACCGGGATCGGCATTCCCACCGAGGCCGTTGATCGGATCTTTGACCGGTTTTATCAGGTCGAACAGTCACGGCAGCGATTTGGGACCAACCGGGGAAACGGACTGGGACTTAGCATTTGCAAGTCGATCATTCATTCCCAGGGGGGGACCATTACTGTGTCGAGTCAACCGGGACAGGGGACCACGTTCGCGATCCGACTGCCACTCTCAATTCCGTCGTGAGTCTCCATCGACCACGGCCCTCATCGACCACGGCCCTCATCGACCAGGGTCCCATCGACCGGGAATCGCTCGGAACCACAGGCCCCATCCGCTAAACTGAGGTACGGCCAACCGTTTACCGGTCAGCGTCCCGGTCGATCGAGTCCCCTTATCACTACTGGCAGGTCATGTCCCTCACCGAAAGTCCTTCCTCGCTCACAGAATCTCTGGTCAACCAATCGATTGCGATTGGCCAGCGTCAGCTCCCTTCGCGGTACTTTCTGGCGCCGCTCGCCGGCTACACCCATCTGGCCTTTCGACGTGCCCTTCGTGAACTGGGAGGACTGGGACTCGCCACGACCGATCTGGTCCATTCAACACAATTGGTGAGTGAACATCGCCACTCGATGGAACTTGTCGTGTCACACCCCGAAGACCAACCGTTAAGTGTGCAGATTTTCGGGTCTCAGGTGGATCAACTGGTCGCTGCCGCCCACTGGCTCGAGGATCGCGGTTATCGGGGAATCGATATCAACATGGGTTGCCCGATGGCCAAGGTCAACGGGCAAGGGGGGGGAGCTCGACTGTTGTGTGATGCGAGCCAGGCCTGTCGGCTGGTCGAAAACGTTGTCGCCGCCGTATCGCTCCCAGTCACAGTCAAGATGCGACTTGGCTGGGACCGCGATTCGATCTCGGCACCCTATCTGGCCCAGCGTTTCGAGTCGGCAGGGATTCAGGCCATCACCATTCATGGCCGGACCCGGCAACAGGGATTTCAGGGCGAAGTCGATCTCGACGGCATCGCCGCGACGGCCGCAGCCGTGCAAAAAATCCCGATCATCGGCAATGGCGATGTCCGCTCGGCCGAGGACGCCCTGCGGATGCGCGAAGTGACCGGATGTGCTGCGGTCGCGATCGGACGGGGAGCCATGCTGGATCCCTGGATCTTCCGCAAACTGGCCGATCTGACGGCAGGCCGGATTCCTCGCGAACCGACCCGTGACGAACAAGTCGATTTTCTCGTTCGCCATTTCACCCTGATGACCGAACAACATCAGGACCGCAGTTGTTTCCTCTTTCGTAAGTTCGCCGCGTGGTACGGAGCTCGCTTGGGGATTCCTGAAGATCTGGAACAGCGACTGCGGCTGTTCCAGGATTTCGTCGAGTTTGAAGGGATCGTCGCCGAAATTCGCGAGCGTCACGGCGAACGCAAATCGAGCATCGCAACCGCGCTCGTGAAAGTTCCCAATGGGCCGGTGGAACGCTGGTAATCATGATCGGGTCATCACGGATTGCCAGGCGATAGCGAATCGGGGAAATCAATCCGGCACGGTCGTTGGAGGTTAAACCGAATCGCTTCGATTCACTTCCAGTACGACCGGTCGAGGGTTCGATAGTTGATGGCTTCGCTCAGGTGAGCGGCCGAAATTTTTTCACTCGCCTCCAAATCCGCAATCGTTCGGCTGATGCGAAGAATTTTATCGTGTGCTCGTGCCGACAATCCCATCTCTTCCATCGCGTTTTTTAACAGCGATTCGGCGTCTGCCTCGAGTTTACAGAAGATGCGAATTTGAGACGGGGGCATCCGTCCATTCAACCGCAGTGAACCCGCACCAAAACGCCGCTGCTGAATTTGTCGTGCGGCCACGACCTGGGCTTTCATGCTTTCGCTACTAGTCCCTGCGGTGGTGTTTGATAACTCACGAAAGGGAACTGGGGGAACTTCGATGTGAATATCGAGGCGATCCAGCAGCGGTCCACTAATGCGGCTCATATACCGATCGATCAACATCGGATTGCACTGACATTGCCGCCGAGGATCTCCAAAATATCCGCACGGACAGGGATTCATTGCCGCTACCAGCATCAGATTGGCGGGGAAGGTCAAACTTCCCATCGCCCGGCTGATCGTCACACAGCCATCTTCCAAGGGCTGCCGTAATACTTCCAGCGTTCGCCGGTTGAACTCGGGCAATTCATCCAGAAACAACACCCCGTTATGAGCCAGCGAAATTTCGCCGGGGGTCGGAATACTCCCCCCACCGACAAGCCCTGCTTCGCTGATCGTATGGTGCGGAGAACGAAAGGGACGCTGCAGCAAGAGCGGCTGCCCTGGCTGCAAACGACCGACGGCACTGTAGATTCGGGTGGTTTGCAAACTTTCTTCAGGAGCCAGCTCGGGAAGGATCGTTCCTAACCGTGAGGCCAACAGCGTTTTGCCTGTGCCGGGACTTCCCAGCATCAGCAAATGGTGGGCACCCGCCGCCGCGACCGTCACCGCCCGTTTGGCCGATTCCTGACCGCGAACGTCCGAGTAATCCACGCTGTAGCGGCCAAAGCTGGCGACTGCGTCGGACCAACTGAATGGCTGGGGAGGAATCTCGAGCTGACCGCTGTAAAACCCGACCGCCTCGGTCAACGACGTAACCGGGATAATCTCGATCCCCTCGACCACCGCCGCCTCTTGAGCATTCGCGGCGGGGACGACAAAACCTTGCAATCCCTGTTCTTTTGCCGCTAGGGCCATCGACAAGGCCCCTTTCGAGGGACGGATCGTCCCATCGAGTGCCAGTTCGCCGATGGCCCCATATTTGGTCAGGATGTCCGAGGCGAGTTGTCCGCTGGCGACAAGCATCCCCAAGGCAATCGGCAGATCGAACGACGCCGCTTCTTTGGGAAGGTCCGCAGGAGAAAGGTTGATCACAATCCGGTCGAGCGGGCGAACGTAGCCGCCGTTGACGAGGGCTCGCTCGATCCGATGGGTACTCTCGCGAACCGCCGCTTCGGCCAATCCGACCAGGATCGTTTTGGGCATGGCACCCGGCGAGATATCCACTTCCACTTCCACGGGAAGTGCGTCAATTCCCAGCAACGAATAAGTCGTCAGTTTGGCGAGCATCTTCGGGGGGAACTCCGACCACCGGGCAAGCTGTCGAAGCTTGACCCACTCCAATAAAAAAGGGTTTTCATCGTGACTCGCCAGCAAATCCCGTGACCCTTCAATCCCGGAGGCGCTGCGTCGTCACGAATCTTGTAGCAAGTTTAACCCCCGAATTCAGCCCTTGGCCCGACGATTTCTCGAAAGGAAAATGGAAATCCAACACGCAATCCTCAATGGGATTTCCACCAGATGGACCGCATTCGGCAAACGCTTCGTGGTCGGCGGGTCCCGGTTCCACGTCGCTTTCGTCGAGTTTCATCACTTCCCGTAAGAGCGTCGTGGCATAAAC
>Ga0114978_10001080_pt1 | contig 23036 bp, 17 predicted proteins | sample S_140212_EF_Meta_FD_87027 | JGI IMG/M metagenome (GOLD analysis project Ga0114978, IMG submission 87027) | Freshwater microbial communities from Lake Simoncouche, Canada to study carbon cycling - S_140212_EF_MetaG | ecosystem: Environmental > Aquatic > Freshwater > Lake | place: Lake...
ATACCCCGCGCCGCCGCCTCGTTTCGGAATCGCGCATTCATGGCCGGCATGCCATCGCGAAGCCATAGCACGCTGCCGGGAACAGACCGCAACAGTCGCGCCCAGACATCGAACATGTGCGGTCTTATTTTGTGACTTGAATTAAAGCAGCAAAATACAAAGGCTTCGTCGGGAAGCCCCACCTCTGCGCGACTCAACGCCTCCGGTTCCGGAAGCGCGGTGTCGCTCGGCCAGAAGGAGCCGGGCAACTGAACAATCTTTTCCGTAATTGCCGGCCCCAGCTCGAAAGGGGTCACATGGGCATCCCCGATAATGTAATCGACGAACCCGGCGCCGGTGGTTCCGGCATATCCCAGATAGGTCGCGATGACCGGGGCGGGACGAAACTTCAGGATCGCCGGGCGCCATCCCATCGTCTGTCCATTAAGGTCAACCAATATGTCTATCTCGGCTTTATGGATAAGCGCTGCGGCGTCGCGGCTGCCAATGTGACCGATGTTGAAAAACCTGTCGCAGGCTTTGACAATACGCCGATGCATCGCGCTGTCGTCCCCTCGTCCGGTATATAGGCCGACGACCTCAAAACGCGCCCGGTCATGGCGCTCCAGCAATCCCACCACCTGGGTGGCAACCGGATGGTCGCGGAAGTCCGACGACAGATAGCCGATCCGGATCTTGTCGTGCTGATAGGCTCTGATTGCCATGGGCGCGATGACAGCGTCGCCCAATTCGGTATCCGCCAGGATGCGCCGGGTGGTGAGTTCCGCGCACCGTCGCTGCAGAAACGGATCGTCGCTCAGGGCCAACAGCGTCAATGGCGGAACGGCGGCCGAGCCGTCCTGAATGGCCGAAAACAGCCGGGGAAGAAGCCGCTCAACCGTTTCCCAATTGCAGCCGCGCAAGGCCGCCGCTGCCAGGCATCCCAGGATATCTCGATGGTTTGGATCGATCTCCAAGCCCCTGGCCAGGATCTGCTCTGCCTCATCAAAGCGCTTCAGCGCCAACAGCATGATGCCGGCATTGTAGAGTGCCCGCGGATCGGAGGGCCGCAGTTGCAGCACCCGCATGGTGTTGTCCAGCGACTCTTCAGTCCGCCCCAAAGCCTGCAAAACACCCGCGCGGTTGTTCCAGACGTCGGCCACTGCGGGAAATTTTGCGACGATGCAATCCAGGGCCGCCAGGGCGTCCTGCCAGCGCTGCAATTGCGCAAGTGCGGTCGCCTGATTGTACAGAGCCGAAGCATGGCCGGGTTCGATTGCCACGCAACGCGCATAGGCTTCAACCGCCTCGTCCAGCCGGCGCAGCATGGCCAGTGCATTGCCGCGGCCATAGTGAACGGCGGCAACGTGCGGCGCCGTCTGCAGCGAAACATCGAAGGCGGCCAACGCGCCGGCAAAATCTCCAGCTTCGTGCAGGCTTGTGCCCTTGCGATAACTGTCCTCCGCGGCGCTCATCATCTCAGGTGCAAGCCCTTATATCTGGGCGTTCCATGCCGAGCCATTCCTATACCGAAGCGTTGAACTTCCCAACATTCCTCTGGACCGAATCTTTGCCGCATGACCTAATGGGGCGTGCAACGAGCCGCTGCATATGGAAGGTGCGCCGGGCACATATGTAGAATTTCGCGATGGAGCCATAATGAAAAGGTCTGTTGCATATGCCGTGCTGGGCGGCACCCTTCTGGTCCAGCCGGCAGTTGGCGATACGCGGGACGACGCTTATGCAGCAGCGCAGCGATGCCGCGTTCTTCAGGATGACCGCGCGTGGCTAGAATGCATCTACGGAGCCCAGCAGCCGATGCGCGCGAAATTGGGGCTGCCCCCTGCAACGGAAGTTCAGCAACGCCTTGTTCCGCCCGCCGGTTTGTCGCCGGCCATGGCAGCCGCTCCGCAAAGAATGCCGCCTTCTTCGCAACCCCAGCCTTCGGTGCAACCGCATCGCCGGGCGAGCTTTATGCAAATTCTTACCGGCAGCGCGCCCCCTGTGGCGGTCTCTACCCTTGCATCCGTGCAGTATAACAGCCAAGACGCCTTTGTCGTCACCTTGCAGAACGGTCAGGTCTGGCGCCAGGTCAACGCGCTCGGCGAAAGAGCCCCGCTGAAAGTCGGAGCCAGGGTAACCATCACGCCGGGCGCCATGGGCAGTTACAATCTTAAGGCGGGCGACACGTCCCACACCTACAAGGTTGAGCCGAGATCGTAGGCCCCCTGGATTGGCGCCAGTCTCAATATCGATAAGAAGGCTCTAAAGAAGTATCGCGTGCCTGGTTTCGAGAGGCGGGGCGCGCTTGGCATTTCTCCCGTCTAGCGGCAATCCATGGTGAGATCCCGGGATGGCCAATGGGATGAAGAAGGTCGGACAGAGTCTGGTTGGGGTCTTTACAACCACACTCCCCGGAACTGCTCTAGCCGGTGGTGACTGTGGAGGGCACGAGCTTCGGAGGAAGTGTAGTATTCCCACCGCTGGATAAAACAAAACCTATAAATCCAACCGCCCCTGCTGCAAGCACGCTGAGCAAAATAGTGTTGTCACCCGCTTGAGCTTGCTTCACGCCGGCAGGAGTCCCGGCCGGCAGTGGGCCCAAGTCCCCAGCCAGAGCGGCTGAGACAGACAAGGCCAACGCTACAAAGGTCGAAAGAATCCGCATCTGCCATATCCCCTTGCTGATTTTGACCATCAATGCATGGCGATTTTAAAACAATCAAGAGATTGCGATGGTTTAAAAGTTCGCTCATTACCGACATCTCTCGCTTAGTGAGGTGCCACTCAGCATTGCTTCTAATGCCGCTGCGAGGATTTCATCAGGCCGTCCGGCCCTCGGCACTCGCGTCCAGAATTTGCGGACGGGAATGCGCATCCTTCAAAATGGTTTCAGGGCGTCATTGGAATCATCGCCGGCGGCTGTGGCGTGGTGAATGCGGTCATAAGCCAGTGGCCGTAGTTCGGGTTCGGCTTCCATCCCGGCCTGCAGTCGCAGTCCGCCAAGAATTTCCAGAGAATTTCCTGGGACTTTGATCTGACTTGACTATCCGTAACGCGCTTGGCGTCGCGATCTACCGCAAGCGCCTGCATGTCCGCCGCGTATACTTCAAACGCATCCATCTTCGTCAATTTGATGATCTTGGCAAAGCCGCTTTCGGCGGTCAATTGGCAAGCTTGCCACTCGGAATAGGTCTTAAATTCTTTTGCGGTCCATCTGGTTTTGCAGGCGACCGTCTCCTGCTGCAGTCCGGCGGCAGCCATTGGCATAACGGATTTGTCGTAGCCGGCCGCGCAGCTTGCCAGCATTAACGCGAAAATGGTGGTCAGGATGCGTTTCATGCCTATGCCTCCCATTCTTCGAGAAGATTCACTATATCGCCAATGGCCCAAAGCCGTTCCCAAAGATGCGCGGCGATAGCGGGCGAAATGCGAAGACTGCTGTTGATACAACTCGAACAGCGGATCAGACCTATTTGCCAGACCCGGGTGCGCTGAGGCTATCGGCGGCCTGAAGCCGGCCTCTCAATAGGTGAGAGATCGGGGCGCGGCTTAGCTTAGTGTCCGGTTACGCGCTATTTAAGGTCCCGCTGTAGCACCACGAAGCCGAGCGAACGCATGACCATGGAGCAGACGGATCGCCGCCGCGTGATGGCAGCCCTTTCGGCCGGCGGCGTCTTGCTGGGCGCGGGTGTGCCGGCGGCCCAGACCGCGATGGCCGCGCCACTCAGAAAGTTGAAAGGCGACGCCCGGGCGATTGCCATCAAAAGCGTGACAACGTTTGACGTGCTGGTGCCGCAAACGGACGCCGCGCCGCCCACCCGGACCGGCGGCCCACCCGGCCGCACCAATGTGACATGCGTGGAAACCGTCAGCGGTGTGCGGGGCTATTCCTTTCTCGGTTCAACCGCGCAGCAGATTGCCGCTGCCCAGCCGGTGCTGGTGGGCAAGGATATTTTCGAAATCGAAAATCATCTCAAGAACGGCCTTGTCCGCTGGGGCGGAATCGAAGAGGCCATGTGGGATGCGATTGGAAAAATCGCGGGCACATCCGTTGCCCGCCTGTTGGGCGGCAGCGCGCTGACCCAGCCGGTTTACGTCACTTATGTCTGGCCCGGAACAAACGGCCAGGAAACCATCACGCCCAAGCAGCAGGCGGAACAGGCCAAGCTACTCAGAGCGGCCGGCTTCCGGGCAATGAAAATCCAGGTGTTCCGGCGCAACACGCAAGTCGACGCCGATGCCTGCGCCGAAATCCTGGCGGTTGGCGGACCGGACTTCCGGGTCATGGTTGATCGCACCGCCGACCGCTCACCCAATGGTCTTTGGAGTTACGACCAGGCGCTGGCGGCCGCGCTGGCGCTGGAAAAAGCCGGTTGCTACTGGCTGGAAGAACCGCTGGCGCGTAATGACTATGAGGGCCCCGCGCGCCTGCGCCGCGAATGCAAGATCATCATTGCGGGCGGGGAGGGCTATCATGGACTCGAACCCTACAAGCAGTGCCTGATTCACGGCACCTACGAAATTCTCCAACCCGAACTGCGCCTGATCGCCGGCATCTGGACCGCGCGAAAAGTGGGCGTGCTGGCAGAAGCCTGGGGGCTCAAGACTGCGCCGCACGGGATATCGGGACTGGCATGGGCTGGGCGCCTGCAAGTCGCCGCGGCGATGGGCTCGGTGTACCAGGAAATAGCCGTTTTGAACCCGCCCTGGCTGCCGGAAGATTATTGCAGGCCATACCTGCCGCTGCTTTACGGCGAGCAACCGTTCACGTTCGAAGACGGGGCGTGCGTGGTACCGACACGTCCGGGCCTGGGATTGAACATCGACGAAAAGGCCTTGGCGCATTATCGCGTCGAGGGTCTCCAGGGCATCGGCCCTCCTGCTCCTCCCCCGCCCTGATATTGCAGACCACCGATCAAACGCATGCCTGTGCACCGCCTTTCAGAATAAAAAACGCCGCCATCGTATAATTGGCGAACCGGGGATCGAACAAAATGCCAGTTGTCTCTCACGAAGTTTATCCGCTGTTTGTCGAACCCTATTTCCGGGCAAACATCGCCGGGACCATCACGCCAGAGCAGATTGCCTTCATCCAGAATCTGAAGATGGTCAACAATATGGAGAACCTGATTTCCGAAAATCTCTACATTTTCGAGGAACCGGAGCTCAAAAGCATCAAGGATTCCGTGCAGGATGTGCTCGACATCTATGCCCGGGACGTCCTGTGCATCCCCCAAAAGCTGTATGTCACCCAGTCATGGTCGCTGACCTGCAATTCCAGGGTTGGCATGCACGGTCATTCGCATTCCAACTCGGTAATGTCCGGCTCCCTTTACTATTGTGAGCTGCCCTCACCGACCGCGAGCATGGTATTCACCCGCCATGTCACCTATCAGCAACTGGACCTGCCCCCGGATGCAGACAAGCGGAACATCTACAACACGCCGATAAACCGGATCATTCCGAAGCAGGACGACATAATTCTGTTCTCTTCGCGCCTGACACACCTGGTCGAGCAAAACGCATCAGCCGAGCAACGCCACTCGATCGCGTTCAATACCTTTGTGAAGGGAAAGCTGGGAAATTATCGCGACGTGTCGGAACTCGTGCTTTAGTTATTGATTGGGTGTGGAAAATGGGCAGTTTCATGGGCGCCTCAAGAATGAAGATGCTGATAGTGGCCGGCATCGCCGTGGCAGGACTTGCATCAGCGGGATGGATTCACGCTGTCGCGCAAGGTGCGCCGCGTGCGACTGCCCCTCTCTCTGCCACCGAAGAAGCCAGTGCGCTTCAGCAAATCAACGCAACCTGCGCCGGCTGTCACGGCCAGAATGCGGCAGGCGGTGATCGCGCGCCGTCGCTGGTGGGTTCCGCGTCCTTGCGGAAAATGGATGCGGCGCAGATCGCCTCCATCATCACCAGCGGAACGCCGCGCGGCATGCCGCCTTTCGCCCATCTTCCGGCCGCGCAGATCGCCACCATCGCGGCCTGGATACATTCCAAGAACCTGACCGGCGCCGTCGACGGCACGCCCGAGCAGATCGCGGCGGGCGAGAAATTCTTCTTCGGCGAAGGCAACTGCGCCAGCTGCCATATGGTCCGCGGCAAAGGCGGATCGAACGGCCCGGACCTTTCGGCGCTGTCGGCCAACCTGACGCCGGAGGAGATCACCGGATATCTGGACAACCCCACCGAGCGCATGGGCACCAAGCGCACGGCCGCCTGTCCAGGCTGGGCCTTCTGCCCGGACCTGCAATGGTCGGTCATCAATGTGCGCATGCGCAGCGGCGCCACCCTGCGCGGTTTTGCGCGCGCCGAAGCCGAGCACAGCCTGGCGGTGCAGAGTTTCGACGGAAAGACGCACCTTCTGACCGCCAAGGATTATGAAGGCTACACGCGCGAGCCCGGGTCTTACATGCCGCCCTTGAAGGCCGCGCCCGCACAGCGCCGCGATCTGGTGGCCTATCTCGGAAGCCTGCGCGGCGTTCCGCTGGGGCCCTTGACCCATGCCCCGGATTTCAGCGCCGCCGACATGGATGCGGCGATGCGGCCCAGAAAGGGCGAATGGCCTTCCTACAATGGCGGCACCGACGGCAATCGCTACAGTGCGCTGGATCAGATCAATGCGGCCAATGTTTCCCTGCTGAAGGCAGCCTGGCTGTTTTCGCCTGGTGGCCTGGGACTGGAAACGACCCCGGTCGTCATGGACGGCATCATGTATGTCACGGGCGCACAGCAGGTTTGTGCCCTGGATGCGCGCACCGGCCTTCGCATCTGGTGCGCGCCGCGCGTCTCGGGCCAATCCATGCGCGCGGGCGGCGCGCCTGTAACGCGTCCGGGCGCGCCCGCCGCACCAGCCAATCCGGCCGCTGCATCGCGTCCGTTTGGCGGTGTTGCCAGCGGTGTGGGACCCAATCGCGGTGTCGCCGTTCTGGGCGACCGGGTCTTTTTCGAGACGGATGATTCCTATCTGGTCAGCGTGAACCGACGCACCGGCGGGGTTGTCTGGGTGGTGCCGCTGACCGACCCGAAATTCCCGGGACTTTATTACTCGACCGTCGCACCAATGATCGTGGGAGACTTGGTCGTGGCCGGCGCATCGGGCGGCGGCCCCGGTCCGCGCGGCTTCCTGGTCGCTTTCAAGGCGTCCACCGGCGAGCTGGCGTGGCGGTTCTGGACCATCCCGACCCCGGACGAACCGAACGCGCAAACCTGGAAAGGCAATGCGCTGCGCACCGGCGGTACCGGCGGCGCCGGCACATGGATGACCGGGTCCTACGATCCGGACGCCAAGATCCTCTACTGGGGCACCGCCAATCCCCTGCCCTCCAATGACGGCGATGAGCGCCAAGGGCGGAATCTGTACGCCAACACCATCCTCGCGCTCGACCCCAAGACCGGGAAGCTGAAATGGTTCTATCAGCCCACGCCGCACGATCTGCATGACTGGGATGCGACTGCGCCGCTGGCGCTGGTGGATGCCAGCTATCAGGGCAAGCCGCGCAAGCTTCTGATCCAGGCGAACCGCAATGGCTTCCTGTATGTGCTCGGCCGCCTTACCGGCCAGCTGCTGTTCGCCAAACCCTTCGTCAACAAAATGACCTGGGCGAGCCATATCGGCGCCGACGGAATGCCCGTGTTGCTGCCGGATTATGTTCCAAGCGATGAAGGCCATTTGAAGTGTCCGGCCGTGCGCGGCGCGACCAACTGGTTTTCCACGTCCTACAATCCGGGAACCGGTCTCTATTATGTCATGGCCGCTGAAGACTGCGGCTGGTACCGCAAGACCGGACGCCAGTATGGCCCCAACCCCGACCTGAAGGATCCCGGCAAGCGGTTCCTGCGCGCCCTGAATATTCATGACGGTTCGCTGGTGTGGGAAAAGCCCCTGTCAGGCTCCCACGAAGCCAATTATTCCGGTGTGCTTTCGACAGCGGGCGGTCTGGTGTTCGGCGGCGAGACAGCAGGTGGCTTTGCGGCCGTCGACGCCAGGACCGGCAAGACGCTGTGGAGCTTCCCCACCAACGACTCGTGGCGGTCCTCGCCCATGACCTATATGCTGGATGGGGAGCAATATGTCGCTGCGGCGGCGGGCGGCAATATCATCTCGTTCAAGCTGGGTGAAAAATAGACGCGACACGGTTCCGGCGCAGACAACAATAATCCATCGACATGGAGGGAAAAATGATTCAACGGCGTGATTTTCTGACCGGCGCGGCAGCAGTGGCGGCCGGTGCCATTTCCCTTCCCCCGCTGGCCTGGGCGCAGGAAAAGTCCAAGCTCAAGATTACGGGCATCCGGCTGGTGAAGATCGCGCCGCGCAATCCGCCGCCGGCCTACACGCCGACGCCCGGCTCCTGGTCCACCCAGGGCGTTGAAGTTTCCGCGCCGCCCAACATCTATCCGGAATTCCGTCCAACCCGCAGCCTGTTCGCCGCCAGGAATGTGCCGACCTTCACGGTGGAAGTGACCACCGACAAGGGCATCACCGGCTACGGCAATGGCGGCGCCGGCGGCGGCGCCATTGTGATGGGCCATCTGGCGCAACTGATGATCGGGCGCGATCCCTTCGATATCGAGCGCAACTGGGACATCAACTGGCGGGTCACTGAATCCTACGGCCAGGCCGGCGTGACCATGAATGCCATCTCGGGCTTCGACAATGCGCTGTGGGACATTATCGGCAAGGCGCTGAACGAGCCGGTGTGGCGCTTGCTGGGCGGCGACGCCAAGCCGCGCATCCCGGCCTATTGCACCGGCAATGACACCGAACAGCATGTCGCCTTTGGTTATCGCCGCGTGAAGCTGGCGATGCCGGCCGGCCCCATACGCGGCGAGGAAGGCAAGCGCGCCAATCTCGCGCTGGTGGCCAAGGCCCGCAAGCTGGTCGGCCCTGACGGCGATGTGATGTGCGATTGCTGGATGTCGTGGGACGAGCAGTACACCATCGAGATGTGCAAGCTGATGGAGCCGTATCGCGTCAAATGGGTCGAGGAAGTCCTCCCGCCCTACGAATTTGAAGGCTTCGGCCGCCTGCGCCGCAAGATCACCTCCACCAACATCGCCACCGGCGAGCATGTCTATGGCCGCTATGGCTTCGCCAAGCTGCTAAAGGCGGACGGCGCCTCGATCTGGCAGCCCGATGTCGCCTGGTGCGGCGGCATGAGCGAGTTGCGCAAGATCGGCGCGCTGGCGGAAGCCTTCGACATCGACGTCATCCCGCATGACGGCGGCCGCAACGGGGCGACGCACTGGTCCATCAGCCATGTCAATGCGCCCTGGGCGGAACTGTTCATGCCGCCGCCGGGCGGACCCAAGCAGGTCTATGACATGTTCGAGCAGCAGTATGAGATCACGCGCGGACCCGAAGGCCTCTATATGCATCCGCCCCGCATTCCGGGCTGGGGTCATGGCGACGTGGTGGCGACGCCGGTTTAGAAACGGTCGGGCGGTAACCAGGGGTCACCGCCCGACGCAATCATTACGCCGGCATGCGGAAACGGAACATCCAGCCCGCGTCATCGCAATTGTACATATAGCCGTTCCACAGCTTGGCGCCATGAATGACCGGCGAATCCGTCGGCAGCTGCAGCCGCTCGGTGATCTGGCCGGTGGCCGCGTCGTGCAGGAAGAAAGCGTTCAGGTCAGAGTCCGAGGCCCAGAAATGGGTCTTGGCATCATTGGTCCAGGTCATGTCGTGCGGCCGGCTGCCCGCGGTGGGGATCATGTTCTGTACAATCCAGCTGGTCTTATCGATGACGAAGATCATACGGGCCGGCGGGACTGCCACGTAGAGCAGATTGCCCTTGACCAGAATGCAATGCGCCCCAGTGCCGGCAGGTCCGGCCTGGACATCGTCATTCTGGCGGCCTGCACCCTGTCGGCCCCCTGTCGAAATCGGGGCGCCAGCGACGGGCGGCGGCGGCGGCGGCGCCGGATAGGCTGGCTTCAGATTTGTACGACGCCCCGGCACATCTGAAACCACCTTGTAGATTTGCCCGGCCCCGGGGGTCGAGTACTTGGCCTTCAGCTTGCCGGTGCGCTCATCGACCGCAATGATCAAGCGGTTGTAGGTTGAGCCAATCCAGGCGGTGTCCCCGTCGATTGCGATCCCCGAAGCGGAGCGAACGCCCTCGCACATATACTCTCGGATCAGCGAGCCGTTTTGCGGGTTGATCAGGGACGCATAATTCTCCGGTCCCTGATCCATGATCCACATGCCCTCACGGGTAACGTCCAGACCGTTCGGCTTGGTGTGCGGAGTCTTGTAGATAACCTCAACCGCCCCCGAGGCGATGTTGCGCGTGCGAAGGCCCGTCAGGTTCGGAAGGGCTGCTGAAGCCCCGCGCGGGAAGCTGACAACGGCGGGTACTGCGGCAGCCATTGCCAAGAGTCGGCGACGGTCGATCATGGTGTTTCCTCTTGTATTTTTTTCTTGAATGAAGCGAACCGATGTTACGACGAAGGTAGTCGGGCGCCATTTGAGCGTCAACGAAGCCCCCGGGCGGTGCAATCCCATCTTTCACCAGATGAGAGAAACGCTTCGATGCGCCGGGCGGAAACCAGCTCGCGGGTGCGCGCGCGCCGGGCACTTTCTTGTGGTCAGTGAACGGTGCCGTGCGACCCGTTCTCACTCCCAATGCGTTGTGCAGCCTGGGGATGGCACGATGATTTTGTGTTTCGATTGATGGCGGCGTCGCGGGGCGCAACGCCGCCGCTGACCGGACAAGCCCGCGCGGCGACCGCCTGTACGGCAGTTATACCCCAGCCAACAGCGCGCGGCATCAACCACGGCGAAGGCGTCTATCTGGTGGGTGCGGATGCGGTGACGGGGCCCGCCAAAACCAGATGGTCCGCTATGCGCCAGTAGCGGCCATTCATGGCGCTACGTCCTGGCGATTTTATATGTGACTCGCCCCGCCCTACGGCTGGTGTCCCGCCAGCAAGAAAGCTGCCGTAGCTGAGAACCCCAGAAGGGTACGGATAGCGTGGAGGCCGCCCCATTTTACGATCAGGGTGCGGCTATCCGGCGTGGCGGTTTGGGTGGCCATCAGTTTGCTGTTGGTCGGCATTATCCCCAACAGGGTAAACGGCCAGTTGGCCAGCATCAGGATCGCGCCCACGATCCACAGTGGCTCACTGGATTGCCACCACGCCCATCCACCCAGCACGAAGCCGACAACGGCCAGCGAAGACTGCATGGCGAAGCCGCGCTTGTAAGAAGGCTTCCACTGGTCAAGCAGAGCTTGATCACTCAGACCAAGCCGTGCTGGTTGCTCAGCCAAATTGATATAGACCGCCGCCCCGCTGAATAGCGCCGCAGCGGTTAGCGCCAATGAACCTGCAAGCATCTATCATCCCTGTTGACAGTTGGCATGTCCGCTTTGCGCCAAAGGCGGACATCAGCGTTGGCGGCATAGGCACCCAGCCAGCGGGCGGCAACTACGCGCTAGCGGAAGGTTGCAGAGGTTTTGTCCGACTTGCGATTATAATGGATGGTGACCTGCGACACCTTGCACAGGTCGATGTCATTCCATTCCGCCGAGGAATCATCATCGTCATAGACAACCTTCATGTCCCAGAGACACTGCTTGGTATTGCGCTTGAAGGTGATTTCGACATCATCGCGATTTTTGAGGATATCCTCTCCCAGCACATCTTCCTCCCAATCGGAGCTGTTGGCCGGCGAGACATAGACTTCAGAGATATCGTAGCCGGTCTGGTTGACCAGCGTGAAATTCTGCCTGCCTTGCGCGAATGCCGAAAGAACAAGACACGGCAGGGCCACGGCCGTGATAGCCGCACCCAGAAATCCATATTTCATTTAAATTTCCCTGCTTAAGGTCCAGTCAAAGGCATGGGACGGCAAATGACAAGTACGGGCGCGCAAGTTTGCCCCTGCCGTGGGCAAGATCGTGACGGGCGGCATTGCCGGGCCGCATCCACCAATTCGCTTGGTGAAAAATGAGTCAGGCAGGTCAAACTGGCCATATGGGGAATATTGGCTAAACTCTTTTCGGACCACAGGAAACGCCGCCTCCCGCCGCGCTCAAGCTGAAGGATACAGCATGTCTGCCAATGACGATTCGAAAGACGCAAGACTTCATTGCGCGAGCCTGCTTCGCGAGGCGGGCTTCGTTACTCTCGCGCATGAACTTGAACACGGCTCCCTCGCGTCCCTCGGCGCGACGGAGCCGCTTTTCGTCCTTTGTGGCCGTGATCGCCTGGCGCCGGTCGCCATCAAGGCGTGGATCGATGCAGCGAGATTATCAAATGTGCCAGACTCCAAGTTGGAGTCTGCCCATCTTGCAATCGAGGCCATGGAGCGGTGGCCTGGAGGGCGCCACTATCCGGACTAATTCGCCATGGCTGCCTTGGGGCAGAAGCGGGCATTCATTGCGCCAGCTTCCGGCCCCCGCATAAACGGAGCGCCTTGTCTCGCCGGTGCGCTCCGCGACGACTGGTCCGAACACCAAAATCCGTCTATAAGCCCGGCTGATTTCGTCCGAGCCATCATGAAACGCGTCGATGACGGAGCCCGATCTGGCGCGGCCAGGAGTGACCATGCGAATTTTCAACACCGCTCTCAGTGCCGTGGCCGGCCTCAGCGCCCTTGTCCCCCTGGCCTTCGCCGCGCCGCCCGAGGAACACTTTCAGACACGACTGTCGCCAATCGCCATGGACCTGCTGACGCGCGACTCCGTTGCGGGCGTTGGCCGCGCCACGGCGGTGCTCAGCAATGACACACTGACATTGAGCGGTGTGTTCGAGGGGCTGCCGTCGGCAGTGACGAGCGCGAATCTGCACCAGGGAATCGCAGTTGGCGCGCGCGGGCAGCTGGCGTTCAAACTGGCAGTGTCAGGCAGTCGGCAGGGCGTTATCAATGGCTCGGTTCGGCTCAGCAAAGACCAGGCAGCAGCGCTGCGCAGCGGCCGGATGTACGTCCAGTTGCAGAGCGAAGGCGCACCTGACGGGCATTTGTGGGGATGGCTGCTGCCGGCTTCCACTCCTGCCGATCGATAAAACAGTCGAAGTATTGGGAGATGCTTGTGAAATTGCACATAACGAAACGTTCTCTCCTTGCCGGAGCCTGCATGACCGCCAGCCTGCTGGCGATGGGGGCCATGGCCAACGGTGTTGTTCAAGGACAGTACACAGAGGCGCAGGCCGCAGCCGGGGCCGAGATTTATCGACAGAACTGTTCGGGCTGCCATCAGCCCGACCTCGCAGGCCAGAACGAAGCCTTGCCGTTGGTCGGCAGCAGCTTCATGAGCACGTGGCGCGACCGCTCCATCGCCGACATCTACACCCTCACCCGCGGCACCATGCCCCGAGGCGCGCCACGCAGTCTCAGCAACGACGCTTATGCGCAGCTGGTGGCATACATGCTTCAAGCCAATGGGGCGCCATCCGGCGCGCTGCCATTGGACCCGACCTCCGCCACCCGCATCGGAACGGTCGCCACCGGACGCCGCCCGGTGACGCAGGCGCCGGCGCCCTCCGTGGCGTCTGCCACCGCTTCGCGGCCGCGTGATGGCATCGGTGGCTTCCTCTCCAACAGCACCCCGCCGGCGGCGACCAGTGGCCTCACCGTATCGGGGACCCTGAAAAGCTATCGTCCAGTCACGGACGAAATGCTGCGAAACCCGCCGCCGGGCGACTGGCTGATGGCACGGCGCAACTACGAGGGCTGGAGCTCCAGCCCCCTCAAACAGATCTCGCCCCAGAACGTGAAGGAGCTGAAGCTGCAGTGGGTCTGGGCGATGAACGAGGGCGGTGCCAGCCAGGTCACTCCGATAGTCCATGATGGGATCATCTTCCTGTCCAACACGAGCAACACCATCCAGGCCCTGGACGGACGTACGGGAGATCTGATCTGGGAAAACCGCATCGGACCAGTGGCCACGTCCCTTTACTCGGGCACCCGCAGCCTTTCCCTTTACAAGGATAAGGTCTTTGTCGGCACCACCGACGCCCGCCTCTATGCACTGGACACCCGCACCGGCAAAGTCGTCTGGGACGCCGATGTCGGCGAGCGGGGCAAGGGCTACGGCAACGCCGGCGCCATCATGGTAATGAACGGCAAGGTCGTCGCCGGACTGACGGGCTGCAGCCGGTTCGCGCGCACGGGCTGCTACATCAGCGGCTATGACGCCGCCACCGGCAAGCAGCTCTGGAAGTTCTACACTACCGCCCGCGCCGGCACCCCAGGCGGTGACACCTGGAACAATATTCCCGACATGTTCCGCGCGGGGGGCGAGACCTGGATCGCCGGTTCCTACGACCCGGCACTGAACCTGACCTACTGGGGTATCGCCCAGGCAAAGCCCTGGCTGCGCGCCAGTCGCGGGACCGCTGACGGAGCTGCGCTTTACACAAGCTCTACAGTGGCGCTGAACCCCGACACCGGCGAACTCAAGTGGCATCATTCCCATGCGCCAGGGGAATCGCTGGATCTGGATGAGGTGTTCGAGCGCGTGCTGATTGATCTCAACGGCCAGAAAAACCTGTTCACGATGGGCAAGGTCGGCATCCTCTGGAAGCTCGACCGGGTAACCGGGAAGTTCCTCGGCTACAAGGAGACCGTGCTTCAGAACGTCTTCACCAAAATCGATCCCATCACGGGCTTTCCCACCTATCGCGACGACATCATCAACCAGAAGACCAACCAGTGGATCAACCACTGCCCGAGCCAGGAGGGCGGCAAGAACTGGCAGGCGATGAGCTTCAACGCGCCGACCCAGTTGCTGATCATTCCACTCAGCCAAAGCTGCGCCGAGCTTATGGGCCGGGAGATGGAGAAGCAGGAGGGCAATGGCGGCGTCGCGGCCACCATGAAGGTCTATGAGATGCCAGGGACGGATGGCAACCTGGGAAAGCTGGCCGCCTATGACCCCCGCACGATGCGAGAGATCTGGTCCTACCAGCAGCGCGCGCCGTTCTTGTCGGCGGTGCTTTCGACTGACGGCGGCGTCGCCTTCGTCGGCGACTACGACCGCCGCTTCAAGGCCTTTGACGTGAAGACCGGAAAACTGCTTTGGCAGACGCGCCTGGGCACGACGGTCCAGGGGTATCCAGTCAGCTACAGCATTGACGGCAAGCAGTACCTCGCCGTCACCACAGGCCTCGGCGGAGGCAGTCCGCAGAACATGCCCATCACCATGCTGACGGAGGTCAACCGGCCCAACAATGGACAAGCGCTCTACGTCTTTGCCTTACCAGACCCTCAGTGATGGCGATGGGCGTGCCGTGCTTCAGCCGATCGCTGGCAATAGGTCATCGTCTAAAGGGCTCCGAAGGCGCGAATTATAAGAATCCGCCCAATCGATATGTACGGATGATCTTCAACATTGCCGCACGTGCGCGAACTGCGACGAAGGTGGATTGGTGGGCCCGCCAGGACTCGAACCTGGGACCTAACCGTTATGAGCGGTCAGCTCTAACCAACTGAGCTACAGGCCCTTTCCGAAAGGGGGTATAACAGGATTTGCGCACCTGCAAACGTCCCCGCGCGCCCTGATTTTGCCGCATCGGCCCGCCAGCATCCCCGCCGGATGGGCCTTGAATTTGAAAGAGAAATTGCCATGAAAACCGCGACTTTCGCCCTTCTCGCCGCCGCCTTGTTCCTGACCGCCGGGCCCGCCTTGGCCGCCGACCTGCGCACCATTTCGATGGCCGGCCACGGCGAGGTGAAAGGGGCCCCCGATCAGGCGCAGGTCAACGCCGGCGTCAACGTCAGCGCCGCCACCGCGGCCCAGGCCCTGGCCGCCAACACCGCCCGGATGCGCACCGTGTTCGCCGCGCTGGAGAAAATGGGCGTGCCCGCGAAGAACATCCAGACCATCAATTTCTCGGTGTCGCCGCAATATACCAGCGGCGCCAACAATGAACGCCCGCGCCTGACCGGGTATCAGGTCAGCAATGAAGTGTCGGTGCGGCTGGACGATGTTTCCAAGCTGGGCGCTGCGCTGGACGCGCTGGTCACGGCCGGCACCAACCAGATGAATGGCATCAACTTCTCCATTCGTGACACCGATCCGCTGCTGCTGAAGGCGCGTGCTGACGCCATCGCCGATGCCAAGCTGCGCGCCGAAACCTATGCCAAAGCGGCAGATGTCACGCTGGGTGCGATCCAGTCGATCAGCGAAGGCGGCAGCGAGCCCCCGCGCCCGATGTACAAGGTGATGGCGATGCGCGCCGACAGCAGCGTGCCGGTGGCCGCGGGCGAGGAAAGTGTCACCGCCGATGTCTCGGTGGTGTGGGAAATCCGCTGAGCAGGCATATATAAGGCCATGAGCAACCCGTTTTTCGAAGCCTGGACCGGCCCCTTCGGCGCCCCGCCGCTGGACCGGATCGCGGCGGAGCATTTCCGGCCCGCCTATGATCGCGCTCTGGCCGAGCATACCGCCGAGATCGCGGCCATCGCCTCCAATCCCGCAGCCCCCGGCTTCGACAATGTCGTGCTGGCGCTGGAAAAGAGCGGGCGGCTTCTGACCCGGGTGGATAGCGTCTTCTCCAACCTCACCTCCTCCAGCACCAACGAGGAACTGCAGGCGATAGAACTGGAGATGGCGCCGCGCCTGTCGGCGCATTGGAGTGCCATTTCCATGCATCTGGTGCTGTTCGCGCGGCTGGACGCGCTGTACCAGAGCCGCGAAAGCCTTGGGCTGGACGGTGAATCCTTAAGGGTGCTGGAACGCTATCACCTGGATTTCGTCCGCGCCGGGGCGCAGCTGAAGGGGAGCAACCGCGACCGCCTGGCCGATATCGCCCAGCGGCTGGCGGTACTGGGCACCCAGTTCAGCCAGAATGTCCTGGCCGATGAGGAAAACTGGATCCTGCCGCTCAGCGAAGCGCAGATGGCCGGCATCCCGGCGTCCATCCGCGATGCGGCGGCGTCCAAGGCCGCGGATCTGAAGATCGATGCCGCTTTCGCGGTGACGCTCTCGCGCTCCAGCGCCGAGCCTTTTTTGCAATATGCCGACGACCGCGCCGCGCGCGAACAGCTGTATCGCGCCTGGGTGTCGCGCGGCGACAATCCCAACACCCATAACAACAGCGCCATCATCACCGAAATGCTGGCCCTGCGCGCGGAACGCGCCACCCTGCTGGGCCATGAAAATTTCGCCGCCTTCAAGCTGGCCGACAGCATGGCGGGCACGCCGCAAAAGGCCCGCGCCCTGCTGGAAGATGTCTGGGGCCCGGCCCGCATACGCGCCCTGGAAGAGCGCGACGCCCTGCAGGAATTGATCACGCGCGAAGGCGGCAACTTCCGGCTGGCGCCCTGGGACTGGCGCTATTACGCCGAAAAACTGCGCCAAGAGCGGTATGACTTCGACGAAGCCGAACTCAAGCCCTATTTCCAGCTCGGCAACCTGATCGAGGCCGCTTTCTATACGGCGCAAAAGCTGTTCGGCCTCAGCTTCCGGGAGCGTACCGACATGCCCATCTATCATCCCGACGTTCGGGTGTGGGAGGTCTTGCGCGAAGGCGAGGTTATCGGGCTCTTCTATGGCGATTATTTCGCCCGCGCCGGCAAGCAGGGCGGTGCCTGGATGTCCAGCTTCCGCGACCAGGAACGGGTGAACGGAAATGTGCTGCCCATCATCATCAACAATTGCAATTTCAGCAAAAGCGACCCCTGCCTGCTGTCCTTCGACGATGCGGTGACCCTGTTCCACGAATTCGGCCATGCCTTGCACGGCCTGCTCAGCCAGGTGCGCTTTCCCCGCCTGTCGGGCACCAATGTGGCCCGGGATTTCGTCGAGCTGCCCTCCCAGCTTTACGAGCATTGGCTGGAAGAACCTGATGTGCTGACCCGCTTCGCCCGCCACCATGAAACCGGCGAGCCGATACCCAAACCCCTGCTGGACAAGCTGCTGGCGGCGCGCAATTACGGCCAGGGCTTCACCACCGTGGAGTTTCTGGCGTCGGCGCTGATCGACATGGATTTCCACACCCTGCAGCCGGGCAGCGACCCTTTGGCCGCGCAAGCCGAGACCCTCACTCGCATAGACATGCCCGAGGAAATCGCCCCGCGCCATGCCGCGCCGCATTTCACCCATGTGTTCAGCGGCGACGGCTATTCGGCGGGCTATTATGCCTACATGTGGTCGGAAGTGCTGGATGCCGACGGTTTCAAGGCTTTCGAGGAGGCCCACGATCCCTTCGATCCCGCCACCGCCCATCGTCTGCACAAATACATTTATGCCTCCGGCGGCACGCGGGATTATGCCACCGCCTATCGCGCCTTTCGCGGACGCGATCCGCACATCGAAGCGTTGCTGGAAGGACGCGGCTTGACCACGCCTGCGGCCTAGCGCGACGCCAACTGGCGCGCCGGGCCTGACGGTTCGATCATGTGATCGACCACATGCACGATGCCGTTCTTGTCGCGCACATCATAGATGGCGATGTTGGCGGTGTGGCCCTTCTCGTCCATGATCTGAATGTTGGTTGGGCCGTTCATCCGCGCCACCAGCACGCCGCCTTCGGCGGTGCGCAGCCGGGCGTCGCCGCCGGCTTCGCTGATCAACCGCAGCAGCGCCACGGAATCATACTTGCCCGGCACGATCAGATAGCTCATCCGCCGCGCCAGGGTGAATTTGGGCTGCGGCCCCGCCGCCGCAAAGGCGGCATTGGTGGGCGCGAAAATGGTGAACTGGCCGTTGGATTTCAGCGCCTCGGCAACCCCGGAATCCTTGAGTGCTGCCGAAAGCTGGCCGTGCATGGGCGAGGCGGAAAGATTTTCCAGGATGCCTCGGTCCGGCAGCATCGCCTGGCCGCCGATCATCGGATTCATGACAGCATCGGAACCGGTTTCGGCCTGCGGCTCGGTGTAATGGCCGGAAACCGCGCCCAACGCTCCGCCAATCATCATGGCGATGCCGGCGGCAAAACCTGCGATTGCGGCGCGTTTCATGGAACTGACCTGCGGAACCTCGAGGTATTAACGCGAAGAGGCCGCAACTGTTCCGAAACGCTAATCTGATTGGGTTTCCAACGCCTCACGCGCCATTTCCAGCGCCAGCCAGCGTTCCTCGTCCGCATCCTTCTGGCCGCGGACTTCCGCCAGCCGGCCCGACAGATCGACGAAGCGCTTGGGATCTCTGGCATAAAGCCCGTCTTCGGCCAGATCCTTTTCAAGCGCCGCGATGCTGAGTTCCGCTGCCGCTATTCTTTCGGGCAGCACTTTAAGGGCATGGGCATCGGCGAAATTCATCTTGGGGACGCTGGTGCGCGCGCGTTTTTCGGCCGGCGCGCCGGGAACGGATTTGCGCGCCTCCGGACGGACGGGCGCCTGATCGCCGCGCTGGGCCAGCATGTCGGCATAGCCCCCGGCATATTCTGTGAAACGGCCATCGCCTTCTGCCAGCACGATCTGGGTTGCCACCCGGTCGAGGAAATCGCGGTCATGGCTGACCAGCAGCGCCGTGCCGGGATAGTCGGCGATCACTTCCTCCAGCAGGTCCAGGGTTTCCAGGTCCAGGTCGTTGGTGGGTTCGTCCAGCACCAGGAAATTGGACGGGGTGGCAAACAGCTTGGCCAGCAGCAGCCGCGCCCGCTCGCCGCCCGACAACACCTTGACCGGGGTGCGAGCCTGCTGCGGCGTGAAGAGAAAATCCTGCAGGTAATTCATCACATGGCGCGGCTTGCCCGCCACCATCACTGTATCGCCGCTGCCGTCGGTGACGGCGGCGGCCAGCGACTGTTCGGGATGCAGCTTGCTGCGGTTCTGGTCGAGCTGGGCCATCAGCAATCCCTGCCCCAGCTTCACATTGCCCTTTTGCGGCGCCAGCTCGCCGATCAGCAGCTTCAGCAAGGTGGTCTTGCCCGCGCCATTGGGACCGACAAGCGCGATGCGGTCTCCGCGATGAATGCGCAACGAGAAATCCTTGACGATCTCACGCTCGCCATAGGCAAAGGCGACCCCCTTGGCGTCGACCACCTTGGTGCCGCTGCCGGATCCTTCGGCGGCTTCCATCTTGACGTTGCCGAGCTGGCGGATCTGCTCGCGGCGCTCGGTGCGCAGGCCGCGCAAGCGATCCAGCCGGCCGACATTGCGCTTGCGCCGTCCCGACACGCCATAGCGCACCCAGTCTTCTTCGGCGGCGATGCGCCGCTCCAGCTTGTGGCGCTCGGTATCTTCCTTTTCCAGCATGTCGTCGCGCCAGGCCTCAAAAGAGACAAAGCTCTTTTCCAGCCGGTGTGTCCGGCCGCGGTCCAGCCAGACCGTGACGCGTGACAGGTTCTCGAGAAAGCGCCGGTCATGGCTAATCAGGACCAGCGCGCCGCGGCTGCTCTTGAGTTCACCTTCCAGCCATTCGATGGCGCGCACATCCAGGTGATTGGTCGGCTCGTCCAGCAGCAGGATGTCAGGGCGCGGCGCCAGCGCGCGGGCCAGCGCGGCGCGGCGGGCCTCCCCGCCGGACAGTGTGGCAGGATTTTCATCGCCGCTCAGGCCTAGGTTTCCCAACAGGTAAAAGGCGCGGTTGGGATCCTCGTGCGGGTTCAGTCCCGCCTCGACGTAATCGCGGGTGGTGGCATAGCCGCCGAGGTCGGGTTCCTGCGGCAGGTAGCGGATGGTCGCGCCCGGCTGGGCAAAGCGGGTGCCGCCATCCTGCTCCACCAACCCCGCCGCGATCTTCAGCAGGGTGGACTTGCCCGAACCATTGCGCCCCACCAGGCACAGCCGGTCGTCGGCCCCGACGCTGAGTTCGGCCCCATCCAGCAGGCGCTGGCCGCCGAACTCGACGATAATGTCCTTGAGATGCAAAAGCGGCTTCATCGGCCGCTATGTGCGGCGCGGGCGCGGCCTTGGCAAGTGTTGTTTAGCGGGTCTTGGCCGTCACCATGGCGCCGGGGCGCGACACCATCGGCAGGATCGCCTCGGGCCGCTCGGTCAGCACCTTGCCGTCGAAATCGAACACCCGGATGTCGCGCTCGACCGAACATTGCACCAGGAGCCGCTTGCCATTGTCGCTGAACACCACGCCCTGGCAGGCATGGCCCAGTTTTGCTTCGGTTACCGGGGTCAGCTTGCCACCCTTGCCCACCGCGAAGATGGAAAGCTTGCCGAACACGCTGCTGTAATTGGCGGCATTGCGCACCGTGGCCGAGCCGTTGCCGACCACAACGGCGGCATACTTGCCATCGGGAGACAGGACAACCGACTCCGGCAAGGCGCCGACTTCATGGGCATCCACGATCTTGCCACTGCGCGTGTCGATCACGCTGGTGGCACCGACGCCCTTGGTGGTGCTGGGCGTGCCGCCGAAGATATTGACGAACAGGTAACGGCCGTCCGCCGAGATGTTGCCGCCGTCGGGCTGCACGCCGACGTCAAAATCCGCCACGCGCGAAAGCTGGTCGCCGTTGATCGCCAGCTTCGTCACCTTGGCGTCGCCGAAGCGAAGGGCGTAAGCGACTTTGCCATCCGGCGCGATGATCACGTCGCGCGGCTCGGCCTTGGCTTCCAGCTTGACCTGTGAGGTCTGGGTGAGCTGGCGGTCCTTGATGGTGAAAAGAGTGATGGTGTCGTCGCCGGTGCCGGTGACCAGCGCTACGCTTGCCTTCTTGTTCAGAAAGACCCCGGTGGCGCCGGTGCCGGCCTGCACCGTCTGCAGCAGCTTGGGATGGGTCGGATCCATCAGGTCGAGGACCGCGACCGTGTTCTGCGGCATCAGCTTGCCGTCAGGACCGAACTGCTGCGGGCAGGTCGCCAGCGCGAAGCTGTAATCGGGGGCCACCGCGATGGCGCTGGGCGGGCCCATCTGGGTGGAGCAGACATTGATGCTGCCGATGATCCGCGGCGCCCGCGTGCTGGAGAATTCCAGCACCGCGACGCTGTCAGGGGTCGGCACCATCGGCAACCCGTCACCGGCGCGCACCTGCTTGCCGTCCTGTCCCGAGATCGCGATATCTGCCAAGGCCGCCACGGGAACCAAAGCCAAAGCTGTTGCCAGAAGAATCGCGCGCATTGCCCACCCCATTTATTGTTATCCAAGTCTAGCGAGTGTGCGGCGCAAAAGAAAAGGGCGGCTTTCGCCGCCCTTGTCCGATTCTCTGCCTGTTTCCCTTACGAAAAGGAATAGGCCGTCTTTATCTGGGTGAAGAATTCCACCGCCGAGAAGCCCTGCTCGCGGGCGCCATAGGACGAACCGCGCGAGCCGCCGAACGGCACGTGATAGTCCACACCGGCGGTCGGCAGGTTGATCATCACCATGCCGGCCTTCACATTGCGCTGGAAGTGGCGCGCATACTTCAGGCTGGTGGTCACGATGCCGGCGGAGAGGCCGAAATTGCCGGCGTTGCACAGCTCGAGGGCTTCTTCATAGGTGTTGAACTTCACCACCGAAACCACCGGGCCGAAGACTTCTTCCTGGTTGATGGTGTCGGACGCCTTGGTGTCCACGATCAGGGTCGGGCTCATGAAATGGCCCAGATTGGCGAGGGCGTGGGGCGTGGAGCCGCCGGCCAGCAGGCGGCCGCCTTCCTTCAGCGCGATGTCGACATACTTCAGGTTGCCGGCGAGCTGGGTGTCGGTCACCGCCGGGCCCATCTGGGTGGTGGGATCGAGAGCATCGCCCACCTTCAGCGCCTTGGCGCGTTCGGCGACTGCAGCGACGAATTTGTCATAGATGCCGGCCTGCACGAAGACGCGGCTGGAGGCGGTGCAACGCTGGCCGGTGGCGAAATAGCCGCCATCCACCGCGATCTGCACGGCGCGGTCGAATTCCGCATCGTCCATCACCACCAGCGGATTCTTGCCGCCCATTTCCATCTGCACGCGCGCCTGGCGCGACACCGCGGCCAGCGCGACCTTGGAGCCGACGCCCTGCGAGCCGGTGAAGGAAATGCCGTTGACGCCCGGATGCTTGGACAGCGCGTCGCCGACAATGCCGCGGCCCAGGATCATGTTGACCACGCCGGCCGGCGCGCCGGCTTCATGCAGGATGGACACCAGCGCATGGGCGGTGGCGGGGGTCGGGTTGGCGGGCTTGAGCACGACGGTGTTGCCGAAGGCGAGCGCCGGTGCCATTTTCCAGGCCGGG
>Ga0114978_10001083_pt1 | contig 23018 bp, 21 predicted proteins | sample S_140212_EF_Meta_FD_87027 | JGI IMG/M metagenome (GOLD analysis project Ga0114978, IMG submission 87027) | Freshwater microbial communities from Lake Simoncouche, Canada to study carbon cycling - S_140212_EF_MetaG | ecosystem: Environmental > Aquatic > Freshwater > Lake | place: Lake...
GTTTTCAACCCCCGTGTTTGAGGACTGTGCGGGTCTTCATCGGTCTCGCATTTGGCATGGTGTTTTCTGTGAATTGCTGCCCACGCTTTTGTTTGCATGCCCGTGGTCAACCACAGCCAAAATCTAAAGAAGTGCGCAACTGTAGGATGCAAATCCAAAGACCTGTGCGCTTGATGTCGATGCAAATAAATGGTGACCCCGGCAATCGTGATGTGCGTGAGCACCAAAGTCACAAGCACGAGCGACCAAGCGCTTAAATTCAAAAGTCCTTGATCGGCCCAGGTCAATGCGTCATACAAGAGGGAGTTTGTCATCAGTGTCATAAAAAAATGAATACCTTAAAAAAATCACGTGTTGCTCATTTTAACGCCGATGACACTTCTTTGGACAAAAACGCCCAGGATTGAGCTTTGGCGTACGGGGTTGTTCAAGGTGCTTGTTGCCCTGCCAAGACCGCTTAAGAGGCACGCTCCCAAATGGCTGCAAAGAATCCATCACAATGGTGCCTATGAGGCCATAGCCTTAAATACAAACCATCGATGGAGCACAAGTCCTTGGCCTGTTGAATTTTCAACTGCTCCAAGATATCGACCGCAGCCATGGGCCTAAAACCTGGGTGCGCCAAGGAGAAGGCTTGCGCAATTTTTTCATTTTCTTCCTCCAACAAACTGCATGTGGCATAGACCAAGCGACCACCTAATTTGATCAATTTGGCCGAACCCGTGAGGATGTCTTTTTGCTTGACCACCAACTGCTCAATGCCTTGAAGCGACTGCCTCCACTTGAGATCGGGATTTCTTCTGAGTGTGCCCAATCCCGAGCAAGGGGAGTCCACCAAAACACGGTCAATTTTTCCGCTCAAACGCTTGATGCGCTCATCTCGCTCATGGGCGATGACGGCAGGGTGCACATTGGAGAGTTGACTCCTTGCAAGCCTGGGCTTTAAGGCATCTAAACGGTGGGCCGAGGTATCAAACGCATACAAGCGACCCGTGTTTCTCATGCTCGCCCCAATTGCCAAGGTTTTACCACCCGCACCGGCACAAAAGTCCGCCACCATCTCTCCACGCTTGGCATCAAGCAGCAGGGCCAACAATTGCGAACCCTCGTCTTGGACCTCCATTGAACCATTTTTAAAACACACCAAATCACTCAAGCTCGGCTTGCCAGCAATTCTTAACCCCCATGGGCTAAAAGGGGTCAGCACCGCTTTGATGCCCTCAAGCTTTAACTGCGCTTGCACCTCTTCTCTTTTGGCCACAAAGGTGTTGACCCTCAAGTCCAGGGGTGCAGATGCGTTCATGGCATCGACCAAATCCCAAAACTCTGTGCCAAGTTGCGCTTTCAAAGGATCTACCAACCACTCTGGCAAGTTGTGGCGATGTCGATCCAAAAGATCCGAAGTGTTGATCTTCAAGCAGTCCTCTATCCAACGGATCTCCGGCTCAGTCAGCGCAGCCTTTAAAAATTCAATCGGGCCCTCATCCTTAGGAGAGTGCCTGCTCTTTTGTGCCGCTTCATTGGCCTTGTAGCGTTGAGCGTCTTTGCTGGGGGTTTTCTTAGGGGCCTCAGAAGGCCTGAGGCTCATTTTGGGTGCGCCTGTCGGGGATTGGTCGATTAAATATTGAGCAAACCCGAGAATCGCCAAGCGTCTTTCTTTGGGGCCAGAGCCAGAAGGTGCAAAATGATCGTACCTGAGCTTAAAGCGCAAAACGTTATAAACCGTTTCTGCCAGCAAGGACCTCTCCCTTTGACCCAATGCATACGTTTTGCGATGATCACGAAAGAATTTAGAGACAACGGCGTCCGCCGGATGGTCAAATTGAATCACGTTGCGAACCAGGTCGCTACAAGCTTGGAGAAGTAATTTTGGATGCATAAGGGTGTATTCTCTCACCCATGAGTGACACAATGCCAAAAGCCAATATTTTTATCGATCCGGGAACCTACCGCCACTATAAAGGGGGGCTTTACAAAGTGCTCTGTATGGCCCTGCACAGTGAGTCTCTGGAAACCATGGTGGTTTATGAAGCATTGAAAAATGGAGGCAGCACATGGGTGCGACCTGCTGGTATGTTTTTAGAGACCGTCGAAATTGATGGACAATGCAAACCTCGGTTTGAAAAAATCAACTCCCCTTGAGTTTTCAGAAAAACAACAGCTGCCCCCTTGAACAACAGCTTTTAGCCCCACAACATCATTGAACTCTTGATCCCGTGAAAAATATCGTCATCTTGATCTCCGGTGGGGGCTCCAACATGAAAAGCATCATCAAGCGGTCTCAAAAGGCCCAATGGTTAAAGCGCTATCAAACCCAGATTGGCCTTGTCTTGTCAAACGACCCCTTGGCCTCAGGCATTGATTGGGCCAAAGGCCAAGGCTTGAGCACCGCAATCGTGGACCACAAAAATTTCTTGCAAGAAGAGAACCCCCGCCGCGCTTTTGAAGACGCATTGATCCATACGCTTGAACCTCTCGCCCCCGATCTGATCATTTTGGCCGGTTTCATGCGCATCTTGAGCCCGCATTTTGTCTCTCGCTACACCAACAAGATGATGAACATTCACCCCTCTTTGTTGCCCGCCTTTACAGGACTGCACACACACCAAAGAGCGATCAATGCGGGCGTCAAATTTGCGGGCGCAAGCGTTCATTGGGTAAGTGACGTTGTGGACGCAGGTCAGGTCATTGACCAAGCGGTGGTGCCCATTTTGCCAGGGGATACGGCAAGCGGTTTGGCCTCTCGGGTGCTGACCCAAGAACACTTGCTTTACCCAAGGGCCATTGAAAACTGGCTCAAAACACAAGCCACTTAATCGTTCAAGAGTGCTTGGGCACTCAGTCTTGAATTCTTTGGCAAATGCGCCGTCAAGAACTCCATTTGATCGGCCAAAATGCGTCGATTTCTTAAAATAAAGTCTTCCCACAACGAAGGCACATAAGGGGTATAGAGAAGTGGCATCTTGGCTTGCTCAGGGGTTCGGCTGCTTTTACGGTGGTTACAAGAGCGACACGCTGTGACCACATTCATCCACGTGTCGACCCCTTGCTGGGCAAAGGGGATGATGTGCTCTCGGGTCAACTCCAACTCTGAGAACAAGCCACCACAATAAGCACAGATATTTCGATCACGAGCAAACAACTTTCCATTGGTCAAGCCAGGCCTCAATGAAAAGGGACTGATATTTGGTACCCCTCTTGTACCAATGATGCTATTGACCGTGATGATGGATTGCAGTCCCGTGATCGCATTGTGACCCCCTCGAAACACGGCGATCTGAGCCCCCGCCTCCCAACGCACATCATCGGCCGCATAATGGATCACCGCTTGTTCAAGCGAAATCCAAGACTGTGGCAAACCTTGTGCGGATAACTTCAAAACTTTCAATGAACGCCTCCCTTTGAGCAAACCCCAAACGACGAGCTCTTGTCAAACGCTCCTTATGATGTCCGAGGTTGCAAAATTCATTAAAAAAAAGAGCTCTCAACGAGCACACACACACTTTGCATAGACAATATACCTTCTTTTCGTGACAAACAAGAATCTTTAGACCTTTTGACTTCAAAAATGAAAATTTTCAGAGGATTTCAACACCCTGATTTGGCCAAGCAGTGCGCTTTGACCATTGGGAATTTTGATGGCGTGCACCGCGGACACCAAGCCATGCTGGCTTTGCTCAACTCAGAGGCACGGCACAGAGGCGTGCCCAGCTGCGTGATGACCTTCGAGCCCCACCCCAGGGAGTTCTTTGCCAAGCTTCAGCAAAACCCCTCTCTTGCCCCGCCAAGGGTTGCCAACCTGAGGGACAAACTCGATGAGCTCAATCGATGTGGTGTAGATCAGTGCGTGGTCCTTCGTTTTGATCATCAACTGGCCAATCAATCGCCTCAATCCTTTATCCAAAATGTATTGATTCATGGCCTTGGGGCCCAGTACATCTTGGTTGGAGACGACTTTCGATTTGGCAAACAAAGGGCCGGAGACCACCATTTGCTGACCCAAATGGGGCAACAAATGGGCCTAGATGTGGGCAAGATGAACAGTTATGAAATCTCCTTGCCAAGAGCTCACACCTCAAAGACAAGTTCCACGAGCACTGACACCCAAAGCTCTCGCTCCCAGCATGAACCCCTTCGAGTCTCAAGCTCTGCCGTGCGCTTGGCCCTTAGCCAAGGGCACATGGGCGAGGCCTCTCAATTGCTGGGTCGTCCTTATGCCATCTCTGGGCACGTGGTGTTTGGTCGTCAACTTGGCCGCAGCCTGAATGCCAGAACCCTTAACATTCGCTTTAAAGCGAAAAGTGCTGCAACTCAAGGTATTTTTGTGGTTTTGGTTCATGGCCTATCGCCAAAAGCACTGCACGGGGTGGCTAATTTTGGCGTTCGCCCCACGCTTGATCCCAATGATGTCAACGGCGGACAAATCTTGCTGGAAACACATTGCTTGGATTGGCCCTCTGAACTCTCAACGGAGGGTGGCTACGGTAAAATCGTCAAAATTGAATTGCTTCATAAACTCCACGATGAATTGAAATACGACAGCTTGGAGTCCTTGCAAAAGGGCATCCTAGAAGACTGCGAACATGCACGAGAGTGGTTTCAAAGCCATCCGAACACTTAAAAAGTGACGCTTGTCTCATCTCTGAGTGCAGGTGAACGCTTGATTTTATTGATCCCTTAAATTTTCTCCATTCCTCTTTCATGAATCAAAACACCGATTACAGAAAAACGCTCAATTTGCCCGACACGCCCTTTCCGATGAGAGGTGACTTGCCAAAACGCGAGCCCGCTTGGGTCAACAATTGGTCCACTGAAGGAACCTACCAAAAACTTCGCTTAGCCAGGCACGGTGCACCTTTGTTCGTTTTACACGACGGCCCGCCCTATGCCAACGGCAAACTGCATATCGGCCATGCCTTGAATAAAGTTCTTAAAGACATGATCGTCAAATCTAAACAGCTCGCTGGTTTTGACGCGCAATACATTCCAGGCTGGGACTGCCACGGTTTGCCCATCGAGAACGCGATTGAAAAATTACACGGCCGCCAACTCAGCCGAGACGACATGCAAAGCAAAAGCCGCTCCTATGCCAATGAGCAAATTGATCAGCAGCGTGAGGACTTTCAACGCTTAGGGGTTCTTGGCGACTGGCAGCGCCCCTATCGAACCATGGATCCAGCCAACGAGGCGGGGCAACTGCGGGCCTTTAAACGCGTCATCGAAAACGGCTTTGTTTACCGTGGCCTTAAACCTGTGTATTGGTGTTTCGATTGTGCGTCTTCCCTTGCAGAGTTTGAGATTGAATACGCCGACAAAAAGAGCGACACCTTGGATGTGGCGTTCTTGTGCACGCAGCCTGATCAATTGGCACAGGCCTTTGGACTGCAACACTTGAACAAACCTGCCTATGCCGTCATTTGGACAACCACCGCCTGGACCATCCCCGCCAACCAGGCTTTGAACTTGAACGCTGAGCTTGACTATGCGTTGATCGACACCGAAAAAGGCCTCATGTTGGTGGCACTTGAGTTGGTTGACAAGTGCCTTGAACGCTGGGCTTTGTCCGGAGAGGTCCTGGCCACCACCAAAGGTCAATCCTTGGATCGTCTTGAGTTTGAACACCCTTTGTCTCATGTGCATGAAGACTTTAAGAGACGCACTCCGGTTTATTTGGCCGACTATGCCACGGCCAGTGAAGGCACAGGTATTGTGCACTCTGCACCCGCCTATGGGGTGGATGACTTCAACAGCTGCAAATCGCATGGCATGAGCTATGACGAGATCTTAAATCCCGTTCAAGCCAACGGTGTTTATTCGCAAGACTTTGCACTTTATGGCGGACTGCATATTTGGAAAGCCATTCCAACGATTTTGAGTAGCCTCAAAGACGCACAGCGTCTACTTGCCACGCAAACCATCACCCACAGCTATCCTCACTGCTGGCGACACAAGACACCAGTGATTTACCGAGCTGCGGCTCAGTGGTTCATTCGCATGGATGAGGGGGACGGCGTTTTTACCAAAGACAAGCCTCTTAAAACTTTAAGGACCTTGGCCCTTCAAGCCATAGAGCAGACCACTTTTTATCCCGCCAATGGCAAAACACGCCTTCGAGACATGATTGCCAATCGACCCGATTGGTGCATCTCACGCCAACGCAGTTGGGGGGTGCCTTTGCCCTTTTTTATTCACAAAGAAACCAACGAACTTCATCCCAACACACTTCAAATTTTAGATCAAGCCGCTGACGTGATTGAAAAGGGTGGCATTGAGGCCTGGAGTCGATTGAGCAACGTTGACATTTTAGGCGACAAAGAAGGCTCCCTCTACACCAAAAGCACCGACATCTTAGAGGTCTGGTTTGACTCCGGCTCGACGTTTGAGCATGTGCTCAGAAGCTCGCACGCAAGCGCCTATGACCGAGCGCCTTACCATCACAGCGGACCTGAAGCGGACTTGTACCTAGAAGGCCATGATCAACACCGTGGTTGGTTTCACAGCTCATTGCTATTGGGCTGCGCCTTGTACGGCAGAGCCCCCTACAAGGGCCTGTTGACCCACGGCTTTGCCACAGATGGGCAAGGTCGCAAGATGAGCAAATCTCTTGGCAATGTGGTCATTCCTCAGGAGGTGACTGACAAACTCGGAGCAGAGATTGTACGTTTATGGGTGGCCTCGACCGATTACTCAGGAGACCTCAACATCGATGACAAGATCTTGGCCCGCGTGGTGGATGCTTATCGTCGCATAAGAAATACACTGCGTTTTTTAATGGCCAACATCAGTGACTTTGATCCTCAAAGTGAGTCCATCGAGTTCAAGGATTTACTTGAAATCGATCAATACGCCCTTCAACGCTTGTCACAACTGCAACGTGAAATCTCAGGCAGTTTTGATCCCATCAAAGGTATTTTTGAAGGAGGCCTCTTTGGTCAATATGAGTTTCATCCGGTGGTGAGCAAGTTGCAGGTGTACTGCTCTGAAGAGCTCGGCGCATTTTACCTTGACATCCTCAAAGACAGGCTCTACACCACCGCTCAAAAGTCTCATGCCAGGCTCAGCGCACAAACTGCGCTGTGGCACATCACACAATCGTTGTTGCGTTTGATGGCTCCATTTTTAAGCTTCACTGCTGAAGAGGCTTGGGGACTCTTGGGACACACTGAAAGCATTTTCATTGAAAAATTCCAACCCATGGACGCGAGCGAGTCTCTTTTAAACAAATGGAATCAAATTCGCGACATCAGAGATGCAGTCAATAAAGAGATTGAAACGCTCAGGGCCAATGGGCAAGTTGGTGCCTCCTTGCAAGCGGAGGTGGACTTGACCTTGAATGCCGAGGATCACACGCTTTTAAGCTCTTTAAAAGAGGACTTGAAGTTTGTCATGATCACGTCCAGCATTCATTTGCATTTGGGCACAGCATTGAAAGTCTCGCCCAAAGCCAGCACCAAATTGAAATGCGAACGCTGTTGGCATTATCAAAGCGATGTGGGCTCGCAAGGCGAGCACCCTGGACTGTGCTTGCGATGCTTTAGCAATTTATTGGGCAGTGGTGAAGTCAGACAATTCGCATGACACACGAAAACGACATCGACAAAGACAAAGATACGGGCACACTGCCCTCTCGCGTGCTGCATTGCTTGGCCCTGTCTTTCATTGTGATTGCTCTGGACCAATGGAGCAAATACATGATTGTCCAGGCGTTTGTGTACCTACAAAGTCAGGAGATCGTCTCATTTTTTAATCTCGTTCGGGTCCACAACACGGGGGTTGCATTTTCTTTTTTAGCGTCTGATGCAGGGTGGCAAAGATGGTTCTTTCCCATCTTGGGCATCTCAGCAAGTCTTGTGATGTACCGATTGATTTACACGAATAAACATCACGCTTTATTTTGCTGGGCCTTGGCCTTGATTGCTGGAGGCGCTTTGGGCAATGTGATTGATCGGTTGATCTATGGATACGTGGTTGATTTTTTAGACTTTCATTGGTCCACGTGGCACTTTGCGGCCTTTAACGTCGCCGATAGCGCCATCTCATTGGGCGCTGCGCTTTTGATCTTGGATGAGCTCTTGAAGTTAAAACATCACCCTAAAGCATCTGAGACAAAGAAGGACACCCCGTCCTAAAGACATGGCGTGCCCTTTTGTCACCGATTTGCCTTGAGAGATCAATGACAAAGACGCACCCCTCAAAGTGCATCCCACGTCAAAGCGTCAAAATCGTACAACCGGTGGTTTTGCGCGCTTCAAGGTCTTTGTGTGCAGCTTGAATCTGGGCCAAAGGATAGCGCTGATCGATTCTGATCTTGACCACCCCACTGACCACTTTGTCAAAGAGATCGTCGGCCATGACCTGTGTACTTTCGCGTGAGTTGATGTGCGTGAAAAGAGTTTGTCGCGTCACATAAAGGGAGCCCTTTGCAGCCAAGATGCCAGGAGAGAACTCAGGCACTGGGCCTGATGAGTTGCCAAAACTGGCAAGCAAACCCAGTGGGGCCAAACAATCCAAAGACTTGTCCCACGTGTCCTTGCCCACAGAGTCATAAACCGCCTTGACCCCTTTGCCTTGCGTGATTTCTTTGACTCGAGCAGCAAAATCTTCTTTGGCGTAATTGATCATGAAGGTCGCACCCAAGTCTTTGGCCAATTGACACTTCTGATCGGTCCCCGCCGTTCCAATCAACTGCAAGCCCAATGCTTTTGCCCACTGGCAAACAATGAGACCCACGCCACCAGCTGCTGCATGGAATAAGATAAAGTCACCCTTGTTCAAACCACCTTGGGGCAAGGTTCGGTTGAGCAAATATTGTGCCGTCAGACCTTTGAGCATCATCGCAGCACCGGTCTCAAAGTCAATTGCATCAGGCAACTTGCACACACACTTGGCTGGCATCACACGCTCTTCGCAATAGCTGCCAGGCGGCTGGCTTGCATAGGCGGCACGATCTCCGACCTTCAGGTGCGTCACCCCTGCTCCAATCGCCTCAATGACACCAGAGGCCTCCATGCCCATGCTCAGTGGCATTTGCATCGGATACAAACCCATGCGCTGATACACATCGATGTAATTGAGCCCAATGGCTTTGTGTTTGATACGGATCTCTCCAGGGCCTGGATCTCCAATGGGCACGTTATCAAGCTTTAATTGCTCTGCTCCACCGTGCTGGTGAATGCGAATGGCTTTGACGGTTCTTGTCATGAATTTTTCTCCTTCTTTAATTTGAATGCTCTTGGGTATCCCATTGGATCAAAAGCGCCTTTTGACATGCAGACACTTAAGGGTCATCACAGCCACTAGTGCGTTCCTTTGTAAGCTCCACCATCGATCAAGATATTTTGGCCGGTGATGTAACTGGCATGCTGGCTGCATAAAAATGCGCACGTCGAGCCAAACTCATCGGTGTTTCCAAAACGTCCACTTGGAATGGTTTTGGCTCGCATTTGAGCCACCTCCTCCATGGATTTGCCAGTTTTTTCGACCATGCCTTTCATGGTTTCTCGAATGCGATCGGTATCAAACGCACCGGGCAATAAATTATTGATCGTGACGTTGTTGCCCGCCATTTTTTCTGTTCTGGCCAACCCGGCCACAAACCCCGTCAATCCGCTTCTAGCTCCATTGGAGAGGCCCAAATTATCAATGGGCGCTTTGACTGATCCAGAGGTGATGTTGATGATTCGACCAAAACCTCTCTGAGCCATTTTGTCTACCGTGGCTTTGATCAACTCAATGGGCGTCAACATATTGGCGTCTAGCGCTTTCACCCATGCATCTCGGTCCCAATTCCTAAAGTCCCCTGGTGGTGGACCACCTGCATTGGTCACCACAATGTCGTAGTCTTGACCAGGACCTGTGGGCACATTCCACACGCTCTCACGCCCGTCCTCGGTGGTGATGTCCGCTGCAACACCAAGCACCTTGACCAAAGGGTTCAAGGCCTTCAAGGCGTTGATGGCCTCATTCAGGGGTCCTTGCGTGCGAGCCACGATACACACATTCACACCCTCCAATACAAGTGCTTTGGCACACCCAAAACCCAAGCCCTTGGAGGCGCCGCCCACCAAAGCCCATTTGCCTTTGATTCCTAAATCCATTATTTAACTCCCAACTTTGAAACCATATACACCCCCCACATGACCAAGAGAGTGCCCAATCCTACCATTGCATGAACAGGCTCATTTAAAAACCAGTAGCCCATCAACATCGTGGACATGGGCCCGATCATACCGATTTGCGAAGTCAAAGAGGGACCCAAGCGCTCAATGGCACGCATGACAAACAAAATGGGAGCTACAGTGCAAAGTAGCGCATTCAACACAGAATAGCCTAAAACCGCAGAATCCACGTGTAGCATCTCAATGGGTCTAAAAAGAAAAAATTGAGCGATGCAACATAAACAAGCCACTGTGCTCGCCCATCCAACAAGCCTCAAGGAGTCCATTTTTTTAAGCATGTGCTCACTAAAAACCAAATAACATGCATAGGTCAAGGCACTTAAAAACACCAACACCGACCCTTTGAGCACATCCGGGCCCGCTGACAGCATCTCATAGCCAAACACCAAAAGGACTCCGGAGTAACTGACAGCCATGGCAATGAAACGCTTCAGGGGCACTTGACGCTTGTACAAAATCCAGCCCAAGAGCAGCACCATGGTGGGATTCAAATAAAGGATCAGCCGCTCAAGACTGACGGACACAAATTGCAAACCCAGAAAATCCAAATAGCTAGACAAATAGTACCCAATGAAACCCAAGGCCATGACGCCTAGGATGTCGATTTTGCGCAAGCAATGGCCTTGTTGTCTGGCACGTCTTTCCGCATAAATTGCCATACAGAGAAACAAGGGCAAAGAAAATAACATTCTGTACATGATCAAGGTCATTGCATCGACCTTGTACAAGTAACTGAGCTTGATCAAGACACCCTTGCCGCTAAAGGCAATCGCGCCCAAAATGGCATATACAAAACCAGCGTTGATTTGGAGCGACAAATTACGCATCAATTTAGAGATTGTCAACAAGTCGTACCACTGATTTACGGGCTTGATATAAAAAAACAGCCCTGTAACAACAAGCGCCAGTGCCAGGCTTAAATCATAGGGCCAGAGGACCGCTCAAGCTCAAGCTCAAGCTCAGTCTCATTCGGGCTTGATATTGGCCGCTTTAACGACCACACTCCACTTGGCCGCCTCTGACTTGATCAAGGCGTTGAACTCCTCAGGTGAACCCCCACCCATCTCGTTGCCTTGTTCGAGCATCATGCCCCTGAGTTTAGGATCCTTTAAAACTTCATTGACAGCGGCATTAAGTTTTTCAATGATTGCTTTGGGCGTTCCCTTTGGCGCTACCAAGCCCTGCCAATTCAAAACATTGACCTTGGGCATGCCAATCTCCGCAAAACTTGGTACTTCAGGCAAAAGGGGGGAGCGCTTTTCACTGGTGATCGCAATGGGGCGAAGCTTGCCTGACTTGATGCTTGGCATGGCAGAATACATTTGATCAAACATCATGTTCACATTGCCTGCCATCAAGTCCATCAAACCCGCAGATCCACTTTTATAGGGCACATGAATCATGTCAATATCTGTGCTTTGCTTGAAAAGTTCAGCCGATAATTGATGAGATCCCCCAATACCGCCAGATGCAAATGTCAATACCCCGGGCTTGGCTTTGGCAGCAGACACGATATCTTGAACCGTCTTGAAACTTGAACTCGGATTGACGGACAAAACCAAAGGACCTTTTTCAATCAACACGATCGGGGTGAGATCGGTTTCAGGGTCGTAGCGCAAATTCCCAAACAAGGTTTTATTGACCGCCAAAGGTGCAAAATTGCCCATACCAATGACGTATCCATCGGGCGCTGCACGCGCAATGAACTCTGTACCAATATTACCCCCGGCTCCCGCCTTGTTCTCAACCACAATGGGTTGCTTTAAAAGCACGCTCATGCCTTGGGCAATTTGTCGACTGCGTGAATCTGCGCCTCCACCCGCGCCATAAGGCACGATAAGGCTGATCGGTTTGCTGGGATAAGGCGTTTGTGCAAAAACGCCCAGGCCCAAATAAATGAGCGACGTTGAGAGAAAAAGTTTTGTTAATGTTGACTTCGACATGGTTTTATTTAAATAAATTACTCAAATCAAAAAACCCCACTCTTATTTTGTAAGAGTAGGGTTCGAGTTTATCAATTGACTGAATTGATGACCCTCAATCGCCAGAGGGTCACCATTCAAGCAAATATCAATTCATCACTCTTCCACGAAAGCTTCTTCTCGCTTGGACTTGACGGAAGGCAACAACACAATTACCAACAAGATCAAAGCCACAAAAAGCAAACTGCCAGACAATGGACGTGTCGCAAACACGGTCCAGTCACCTCTAGACAAGAGCAATGCTCGCCGCAAATTCTCCTCCATCATCGGGCCCAAAATGAAGCCCAATAAAAGTGGCTGCGGTTCGCAACCGATTTTCACAAAAATATAACCAATGAAACCAAACACAGCAACCATCCAAATATCAAAGGAGTTGTTGTTGGTCGAGTAAACACCCACTGCACAGAACAAAATGATCGCCGGGAACAAGAAACGATAAGGCACGGTCAATAACTTGATCCACATTCCAATGAGTGGCAAATTCAAAATAATTAACATAAAATTACCTAGCCACATTGACGCAATCAACCCCCAAAAAAGCTGCGGATTGCTGGTCATCACTTGAGGGCCAGGTTGGACATTGTGAATCGTCATCGCACCTACCATCAATGCCATCACAGCATTAGGCGGTATACCCAATGTCAATAAGGGAATGAAAGATGTTTGAGCACCTGCATTGTTTGCCGCCTCTGGAGCTGCAACACCGCGAATGTTACCCTGACCGAAAGGCATTTCACCTGGACGCAACTTGGTTTTCTTCTCGACCGTATACGCCGCAAAAGCCGCCAATAAAGCGCCTCCGCCTGGTAACACGCCAAGCACAGAGCCTAGCGCCGTTCCTCTGAGTACAGCAGGGATCATGTTCTTAAAGTCTTCAGCAGTTGGGAACAAACCGGTCACACCAGATGTAAAGACTTCGCGCTCATCCTCTGGACGAGACAAATTAAAGATGATCTCACCGTATCCAAACACACCCATAGCCACTACAACGAAACCGACACCGTCAGTCAATTCCGGAATATCAAAGCTAAAACGAGCAACGCCTGAGTTCACGTCGGTTCCGATCAAGCCCATTAACAGACCCAAAATGATCATGGCGATCGCCTTGACCAAAGAACCTGAGGCCAAAACCACCGCACCAATCAAACCCAATACCATTAAAGAAAAGTACTCTGCGGGTCCAAATTTAAATGCCAACTCCGTCAAGGGAGCAGCAAATGCAGCCAAAATCAATGTGCCCACACAGCCAGCAAAGAATGAACCCAATCCCGCAGCGGCCAAGGCAGGACCTGCTCGACCTTTTCTGGCCATTTGATAGCCGTCAATGGTGGTCACCACTGAAGAGGCCTCTCCAGGCAAGTTCACCAAAATAGCAGTGGTTGAACCACCGTACTGGGCGCCATAATAAATTCCAGCCAACATGATCAAGGCTGCCACAGGGGGCAACGCATAAGTCGCTGGCAACAGCATCGCAATGGTCGCAACCGGTCCAACGCCAGGCAAAACACCAATCAAGGTCCCAAGTAAACAGCCAATAAAGCAATAAAGCAGATTAATTGGGGTGGCTGCAACACTAAAACCAAGCATAAGATTTGAAATCAGATCCATTTTTTTTCCTTAACCAGTAATGTAAACAGGCCACATTGGCATTTGCAACTTAAGCAACAAAATAAATGCAAGATAACAAATTAATGACAACACAGCACCCAAAATTAATACTTCGTGCAGCACAAATTTATCCCCGGCTTTACTGGCAATTAAAGTCAAAACAAAAATCGAGACGAACAGGCCAGAAGAGGGCAAGCCAATACTGGGCAGTCCTACAAGTAAAACACCAAATGAAATGTTCGAGCCTAGTACATATAAGATTGGGCCCCAAGCAAAAGAGCCAACCGGATCTCGATTTGGCCTTTCAAGTGCAATAGATGAGAATAAAATGATGGCACCAAGTATCAACATTATGGATCCCAAAAGCAATGGGAAGTATCCAGGCCCCATCCTCGCGGCTGTACCAATTGAATAAGAGGTCGCACCGTATGCAAATCCCCCGCCAACAATCAGGAACATCAGTCCTGAAAAAAAGTCTTTCTGACTCTTGATAATATTCACTAAATTCTCCTAAAGAAATTTTAAAGACTCCGAATTGTGAGTCAAGACCCAAGAACTTTGCTAGTGGAATACCCTAATAAAGCTCTTTAAAAAAGTATACCATCCAACATCACTCATAGGAGAGGACTAGAGGAATCTATAGTTGCCTTAGAGCCTTCAACCATTTGTTTGCAGGCAGTCCAAATTGGGCTTGAATGCGCTCTGCTCTATCCATCAAACACTCTTTGGTATGTTCGATAGAAGTCTTTTGAGCCATGATGATCGTATTGCCCTCTTTGGTGGGCTTAAAACACCAAACCGAACCGCCTTCAAAGGCCGCTTGGATTTGAGATAAGCTATTATCGAAGTGACTATTTTTACCAAAGAGATTCACGATCATGACGCCATCCTGTGTCAAGAGACGGCTGCAGTTTCTATAGAAATCATAGCTATCGAGCACAGGTGCGGCGGCCTCTTGGTCGTACAAATCAACTTGCAACGCATCGATTTGGCCACGCCACAACTCATGTGCAACCACTTCCTTGGCATCGCCCAAAATGACCGATAAAAGCTTTGTGTCATGGGGCACCTTGAACCACAACCTACAGGCAGCAACAACTTGCGGATTAATTTCAATTGCAGTTGTTTTTATTTTTATTTTTTTAAAGCAAAACTTCGTAAGTGTCCCTGCACCGAGGCCCAACTGCATGCAATGACGACTCGCAATTGTTTCAGGCTCCATCAACAACAGCCATGCCATCATTCGCTGGACATACTCAAGATGAATATCAAAAGGACTGCCTAAACGCATGGATCCCTGGACCCATTCACTGCCCAAATGAAGGTAGCGTACGCCCGCATGCTCAGAGAAATTCACATCGGGTAAATTTGATTTTTTTTTCAAAACTAACGCCTCATTTTTTAAGTTTTGTGTGAATTGCTTATCTTTTGTTCTTGCATTCGTGAAAAGACACGATGAACGTTTTGTGAAGAAATAAACGCCAAGTCTTTCAAATCAATGCCTTTGATGTCGGCAACGACTTGGGCAATTTGTGGCAAATGCGTTGGATCATTCCTCGCTTGGAGGTGCCCATTCGCTCGGTCTTTTGCTTGTACATAAATCCATTTTGGCGCAATATCAGGCGAGTCCGTCTCAAGCACAATAGCGCTTAGGGGCAAGTGTTTGAGCATGGTGCGCAATCGATTGGCCCGGTCAAAACTGATCGCGCCACCAAAACCCAAACAAAAGCCCATGTCTATAAATTTCTGAGCTTGTTGCAAGCTACCCGTAAAGGCATGCGCTATACCACCAGATACCTGTATTTGACGCAGCCCCTTTAGCAAATCATCGGCTGACTTTCTGACATGCAAAATCACGGGCAACTGAAAATGTTTGGCAAGTTTCAGTTGCGATTTGTAATAATGCAATTGCAATGGCCAGTTGAGTGTAGATACCCAAGCGTCCAAACCGATCTCGCCAACTGCGACCAACCTCAAATCATTCAAACTGGCTTGGATCTCTTGGCGCAGATCCTCTAAATCACCCTCTTTGCATTGAGGTGTGCACAAGGGATGAATGCCCAAAGCGTAAAAATCTTTGGTTTGATGAGCCAGTTTCTTGACCGCTTGAAAATTCGCTTTCTCAACGGCAGGGATCACACATGCACTGACGCCCAAAAGCCTGGCTGCTTGGCGAACATCAAGACGATCTGCCTCAAACTCCAAGGCATCCAAATGGCAATGTGAATCGATCAATTCCATCATGCTTTGAACGACAGGTCCCAGCACTCAATGGCCATTTGAAAAGCCCGACAAATGACCGTCCTTTAAGTGCATGACCGAATCACAAAGAGCGGCCAACTCAGGATCATGGGTCACCACAATAAAAGAAGTCTGAATCGATTTTGACATGGACAGCATCAATTCAAAGACCTCCTTGGCTGTTTGCCTGTCCAAGTTCCCAGTGGGCTCATCCGCCAACACACAAGCTGGCTTGGTCACGAGCGCTCTGGCAATTGCAACTCTTTGTCGTTCACCCCCAGATAACTCAGAGGGGCGATGCGCAAGCCTTTGAGAAAGCCCGAGCTGGGTCAACAATTGTCGCGCCTGAGCTTGACTGCTTTGGGAGGACTCGCGCCTTATCCACAAAGGCATGGCTACATTTTCCCAAGCATTGAGCTCAGGCAACAAATGATGAAATTGATACACAAATCCCAAATGCATGTTGCGCAACAATCCAATTTGACTCGGTGTGAGGCTGGACAAAGAATGTCCCATCAATTGCACCTCTCCTTGGCTGGCATGATCTAGCCCACCCAAAATATGAAGCAAGGTACTTTTACCCGATCCTGAGGCGCCCACAATGGCAAGACTCTCCGCTCGCCCCAAACTTAAATTGACCTCTTGCAAAACACGCACATCTAGCAGCCCATCGTCAAAGCGCTTAGAAACTGCTCGAGCTTGAAGAACCACTTTCAAATTGGCGTCACTCATACCGTAAAGCCTCAGCAGGATTGACTCGACTTGCTCTCCAACTGGGATAAAGGGTCGCTAGGAAAGACATACAAAGTGAGATGATCACAATGGGCGCAATATCAGCAGTTTGGGGGTCACTGGGCATGCTTGAAATAAAGTAAATGTCCTTGGGCAAGAAATGCGCTCCCAGCAAATTCTCAATAAAAGGCACGATTACGTCAATGTTCAATGCCACAAGAGTGCCCCCGACAAAGCCAAGGAAGGTACCGATCACCCCCACCAAGGAGCCCTGGATCATGAAGATGAACATGATGGATGCAGGCTTAGCACCTAAGGTTCTCATGATTGCAATGTCAGCCAATTTATCCGTCACGGTCATGACCAATGTACTCACCAAATTAAATGCGGCAACCGCAACAATCAAAGTCAATATGATAAACATCATTCTTTTTTCAACTTGAACAGCGGCAAACCATGTCTTGTTTTGGCGAGTCCAATCACTGACCGCATAGGCACTTCCAAGCTGAGATTGAAGCTCTTGTGAGAAATTTCTGGCTTGCTGAGGTCTGTGCAACTTGACTCGCAAACCATTGGGTCCACTCAATCTGAACAAGGCTTTGGCATCCTCAATATGCAAAAGCACCAAAGAGGCGTCAAACTCATAATGACCAGACTTGAACAAGCCAATGACGCGCAATTGTTTCATGCGAGGCAACATGCCTGCTGGAGAGAACTGTCCCCCAGGAGACAGGACTACAACGGCATCGCCCACTTGGACGTTCATGGCATAAGCCAATTCCTCGCCCAAAATAACCCCGAATCGGCCCTTTTGCAATTGAGATGTCATTTGATCTGGCAGTTGAGTCGCAAACTCAGCCACCTTGTATTCTTGTTGTGGATCTATACCTCTGATCAAGGAGCCTCGCATCAACTCTCCTTTGACCAACAAGGCTTGCTCGCTCACGTAAGGCGCCGAGCCTAAAACATCGGGATTTTGAGCCAAGTCGGCTTGCAGTGACTGCCAATCCTCCAAAGATGCGTCTTGGGATGACATAATTTCAACATGGGAGACCACCGACAACATGCGATCCCTGACTTCTTTTTGAAAACCATTCATCACACTCAAAACAATGATCAAAGCCGCTACACCAAGAGCGATTCCAAACATCGATACGCCTGAGATGAAGGAGATGAAAGTATTTTTGCGAGAGCCGCGCCTAGCTCGCGTATACCGCCAGCCTAAACGACACTCAAAGGGAAGTGAGGATATTTTGAACATCTTATTGGTCTCTATTGTCTCATCGTTCACAATAACGTGATGAAAATCGCACAAAAATCTTCAATTTCTAAATTGTTTGAGAAAATAAGCTATGACAAGCTCACCATTTTAATTGATCACGCTCTACTGGAGCCCGCATACGCTCAAAATCAAATCCTACAATCCGCCCTCAAAGGGGTCGAACTCCTTGGATTGAGGCATTTGCTGCTCAAAGCCGCCCCTGAATCCTTTCACCCCTGCGAGGAGACCCATTTAAGCTCGTCCTTTGAAAAGGCCTTTTCTTATGCCTTGGATTCAACCTTCAAAGATGGCCTTTTTGCAAGGGGTGCACTTGCCTATCAATACGCGTATGAAGGTGCAGTAGACCAGATCAATTCTCCCCCCTTGGGTGAAGCGCTGGGGTTCGCAGTGGTGCACCTTTGCCATTGGAGAGTTGGAGGTGGTCACGTCATGCTCAATGGCCTTTACGATATCGACCTTCAGAGCAGCGAAGCACTTAGAGAAAAACTTGCCCCCTTATTTTTAAGCGAAGGCATCGAGTTATTTGCTTACAAAAAAGATGCCTGGCTTGCGCGTTCAAAACACTTTATCAATCTACCGAGCGCATCTTTGAGTAAAGCCATGAACGATGATGTGCTGCCTTGGCTCATTGGCGTGTCCAAAAAAGACATGGCCAATACAGACCCGTCACTTGAGCCCAGCATTCAGTTGCTCAGAAGACTGCAAAGTGAGGTGCAAATGTTTTTGTACGATCACCCGACTCATCCATCCGCTCAAAATACGGTCAATTCGATTTGGTTCTCGGGCACCGGAATGACACCAACATCTTGGGACCCGTTGGAACTGGTATGCGCCACTGAGCACCATGAGCACGAACTCTTTCAAAACACAAAAATGCAAATTTTATGCATTCACGAACTCACTAAACCCATGCAGCATCATGATTTAAATACATGGTTTCAAGGCTTAAAACAGATTGATGAATTGTTTTTCAAACCCCTTGCTCATCGTCCTCAGCTCCAAATCATACTTTGCGGGCAACTTGGCTTTAAAATTTGGAACATTCAAGAAAAGGGACGGATACATCTTTACTTGAACACCCTCAAGCAAATACTTAAGGGGGAAAGAAGCACCCTACAACTCTTGTCATGAAACTCATTGCTCGAAAAATCAATCCAGAAGTTGCCAAATCGTTAGAACAAGCTGGCGAACATCCTTTATTGGCCCGACTGTTCTCTTCAAGAGGGGTTGAGCATACGCAAGAACTGGACCTCTCCCTTAGACACTTGATCCCGCCTACGCATTTAAAAGGCAACGCCCAAGCCGCTAAATTATTGGCCGATGCCATTCAAGCACAAAGGAAGATCTGCATTGTTGCCGACTACGATTGCGATGGCGCAACGGCTTGTGCTGTTGCGATGACAGGGCTTAGGCTCCTGGGAGCGAAATTTGTCGATTTTTTAGTTCCAGATAGGCTCAATGATGGCTATGGCTTGACCCCTAACATTGCTCGTCGAGTCAAAAACACCCAGGCTGACATATTGATCACTGTGGACAACGGCATTGCAAGCATTGAGGGCGTCAAGATGGCAAAGGACCTTGGCCTGGAGGTGATCATCACCGATCACCATTTGCCGGGAAACTCTTTGCCTTGCGCAGATGTCATTGTCAACCCCAACCAAGCGGGTTGTCATTTTGAGAGCAAACATTTGGCTGGTGTAGGCGTGATGTTTTATGTCTTGCTCGGCTTGCGTGCTGAATTGAGATCAAGAGGCGTTTTCAGCGCACCTGACCAACCAGAACCTAAGCTTGACCAACTCTTGCCCCTCGTTGCGCTTGGCAGCGTGGCCGATGTGGTAAGCCTTGACTTGAACAACCGCCGTCTTGTTCACCAAGGTCTTGAGCGAATTCGAAAAGGTCAAATGCCCTTGGGCCTCAAAGCATTGATCGCTGTGTGCAACAAAGAGCATTCACAACTCTCCAGCCAAGACCTGGGTTTTGCCATTGGCCCAAGAATCAATGCCGCAGGTCGCCTCTCAGACATGACTTTAGGCATTGAGTGCTTAATCACAAACGATGACACAAGAGCCCAGCAATTGGCTCAAACCTTGGATCAAATCAACAAAGACCGAAAAACCATCGAGCTTGAGATGAAGGAGCAAGCACTTGAAATTGCATCGACACTGATGGATGAAACCGAGACTGCACTCGCAGCACTGAGTATTTTTGATCCAGATTTTCACGAAGGGGTGATCGGCATCGTGGCCTCACGACTCAAAGATCATTATCACAGGCCCACCTTTGTGTTTGCAAACAGCTCTGCGCCAGGCAAAGCACATTTGCTCAAAGGCTCAGGCAGATCGATAACTGGTTTTCATCTGCGAGATGCTTTGGATTTGATGAGCAAGCGCTACCCCGATTTGATCGTTCAATTTGGTGGGCACGCCATGGCTGCTGGTTGTAGCATTGAAGAGGATCAACTCGCTTTGTTTGAGATGGCTTTTCAAGAAACAGCACTTGAGCTTTTGAGCCCACAAGATTTAAGCCAAGACATGCTCATCGATGGCAGTCTTGGGGAAGGTAACTGCCAGTTAGAGGTCGCAAAAAAAATCAAATCGACGGTTTGGGGACAAGGTTTCTTGGCCCCTGTTTTCATGGACGATATGCAAGTGCTTGAGCAACGCATTGTGGGCGAGCACCATTTGTCTTTAAAGTTAAAACTGGGTGAATTGTCAATTGACGGCATTTGGTTTGGACGCAGAGAACCCCTAGAGCAACGGGCCTGTTTGGCCTATAAATTGGAGATCGACACATGGCGTGGAATGGAAAAGCTCAAACTTTTCATTCAATCTGATTTTTCTGGCTAACGCTCAACCCCCTGGTCAAAAAAGGGTGAACATAACCCTGTTGATGGTGGTCTTTTTGCAGCACCCTTTTGTCCACAAACGAGATTACAATAGATTGGTGAATTCAATTCTTAACGCCGACCTTCATTGCCACTCTGTTTTATCAGATGGCACCCTCACGCCCAAAGCCTTGGCACAAAGAGCAAAGGCCAATGGGGTGGAGCTATGGGCTTTGACAGATCACGACGAGATCGGTGGGCAAGCGGCCGCTCTGGACGCTGCGCAGTCCCTTAAACTGCCCTATTTGAGTGGTGTTGAAATATCTGTTACCTTCGCGCACAAAACCGTTCACATCGTAGGTCTTGGATTTGACACCACCCTCCCCTTGCTTATTGAAGGACTTAAAGCCACTCGGGGTGGGCGCGAGCAGCGTGCGCTTGAAATGTCAGCGCAACTTGAAAAAGTAGGCATTGTCGGCGCGTTTGAAGGCGCCCTTCAGTTTGCAGGCAATTTAGAGTTGATTTCTCGCACTCATTTTGCGCGTTTTTTAGTTGAAAGTGGTGTCTGCACCGACACCAACGAAGTCTTTAGACGCTATTTGACTGAAGGTAAACCTGGATTTGTAGAGCACAGATGGGCCCACCTTAAAGATGCGGTGACTTGGATTCGAGAATGTGGCGGCGTTGCCGTGATCGCCCACCCAGGGCGATATGGTTTTACGCCGACAGAGGAGTTCGCTTTTTTCAGCGAATTTAAAACGCATGGTGGACAAGGCGTCGAAGTCGTGACCGGCAGTCACACCCCAGATGAGTACGTCAAGTATGCAGAGATGTCGCTTGAGTTTGATTTAGCCGCATCAAGAGGAAGCGACTTTCACAGCCCCAAAGAGAGCCGCATTGATCTGGGGGGTCTGCCTTGGCTTTCCGGTCAGCTCAAACCCGTTTGGGAATTGATTGAAGATCGAGTGCAATGATCTTGCCCATCAAGTTAACAACTTTTGTTGACTCTACATCTTCATCGCCATGCAAAAAACCAACCCCTTGAGTATTTTATTTGCCGTCTTGGCCATGGGTTGCATCGCTGTTCTTGATACCTCCAACAAAGTGGTTCTGACGAGCGTGCCACTGCTGATGATCCTTTGGTTCAGGTATGCTTTTCAAGCCTTGGCAACCACTGCTTTTTTGTTACCCAAAGAGGGACTGGGCTTATTTAAAACCAACCGCTTTGCTCTCCAACTGCTCAGGGGCTTGTTGCTGTTTGGTTGCAGTTTTTTTGGTTTTAAAAGTTTAGAGCATATTCCAGTTGCCGAGTTCACTGCCATTGGCATGTTAACGCCTTTGCTTGTGACTGTTTTAGCCAAATTTTTTATGAAGGAACACGTCTCTATTTTTCGTTGGCTGTTGATCTTCGGTGGATTTTTGGGGGCACTTTTGATTGTTCGCCCTGGTGGGGACGTCCCACTTCATGCTGCGCTGTACCCGATTTGCATGGTGGTCATTTACGCTTTCTTTCAGATTCTGACCAGCTTCATGGCAAAAACTGAAAACCCATTGAGCATGCAGTTCTTTACAGGCTGGATTGGGACTGCTTTTGCAACATGCTTGGTCTTTGCCTCGTGGACCACCGATATCAGCACATTCCAATTGGGCCTGATGATTTTAATTGGCCTGAGCGGCACTTTGGGGCACTATCTTTTGATCTTGGCCTATGCTCGAGCTCCAGCTTCAAGCATCACACCCTACCTCTACAGCGGCATTGCTTTTGCCACCCTTTTGGGCTGGCTCGTCTTTCAACACATACCAGACTTTTGGGCCAGCATGGGCATTGCACTCATTGCCATTTGCGGAATAGGGTGTGCTTGGTCAAATTATCATGGAAAATAATTTTTCCCTGAACAAAGCTTTTTGTTTGCCTTACTTAAATCGCTTAGACTGATGGCCATGAAGCAGCAAGATACATTTTCACTCAAGCCGTGGGGCATGTGTATAAAATTGCTGCCTCAAAAATATTGAGTTCAAATCTTTCATACACACACTTATCGTTCACATTCATTTTTTTGGGAGTTCGGCCGTGCCTTTTGCAAACATCAATGAAATATCAGTCAACTATCAAATACAAGGACAAGGACCTGCGTTGCTGATGTTTGCGCCAGGAGGTTGGAGATCTGTCA
>Ga0114978_10001086_pt1 | contig 22969 bp, 15 predicted proteins | sample S_140212_EF_Meta_FD_87027 | JGI IMG/M metagenome (GOLD analysis project Ga0114978, IMG submission 87027) | Freshwater microbial communities from Lake Simoncouche, Canada to study carbon cycling - S_140212_EF_MetaG | ecosystem: Environmental > Aquatic > Freshwater > Lake | place: Lake...
CTCATTTGGTTGAACATTTCTGTTTACTGTTTCTGTTTTTTGTTCTTGTGTATTTGTATTTTGTGTCATTGCACGTTCTTCCATAGCATCATTTAGTACAGAACGACCACCTACTTTAATACCCTCGTTTTGTGGTACTTCTATATCTGGTTGTTTATTACTACTAGATGTTGGTGGTTGCAAGCTATACATATCAAACTGACTTTGTGTCATACTTGATGATAAAGACATACCGGGGTCAGCAAATGTGTTTTGTGTTGCTGAACGTAGTGCACCAATATTGACGACACTAGTTTGCGATACACTGGCTACATTTACTATAGATGTTTGTGACTGACTACTAGATGCTGAGGTTAATCCTGTACCAGTATTAGATTGTGTCATACTACTAGAAACACTTTGTGCAGTTAGTGAGCCTGCTACTGTTTCTGCTTGTTGCTGTGCTTGTTGTGCGTCTTTGGCTGCGGCAGACTCTGCGGCTTGTACAACAGACTTTGCTTCGTTGCCAATTCTAGCTTGATTACTACTAATCATACTCATAACATTACCTAGACTAGGTCCTGCCTTGTTATCGCCGGCTGTTTTAACTTCACCTGCTTTGGGTTGACTACCGCCACCTTGCGGAGGAGGTTGATTTGCTGGTGTATTGTTAGTGTTACTTGCAACCGGCTGTGGTGCACCGGGTGGGGGTGTCGATCCAGGTGGTGGTTCAGATCCGAATGAGGTATTTGATGACTGTTGTGGTTGTGCAGGATCAGGGCTTGCTAGTGCTAATGCAGGCTGTGCCAAAGAAGGCTCTGCTTCTGCTGGAGCTAAACTAGCAATACTTGTACTATCAACTGTTGAGTTTAATATTGAATTTTTAACATTAGCCAATGCATATCCTGAGCAAGTAGGACTTGATAACGGATTAGTAATACAAGGATCAGCCGCTACTGGTTTACTAGTATACAACAACGATAAATTGTCTACGTGAACTCTTGGTCCATAATATCCTGCCCACCAATTTTGATCCTTGCCGGTAAAACTAACATTTATACTGCTTAAAGTTGATGGATCATATCTATTGTTAAAATATTGCGTGCCAGAGAATGTAGTAAAACTCGGAAGATTTTTGTTATAATCGTAGTTAAAACTTTCCAATACACTACCGGCAGATCCAATTAATGAAACATTACCGGTTAGTGTTCCCCTGTTACCACCGCTATTGTATAGGTCATTGTTTATTTGCCAAGAGTATTTGTATCCACTTAGTTGTATACCTGTGCCAGCATTGGCCAATGCTGTATTGATAGCAACCATTTGACTGGCTGTGTTCAATCCGTAACTAAAAATTATATTACCAGTACCAGGATTGTAAGCAGGATTAGGACCACCGCTATAGCCTCCTGCCGCACCAGTGGTAGTCCCGCTCCAGGGAAGTCCGCCACCTAAGTTTAGGATGTTCCCTGTACTGTTTAGTTCTAATCCTGTAGCAGGATCTAAACTTTGACTATTAGAATAACTTGCGGACAAGAACGCCAATAACAGCGCCGATGCCAACTTTCTTATAAGTCTCATCTATCTTTTCCTCATCTACTTTTGGTAGTTTTTCTGGATTTGTTTCCCAGGATGCTTTAGCTTGCTCACCAATCTTACCGTCATATGGGCAAGGTGTGCCGGCTGCCATCATAGCATCAAACACCCTGCGGTCTTGACACATCGTAGCAACTGCGGCTACTTTCATACCCATATCATATAGAGTCTTAGATAACTTTAATCTTTCACAATTCATATCACGTACTGTACCACCTGAGCTTACACCAAATACTTGTGTCTGTACACTACCACTACTACCAGTACTACACAAATCAGCGTTACCGCCTGACAACATAGCAGGAGCTACAGCAGTTGGTGGAGGCTGAATAACTCTTTGAGTAATTTCAGTTTGATTAATGTTTCTATTAGTCAACTCACCTTGCTGAATATTTGTATTAACTGAATTGTTTTGATTAATATTATTGTTAGTAGCAGTACTTGCACTGGTTGAAGTATTGATATTACGATTAGTCATATCACCTGTATTAACATTATTGTTAGTAGCAGTACTAGTATTAACATTGTTATTGTTATTAGTGGCTGTACTTGTACTGGCATTATTGTTATTGTATGTCATTGTACCAGTATTAACATTGTTGTTATTATTAGTATTCACACTTGTGCTTGTACTGACATTATTGTTATTGTATGTCATTGTACCAGAATTAACATTGTTGTTATTGTATGTCATTGTACCGGAGTTGACATTGTTATTATTAACTGTGCTAGTGCCGCTATTGATATTGTTATTAGTGTTCACGCTTGTACTATTGTTAGTGTTAGTATTTGCGCTTGTGCTGTTAACAGCGGCTGTGCTGGTGCTGTTGCTATTACTAGTCGTATTACTGTTGGACGTAACTGAACTAGTGCTGTTACTTGTACTGTTAGTATCTACAAGACTTTTGGAATCGTAGCTGCCTTGATTAATTAATGTACTTGTACCTGTGGTTGTACCACCGCTGGAACTTGATGTGGTAGTAGTTTGTGCTTGCGTAATGAATGCCATACCCAGCATGGCTACTATAGCGAGAATCTTTTTCATTTTTATTATTGTCCTCTAGAGATAGTATTTATTTGCTTTTTAGTTGAGAAATATCAAGCTTTATTAAATAGGAAAGGCTCCTGAGAGCCTTTACTGAGTTTCTGTTACGAGGTATGTCTTACCCTAAGCGGCGTTCAGGCTGCTAATGCGAACTGTGAGTCGTTTGCGTTTACTTTTTTGCTTCTACGACCGGGTCTCCCCAATCCTAACGGCTTCTACATTGCCGGACTGTCCATTTCATTACTCTTGACCCAATCGATATCTATGTCAGGCCCATCAAAAACACACTAAACGTGGATCATCCCTAAAAACTTACTGAATTATACAGTCGGCTTAATACGTTTATGGTGGACCTGCCGGGAACTGCCCCCGGGTCTTGAATCCTTTTCACTAAACTTCATACAGTCATAACTTACATTATATACTTATCTTTAAGGTGTACGTGCCTTTTGCTTTTCTAAAAATTCTTCAAACGGATCAATTGATGTTGTACTAATTTGGGGAGAATAATTTACCGGTTGTTTCCCCGCTAATTCCTTAAAAATATCTGTATCGGGTGTGTTAACACTACTACCGCCTCCGCAGGCAGTTAATGCTACTATTAAAATTAAAATTAAATATTTCATTTATAGACCTTTAAGGTTTTAAATTTTGATATTGCTTAGTTCTAAATGATTGAACTGTGTAAGTTCCATCATTTTTCTTAATCATTTGATAGCCAATAAATTCACCATTCTTGATAGTAACAGGAATTATCGATCCGGTGTTGTAGCGATTGTCATGGGGTCTTGACTGTGTTGTAAAAGCCCTTAACGCTAGTTGAGGAAAAGCATCAAGAGCGTCAACAACTGTGAAATTTCCCTTGCCATCATTTAGAAAAAATGTTGTGCCCCAAACTGATCCAAGTAGGTCTCCGTTAATTCCATTGTGTCCTTCTGTCCAGTAGTGACCGACAACATCCATATAACCATCATTGTTTACATCGAATGTGACTATATTTGCGTAATACTTTTTACCCAAATCACTGTTTAATGGAGCGGATGAAATAAATTTATATCCATCTGTATTCTTGAGCGTGGAGTATTGAGATTTACCATTTGAGTAAATCCCACCTTTTGGCGAGCTGGAATAAAACTGGCTGGCAGTATCTGTAAACGCATTAGGTGGGAAATAATCAGTTTCCTTAGACATTGAAAAAATATCAGGGTATCCATCGCCATCAAAATCAAATACTAACGAATTGACTTCAGCACTCTTGATAACTTTTTTAGGCGGATAAACTCCGCCGTCCCACTCCCAATCAAACCATGATTGACTTAACGGTCCTTCAGGCAATACGTTTACGTTTTTGTAATTAGGAGTTGTTTTCAAGTTAGGAATATTTTTGTCCAGTCCATCTTTAGTCCCATACAAAATTACATTTGTTCTTCCTGTATTACTTCCACTTATCAACAGATCGTCATAGCCGTCACGGTTGAAGTCCGCAGTTAACTTGGTTGTAGCGTAATCAAACATGTTAATTTGCCAGTTTGTAATTGGATTTGTTACTTGTTCAACTTTTTTACCGTCAACCTTTAGTATGGCTCCATCTCCACGAGCACCCTGCCCGCTTTGTAACGGGATTAGTATTCTTTTCTTTCCGTCGCCCAAAAAATTTCCCACAGCAATTGAGTAATTTCTTAAATTAGTATCTGGAATTTGATCGTAAATACTTTCAAAAGTTCCACCCTTATTCAAGGCTATGTTTATCTTTGAGCCAGTCCAAGGAGGGGCATCTAATCCGGCTTCTGCCGCAACTAAGTCCTTAAGTCCATCGCCATTAACATCTTCAAAGAACATGTATTTGGTGTTCTTAGTGACAAATTTACCATCAGGAAAGTACTTGGCTGTTGCATCTTTTGGACCATTCTTGTATTCCAACACCGATATGGGTGCCAAGACTTGTGGATACGGGCTTACAGCAAATACAAACTCATCAACACCATCGTTATCTAAGTCTGCGTAAATTCCAGCACCGTAATAGTAGTGGTTGACAACTCCTGGCGTGTTGTATTTTGAAAAGTCGATGGATATTGTTGCTTCTTTAACAACATCATTAATAGGTTGGATTTTAGTTTTTGAAGAACCAACAGCCAGTACTTTATCTATCGTCATCAAAACGTTAGTGTAGGTTTTGACATCACTTACATAGACTTCTGGAATGAACAGTTGGTTTGTATTTGTGTCGTATGTATCTGTAGCAGTTTTTAGAATTGGATATTCAACGGCGTCAACATTTTTGATGGTTACCTTAACGTCTTTGTAGACAGTGTTACCTACTACAACCTCTGGGATAGATAAAATTTTGGTTTTACTATCATATGAATCGACAGCAACACAGAGTACACTATAGAGACATAGCGTCAATCCGAATAAAAATTTCATTTTGAAAATACAGTAGTGGAATTAACTATATTATATACTAATTTCTAATACCTGTCAAATTATCTATTTGCCACTTTACCCAAACTATCTATACTGTTGTACCAATAAACTTCATACAATCATAACTTGTATTTAGTATTAAAATGCTCTTGCAACCAAGGCCAATCATAACTTAGACGTAATTTGTCTAGTTCACCATTGACTTGTTCATAGTATTCTACAGCATGTTTAGCACCATCGATACTATATTGGGCATAGTCACCTACACCAACCGTAGACCATGTTTTCAACCGTTGTTTACTATCCAAACTATCATCTAATCTCAACTTAATTGCTTCACGGAAACTAGTACGCCATGTGCTAAATACATCAGTATTGTATTTTGCTACACCACTATTCAATTCAACAACTTCGTGTTCACTATCAAGTGTGAAGTCAAGTCCCTTACCTATATTACCTAAGGTAATTCGTTTGTTATAAGCAATCATAGCTTGGTGACCATATACTAATCCATTTACGGGATTACTTGCATAGAAGATATAATGTTTAGGTATTTGTAATCTATCAGGTTGCCATGAGAAATCAAACTTACTGTTAATACGTAATTTAGCAAATACGGTAAACATCCAAGGTGTATTGCTTGCTTCAGCAGCCGCATGATATGCCGCTACACGACCTTTTACGCCATCAACTCTAACAACACGATTGGGTAGTCCTTTAGTCACGTTCAGTAAGTGTTCATAGTTCTCGTCAGCTCCTGTTTCACCGTTACTTAGGAAGACTATATCCAGTGGCTTTGACTGCCCCATCTTTGTTGATTTAGCAATGTATGGATAATCATACAACTCTTTCTTAACATATTCTTTAGCTTCTTTAGGAACAACAATGCGTGTTCCACCGGTGCTAGTAATTAATATGTTTTTACTTTCTTCAGACCACAAACTAATTGGTTCATGGTCAATGACGTTTATTTCTTTGTTGTCTTCCGTGACAAACGTAGCATAAGGCCAATCAAAATCAATATCAGTAACAGAGACATGTGTATCGCTTTCAGTTATAAAGTTAGGAGCAGGTAATCGTTTTACTCGCTGATGTTGGTTAAAGTTAATTTTTTCTATGTTTTCTAGCTTATCTAAATCTTCAACCAAACTACGTAGTTTATTTACATTGATAAAGAATGTGTCACCAAACTTTTGTAAATCACTAGGGAATACATGTAGTTGTTCATTTGCAAACGGGTCACAAATGTAGGTGAAATCAAAGTTAGTGTAATCACATATAGAACTACATACCCAAATATAGTGATCCTTCTTAATACCTAATTCGTATAACATATTTTTCAATGTAGTTAGGTAGTCATCTTTATATTTGATAACTTCAACATTTCTTTTAGTTTTGTTTTCTAGCAATGATGTAATGTTATTAGTATTACCATAATCAATTAAGTAAACATCATATAAACAATTTCTTGCAACCGCACGTTTTGTTTTTACAAAATTAAGATTGTTTAGATGTTCAATAATTTTGACATATTTGGTATCTTCGTAGAACGTTTCTTTATTAACTACAAAGGTTGTTCCCCAATGACTCCATTGAGTACCAAATACATGAACCATCTTCATTTGCCATGGGCTAGGGTAATAGTCAAAAGTAAAATCAGTATAGTCTAATTCACTATTCAATATCCAACACAATTCAGTTTCAGATTTATTAATACAACGATTGATGGTATCAACCCAACTGTTTAAATAGCGTGTCTTTTGTATCTTGGGATAACGTTTTTGTAGTTGTTCAAATCTAAATTTACTTTCACTATTGTTTTTATCCACAAAGAACATTGATAGATTACTGTCAATCTGTACTTTTTGTTCTTCAACATAGTTAAATTCTTTATGACCCATCATATATAACGGACCATTAACATAGTAAGTTTGTGTGTTCTTACTGTATTCATTACCAAATACATTTATGTGTCTAAAGTTTTCACTATTTGGTCTCCAATTGAAGTCAAACTTATCGTAGTTCAAGTCAGGATTAATGACCCAGAATACTTCATCAGTGTGTTCCGCTATCAAATCCTCAAGTGTTGTTTTTAGTTTATAACGATTAACTGCTTTACGGTTTACCTGAAGTATTTCTTCTGTGCGTTCCATCAATACAACTTCAGTCGCGCCAGGTACGGTGTAACGAGGGCCGTTATCAGCCCATTGATAAATCTGAGGTGGACTGTGTGGGTTTGGTCTCCAACTAAAATCAAATGTTTCTAAATCATCGTTATTGTTTACATGCCAATAACTAAGTTCTGTTTTAGTAATAGCTACCGGGTCAACCATATACTTACGTTCTGTTGCACCTTCTACCCAATATTCTAATGTAGGTTCAGTAGTTGCATCATTCCATTTGTTACCAAACACATAAATGTATGGTGGACTCTTTGGATCTGGTCTCCAAGAGTAATCAAAACTTTCAACAGGTATTAATGTAGTCCAACGTTGCATGTCAGGTAATGTTGTTGCTACCTTATCATCCATATACTTACGTGCTGTGGCACCTGGACAATGATATTCTACTGTAGGCTCACGTTCTGCTTCATTGTACTTATTACCCCATACATAGATGAATGCAGGTTCACGTGGATCAGGTCGCCATGTAAATTCAAAACTAGACTGTTCAACTGGAATAAGAATTTTCCACTTATCCCACTCAGGTTTAACTACTGCATCGCCCATATACTTACGTTCTGTAGCACCTGGTATAATATATTCTAGTGTAGGTTCTATTTCTGCTGGAACATATTTATTACCCCATGTATATATGTAGGGCTGTTCTGTCTCATCGGGATGCCAACTTAGTTGGTCTTCTACTACATCCTGATGTATGACCCAATTGTTTTTTGTGAGTAATGCTTTTGCTTTGATTACATCAATGTATTTTATATCAATGGCCCCGGGCATTATATAAGTAGGTCCACCTGTCTTTTGCCATTGTGTTCCAAACTGATAGATATAGGGTTTATCTTCGATGCCGGGTTCCCAACTAAAGTCAAATGTCTTTTTGTCAATGTTTGATGGCACTACCCAATTATCCATACATCGGTTGCGTGTAACACGTTCTTCCATATACTTATATTGAGATGCCCCTTCAACTGTATATGTGACAGAAATTTTATCTTCCGGTGTATTCCATTGATTACCCCATCCATATATATATGGTGGACTTGCTGGATTAGGTCTCCAACTAAAATCAAATGTGTTCTTATCTATATCATCTGCTATATCCCAACAATCCCAATCAGGTAATAGAGTTACATCTGATGACATATATTTTACATTTGTTGCTTCAGGCATACGATATGCCAATACATGTTTGATTTCTACGGGGTAGTACTTGCATCCCCATGTGTAAATGAATTCAGGTTCACGTGGATCAGGTCTCCAACTAAAATCGAATGTGTTCTTATCTACACCGTCTGTGATTTCCCAACGATCCCAATCAGGTAATAGAGCTACATCTGATGACATATATTTTACATTTGTAGCGCCCGCTACTGCATATTCTAACACATGTTTGATTTCTACGGGATAGTACTTGCATCCCCACTTATATATAAACGGAGGATCAGTTGGGTCGGGGTGCCATGAAAAATCAAATTTAGTTTCATCAACCAAGTCATTCGTTACCCATATAGCATTCTTTTCGTTACGTCTACGAACTGGTTCTACATCGGCACGATAAATCATTAAAGGCAGTGTGTTATCAGTATTACATAACCAAGTGCCACTATCTTTTTGATGTTGACTAGGCCAAATGTTTATATGATCTTCTGCCCATACATCTTCATCAGGTAAGAATTCAAAATCAAAATCCCAATCGAATTTTCGATAATCACAATATTCATTGATTACCCAAAAATGCTCAGTGGTACACTTTTGTCTAGCGTCGGCTAAATTAATTGCGGGTTTTTCTTTAGGGTGGGCGTTCGGTTTATTACCGAAATAAAATACATCTCTTAGCATTAATATACTTATGAAAGTACAGAGATGTTATAAAGTTTTTCAAATCTGTCAGCATCTAGTCTATCATTAACCATTGGTTCACCTCTAACATTTAAGCTAGTGTTTAACAACATAGGGCAACCTGTTAGTACGTACCACTTTTCTAAGAGTTCTCTAATTCCGCTTCCATCATTAGGCACTGTCTGTACACGACTAGTCCCGTCATAATGAATGATAGCAGGAAATAAGTCAGGAAGCCTACAACGACTGATGACTTGCATATACCTACTGTTACTAAAACCATTAGGCATATCAAAATACGTATCAGCATATTCCTCCAAAATGATAGGGGCAAATGGTCTAAACTTCTGTCTGCGTTTAATTTCATTTACTTTGTCCTTTATTTCTTGTCCTCTGGGGTCTGCTAATAGACTTCTATTACCTAGCGCACGAGGGCCAAACTCAGCACGCCCACTAGCAACTCCCACAATCTTATCGGTAAGTAAACAATCAATAATACGATTGGCAGGGTAATCCCCACTAATGTCATAGCCAAGAAAAGCATTAGTCCAGGTAACCCGTTTACCATAGCCAAGACAGGCTGCTCCAAGACTAGAACCAGCATCGCCAGGATTAGGCATAATCCAAATGTTGTCATAATATTCTCCTAGCAACCTATTTGCTAAACAATTTAATGCTACGCCGCCACCATAAACTAAGTTCTTACTACCACCTAGCATTCTTGCTTTTGCTATAACTGCTTTAATTAATATCTCTACTATATTTTGTGCCGAGCTAGCAACATCCATTTCATTTTTATCAACTAAAAATTTATCAGGGGTTCCTATGTGTAAATTTTCTGCGAAACGAATATTCCCTATGTCTGAAATTAATCCTGACATTGTATCTGTGTGTTTAGGATTACCGTATGCCGCCATACCCATAAGAATATATTCTTCATCTAATGGACGTAAGCCCACATGCTGTGTCATTGCTGAGTAGAATAACCCAATACTATGCGGGTACTTTTGTCCCCATAACTTCTTGTACTTTGCCACACCGTTCTTATCATACCATGCATTCCAAATAGTAATAGTGTCAAATTCACCAATGGCGTCAATCACAACTACAGTAGCATCATCGTAGGGGCTTGTTTGAAAGCCGCTAGCGGCGTGACTTAGATGATGTGAATGTGTATGAATTTTTGGTTTACCAATTTGGTTATAGGTAGAACCTAATAGTTTTTCCCAACTTGGCCAAACAAAACCTTCTCCACTACGCAATTGACGTAATGATTTTAACCACGGACGTTCATAGTAATGATATTGTAAACTAGCAGAATTAGTATGTTGAAATGCATCATACAATAACCCCTCACATATATCTTTATCATGTTTGTTTTTACTATATCGTTCACTGTGACCCGCATAGAGTATGTTACCACTATCATCTATAACACTTACTGCGGCATCGTGGAAGCCACTTGATATTCCTACATAGTTCATGTGTTACTTATAAATGAAAGGATCTAGTTTACGCAATTCTTTTAATCGTTTACGATAATCTATTTCCATTCGAATTTTATTAATTAATCTTTTAATCCATTTCATATCACTCTCCTTTTTTATATTCATTGTAAAAATTTGCCAGTTCTGGAAATGTATTGACAAAATTTAAATTTCTTTTTCTATCAAAATCATCAAACCAGTTAACAAATGCTCGTCTAATTTCAGTATTATCAACTTCATTATATTTTATACCGTCTCGTAACTTACATAAAAATTCAGTATAACCAATCCATGTGCCAAATTTGTCACTTACGTCTGGCATCTCTGTTTCAATATTTTTCATCCACTCAATTGCAGGATCAAGATAATCCGCCATATCATTTGGTAATATAAATGGTGAATGCACTTCCGGGTGTGTTACAATATTCTGTTTAAGCATCACAGCCTTATCATATTTTTTACTTAAATCATAAACCCATTTAAGAAATTTAGATAATCTAGGAATTGACATTACATTAATACTAGGCAAGAATGCTAACTCAATGTTAGCATTACTAGCAAATAGTTTATTGACATTGCTTTCAAAACGTTCCCAATTTAAGCCATTACGAATGTATTCTGCTTGTTCCTGTAGTGCTTCCATACTTATATGAACTTCTAATATGAATTTATCTGACAGTTTAGGAATGTATTCTAAGAATTTATTGTAATAGTTATCCGTTGCATTTAGATTAGTAACAACCCAAATTCTAGTTTTATTCGGGCCTTCTTTATCAGCATAAACCTCTATCAATTTATCTAAGAAATCATAAAATTCAGGAGTAATTAATGGTTCTCCACCAATAATACCTATTCTATCCAATGAATGCTTTGCTTTAGTATCAACCCATTCCCAAAACAATTTAATAAATTTTTCATTCGGCTGTGTCTGAACTTGTTTATAAACCTCCATGCTAATGGTATTATTCTTTAAATTTTCAGATGCCCATTGACTACTATATACATGATTGCAGTACGTGCATTTTAAGTCACATGTATTACCTAAACTGACTTCAAGCATGAAAGGATTGTGACTTTCTAAAATCTTACTATCAAGTGATACCTGATTTGATATTTCTTCCAATGTGGGTGGGGTAAACTCATCAAACATACGATGCTGTTTAGCAAAGTCAATGAATCCATATGGGTTATTGCCTCGTAGACTTTTTGCCCCGGTTTTTTCAAGAGTCCAGCAACTCTTACAGTCCGAGTGTTGGACTCCTTGAAGCATTTCCATTCTTCTTTTTTTCTGATAATTCGTATTTAAAAAGATATCTGTTTGATAATGATCTAAAAGTTCGTCTGATATTTTTTGAAAGGGTGTTTTGCAACAGGTGCGAATTTCATTACGAGAAAGGCTAATATTAGGATATCCCCATCTCAGATGACATACTGTGTTTTCATTGTTCATTACTATATTTAGTAAATTAATAATTTAAATTATTAATTTACCACTGAATACCGCATTTGATAAATATCTTGTGAAGGATTTAACATGGATATTACACCCGGAAAACCTATAAGAACATATGGAATAAATGGAGCTTGGAGAGATTGGAGCACTGATGAATTAGTAGGTGCAAAATTAAATTACTTAACAAATTGGAAATGTGGTGCCGGTGTTGATAGTTTGTTTATTGACATGGATGGTGGGGTTTGGACTGCTAGCTGTAGAGTAGGTGGTAAATTAGGTAGTGTTTGGGATGATTTTACCGTACCCGAAGATTGGATTAATTGCACTAAAAATGTGTGTAGTTGCGGGGCTGATTTGTTCATTCCTAAAACTAGCAAAATTGAATACAAACCTCTATTACGTAGAGGTCAAGATTTACCAACACAGCATGAATTACGTAATGATGAACTAACTGATTTTGTAGGTATGGAGCGCACTCATGCTAGTAATCAAAAACAAGTGTATTGGGAAATAGGTCGTAGATGTAATTATGATTGTAGTTACTGCTGGCCATGGATACATAATAATACTGACCCTCATAAGCCCCTAGAAGATTTAATGAGAGCTACTCACTTAATTGAGACTAAGTTCACTAAGGGTGAAACTGTTAATTTTATTATCAGTGGCGGTGAGCCAACAGTTAACAAAGATTTCTTAGATTGGTTACGTTATTTAAACGCATGCGGACACCATGTTAGTCTGCATAGTAATGGAAGTCGTTTACCTGACTATTACAAAGAAGTTATTCATTACGGTGACTTGAATTTAAGTGTTCATTATGAGTTCTATGACCGTAAAAAGTTTGTTAAAGTAGTTGAAGCTATTGCAAAAGAGAAAGCAGAGCACGGTGATTGCGGTCACTTAGAAGTTAAATTTATGATGGCTCCGCACAACCGTGACGAGACACTAAGTTTAGAAGCTGAACTAAAAGAGTTACCTCATTTTGCTGATTATTGTACTTGGGCTGTTGTTCCTATTCGCGGTGATCTGAATAACAAAATTAGTACTCCTGACATGGGTTCAGGTAGTGAAGTAATGGAAGGCTATACTAAAGAAGATTATATACTATTTGGAGATAGAAAATGATCGATCAAGTGTTGTGTACAGCACCGTTGGCATCTGTATTAATTGATACACATAAAGGCATTAGACCATGTTGCTATTTTCAGGGCAACTTTATGGGTAACATAAAGGAACAATCAATATCCGAAATCCTTAGTAGCGATCGGTGGAAGCAGTTAAAACAAAAAATGTACGATAAAGAATGGCCAAGTGAATGTTTGGATTGTAAGAAAATTGAGGACGATACAGGGTTTAGTCTCCGAAAAGCATATCTTAACGGTAGTATTGATATAGAAGGCTGGGAGAACGGCAAGTTAACATATATCGAGTTCAACGGTAGCAATATTTGTAATTTGGCCTGTTTACATTGCCACCCTGGGTTTAGTAGCAGATGGGTTACTGATAACAAGAAAGCAAGAGCACTAGCAGAAACCCTTTCACCTGAAAAGAAAGAACGTGCTCATAGATTTCGTTCAGTAGTTCAACTAACTGATGATACTAGATTTCAAACAACTAGAATGCATCTGCCAAATCCAGAATTGGTGTTAGCAAATTTAAAACAACTCGACCTAACAAACATAAGAACAATTAATTTTAAAGGCGGTGAGCCTTGTTTAAATTCTGAAACTGTTACTGTATTACAGCATATGGACGATCAAGGGTTGTTAGGTAATATAAATGTATATATTACTACCAACGGAACATATATTACTGATGAAATAATTGCGTTGTTGGCTAAATCTAAGCACGTAGAATTTTTAATATCAGTCGACGGTGTAGGTGAGTTGTTTAACTACATTAGATACGGCGATGCTAAATTTGATGATATAGAGCCAGTAATTGCTAGGGTGAATAATCTTAATAATGTTAAGATTCGCATGAGTTGTTCAGCCATGAACTATAACGCATTTAATTTTGTAGAAATTAGAGATTGGAAAATCAAGTTGTCTAAAAAATATGATAAGATTGTAAGAATTGGTGGCTTTAAAAATAGTGTGCAGAGTCCAGCATACCTATCTATGAATACATTATCGGACGATACAAGAAAACAGTTGATAGATTATTATACTGTTAACAATGTCAACAACGACTTTGATCATATAATTACTACCTTAGGCAACAACTACCTAGGTGATGACATACATCAGCAATGGGTAGAATATACTGAACTTATGGAAAGTATTAGAGGAAATACCATATTAGATTTAGTTCCTCAATTAACAAGCGAGTTAAAAAGAAATGTTAGATAAAGACACATGGATTGCACAAAACTTAATTCCTAAGAATTTAGAAGCATCTAATATACGAAAACCAAGATTAAATGTAACACCTGTAGACTTTTCCAAGGCTACTCGCAAAACGAAATTTACATTGTGCGTACTTGGAAGTTGGGCTATCTATATGCCTCCTTATAATCTTGCTAGATTGTCAAGTTTAATAAGAGAGTCGGGATATCCGTTAAGAGTCTTTGACCTTAATGTGGAATCACATTACGCATTAAAAGATGCTAATCCTGATCTAGCAGATGCATGGAATGGTGCTAACTATTGGTGGTGGCAAGAAGATGAGTACTATACTCGTATACACCCTACCTATGAGCCTATTCTAAAAGAATACTTAGAAATATTATTAAAGGATGATCCAGATATTATAGGGTTCAGCACATACTATACAAACATTCTCCCTACAAGATGGATGGTCAAAGAAATTAGGAAGCGCAGGCCTGATATTACTATTATCTTTGGTGGACCTGAATGCCATGAACGTAATTTCAAAACATCAGAAGGTGTGGACTATTATTTTATTGGAGAAAGCGAACAAACAATACTAGATTTTTTAAACAACTGGGAAAATGGTATTAAACCAGTAGAACCTAAAATTGGTAGTTTGTACAGCGATACCCGTATTGATATTGATAGTCTTCCATATCCTGACTATAGTGATTTTGATTTACAAAAGTATTGGGGGAAGAATAGTATATGTGCCGAAATCAGTAGGGGATGTATTGCTAAATGTAGTTATTGCACAGAAGTATACTACTGGAAATTTAGAGATAGAGGAGCAAGTAGTGTAGTAGATGAATTGGAACAGCAAGTCCTTAAGTATGATATAGGATTTGTTTCTTTTGTTGACAGTTTAATGAATGGAAACTTAAAAGAATTTAGAAGATTTTGCGAAGAATTAGTAGAAAGAAATCTCGGGTTTACTTGGTGGGGTTATGCCCGTGCTGATGGTAGAATGGACTTAGAATTTTACCAACTTATGGCCAAAGCCGGGTGCCAAGGGTTTAACTACGGTATTGAAACTGGAAGTGATAAAGTACTGCAGGCTATTAATAAAAAGAATACAGTAGCAGAGATTAATCAGAATATCATAGATTCACACAAAGTAGGTATGAAAATATCTGCCTGTTGGGTTATTGGTGCTCCTGGAGAAGATATAGAAGCGTTTGCACATAGTTTTAACATGTTATGGAATCATAGGGCTAGAATTATGGCAGTTAGTCCAGGACCTGGACTTGGAGACAACCACGGCTCCGCATATGATGATCGAGAAAAGTTTAATATCAATCCTAGAAATAAGCCATGGTTAGGTGGTTGGTATACCCTCGATCTTACTAATACACGTGTTCATCGTTTTATTAGAATTAAATTAATGCACATGTGGCTACACCTATGTAAAGAAAGTGGCGGTACACTATCTAATGTTCATAGGACAGGCGAAATAACTGATCATTTCTCTATTAAATTTGATTCAGAGTATATCAATGATAGCGTTGAATATGAGAACTTTGATTTTAACATCATTAACTCAGGCCACGGTGTATTTGCTGACAGCGTAATGAACGAAGTATTTGGATTTTTAAGAATGTTGTGGCGTGTGCGCGGAGGTTATGAAATCTCAATTAAGTTTAACAAAGCACTAGACCATCAAGATTTTATTTTTGCGATTACACCCGATACAAATTCATACGATGCAGACATATGGTTTAAAATCGATGAAGATGGAAATTATCAAACAGATTTTAAATTTAATTTTATAAATGTACATAAAAGCATAGTACCTATGGAAGGGTTTGACTATGAGTATAAGCAAGCAGGCAAATGGTCAGAGGCTAAAAAGACACAGCAACATAAGATATTTTATATGGCTTCTGACATTCCGCAGCCTGTTGCTACAATAGCTCAGAAGAATATTTTACCCATGGAAAGTTGTTTTTCTTCAATGTCTATTCCCGAAAGAAAGATGTTATTAAACTTTACTAAACGGTTGCCAAATGGCAGTATAGTCGTAGAAACTAACTCTACATTGGGAGGACGTGCGGCAATCATGGCTAGGGCAAATAGCAACGTCCAAATTAACAGTGTTGAAGAATTTCGTGCCGGGGTACTAAAAAACCAATTCGACAACAATGAGTCCTGGATTAAACAACAACTAATAGATGCGGCAAAAGAAAATGATATAACCGAAACTAAGGCAATAGAGTTCCTAACAACATTAGAAAATAATTTAAGAGATGATGCCACTGGTAAAGAGGCATGGAAAACAGTCACTAGAAATTATTCAAATATACAATTAGTTGAAAACGCCGATCGATGGAACACTCCGATTGATTTTTGTTTTATTAATGTACATAAAAATCCTAGTCTAAAAGTAACATTGGATTTTTGGGATTTTCACATAAAATCCAAAGGATATTTAATGGCTCACTTGTATGACGAGGCAATGTGTCCAGATGTGTATTACGAAATTAATAACCTTATTCAGCAAGGTTGGAAATTGATTAGAACGATTGATAAATTAGTGTTAATCCAAAAACCTTGATTGTATATGGTCAATAATTCTCTGTGCCATAATGGTTGCAGATTTTAAATTTGGATGTCTATTAGTAGACGATACCCATGGGTCTGTTGTTATAAGCATCTGATCAGTCCACGAAGTGCCTAACATTGGGATTTCGTCTGCCTCATTAAATAATATCCAATTATCACGATCTGATATTTTTTCTATAGGTACCACAGGAAATAGTTTTTCTTTTAAATCTTCAACACCATCGCCATGCATTCCACACAACGAAAGCCAAAATGTATACGATATTCCTCTTGCTTTTAAGAAATTTTCCAATAACATAACATCACTTATAAACTGTAGATTATGGTCATATACAGAAACATTAACCATGGCTTCCTTAATGTAAGGATGTATTTCGCTAAACTTGTTAATGGTATAATGTGACGTATGAGCGGTAACAAACTTTCCTTGTTTTTTAAACCATTTAAATCTTCGAAGTACAGAGGTCCATCCAACACACACATGGAAATTTTCAGTTTCTTCAGGTGTTTTTTCTAATATTTTTTTAATAACAGATAATGCTATTTCTGTATTGCTATTTCCATCTACAGATATGTCAATTACTGATTTGTTAAATGCGTTCCCAACTTGTCCTGGAATATTAAATTTTTTTCTGTATTCCTCATAGTTAGGATAATGCGTAGCAAATACTTCATACTCTTTATGAGAGTAATCCCAAGTATATTCTATTGGATTTGTTAATAGTAGGATATCTTTACAGTATTTGTCCCATACTAACTCATCTCCTGCTGTAAAACTACAACCACTAAACAAAAACTTTTTATCAAACGCCATATTATACCTGTGTTATTTCTTATCTAAAAACCTTGATTGTATATGAGACACTATACTTTCTGCGAATTCTGTTGCGGATGCTAGACTAGGATGAGCATTAAGTTCCGATACCCATGGATTTGTTTTTGTTAATAAACGATCAGTCCACGAAGTGCCTAACATTGGAATTGGGTCAGCCTCATTAAATAATATCCAATTACTGCGTTCTGACACCTTGTCTATAGGGATTACAGGAAATAGTTTTTCTTTTAAATCTTTGATCCCGCCCATAGGCATTCCTGATAATGAAAGCCAAAACGTATAAGTTATACCTCTTGCCTTTAAGAAATTTTCTAACAGCATAACATCATGTATAAAATGTAGGTTATGGTCATACCCGGAAGCGTTAACTATAGCTTCTTTGATATAAGGATGAAATTCACTATATTTCTGCTTAGAATAATGTCCTAAACTAACGCTGGCAAATTTTTTACGCATATTACTCCATTTAGTTCTCCTAACTAACGAAGTCCATCCAACACATACATGGAAATCTTCGGTTTCTTCAGGTGTTTTTTCTAATATTTTTTTAATAACAGATAGTGCAATTCGTGTATTGTTGTTACCATCCATTGATAAATCAATGACTGGCCTATTAAATGCGTTCCCAACTTGTCCTCCTAAATTAAATTGTTTTCTGTAATTTATATAGGCAGGATAATGTAGATCGATCATTGCATTATCTTCATTCAATTCGTCCCAAGTACGTTGTATTGATTTTTCGTAGCAGTATTGCTCCCATACCAACTCATCTCCTGCTGTAAAACTACACCCACTAAATAATAACTTTTTGTTAAACGACATATTTACACCTTTTTGATTTCTATTACCTTACTTTTGTATTCCGATTCTCTTTCTATTTGTTTGTTATACCAATTAGTAATTTGTTTATTTACAAAATGATCTAACTTTTCCCAATTACCTAATGCTGTAAAATTATCTGTTAATGGATCAGGTTTTAAACGTTCTACTTCTGATTCAAGTGTTTGTATAATTATACTGAGATCACTACTAGGTAAACTCCATATACTTAAATGATCAGGATGATGTATTGTATTATACCAAAGGTGTACTTTATTATTTGTAGCAAATTCTACAAAGTTAGGCATCTCCCACCAGTTGTTACGCATAGGGTTAACCATCACGCTTAGTCCACGATTGTTTGTATGACAGTAGGTACTGAACCTTTGGAAGTTTTCCATTAGTACATCAAAGTCTCCGTTAATACGTATAGTATCATAGTTTTCTTTTTCTAAACTATCTATACTAATGTTTAGATGTAAGTTACACTTATCCATTATCTTTTGAACTTGTTTGTTATACACAGTTCCATTGGTTGCTATGTTAATTCGTAATCCCGGATTTAGTTCAGCAACCACCATACAGATATCATAGACAATCTTTTGAGCAAAGGGTTCGCCACCATTAAAGCGTAGTTCTTCTAAGTGTGGGATGAACTCTTTTAACTGTTCAACAAACGAATCATCATAGATCATTGGTAACGGTGGAAGGTTGTCTCTGTTCTTTCTTATACCAGAACTCAGTCGGCCGTCACACATGATACACTCAAGATTACACTGATTACTAAGTTCTAACTCTAATAGGGTAGGATACTCTTTAACTGTAAAGCCGTCATAAGCTAATGCCAATGGCCAAGTATCTGCTTCTATTTTCTGCTTACATACTCTACATTCACTATTGAATATACCTTCTTTTAATTGATTTCTGTATTGAGTAAAATTTTCACCAAACCATATATCTTTAATTGATCTAGAAGTTGACCATTTATCAACATGTCCAACTAATAACCAACACGGTGCTACATTACCTTCAACAGTAAAATACATGTTGTTCAGGGGAGCAATACATGGACTAATTGTGTTAATTGTACGAGTCTTATCAAACTCTGCTCGTTTGACATTGTATTTTAAGATTTGTTCTTGTGATAATTTATTCATTAGCATATCCTGTAATTAGTTCGCCCCAGATTCCAAATGTATCATTAAATGATTGTCCTCTAATAGAATCGAAGGATTTTGTATTTTCAATAAATTCGTAAATTAGTTTGTCATCCTCACAATCTAAATTTAAGAAATTTCGTATCTCACTAAACTCTTTATGAGTAATTCTACTTAGCACTATCTCCTTTAACATAGGAGGTAAGTTTTTAATACTATAACACGGATTGTAGTGTAGGATATTAAAATAAATCCAAATTCCCGTACTCTTTGCCCATGCTAGGTATTCCGGCAAATAATACACATTGAATATGCTCACTGTGGGGCATAATGTTAACCATATATTCTTATGTGTGCTGGCTAGTGCTTTAAACTTGGCAATGTTTTCCAATATAGTATTCCATTCAGTTGGATATCTTTCATACTCTAGTCTGTGTTCTAAGTCATCAATAGATATACACAGTGTGACACTCTTAAACTGTGTTAGTAAATCAATAAACTTTTTGTTGTATAGCGTGCCGTTAGTATTGAGCAACACTGTGATATCTTTGGCACAATCATTTTTAATAATCAATTCAAGTATTTTAATGTTTTCAGGTGATGCCATGGGCTCGCCCCCCGTTATCTCAATGTGCTTTAATTCTTTTGACCAAGCGTTAATGACTTCTTCGTTTGTAGTTCCCAGTATCTTATTAGAGATCCAATAGGCACCATCTTCAATCTTTATATTAAACTGTTCTTGATGTTCTTTTAAAAATGTAGAACTTGCCTGTGGTCCACAGATTCTACATTTTAAATTACACACATTGTTTAACTTTAAATCTAGTGCTTTAGGTCCACTAGATGCTATAGGATTAAACTCCATTTGACTTGTATCAATATGTTTGTCTTTGGCAAACTGTAGTCTAAAACTAGAAACACCTGCGGCTTCTTCATTCCAGCAACTTTGACATTCTTTAGGCTTCTTACCATCTAAGAACGCCTGTCTTAAATTTTGAAACTTTATGTCATTCCACAGGACGTCTAAACTACCTTCTTTCATATTAGGTAGTTGATATTCATTTTCAGGATTTGGCTGGGCAAATTTACAGCAAGGACGGAGTGATCCGTTAACATCTGTAGATAAATTAATCCACGGCAATGAACAAAATGTATTAGGTAGATTCATAGTAACTCATTAATTCTTCAACAGATGGCTTTTTAAATGCATTGATATCAAACGCAAAGGGTTTACTATTAATCCAATCATTAATTTGAGATGCGAAAATAAAATTATTTTCATTGCTCATATGACACCATCGGTGATCTAGTAAGTTTTCTTTGCCGATATATTTGTAGATACGTGGCATTTCTTCCATAATTGTTAGCCTATCTAAGGTGAGAGGAATGTCAATATACAACGTAGTACTACCACCTATTTTTTTAATATCTTCAATCATTAATTCTTTCATATCACCTGCTTCTTTGGGATTATGAAAATAAGTGTAGTAAGTTTTTATTGGTTCATAAAATCCTAATTTAGCAAATTTTTTATGCGTATTAAAAAATCCTATGTGAGGTTTACTAAGAAGATTTGGACAGTATTTTCTATCCGGATATGTTCCTAAAAAAACAATCTTATCATATTTTTTGTAGTTTTCTTTAAACTTAAGATATGAATAATATACACTGGATCCGGACAATCCATATGTTGTTATATTTTGGTTAAAATCTTCTGTTAATATTTTCATCCATGGTCTACCGTTATTGTTAAAGTTTGTTATTCCACCATTTGAATTCACATCCGCATAACTACATCCAAATATTGATATTTTCATTTTAATTTAAAATATCTTTATCGTCATATAGTTTAAGTATTTCATATAGTTCGGTAAATGTCTCTTTAAACGATTGTTTTCTATATGTATCATGCTTTTGTGTATAGGTAAAAAACTTTTCTAACTCAACAGGATCATATTCTCTGTCATACATATATTTGATAATGTTATCAATAGTAGGACTCCAGTCAATAAATTCAATTTCAGTAGTATCAATAGATCGTAGTTTGTTTTCTATCTGTGACTTAACAAAGTTTGGAAAGTTTACCAGACTGTAGTGATGCGGATAATGTACAAGATTAAACACTACAGGCAATTTGAAATTAGTTTTCATTTGTTCTAGTATTTCATCTAGGTAATAAACATTGTGAATGCCCACAGTAATATAAATCTGTAAGATTAGATTTATATTATACTTTTCTCTTAACAATTTAAACTTCTCTATGTTAGCCAATACTTCATCCCATTTGGCATTCATACGTTGGTATTCAAATCTAGGTCCGATATCATCTATACTCAAACTGATTGTAACTTCTTTAAAGTTTTTCCATATTTCAAAAAACTTTTCTTCGCATATTGTGCCGTTAGAGTTATACCATATTTTAGTAATGTCAGGGTTGCCGTATTCATTAATGATATTTAATATAGTATCGTGTTCCTGTTGCATTAACGGCTCTCCACCATAGAACTCTAAATGATCAATGTTTTTGGCCCATGTCTTTAATATCTCAGCATTGTTAGCGTCCGCACTAAATTTCTCTCTTGAATTTTCTGTGTACATCTTTATGACATTAGAGTCAGACAGTTCTAAGTCTTTATGTTCTTTAATCCACTGACTACTCAGGAAAGGAGTACAAATCCTACACTTTAAATTACACAAGTTACTTAACTTTAAATCAAGGCTCTTTGGAGATTGTCTAGGAATGTGTGAAAAGAATGTAGACGAAGGATGACTTTTGCCGCCGTCATCATACGTTTTACGCATACTTTTCATTCCGGCTTTTTCTTCATCCCAGCAGGCATGACATCCTGTGGGTTTTTCATTACGTAAGAATTGCCCACGTAAGTTTTGTAATTCAGGTTGGTTCCATAGTTCTTCTATATTAACATCAGGTAACTTAGGAACATCTTGTTGCCAATCACTATCGCCTACTTTATATTTACAGCAGGGTCTAGCACGACCATCTGGATCTACTTGTAAATGAATAAATGGATACAGGCAAAAGTTTTCAGGAACCTGAGCTCCTAAGTTTTCTAAGAACTTAGGGAAGGCAGTGTGTTCTATGTCAGCAAGTCCTGTTAGTTTAAACCCAAACTCGCTGTCTAATAGTTTTGCTATCTCGTTTTTATTTTCCGTAGAAACCCTATTCATGTAGCCGTAGTCTCTGACGATCTCAGCGTTTACAA
>Ga0114978_10001088_pt1 | contig 22941 bp, 15 predicted proteins | sample S_140212_EF_Meta_FD_87027 | JGI IMG/M metagenome (GOLD analysis project Ga0114978, IMG submission 87027) | Freshwater microbial communities from Lake Simoncouche, Canada to study carbon cycling - S_140212_EF_MetaG | ecosystem: Environmental > Aquatic > Freshwater > Lake | place: Lake...
CTCGAGATTCCCCACCGCCGGGGAAGGTTACAACACCTCTTTGATCAACTCGAAGTACATCTTCCCAGTCTCATTCTTTACCGCAGCGCTCCCTTACATCGATCAGGCAAATGTTTACAACGCGATGAACATGTCCGCTCACTATTCCAGTGTGCTCAATCGGAACGCTGCAGGCAAACCACTCGCGGCCACAAAAATAACTTCTTTCTTGTGCCCCAGCAATGCTGTCAATGCCGCTGACACGCTTGGCTACGGTTTGACCGATTACATGACAATCGCCTACGTCGATCTCGCACCAACCGGCGGAACCGCAACTCAGCCGATCGCTGGCCTCCGTGATCCATCAACCTCTGCGGGGATGGGCTCTGCCAGGGATAGTGCTTTTGGGCTGTTCTGTAACAAGATGGCTGACATCACCGACGGTACCAGCAACACGGTCTGTATTTTTGAAGACGCTGGACGTTCCAGCATTCAGGTCACTGGTGGACGCTACTCTCAATCACAACTGATTGGTGGGGCACCCACATGGGACCCGACGCATATGTGCGGCGACGGAACCAAGACCTGCCCAAATCGCTGGGCCGATGGCGACACCGGCAACGGCGTTTCCGGTCCTCCTAACGCCACCACTGCACCAATCGGGATCATCAACCAGAACAGCACCCCCACTGGTGGCCCCGCTGGCTGCCCATGGACGGTCAACAACTGTGGTCCAAACGATGAACCCTTCAGTCTCCATACCGGTGGTTGTCACGCACTGCTGGCAGACGGTTCGGTCCGTTTCATCTCGCAAAACATTGACACCGACACCATTCGCAAACTCTCGGACCGCGCTGACGGCGGGACCCTCGGCGACTTCTAAGCGATGATTTCAAGCCTCGCTTGATCTGCTACAAAAAGCACCTTCTGCGACAACTCCCGCAGAGGGTGCTTTTTATTTGCGTAGCAACCCTGGATCTCGATCCCCGTTTTGTGTGTCACTTAAGCGATGGGAACACAAACAGCCGACCGGATTTTACCGTCCTAGTTTCTTTACCGTCTCTGCGACTTGGCGTCTTGGCGTTCAATTTTCCGATCATTTCCTGCAAGCCGACGGCATGTCCGGGGTAGGAGTGAGGACCGCGAGAAACCGGGCCACAGTCCATGATCGACGAAAAACGCCGAGCGGAACTTCCCATACCTCTTGACATTTTCAAAGTCCCTTTTCAGGCGATCAAATCACCAAACGTCCACAATCACTTGACGGGCGCAAGTCACTGTGAATTGTGAAAAAAACAATTTGCCCACTCGAGCGCATGGTGTTGTTAAACCAACGATTTGCGTTTCTGGGTCGCTTGAGCTTCGCGTGGCCATGCACAGAAATCACTTCGGCACGAAACGCGTCCAAGTTGTCCGCTGGCGGTTCTCTTTCGTAGGTGACAACTGCGTGATCGTGTTTTGCAAGGGCGTACGACAGAACCATCGCACACGCACGTTCCACTATGTCGCCGCCCCAACGGAACACGAGGCAACAGGCGCGATCAGAAGCCACGTCTCCAAATTGTTCAAGCAACTCGGATGAATCATCAAAATCCATTTCCACCCCCGACTCGACGCCGCAAATCAAACATGGGACAAATCCCATGCTCGTACTGAGGTCCGTTTCCGGGTCAATTGTCAGCGCAAATGCAGGATCGCTGTCGATTGCAGATCAGATCGTCGTCGGAATGCATACTGTTCATGGGCCATGACATTCATCCCTGTCATTGAGACAACAAGAAATTCCATACAAACGGCGAGTGAGACTGCGGTTGCGGTTGATTTGCACGGCAGAACCACGACGGCATTCAAGCCGGATCACTGAGATTGACTACAGCGATGGAATCAGTTCAAGTTGCCGACGGGCATCGACATCGTCGGGATCGATTTCGAGTGCCTCGAGAAACTGCTTTCGTGCCTCGCCTTCCAAATCTAACTTGATATACAGCAAACCCAGATTGATATGAGCATTGAGGTCTTGGGGTTGCAGCGCAACCGCTTTTTCCAAATGAATACGAGCCTCTTTCAATCGTTTCAGCTCTGACAGGGTCAATCCGAGATTCGTTTGTGTATTCGGGTCATCGGGCGCGTTCAGCTCAGCCAGTTTAAACTCGGTCAACGCCGCCCTGAATTCCCCATTTCTGGCCAGCATCAGCCCCAGTTGATTTAACATCTTCACATCCGTGGGACATCGCCGCGTGTAGCGTTCGAGATACAGACGTGCCTGAATCCCCTTCTTTTGCTGTTGCAATAACAATAATAAATTGCGCATCGCGAATTCACTTCCGGGATTCAAATCCAGGCATTGTTCATAGTAATTGACCGCATCCAGCCATTCCTTTCTTTGCTGGTGAATCCACCCTAAATTTTCCAAGGGACTGGGCAAGGCGGGATTCCATTTCACAACATTCTGAAACTGATCGATCGCCTCGTCAAATTTTTCCTGTTGAAGATAGATCGACCCCAACTGCCGGTGTGCTTCCCAATTCGAGGGCGAAACAGTCAAAGCGCGTTTCCAGAGCGTTTCGGTATCTTTCCAAAAACCGATTTGGTGAACCGTCCCCCAACTCAGCCCAATCAGCGCCAACACGAGACAAACGGCTCCTACACCAGATCCTGAAGAAAGACGACGCAGTCGGCTTTCCGCGTACCAGACGATCGCAATCAACAGCCCGATTTGGGGAATGTAACTATAACGATCGGCATACGCCTGAGTCCCTACCTGAACCAGACCGATGACAGGCAGCAACGTCAGCAGAAACCAGATCCAGCCAAAAATCAGATACGAACGTCGTTGAATCATGGCCACAGCAACCCCCGAGAGCGCCAATAAGACCGCGAGGGAACCAGCGACTGCAGGCCAATCCAAGCGACGCATCGGGTGCGAGTACATCGCACACAACCCTGTCGGAACAAAGGTCTTGATCAGGTACCAGACGTAACCATTCAGCGCATTACCAACGCGAAAGTTCAAGGGTATTCGATCAAATGAAGTAAACGCCGTTGTCTGACCGGAACCTTGCGCCCGAATCGTCACGTAACTGATCGACACCGCCAGAATTAATAACGGGAATTTCTCGATAATCTTTCGCAAATCGGTGTAGGGCGAAGGCTCTTCCATGTCATTCGGATTAAATCTGACCGCACTCCACTGCCTGCCGGGAAATAAATCCAACAACCACAAGAGGATGGGGGCGGTCACCAGCATCGATTTTGACAGCAAACCCAGGATGAATGCGATCAGAACCGGAATAAATCGCCACAAGTTCGGCTTGAGTCCATAATTGTCATACGCGATGAGCATCAACAGGAAGAAGAATGTGCTCAAAACATCCTTCCGCTCAGAAACCCAAGCGACGGATTCGACATGCAATGGATGTACCGCGAATAACGCGGCGACCGCCAGGCTGCGCCAGAACGCCCCTGTCATCTGAGTCAACCAGAAGTACAACAGAACCGCGTTCAACGCATGCAGCAACACATTGACCGCGTGGAATGCCGCTGGGCGGACCCCGAAGCAGGTCGAGTCGACCAGGTAGGATAACCAAGTGAGGGGAATCCAGTTCCCCGAATCGAATGTGGTGAAGGCATACACCACGCTGTCCCAACAGAGTCCCGCTTTCACATTCGGATTTCGAAATACGTAAACATTGTCATCGAATTCAACGAAACCCAATCCGATTGCAGGCGAATAGACGGCAATCGATAACAGAAGCAGAATCGCGATTCCAGATACCTGCCGAGACCGACCCATTGAAACCTCGATCATTGAAACCTGGATTGCCTCGGTCGCTTATCAACAACGATGACGCAAAAAAAAACAATCTACCAAAATTCGGCGAAAATTCCACCTTGCGATCTTCGGAAATCCATACTGGAACAGGAAGAATTGTTACCAAGATCTGGAAATTGCCATTTTTTTTCTGTGGGATGAAAGTTCGAGCCTACATACGGCCCGCGTCGTTCAGCAAACCAATGTACATCAACGCAATCCGAAAAATGAAGAAAATAATGAGCGTGGCAACCATCGCCCAGATTCCCCACGCCAGCACAGCAGTCAGCGCCGAGAGACTGCGATGCGCCTGCTCTTCCAACTGGGGGCTCAGTCGTTCCAATGTCTCTGGGACCGTCCCGGTCGTTTCGCCGACGCGGACGAGTTCCAGATATTCCTGCGGAAAAAGTCCCGTTTCCGACAAGGCAAAAGAAAGATCTTCCCCAGCCGAAATCATGGCGGTGACTTGCGGAATTTTCGCTGCGAAAGCCCCGTTTCCCGTCGCTTTCAGACTCGACTGCAGGCTGGGATTGATCGACATTCCGGATTGTTGAGTCAACGCAAACGCCCAGGAAAACCGCGACATCGCAAAAGATCTTAAACAACCGCCCACCACGGGGATGCGCAATAAGGCCGAGTGCACAAATTGTCGTCCCTTGAGTCCTTGCGCCAGAAAGAAATAGGCGAAGGTCCCCGTAACAGCCACACCGAAACAGCCCCCTAGCCAGGTCAAGGCCCCGACCGTGCCAGTCAATCCTAAGCCAACTACGTCAAAGGGTTTATCGCCACTTCCCGATGCAATCATCCCCAGAATCCAAATCAGAAACGCGATAATCAGGATGGCTGCAACTAACTGGACCACCGGAAAAGCAATCGCACTAAGGAATGATCGGCGGAGTCGAACCAGATTATCGTAATGATCGGCCAGTCCTTTCAGCACTTCCGGCAGCGATCCGGTCTGATCTGCAACATGCACCATCTCAATCATTAACTCAGGAAACGCCTCGTCCTGATGACTCATCGCCTCCGAAACTTCAATCCCTTTTCGCAATTCGTCGACAATCTGCGCCGTAATTTTTTGCAATGAGACCGACTGCGATTTCCCACCGGCCACCTGAAAAGCCTTGAGAATATTCACCCCCGAACCGAGCATGGTCGACAGCGACCGACAGAACGTGGCCAGCGTCGCGAGGGGGAGAGGAGAAGAAGACATGCACTGAAACCTCATTTGTCGGATCAGAAGACGTTAACCCACCCTCAATCGAACCGGATGCTCAGAATAAGCTTAACAGATATCATGACAGTTTACTGTGTCGAGAGGACTGTTCAACACCCTACCGCCGCAGAATACCAACGCCGCAAAATCGTAGCGCCGCAGAACCGCGATCAAGTTGGCTGTGCGGCAAGAGTGGACCTGTCGGCTTAAAGAATGGGCGAGAACATCCGACAGAAGTTTTCCTGCAATCGATCCCAGATCGATCGCTGAAACCATGCTGCCGCTTCGATCTGCCGCGCATCAGACAAATCTTCTTGAAATTGATGTTCCAGTTGTTCGGCAAGACTGCGGTCATACAGTACCGCACCGACTTCAAAGTTCAGAAACAGGCTGCGTGCATCAAAATTGGGGGTTCCCACCAGCGACCAGCAACCGTCGATCGACAGGGTTTTCGAGTGCAACTGTCCCGCCTGATACTCGTAAATCTCGACTCCCGCCGCAATCAGCGAATCATAATACGAACGGGCTGCAAGCAGCGTTGTCCAGTAGGTTTTGGGGCCTGAGATCAACACGCGGGTTTTCACCCCGCGCTGTGCCGCACATTCCAAGGCAGAAACCAGAGACGGCGGTGGAACAAAGTACGAGGTGGCCAAACTGATGCGATATTGCGCTGTATTGATCGCTGCAAACATCAGCCCGTGAAACGCGTCATTTTCTTCATCAGGACCACTGGCAACAATCTGGGCATAAACACTCCCGATCTGGTTCGGTTGGGGGTAGAAGGCCGCTCCGGTTAACTCTTCGGCAGTCGCGTACTTCCAATCCATGGCAAAGACTTCCTGCAACTGCAATACCGTCGGGCCATGCAGCCGCAAATGCGTATCGCGCCAGCGACCAAAATAAGGGTTGAGACCCAAGTATTCATCCCCAACATTCATCCCACCCGTGAATCCGACCTGCCCATCAACAATGACAATTTTTCGATGACTGCGCAAATTGATCGACCAGCGTTCCCGTAGCGATTGACCGGGAACAAACGAGGCCACTTGGACCCCGGCATCCCGCATCGGCTGGAGAAACCGATGGGTCAATCGGCCCGATCCGATCCCATCATAGAGAAAACGAACTTGAATTCCCTGCCGGGCTTTGTCGATTAATAAATCGCGTAACTGCGTTCCCAATTTGTCCGGCTGCCAGATGTAGTATTCCAGGTGAATTGTCGAGTGGGCGACCAAAATCGCCGCTGCAATCTCATCAAACGTTCGTTGCGCATTGATCAGCAGCTGGACACGATTTCCCACCGTCGCCCGCGTTCCTGAAATTCGCTCGGCTAAACGCTTTAATTGACGCTGCGTTTCATCCAGATGATCATGGTCCAGATGATGCTGCCGCGCAAGCTCTGGAAGGGCCCGGCTGAGATTTTTTGTGGCAGCCTGCTTGCTTCTCAGCCGTCGATCAACTCGATTGATGCCAAATACCACAAATAACAATGCCCCAATGATCGGCATCATCACGATCGCCATCAGCCAAGCCACCGTCGAGACAGGTTGCTTTTTTTTCGTGAGCAGCACGACCGGCAACAACGCGAAGGTGAGCCCGTAACCGAAGATCGAAAAGAGTGTAAGGACTGTTTGCATTCCAACATTGTAATCCAAACACGATTTCGGCACACGATGAAACTCGCCCAGCTGAGCGCCGAGATTGTCCCCTTAACCAGGATTCGTCCTCGTTCGTCCCGAATCCCGTGTCAAAACCGCCAGACGCTGTTGAATTTCCCGAGTTAAATCTCCCGGCACAAATTTCCACCGCCAGTTGTTCGAATCGATACCACTGGTTCCAGGAGTATTCATCCGCGCGTCAGATCCCAGCGACAAGAGATCTTGCAGAGGAACGATCGCCAGCCCTGATCCCGACCGCCAGGCAAGCTCGATAAATTCCCAGGCGATGTTCGACTCGTCGCACCGCGTATACCGCTTCAGACGCTCTAACTGGTCGGGATGAGGCAAGATCTGCGAGCAGAACCAGCCCCGTGTCGTGTTATTGTCGTGTGTCCCCGTATAGACAACCGAATTCGCCTCGAACGCCTCGGGACGGTGGTTATCCCAAGGCTCTCCGGGGAGCATGAATTGCAAGACTTTCATCCCTGGCAATTGAAACTCTTGACGAAGTGCATGCACTTCGTAAGTGATCATCCCCAAATCTTCTGCGATGAGGGGCACAGTCATCGAACGTTCCGCTCCCTCGGCCGCTGCGGTCCGGGCCTGGCAGAGTGCCTGCAACAGTTTTCCTCGCGGACCGGGAACCCATTTGCCATGAATCGCCGTCAGTTCCCCCGCAGGAACAGACCAATAGGATTCAAAACCCCGAAAATGATCCAGTCGCACCAGATCCACAAATTGCAGCGCCGCTTCCAGACGGTGAATCCACCAGCGAAAACCATCACGCTCCATCGCATCCCAGTCGTAAAGCGGATTGTTCCACAACTGCCCTGTGGCAGAAAAGTAGTCTGGCGGAACCCCAGCGACTTGAGTCGGGGCTCCTTGTTCATCGAGTTGAAACAGTGGTCGGTTCGCCCAGACATCCACACTGTTATTCGAAACGTAAATCGGAATGTCACCAATCAGGCGGATTTGTCGCTGGCGCGCATAGTTTCTAAGCTGTTGCCACTGGCGGACAAAGAAAAATTGCAACATCACTTCCGCAATGAATCTTTCCGACAATTCCGGCGGGAGGGAACTTTGAGGCGTCACCAGATTGAAAGTCCATTCCTGCCAGGGCAAATTGTGATTGACTCCCCGCAGCGCCATGAATTTTGCGTGACTTTCAACCCAGTTCGCATGAACCTCGCAGAACGTCATGAACTCGACTTGCAGTGGATGACTCGACGGCAGCGAACGCAGCGTCGAAATGGCGCTCGCCAGCAACTCGTTTTTTTTCGCCAGGACTCGAGAAAAATCGACGCGATCGGCGAATTCAAGCTCACCCAGTGCCGCGCGATCCAGCTCGGATTGCGTCACTAACCCGTCAGCAGCCAGCAAATCCGGGCTGATCAACAACGGATTCCCGGCAAATGACGAAGGGGATTGGTAGGGTGAGTCACCCGTATCCGTTGGACAGATGGGCAACATCTGCCAGTAGCGCTGCCCGGCACCCGCCAGCCAGTCCACGAATTCTAAGGCACTCGGACCAAGATCGCCAATTCCATAGCGAGTCGGAATCGACGTGGGGTGCAACAGGACGCCGCTTGCTCGTTCATTTAGCATATTTGGTCATCCGCGACGAGATTTGTTTGGTCATTTTCGGCCTTCCGTGTCACTGCGTCATCCTCTGATTCGCCCCGACAAATCGACTTCCGCAAGCGGAGGCCAGACGATTAACCCTGAAAACGTTGAACTTTTCCACACCACGGGATTCTCATTGATGCAAACAGTGGGCCAAAACCCATGGTGACATGGTGACAAACACGCGGGTTACGTGAATCACTCGGCAACCACTTCCAGTTCGCTCAGCAATCGCCGGAGTTTCTGGATCCCACCCGGCGAAACGCCAGATCCTGACGCATCCAGACGACGCAGCGTACGAGAATCTTGAAAGGTTTTGCCGATCGCATCCAGACCCGCATCGGTCACCTTCGTATTTGTCAGCCGTAGTTCGGCGACACGAGGGAAGAATTTCAGTCGAGGCAGAATCCGCTTCAGGTCGACATCCAGGCACCGACTCCCTTCCAGGTCAACGATCATCCCCCCATCGTCCTGTTGAGTCACCGCCCCCCCCAACTTCTGGACCTCGGCCACCGCAGCCCCTCGTTGAACTTTCGGATACTGATCGTTCAGTACAGCGGCGGTGGCGATCGTCGCCACACCCCAGATGATCCCCCGCCGATGCGTATTCTTATCGGATTTCAGAATGAGCAGCAGACTTAACGTGGAGGCCGCCGCAATCAGAGCCAGCCAGACAGCGTCCATCTGGACCCAGCCACGGACCAGTCGGGTTCCCAGCAAGGCCATCATCACACCGGACAGCAGCGTGAGGTTCAGCACCGTCACCCAGCCAAGTCCCCCTGAAAACAGCTTCCTGCGACTTGTGGAAAGGGCGTCAGAGGATTTCGTGAATGTCACGGCGAATACGACGAGAACCCCAACTATTAACCCCTCATACACATCGGCCCCGGTCTTAATAATCTTGGCCACACCATCAATGACAACCCGTAAAAATAAAGCTCCCAGCAATGTTCCAGGAATCGTCCCCAATCCCCCCTGCAGACTGCACCCTCCAACGACCGAGGCGGCAATGGCATTCAGCTCATAACCCCGAGCCAATGTCTGTGGATCCGCCACACTGAGCTGACTGACATACAGAATCCCGGCAATGGCTGACAAAAAAGAGCTGATGCAATACGCCAGCCATTTCATCCGCTTCGTTTGAATGCCACTTAAAAGCGCCGCCTGCTCGTTACCACCCATCGCGTACAAATGCCGTCCGGTCACGGTCTTGCTGAGGAGCAGCCAAAGCATCACCGCCACGACCGCCACGAGAATCGTCAAATTCCAGACCGTTCCAGAAATAGCCCCCGATAATTCCCGAAAGGATTTGTCGGCGATATTAATCTGGGTTCGGGCTCCCCCCAGCATGGCCTGTGTCACATTTTCCACGATCGCACGACTCAGGCTGCGAAGACCTACCAGCGTCCCCAGCGTGGCGACAAACGGCGGCAATCCCACTTCCGTAATCAACCACGCATGGAGACTGCCAATTAAGAGACCGACGATTAAGGTCGCCGTGATCGCGGTGACAATGACGCCGGTACCGACCGGTAAGGATTGATTAACCGCATCCGGAGCGAGCAAAACCATGAAGGTGGCACAAATCGAACCGCTGAACGCGATGACGGAGCCGGCAGAGAGATCAATTCCGCCGGAAATGATCACCACCGCCGCACCGAAAGCGATCAACGCCAGCATGGTTGTCTGACGCAAGAGGTCAATCAGACTGGCATCCCATTTGGCGACGTAATTGTGATGTTCGTCGAAAAGTGTCGTACAGCACAGCACGAAAAAAATTGCCGCTATCAATCCCAGCTGATGCCGATGAGCACTTCCGATGGCCAAAACGTGACGCCATCCGATCGCGCCAGCGCACAAAACCCCCATGACGACTAGCGTCACTACGACGGACCAGTCCATGAATTCAGCGCCTTACAGTCGTTCAAAATTCCGTTGTTCAACATCAAAACCACGAGTGACATAAATCAGGATCCCGTCAAACCGTACTTGGTCAACCACAGACGAAATTGATCGAGAGTCGTGAATTCGACATTCGAGAACTGACTGGCATTCAGCGGTGAATCGACTGAAGGGACTACCACTTTCAATCCCGTATCAAAAATGTCCCCGTCAGGCTGTCCGTGCTTGGGCAACATTTTCGCCAAAACGTCTTTCTGATCACGGACCAGGGCATCCAGCATGCGCACCCCTTCATAACCCATCGCAAAGGGATTCTGCACGACCATGGCGTCGATGCTCCCTTCTGCCATGGCAGAAATCGCCGTGGGTTCGGCGTCGAAGACAACGATCGTAAAGTCTTTACGTCGATTTGCTTCCTTGACCACGTCAACAATGGCGGGTGCATTGTAGGACCAGATCCCCACCAGAACGCTCAACCCTGGGTGATTGCCGATTGCATTACGCACATTATCACGAGCCTTGGTCTTGTCGGTTTCATCGGCCATCGAGTCCTTGGAAACAAACTTTTCGCCGGCTCCCTCGGCAAAACCACCGATCCGCTCGATCGCGTTCTGAGCCCCTTTCAGGCCCACGAACGTGACGTATTCACCCCCGGCGGGCTTTAGTGCCGCTGCACACTTCCCCAGAACTCGCCCACCGGTCAGATTATCGGTCCCAACAAATGCATAACGGGCATCGCGGAAGAGCGCTCGATCCATATCCGAGTCGATGGTGAGGATCTTAATCCCCTTCTTCTGCATCGATCGCAATTCATCCGCAATGGCGACATTTTTTGCATCAATCGCGGAAACACCCACACCCGCAATGTCACTTTGCGTTCCATACTGCTGTAATTTGGCCAGTTGACCCTGAGCGGTGCCGTCATTGACATCCAACTCGGCCTTTAAGCCGACATCCTTCAATTTCAGCTCACTGTTGGCCGCCAACAGCCCCTCGCGACAGGCGTCCCAAAAGGGAGAATCCCCATTTGTCAGAATAATCAGTCGCTTGAGCGAAGCAGCTTCGGTACCGCCTCCCGCATCCATGGAACCCAGTGTTCTTTTTCGGCGGGCACCGCTGTCGTCGGTTTCCGGTGACAGCTTGGCCGAATTGGCTTTCGGAACTTTCGGTTCACATCCCACGCCAACGAACAGTAGCGTCAACAACAGACAACTCGAAAACTTCCTGCGCGATGAAATCATAGAAAATGCCCCTGCGATCAAGACCAAAACCAGATCAGTGCGAGTCACAATACACGCCGCCTGAATGAGAGGTCAAGCAGAGGCGCAGATTCGCTTTCAACGCAAGTCACGGCGCGACGTTATCAAATCCCAAGCAACCTCAACCCAACTCAGAAGTGGCTGTTGCGGATGCGGATCGTACAGCATCAAAGTCACGTTCCCCTTCCAACGCGATTCAGGCAGCGCGCCGCAGGGGTTGTGCTTTTTTTGGTATGTCAATCAGGGTTTCGATGTTGTGTGTGACTGGACCGGGTTCGTGCGTCACAGGGATTTCTCGAATTCCATCGAGCCCCAGCAGAAACAAATCTCGCAAAGACCGGATGATTTCGGCCACATTGATCTTTGATTGTCCGACGATGCGATCTTCAAAAACGATGGGGGTTTCGATGATTCGACAACCATTGCGGGCACAGCGATACAGGATTTCTTCCTGAAACGCGTAGCCGCGCGAACGAACAAGACGAAAGTCCAGTTCCCGCAGCTTTTCGATGCGATAACAGCGGAAAGCACCACTGCAATCCTTGGATTTCAAGCCCAGCAGGATATGCGAGTACCAGTTGATGGCCTGACTCATAAAATGCCGCAGCAGGCTCCAGCCTGTGATCCCACCTCCCGCCACATACCGCGAACCAATTCCAACATCCGCCACGTCCATACAACTGCTGATCGCCGGAAGATAACGAGGATGGTGGCTGAAATCGGCGTCCATATTCAATACGAAATCATAGTCCTGATCGATCGCCCATTGGAAGCCGGCAATCGTCGCGGCCCCTAATCCTTCCTTCGTCGTTCGCAGCAATAATTTGACACGCGAATCACGCGACATCAGTTGCCGCACCACATCGGCTGTTCCGTCGGGTGAACTGTCATCGACCACCAGCACATCGGCGAACGGCAGCGCGCTGAGCACTTCGGGAACCAGCTTGGCGATATTTTCGCGTTCGTTATAGGTACAGAGGGTCACCACGAGACGAGGTGTAGGGGTGACGGTCAGCGGTGCGTGTATCATAGGAAGCTCCAGAAGTGACAACGATCGAAACATCATCGCTGAAGTCCGAAAACAGGTCCAGACCAACCGACAACAACTCGGCCCGAATCCCCCTTGCATGCGGGTTGCTTGTGCCGGGGAGTGCGCCGTACCATCATGCTGAGGCATCCTACGATCGATATCGATTCCTTCTTGCCAATTTTGGCTGGGGACGAATTTTGTCGCACGTTTCAGATCAATCGCTGATCGAGCAACTCCGCCGCGGAGACAGGAATGCGTTCGCGCTCGTGGTCGAACGCAATCAGCGATCCATCTATGGGTATCTTCGAGCCCGACTGCAGCAAGCGAGCGACGCCGATGATATGACTCAAGAAGTTTTTTTGCGATTCTATCTGACGCAAGCACGTTTCGATTCGACCGCCCTGATCCGGCCCTGGCTACTGGGGATTGCCAGAAATTTGCTGCGAGAACACGTGCGTGATGTCAAGCGGAGGAAAGAGGTGGCCTGGACAGAACTCTGCCTTGATCTGGAATCGATCTTGCCCCCCGATGCCTTATGGACGGATACCGATGACGTGATCCGGAAACTTCCCCTCTGCCTGGAAGGATTAGGGCCCAGTGCCCGACAGGCGATTGAACTGCATTATCGATCCCAGCGGAAGTTGGTGGAAATTGGTCGCGAGTTGCATCGCAGCGAAGGGGCTGTCAAGCTCTTGATGCATCGCGCCCGTCAAGCTTTGAAAAACTGTTTACAATTGCCAACGACGCGCGGCAGCCCAGGAAAGGGCGACTCACCATGAATGTGCCAGAATTTGTCCATTTGAACGATGTGAAAAAGAGCGAAAACGATTTTCATGCCGACATCTGGCTGCGACGAGTACAAATCAACGAACAGCAAACCGTCTCGTACCGAGGACCAGACGGACTCGACAGCCAATTGAATTTAACGCGATATTTTCGAGAAGGGACCATGTTGAGGCTGGCGGGACAAGGGATTGAGGGTCGAGGACACCTCGTGTTGCAAGTCCGTTTAATTGATTTCTGAGGTTCCTCTTTCGATTCCGACACCGCAGACCTGCTGAAGGCCTGGAAATTTTGCTAACAACCACCAAATTCACCAAGGGTCAATCACTCAGGGGCAAATCCTGATCGCGGCTTCACGCAGGTCGCGTCCCTGGCAACCCCTGAACCGTTATTCAACCTGAACCTTTATTCACCGAGTGCCGAATCTTTTCATGAGCGATCTCGAACTGATCGAACTGTTGCAGCAAAAATCCGCCGGAGAATTGACTCCTGCGGAAATCGATGCGATCCGCGCACGCTGGACGCAGTCACCCGCATTGCGGCAAGCACTGGTCGAGCACCTGCATCTGGAAACCCAACTGATCGGGGGGCTGATCCCGGTCCAGTTGGATGTCGATGCCATCCTCCAGCGCGCATCACAATATCAGAAAACCTCTCGTTCCCACTCGCACTGGCCCTGGCTCATTGCGTTCGTTTTCATGCTCGCTGCCGGGGGAGGGCTCTTCTTTTTTCTGACCTCGCCAGCCCCTCAGCCTGAAATCACCAGGAATGAACCAGCCCCTCCCGTCTTGATTGAGGTCTTCCCCGCAGATGCGCTGCAACCGAGCAATCAAGTCGAGCCGTCAGCGGATTCCGCATTATTAGTCGCGATAGGTGAGCCCCCCAGCCTCGAACCAACGACCACACCCGTGCCGCTCCCCAATCCCACGATCGAGCCGATGCCGAAACCTGCGGTCGTGGAAGTGGCACCAAACGAACCCTGGTCTTCCACCCTTGCGCGCGATGTCGCTCCCTGGGCCGCCGAGAGTCCCAAGCTCGCCACCGAATACAAGTCTGCTGGTCACGATGAATTTCCCGATGTCGAAGCTCGAAGATGGCTCTCACCTGTCGAGGGGCAGCCTTACCAGTGGTCCACCGATCCCATCGGGACACCGGCACGACGAATTGCAAAATTTCAGGGGCTGGCGAAGCTGCGCGCGCCATGGCCTGCTGATGCCGTGCTGAGAATCACCCCGCTCGAAGTCACCGACCTGACACTTTATTTCTGGCAGGGACCCACCGGGGTTGCGCTGCGGTTTTACACGCGACGTGAGCCACATCTCTGGGCCGCATTCGAAATCTCGCGAGAGAATTCTTCCCCAAAACCAGCCCGTTTCGGACTGCTGACCACCGATAGTGGAACCTATTTCCGCTCGACCCCCGGCATGCTCGATATTCGTCATCAAGAGGGGGAATTAGTCCTGGCTCGCGGGGGAATCGTACTCCTCACCGTTCCCTTTATCGGGCTACCAACCGAGGTCTTGATGGAGGGGCAATTCCGCCTCCGCGGTCTCTCGATGCATCGCAGTGCCCCGTTTCCCTCGCGCCGCGAAGACGAACACCAGGTACTGATCTCTGGGCCTGCTGCAGACCTGCCATGGGCCTTGTCGGCCGAGAGCCCCGCCAGTTTTGTGTCCAATCCCGATGGGTCGATCGCGGGAACCATGGACTCCACCGTCAAAACCGGGCTGCTTTGTCTCCCTTTTGGCTGGATGCAGGCAACCTCCCCATCCCCCTTGGCAACCAGAACGCCTGCAACCGGACTGTATGAAGTGATTGTCCATGTTGAGTCTGCCGACCCTGGAACCGGCATTTTTCTCGGCGATCGCGATGGCCGCCCGCTACAGCAACTCGCCTTTTTCCGTGACACCACCACTCAACAAACCACCTTTGGAATCCTCCGCCCTGGAGAAGTCCGTACCGAGGCGACCTACAACCCCAATGATTTCCCTCCCCCCTATTTGCCAAAATCCTGCTGGCTCAAGCTGACTGCAGGCTTGGGAACACTCCACATTCAGACCAGTGCGGACGGACATCACTGGGGCCACGTGGTGGAATCACCGGGACGTGATCTGCCCGGCGCGGTCGGATCGATGGGGTTGTTCGGTTTACCGGGTCCTGCCCCCCGCACCATTCGCCTCCGACAAGTTCAGGTACGGGAACTGACCGGGGTCACCTCCGCCGCCGACCGGCAGCTACGATCTCTGGTCCGCCCGTTCACCACCGAAGATTGGAAAGACCTCGCCGCATGGAATCAGCGGGTCCTCGACACGCGCCCCGCCGCAGTCGACCCCGACGCGTGGTTGACTGCGAATGCGGTCGTCGCACTGTCTCAAGGACCGCCGAAGGAACTGGGATCACGCCTGCTTCGCCAACTAGTCACCAGTGGACTGCGATCGAAACTCCCTTTTGCACAAAAACGACAACTGCTTGACGATGCCTGTGCGTTGACGGACTTGTTTGATGACGTTGCGGCAAAAACGTTGGGAAGCGGATACGAAGAACTCGGCTGGCAATTGGCAGATGCGGGTGACGAACGAACTTTGGCAAAAATTCGGACCGCCTGGCTGGAATCCCCCATCTGGACCTCCAGCAAGATGCGCTACGTCTGGGAACGACTCCATTCCCAACAGATCCTCCAGGCCATTTACCGCCGTGATTGGCCCGTGGCATGGCGTTTGGCGCAGTCCGCCAGCTATTGGAATCAGCTTCCCCACCCCGATCAGAAACCGACGGAACGTGGTGAGGATCTCGATCGACATGCGCGCTGGGCCAAGGGGCTCGTCGCCGAGGCGGCCGCTCAGCTTGACGACGGTACGGCAGGGGTATTGCCAATAGGTTGGCGTCATCCGCTGACCCCGGTGCTGAATAAAGAGGCCTACAATATTCGGGCCGAATTGCAATCGGCCTTAACCGGTCAAACCTACGAGGATGCCTGCCGAATTGTGATGTCGATCACGGGGAATGATGGACCCGGTATGCTTCCCGATCCCGAAGATCGTCAGCTTTACGTCTCGATGCCAACCGCGATTGCCACCGCCAGAAAAACCTATCCCGACTTCGCCCGAACAATGGTGGATCAGTTCGAACCACTGGGGCGGATTCGTGTACAAGCGGCTCTGAATCGAAAAGATTTTGCCAGTCTGCAAATTGCCACCCTGCAGTTCATGGGGACCGACGCCTCAAGACAGGCCCATGTTGTGCTGGGCGAGGTCGCGCTGTCGCTCGGCCAGTTTGATGTCGCACAGCAACATTTTCAGGATGCCGCCAATGATGCGGGATTGCGATGGAAAGAGATCCTGGAACCACGAATGCTGCTGGCACAAGGACTCGGCGGGAACTTAACCGCCCCACAAGTAGCCGCCTGGGTGGCTTCGACGCCGGGTCGCCCTGTCGAACTGAATGGAACGGCCCTTTCGACGGGCGAATTTCAAGGGATGCTGAACGACCTGGTTAACAGATCGACGACGGGATCCACACTGTACGAAACACCAAATCCCCCCGCGACAGCACTCCCGCAGTTCACTTACAAACTCGAGCCACGAGCCCAATTCGATGGACATCCTGGGAATAACCCTGGCCGCGCCGAGTATCGGTTTGGGGATCCCTTCGGCCGTCAATTCGCGATGGTATCCGATGAGCTGCGAATTTATGTGAGCAATCGCTTTCAAGTGAATGCCTACTCGACCAGCGATGGGAAACAGATTTGGGCACAAGGAATTGGGAGCGAGCAGGGCGAGGCCTACGGCCTGCCGTTCGCTCCCATGAAACCCCTCATCACCAAGGACCGATTGTTCGTCCGTCGTTTGACGAAAGCCGGGGCCGAGTTGGCTTGCCTGAAACCGGATGATGGACAGGTGCTCTGGCATCAGCGTCCCTTCCAGAGTGTTGTGACCGATCCGGTTCTCTGGAACGGTCGGCTATTCGCCGTCACACTCGCCAAGGCCGAGGAAGACCAGGTTCAGGTGGAGGCAACCTGGTTTGATGCGGCATCGGGAAATGTCCTGATGTCGCGACCCCTCTATCGTTTTCGGGAAGGAATCGATCGGCAATTTTCCGGTCAACTCACCGTTCAAGATCGGGTTGCCGTCTGCACAATTGCCGGAACAACCGCCAGTTTTGACTCACGGGGAGAAATGCGGTGGCTCAGGCGTCACCCATTCCTGCAAAAACCGGTCGATGAACTGGCCGAGGATGCGCGAGCGGCGGCACCGGTCATCCATTCCGGACGAGTCATCACCACGCAGGCAGGTGTGCGCACCGTCTGCTGCCTCGACCTCGATTCGGGAGAAGTCCTCTGGGAAAAACCGATTTTCCCCCTGCGAGGACTGCTCGGCGTCGCGGGCAATCGCGCACTTGTCGATACGGTCACCGGACTGATCGCTCTCGACACGGCAACGGGTGAAGTCGCTTGGCAGCGGCCCGTTGAATTTCGTTTAGAGGCCATCGCATGGGATCCTCAGACGGTGACCTTTGCACAACGACAGACCGCTGCGAACAATCGATCGAAGCCGGTGTTGGTCTGGCTAGACCTGCCGACGGGTGAAGAACAATGTGAATCACTGATCGAGGTGGCGGACCGCGAGGAATTTCAGCTCGGCCCCCTGTTTACGGCAGGAGGGCGATGGTGGTCACTGGTTGGCCAGACCTGGAAAGACCCCAAACGGGAATTGCACGAATTCATTCCCCTGGCAGCAATCCCGCCGAAATCCAGCAAATAGAAATGGAGACTTGGGACATGCAAACTCAATATTTCATGAAAGATACTCTGCGGTCGCGTCGTCGTCAGTCCGCCATCCCCTGCATCGCTTTACTGACCTTCCTGCTATCCTTCCTGCTGGCAACGGAATTTCTGCTCGGGAAAGATCTGCTCGGGAAAGATCTGCTCGGGGAAGAAAGGACACCGACGGCGGCGACAGTCGACTTTGTGCGTGAGATTCAGCCGCTGTTGTCCACGCACTGCGTCGCGTGCCATGGCGAAAAGGTCTCCAAAAGTGGACTCCGCCTAGATGTGAAGCAGGCCGCCTTGGCAGGTGGTGATTCGGGCAAAATTCTTGTTTCCCAGCGCAGTGACCAAAGCCCCGTATTGGAGCGAATCACCAGCCAGGGTGCTGATCGCATGCCCCCCGAGGGGGATCCCCTTTCGAGTGAACAAATTGAATTACTGAAACGCTGGATTGATCAAGGGGCCGTCTGGCCTGACGGTGTCGACAAAACCACCGTTGCCGATAAGTACGACTGGTGGTCCTTGAAGCGGCTGGTTCGTCCCGAAATTCCGGTGGTCGGCCCGCAGCACCCTCAAAATCATCCGGTGGAGGGAACCGCGACCTCGAATCCCCTGTCACCCATTGATGCGTTTATCCTCGCAAAACTGCAGGAAAAAGGTCTCAGCCCCTCACCCGCGGCCAATCGCCAGACGTTGATTCGTCGCGTGTATTTCGACCTGATCGGGCTGCCACCCCGTCCCGACGAAGTCGAGGCCTTCCTCGCCGATCCCGCTGAGAATGCCTACGAACAATTGGTCGACAAGCTGCTCGATTCACCCCACTACGGCGAACGCTGGGCGCGGCACTGGCTGGACATTGTCCACTACGGTGACACACATGGTTACGACAAGGATAAGCCTCGCCCCAATGCCTGGCCCTATCGTGATTATGTCATCCAGGCATTGAATCGCGACAAACCCTATGCCCAATTCGTCGAAGAACAAATCGCGGGTGACGTGATTGCACCGGATTCCGCAGAGGGTATCACCGCGACCGGATTTATCGCAGCAGGCCCGTGGGATTTCATCGGTCATGCCGAAGTTCCCGAATCAAAGACCGACGGGCTGATCGCTCGGTTACTCGACCGCGATGATATGGTCTCGAACACCTGCAACACCTTTCTCAGCCTGACGGTCCAGTGTGCCCGTTGCCACAATCATAAGTTTGATCCCGTCATCCAGGACGACTATTACCGTCTGCAAGCGGTGTTTGCGGCGCTGGATCGCGCCGATCATGTTTACGATACCGATCCAAAGACGGCACGTCAGCGGTCTGAACTGCTGGGACGACAGACCGCAGCCAAGGAATCTCTACGGCAGTTAGAAGCCAAAATCGCCGAGATGGGTGGCGAACCCCTGAGACAACTCGATCAGAAAATCGCGGCCGCTGGCAAACCCGATCCGCATCCATTGGCCGCCCAATTCGGTTATCACAGCGAGATCGCAGCCGCATCCAATACCGTGAAGTGGGTTCAGGTCGACCTGGGTGAGTCCCGGCCGCTCACACAAATTCAACTCGTCGGCTGTCATGATGACTTCAATGGGATTGGCGCCGGATTTGGATTCCCTGTCCGATTTCGGATTGAAGTTTCGAATCACGAGAACTTCGACCAGGCCGTCACAACGATTGCCGACCAGACACAAACCGATTTCGCCAACCCCGGTGTCAAAGTGCTGAAATTCGCTGTCGAGCGTAAATCGGGTCGATTCCTGCGGATCACCGCCACGAAACTGGCACCACGCCAGAATGATTTCATATTGGCATTGGGGGAATTAAGCGTTTTCGATGAGTCTGGAAAAAATCTGGCGGCAGGAAAAATCGTCCGCGGCCTGGATTCGATCGAGGCGCCACCCCGGTGGCGGGCGTCGAATCTGGTCGATGGCTATTTCTACGGCATGCCCCGACAGAGCGAAAATTCGTTGGGAGAACTCCAAAGCCAGCGCGCCGAACTGGTGACGAGTCTGACCGATGCGAAGATGCGCGAGACGATGACAAATCACGTCAAAACGTTGGCGGAAGCCGCTGCGGCGCTGGCAGAACTTCCCCCAACTCGAATGGTCTACGTGGGAATGGTTCATACCGGCAGTGGAGCGTTTACCGGAACAGGGCACTCGGGAGGAAAACCACGTGTGATTCAGGTCCTGGGGCGGGGTGATGTCCGCAATCCCTTACGAGTCGTCTCACCAGGAACCGTCCCCTTAAGCCCGCACGAAGCCGGTGAGTTTACGCTCGCCGAAGATCATACCGAAGGTCAGCGCCGACTGGCACTGGCCAAGTGGATTACCGCCAAAGAAAACCCGCTCACCTGGAGATCGATTGTTAATCGGGTCTGGCTGTACCATTTCGGTCGCGGGATTGTTGACTCACCCAATGATTTTGGCCGGATGGGCCAACTCCCCACGCACCCCGAACTGCTTGATTGGCTTGCGGTCGAGTTCCGTGATGGAGGCCAAAGTCTGAAAAACTTGCATCGCCTGATCGTGAAGAGTTCGACCTACCGCCAGAGCTCGAAAACCGATGGCTCTACAGAGGGTGCAATCGATGGCGCTACCAACGACACGACCGCTCAAGCGATTGATGCCAGTAATCTCTACTTGTGGCGGATGAATCGACGCAAACTCGAAGCGGAAGCGATTCGAGACTCGGCATTGATGGTGGCTGGAAAGCTGAACCCTCAATTGGGTGGTCCCGCATTTCAGGACTTTATCGTGGAAAAGCCCGAACATTCGCCCCACTACGAATATCAACTCCATGACCCGGAAGATGTCCGCATTCATCGGCGTTCGATCTATCGATTTTTGGTCCGTTCACAACCGCAACCCTTCATGACAACGCTGGATTGTGCCGACCCCTCCATGAGCGTGGATAAACGAAGCGAAACCTTGACGGCACTTCAGGCACTCACCATGCTGAACAATCGTCTGATGCTAACCATGGAAAAGTTTATGGCCCAGCGCGTTGCGAGCCATTCCGAGCAGCTTGCCGAGCAAGTTGATTTTGCCTTCCAATTAGCGCTTTCGCGTCGCCCCACACCCGAAGAACTGGCAGAACTGACCCCCTATGCAAAAATCTATGGACTCCCTGGGCTCTGTCGGATCCTGATGAATCTCAACGAATTCGTGTTTGTGGATTAATCGAATACACTGCCTTGGTTTCAGACGATCATTTTACGGTTTTTTTGAATTTCCCTCCAACAACTCGCCCCACTTCAGCGTAAGCGATGCTGGGTGCTTTAATGCGAAGTGCCATGACGCGACCGGACTGTGAGCTTTCCGGCTTGGATGATACTGAAGAGGATTTTGCCAGCGCGACACTCGAATCGCGACTCGTGGACGAGGCGCGCCGGGGAAGTCAGTCGGCATTTGGAGAGTTAGTCACCCGATACGAGCGTCGTTTGATTCGGGTGATTTTACAATTTGTGAAAAATCAGGAGTTGGCCGAAGATTTGGCGCAAGAGGCGTTTTTGAAGGCGTACCAGCGACTTTCCCAATTTGATCCATCTCGGCGGTTTGGTCCATGGCTGTTTCGAATTGGAGTCAATCAGACGCTGGATTTCCTGCGGCAAAGAAAGCGACGTGGATGGTGGTTGCTGTTTTCCGAACGAGGGACCGAGCGGGATCCTGATCCGGGAGTGGCAGATCCCAGGCAGCAACGGGATTTGGAACAAGAAGTTGCAGCGGTGATGGAACAGATTCCGGAAAATTATCGTGTGGTACTGATGCTAAGAGAGTTGCAAAACTTTTCTACCGCGGAAATCGCGACGATTCTCAACCGTAAGGAAGCGACCATTCGCTGGCGACTTTCAGAAGCGCGGACTCTGTTTCATGATCTGTGGGTGAAACGACGTGACGGTGAGGTCGTGGATAAACGACCGCAGACTGTCGAAGAACTCCCGAAATCGGGAAATCGGAAAGGTCGAGAAGGTAAAGAATGATCGAGTGTCAACAAGTCAAACAACTGCTGCCGCTCTGGATCGGTCAGGATCTCCCTGATGCGTCCCACACGGCCGAAGTCGCCGAACACCTGCTCAAATGTCCTGAATGCGCCCTAAAGCGACAAAGCCTGCAGGCGAGTATGGAGTCTCTGCAAACATCGGCCGCCATCACATTTCTGGCAGATTCGCGGCAATCAAGCCTGTGGCCGGGACTCTCTTCGCAGATTTCCGCTTGGGAAAACGGACGAAGCCGAGAACGTTTTAACGGTTGGGTCCCCGCCACGGTGATGGCTTTAGCTGCGGCCCTCATGGTGGCAGTCTCGATGTTTTCCGTCTTTAATGAACTTTCTGACGGAAATTCTTCCAGCGAAATTGTCAATCTCTTCCAAAAGACCGACCTCGATTCGTTAAGACCCCAAGATCCATCACAGAGCATGGATTCGTTGCGATTCCAACCCAAATTTGTTCCGACGAACTTCCGGCAAGATCGTCCGCTCGGGTCCGATCAATAACTCTCCTGCAAACAAAGTGCAGTCGGAATGCCCCCGTGGTCGATGGGATGAGAGAAGTGGGAAAGCAGAAGCTGTGAAAATGAGATGATCATTTTCTCAGCCACTGAACCGCCCGCAAAGTTGCTGTTCTTTACCTGATTTGCCACAATGCCAGCAATGTGTGCTGGAGGTTGGATTCCGCTTCAAGTCTTGGCAACGTTCCAACGGAAGGAAGTTGCCAGAGAAGCACGGGTTTGTTGGATCAGGGGGAGACTTCTTGATCGGACAAATTCTTTTTCTCGCAGCGGACTGAGGCTTTCGCAAAAGGTTGATTGATGAACTCGTCGTTAAGTCTGGCCCTGCTGGAAGTGGGTAATCTCGCCCCCTCGTTTATGGTGGCTGACGCCTGTTCCAAGGCTGCCAATGTTCGAATCCTCGGCATTGAAAGTA
>Ga0114978_10001090_pt1 | contig 22897 bp, 18 predicted proteins | sample S_140212_EF_Meta_FD_87027 | JGI IMG/M metagenome (GOLD analysis project Ga0114978, IMG submission 87027) | Freshwater microbial communities from Lake Simoncouche, Canada to study carbon cycling - S_140212_EF_MetaG | ecosystem: Environmental > Aquatic > Freshwater > Lake | place: Lake...
ACATAATAATGATTAATCAATAACAATTATTAATGATTAATGATTAATGATTAATGATTAATGATTAATGATTAATGATTAATGATTAATGATTAATGATTAATGATTAATGATTAATGATTAATGATTAATGAATAATAATTATTCAATACATATAGTCCAGATACAAATTGTAAAGCATTTTATATTTAATATTAATTTAAAATGACACAAGAAATATCTGCTTCCGTAGTTAAAACAACATTGTCTAATCAAGGTTATTCAATTTATAAAAATAGAATTACTGAAAAAGAATTAGATAATATTAGATTAGAATTAACAATTAAACCATTTACATGTCCAGGTTATGGTAATGAAGAAGATGTAACCCCCTACAAACTTTATAAAGAAAACACATCTAAAATATATGTTCCATATTTTTATGGTATAACTAAGTTTGGTAAGCCAGAAACTTCTAAACTAAATCCACCAGATTCTATTGATATTAACTTTGCTTCTAATAGACCAATGAGACCTTATCAACAAGAAATAATTAAAACATATATTAATAGCGCTAAGAATATTGGAGGTGGTATTATAAGTGTTGGATGTGGTAGAGGTAAATGTTTAGTAAAAGGAACACGTATTCCTCTTCATAATGGTAAATCTAAACTAGTTGAAGACTTGCTTGTTGGAGATGAACTAATTGGAGATGATGGTAAACCTATTAAAATATTAGAACTTGGTTCTGGAGTATCTAATATGTATACTATTTCTGAAAAATTATTAGATGCGAGATATAATACTAATTATATCAGCAATTTTAAACCTTATACTGTTAATGAAAATCACATATTAACTTTACTTAATAATGATAAATTAGTTGATATACCAATATTAGAATATATAGAATTAGATGAAGAAGAAAAAAAAGCATATAAATGGATTAAGCTACCATTACAAGCATTATGCTCTAAAAAAATAATGAATATTATAAAAAAAAATAATAAATATAAAAAAAATAATAATAATGGTAATGGTAATGGTAATGGTGATGGTAATGGTGATGATAATGATGATGATGATGTATTTACATTTGAACCATATGATATAGGATATTCATTTAGTTTGACTTATAAAGATGCGAATACAATATATCAAATAAATAAATACTTGAAAATAAATAAATATAATTTATGCTTTTTAACAGATTTGTATTTAGGATTCTTATCAGGTATATTTAATTCTATTTATCGTAGTGGTGATAGAAGTTCATTAAACTTTCCATTTACACTACCTATACTAGATTCAGAACCATGTTATCCAACAATAGTTGAGCTTTTAAATCTTTTAAGCATAACCTATAAATTTGTACCATACAAAACATCATTCTATTTAAATTTATCTAAAAAAACCTATATACAAATTATTAATAATGATTATTATATTTCAATAAATAAAAATATTAAAGTAAAATCTATTGGGCAATTAGAATATTATGGCTTTGAACTAAGCGGTAATGGACGCTTTATATTACAAGATAGAACAATATCACATAACACTGTTATGGGTCTAAAAATAGCCGAAGAATTAAAGGTAAAAACCCTCATATTAGTTCACAAAGAATTCTTAATGAATCAATGGGTTGAACGTATTAAAGAATACTTGCCAGATGCTAGAGTAGGTTATATACAAGGTAAAACACTTGATATACAACGTAAAGATATTGTTCTAGCAATGATACAAAGTCTTAGTGACCCACGTAAAGATAAAGATTACCCAGAGAATCTCTTTGAAAGCTTTGGACTAGTAATTGCTGACGAATGCCACCATTTGGCTGCTCGACAATTTTGCCGGTCCCTTGCGAAATATCCATTTAAATATACACTTGGTCTTAGTGCGACTCCTGATAGAGCTGATGGATTAGCCCGCGTTTTTAAGCATTTTCTAGGAGATATTGTTTATAAAGATAGTGAAATTCAGCAAAGTGCTGCTGATATTGCTATGAATCATATACCTAATTCAAATGTCGAATTATATATATATAAAATGGCGAATTCTAGCATTGACCCAAAATATAATAAAGAAGAACTCAATTATAAGAAGAAACCAAATATTGTAACCATGAAATCTAATATTGCTAATTGCGAACATAGAACACGCTTCTTACTATCATTTTTACCTAGGTTAATAGATGAAGGTCGTACTATACTAATACTTAGTTGTAGAAGAACACATATTACACAAATGGAGAAAATAATTAATGAAATGATTATAAGTGTGCCTATGCCAGAGTGTAGTGTAGGGCTTTATGTAGGAGGTATGAAACAAGAAAAATTAGATATAAGTGCTACCAAACGTGTTATAATAGCTACATATGAAATGGCTGAAGAAGCATTCGATTGTAAAACATTGAATACATTAATATTTGGTACTCCTCATAAGAATATTAAACAAGCTGTTGGTCGCATTTTACGTGAAGAAAAGGCAAAGCGCAAATTCATACCTCTAATTATTGATGTTCAAGATATATTTTCAACACTCAATGGATGGAATAAGATTAGAGAAAAATATTATAAAACTGAAGGATATCCTACTAAATTATATGAAGCTTTAGTTAAATCAAAAACAGGTTCTCCAGAAGTTAAATTCATTAAAGAAGTTATTAATGCTAAAAAGTCTAATACAACTAAGATATCTAAGAATTGTGCTAAAGGTAAAAATGAAGATAATCGCAATTGTAATAATGATGAGGATAATGATAATGATGGGGATAATGATAATGATAATGATGAGGATAATGATAATGATGAAGAAGATGAAGAAAAAGAAACAATAGAGTTTGATTTCTAATTCATTTATATTTTTAATTTTTTTGTTTATTATTTTATTATTTTATAAAATTATAATCCCTGTAAATCACACCATTGATTTGAGTTATCACTAAAAGAGGGTCTCTGAATACCTATTCTTTGAGTAAATGAATACCATTTTGAAGTAGGATTTAAATCATTCCATATTTGGTCAAGAGCATATTTCCAATGTTCTCTTGTTTGTTCTAATAATGGATTAGCATATTCATATAAATTTATTAATCTATCATACATTCTTTCATTTACTATATATCCAGATGTTGTATGAACATTTATTACCTTTGTTAAGAATGATGAATAGATTATATTGCTGTCTATAGTTTCGCTTTTAGTTAAATTATAACTTAACATACATATATCAAAATCAACATTATTCTCAAATAATAATGAAATATTTGTTTCAAATTCTTCTTTTGAAACTATAAACTTAAAATCATCTTCAAATATTAAGATATTTTTATAATTATTATGCTTCGCAAGCCTTAAAACTTCTAAATGTGATTTATTACATCCAAGAATACCATGATTTTTTACTGATATAGCATTAAATCTTTCATATGGTATACTAAAGTTATTAAGTTCTCCCTCAATTTCTTGTTTCCTATCAAGCCTATGTTCTAAATTAATATATATAACTTTATCAATATATTTAGTTATATCAAATTTATCGATATTAACGATATTATCAATATTATCAGTATTATCAGTATTATCTAGATTAATATTATCAAACCTAACTGTTGTATCATTATCAATAATACATTCATCTGGAATATTTAAAATAGAATCATTATGGTCAGCATCATAAGTATCTATTAACCAATTACAATTATATTCTAACCATGCCCACAGATTTACTTCCCAAACAATTATATTATCATTATTATTTTTTTCATTATTATTGGTTTCATCATATTTATAGTTAATAAAATTAGGTAATTCTTTTTGTATTAGAAAGTGCATTTCAATAATAGAATTCTTATCACCAATATAAAATCCACCACAAAACCTCCAACATATTTTTTTCTTTATTAATTGTATATTTTTAATTGATTTATCTTTAGACCAACAACTAGGAAATAACATTAATTTTTGTTTTAATCTACTAGTTGATAAATTATAAATATTTTTTATAATATTTTCAATATTAGATATAACATGAAATATACCAAAATCAATCCAAGCAAAATGCTCAGTATTAAATGGATTGAGTAATGTAGCATTGTATACAAACTCACTTTTAGCATTCATAAGTATAAAATAGTCTTTAGTATCTTTCTCAATATTTTGTATTGGTGGTAAAGATGGATTACATGAATTTATAATTTTGTATGTTTCAGTATCTTCTAGATTAATAATAGGCATTAGTTTTACATTTGGAAAATCTAATTGTAGTTTTATACCAATTGATTCATAACTAGATGAAACATAAAGGCATATTGGTACTTTTGATGATGCTAGTAATTTAAATAGATATACATATTGTTCTGGTGTTCTAACCTTAAATCTATTAGGTTCATTTAAATCTATAAATGCTGTAACGAATGTAACCATTGGAGTAGACATTTTATTATATAGAGAGACATTATAAAAATTATAATGAAATATCTCTTTATATAAGATTAATTATTAAAAATAAAAAAAATAAATAAAACTATAAACCAAAAAAAAATTATAAAGGCTTAATATTTATTATTTGTAACTTTATTCAAAAAGGTAATATAACTTTTAATAATATCATCAATATTATATACTATATCCCAATTTAATTCTTTTTTAGATAAATCATTATTACAATATACAATCTCTGGATCACCAAAAACTTTAGGTTTAAATATATAATTAATTTTTCTATCAATATGTTTTTCAATAATACTAATAAGTTCAATAATAGTATAATTTATATCAGAACCTAAGTTACATATTAAATTTTTATTAATAGTATTTGTGTTAATAGTATTTTTGTTAGTAGAATTTGTATTAGGAGAATTTAAGTATTCAAGTGCTTTTATATGAGCATTTGCTAAGTCAAGTACATGTATATAATTTCTTATACATGTACCATCTTTTGTACTATAAGTATTACCATTAATTTCAATAATTTCATTCTTTAATGCTTTAGATATTATAGTTGGAATAATTCTTTTCAAATTGTTTTCATTATCATAAACATCACATTTAAAATCATTACCAGCTACATTAAAATATCTTAATATTACATAATTTAATTTTTTTGTATTACTATAATTAATAATTATATCTTCACATATTTTTTTTGTCATACCATAAGGACTAATAGGATTAATTAATGTATTTTCCGTTATTGGTAATATAGATACATTACCATATACTGAGCATGAAGAAGAAAATATAATATTGCTTACATTATATTTAATCATCATATTCAAAATATTAATTGTTCCAATTACATTAACATTATAATACTCATCTATTTTACAAAAGCTTTCATTTATAAATGCTTTCCCTGCTACATGAATTATATTACTAATTTTATATTTATCAAAAACTTCATTAGCAAGATTAGTCGCATTAGTAATATCTACATTAATAAATATTCCATACTTACAATTATTTATATGTCCAGAACACAAATTATCAACTACAATTAAATTAGTACTAATATTATCATTAATATTAGTATTGTATAGAAGTTTTGCTATATGAGAACCAATGTAGCCTGCACCACCGGTTATTAATGTATACATTTTGTATTATACTAAATAAATGTTTACACTCTTACTTACTAAAGATTAATTATAATATTAATATTAATATTAATATTAAATACAATATATGTTTATATAAAATTATTATTAGAATAAAAATAGTAAAAATTTAAATAATATTAAATAATATTAAATAACAATATTAATGAGAAGCTAGAAACATATTACTTACTCCAGATACATTTACTGTTTTATAACCTAAATTATTAAGAAATTCAAACAATTCTTTCCAATTAATAGCTTTGTCTTTATTACATTCAAATAGTATAGTAGGATAATTAGAGTTCTTAAGAGTTTCTAGAGAACCATATAAAACATTTAATTCATTTTCTTCTACATCAATTTTTATAAATCCAATATTATCAATATTACCAATAGCAATGCTATCTAATGTTTTAATTTCTATCTTTTCTATTGCTAAAGTATTATTATGTGTAGAGTCTTGATTAATACTACCAATTACTGTTGAGCCACCACCATCATTACTAACTATAAATAAATCTTTAATACCTACTTGCTCTTGAGAACCTAATCCATAATTATAACAAGTTATATTACGTAAGTTTGATAGTGCTACACTACCACATAAAGCATAGTATGTCATCTTTTGAGGCTCAAATGAATAAACATGCTTACTATAATTAGACAACGCAATTGTATATGTTCCACTGTGAGCACCAATATCTAACATTACTTTATCTTTACTACAAAATTGTTTACTCCATTCTATTAAATGTGATTCAAATAATCCATTTTTCATATAATAATCAATATTTGATTGTGGTAAAATATAATTATGACATTTATTCAAATAAATAATCTGATTATTATCATTACTATGTATTGGTTTATCAATAGGTTTAGTTAAAATAAAATATGAACAAGCCATTTTAATATCTATGTAATTAAAATTATTTTATATATATTTATAGTTTGTTTCTAGCTATATATTAATTTTTGTATTTTAATATAATTATTTTTAGTAATCTTTAAGTTCTAATATTACTAATTATGTATTTATTCATATGCTTATGTGTTTATGTGTTTATGTGTTTATGTATTTATGTGTTTATGTATTTATGTATTTTTTAAGTTTTCATTACATAATATTTCTAAATCATTATAACTTAATAATTCATTATCAATTACATTCATATATTTAAATATTTCATCTAAAACTTTTGCTTGAGAATTATAATTAACATTACTATTATTAACATTAATAAACGTTATATTATCATTACTATTCTGAAGTATTTCCCAACTATTTGTACTATCAAAACATTTGAATTTTATGAAAAGTAAATGATAATTATATTCTTTTTGTAAGTAATCATTTAACAATAATATATCATCTTGTTCAAGTTCTTTATCAGAATTATATCCTGGGTGACAAAATAAACAAAATAATGTTTTTATTTTATGTTTTTTAATTACCTCAAATCTACTAAAACATTTATCAAAATGTATTTTTACTTTATCACAATTATAATTATGATGTGGCATAAAAGCATTATGAAAAGAACTTATTAAATTATTTTCATCGTAATTTAAATTTTTATGTATAGTTCTAAATCCATGTCTATTATTTAAATCATTAATTATAATATTATCACTATTTTCTGTATATATTAAATCTGATTCTATAAACTTATTCTGTAATATATATATAATGCTATTTACATTTGTTAAATATAATCCATCAAAAATACCACTAAACTTTTTTAATTTTGTATATTTTAGATAAAATTCTGTAAAACATCTAATTCCAATGCTTAACACACATTTAAAATTATCAGTCATTTTATAGGTAAATAGTAAAGTAGTGAAATTATAAAAAGTTAATAAATTACTCTAATGTAATATGTAAGTTATATTTAATTTTATTTTTGTTTTTATTTTTAAATTGTTTAAATTATATAGTTATTACATGTTACAGATTACATATTAATTGTGACATATTTATCTGTCTTTTTTCCAATTTATTTTTAGAGTAAAATGTTTCTAAAGTTTCACTACAATTTAATGAAATTTTAAATACATTTAATATTTTAGAATATTGAATTGCTTTATTTAATAATCCAGAACCTATTTTTTTATGTCTAAATTCATTATCAACAAATATATCTTCAATATGAGCATATTTTGCAAAATTATTAATAAATTTTTGTTCTATTAATATGGTTATACTACCTATTAATTTACCCATATATTCACATACTATAATTTGATTATTACTATTATTATTATTACTATTATTCATAATAGAATCATACAATTTATTAAATTGTTCTTGACTAATATTAATATCAGTAGGTCTAAAATTATTCATTAAACTTAAATAATCTTTGTAATCATATTTTTCTAATTTTCTATATATAATTTCTTGATTACCTAAAATAAAAACTTTAATAATTTTACAAATATAATTAATTTCTTCATTAGTTAGTGTTATATATGATGGTAAGAATAAGCAATTATTAGATACATCTGCACTATTACTCATATATTCATTACTATAATACATAACTGTCTTATTAACTTCTACATAAGCTTCCCTTGTTTGAATATTATGTTTCTTTAAAAATTCCATTAGTTTATTTCTAAATGAAGATGATTTACAATATATATCAACAAACCAAGGATGCCATCCATCATATATTGGTTTAATCATCTTTATAACATCTTTCAAATTATTATAGTATAAGTTATATATTTCACTCATTCTTATAATACGACTATCTAATTTCTTCATTTGTTCAATTGTTATTACTGCTTGTATATCTGTATATTTTAAATTTATTCCAAACATTTCATATATATCTTTACCACTTTCTTTTCTTCCAAAATTTTTAATCTTATTCATTATTGATGCTAGCTTATCATCATTAGTTACAATAAAACCCCCTTGTCCAGAGCTTATTATTTTAGGTGTACTTAAGGAAAAACATCCAATATCACTAACTGTACCTAAATACTTATCATTTATTTTACATCCTAATGATTGTGCTGCATCTTCTATAAAATATAAATTATTTGATTTACAGTATTTACTTATATCATCTAAATTCTTATATCTATTATTAATTGATACATGTATTACTGCTTTTGTCTTTACTGTTATATATTTTTGTATCTCACCTAAACTTATAGTATATGTTTCAGAATCAACTTCAATTATAACAGGTGTAAGTCCTAAATGCTTTATCGCATTAACAGTTGCTATCATTGTATAATTTGGAACAATAACCTCATCATCTCTATTTAAATCTAATGCCATTAAAGATAATATTAATGCCGTTGTACAACTTGTTGTCATAATACAATATTTAACATTTAAATAATTACATATCATTTTTTCTAATTCTATTGTTTTTTTATGTTCTGTAACAAAGTTATCTTCAGACATATAATTATAGCAAGCTACTGCTTCTTCATTCCCAAATGTAGGTCTATGTTGTAATAATAGAGTTGGTACTTTATACCACTCATTCATATCTTCTATATTATAATCCTTATATATAATTTGATAATATCCACCAATTGTCATTGTTATTGGTTTTCTATCGGAGTTTTTATCTCTAGGATTTGTATAAGTAATATTATTAGTTAAATAATTTATATAATCTTTTAATAATATAACTCTAAAATCAAATGAGATTCTGAATTTACCTTCTTTATTAGGTACATTTTTATGTATACAAGTATTACCATTAAAATAATATAAATCACCATATTCTAAATAAACTGGTTCAAAATCATTGAGATTTGGTTTAGATTCTATATATAAACTATTTGTATTTGACATTGTTGTAATAGGTATAATAAAATTCTTTTCTCCTAAAGGATGATTACCAATACTATCTGAATCACAATGAGGTGGAATTGCCATACTGTTTTCAAATTGAAATCTAATACTAGGATAAGATTGATAAATTAATAATTTTTCATCTGGAAAGAATTCATTGTAAATTTCTTTTATTAATGAACAATATAATTTTTTAAATGTATTATTTGTTTTAATTTCATTATAAAACTTTTTATGGAGATCAGTTTCAATATCATTTAAACTAAAATCTTTAGAAGTATCTAGCTTATTATAATCCATAGACTTCTTATATAATACATTTAACTCATTTGTATCATATAGATTTTCAATAAATTCCTTAAACTTAAAAAGTTTAGTATCATATTCAAAAACTTTATGATCCCCTCGCTCATTCTTTAATTTAAACATTTTAAATTTAATTATTATAAAAATAATTATTATTTATTGCTATTTAAAACTAATTATATCTATAATTATAAGCATTCTTTAAATAGATAATAATATTGTTTTTATAATAATTAGTTTATAATAATTAGTTTATAATAATTAGTTTATAATAATTAGTTTATAATAATTAGTTTATAATAATTAGTTTATAATACTTATAAATCTATAAATATGATTATACCTCACTTAACACAATATAACTCACCATATTTATCTAAATATAATACTGGATTAGGTAATGCTTTATTTCAAATATTTACAGCATATGGATTATCAAAAAAATATAATAAAATATTGAATAATATTGAATTAAAACAATTATTAGAAAAACTTAAAAATAATTTTGGTTTAGATCATGAAAATACTATATATAGAAATTTAAAATTTTATTATGATAATACTAAACCAATATATACTATAAGTGAACATCCAGATTTATATTCATCCTATAATCCTCATTTAGATGATTTTATCAAAAATCAAATTAATAATGAATATACTATATATATAAAGGGGTATCTACAATCTCATTTATATTTTAATGATTATTATGATGAAATATGTGAATTAATTAAACCTGATTTAAACAGCTATAGTTTTATAAAAACAAATTATATACATTTGTTTAATGAAGATATTATAAATATTTCTATGCATATAAGAATAAATTGGGGGTCAAATATAAAGTATAATAATAATTATTTATATTTTTATGAAGCTATAGACTATATAGTTAACAATATTAATACAAATAAAAAAATTATAATAAATATTTTTTCAGATGATATAATTGAATTTCAAAAACATTTTAATTATACTAAGTATGAATGTGTATTTTATATAAATAATCAAGATTATATAGATTTATGGTGTATGTCATTATGTAATCATAATATATTAAGCAATTCTACTTTATCGTGGTGGGGAGCTTATATAAATAAATCACCAACTAAAATAGTTGTTTATCCAAAAGATATATTAAGATTACATGGTTGTACAGTTTATAATGAATATAAACATATTGAAAGAGCTTATGAACACTATAAAACAGAATGGATTAGTTTAGATACTAATAATGTTATATTTCAATAATTAAAATACATATCTAGCATATATAAAAATATAATAGTATTTATAAATATTATTATTATTATTATTTATTGTAATTTATTGTAGTTTATTATAGTTTATTATAATTATTTACAATTTATTAAAATAGATAATAATAAATAATAATAAATAATAATAAATAATAATAAATAATAATAAATCAATATTTTATGATTTTAATAAATGACTGATTATTATGATGAATCTGGTGAATCCTCAGCAACTATTGAAACTACTCCAAATCTTAGCCTACAAATAAATAAATTTAATGAAGATGAATATTTATATGGTAAATATGTTCCAGAGAAAGCATTATTCGCAGATAAAGATGTAATTAATAATATCAAAAACTTTTACAATAATAATGTTGATATACCTATAATAGTTTATGGAGCACCAGGAATAGGTAAGCTTACTTGTGTTCTAGGCTTACTTCAACACTTATCTTGTTATCTTAATAGTTTTCCATTAAATAAAAAAATTAATAATATAAAGTATTTCAAAATTCTAGATTCTGAATATAATAAAATATTATTTTACGAAAATATATTTTATCTTAATATAGAAATTCTAAATAATAATAATGAAATTATTGATTACTTAAAATATATTTATCAAATTGCTAAATCTAATAATATTACTAATTATAATAATTCGCATGATAATTTACAAGGTACCTCTAGTAATAGTAATAGTAATAGTAATAGTAATAGTACAGAAACACTAGATGATTTATCAGATTTCTTTGGTTCAAATAAAAAAAGTAATAATATATCATCAATAAATGCGTGTATTGAATCTAGCAATGGTGAATCTAGCAATGGTGAATCTAGTAATGCTGATTCTAACAGTATACCAGATAAAAAAATTATTATTATTAAAAATATTGATAAATGTAATAAAGAATCACAACTATATATAGCATTTATGATTGATAAAATTAATACTAATATTTCATACATTTTTACAACACATAATACAAATACAATAAATAGCAAAATTACTTCTTCATGTACAAAGCTAAATTTTAAATATTTAGACGAAACTACATTTACATCAATATTTAAGACTAATTTCAAATCTATATATGAAAAAGATAGTATTATTTTTACACAATCAATATTAAAGCAATTCTATCAAATCTATATAGCTAATAAATACAATATTGGTAATACTATATCACAGATTAAATACTATCTAGCAATAGAAGGGATTTCATTTTTAAACAAAGACAAAGATAAAAATGAAAATACACTTTCATTACTATCAACAATAGCAGCAAATTTTATAAAAAAAAAGCTTGTTCTTACTACATTATCTTCAGCATTAGAAATACGTAAGTTTTTATATATAATGTTATCATTAAATATGAAGCTTATTATTTTTGTTAAAGAAGTAGTTAGACAACTAAATAATAGTAAATTAAATACTAATATTAAAATAAAAATTATTGAAAAATCAAGCATATTATCAAAAGAGTTACTAGATTCTAACAAAGAAATTATAATTATTGAAACATTCTTTTATGATATTATAAATATTATTTATAGTAATGTTAGTAATAAATAATAAATAATTTTACTAATAATAATTCTATATCTAGATAAAATAAAATATCAATTATATATAATAAAATAAAAATTATATAATATAATATCAATTACATAAAAAAATATATTAATTATATAAAAAAATTAATAATATGGCTATTAAAAAATATAAGACTAAAAGTTATAATAAAAATAATTCTAAAAGTAAATCTAAAAGTAAATCTAAAAGTTCTAAAAAGTTTAAGTTATCTAGAAAGTATCATAATAAGAAAAAAACACAGAAGAGAACCAAGTATAATATTAGAAGTAGTAAAAGTAGTAGAAGTAGTAGAAATAGCAAAAATCATAAAAATCATAAAGGGGGTTTTAGTTCAAATTGTAATCTAGCTACTATTAAAGAACCTGGTTTTAGTGTAGATGCTTTAGGTTCTATTGCCGGTTTATCAATTCCTGAATCACGTGCTGCTATTTATAGACCTAATTGTAAAACTAATTCTTATCAAGCAATGACACCTTAATCATTATCATATACATTATCATATACATTATCATATACATATTTATTGATCAGTCAAATATTAGTGTTGTAGGGAAGTTATGTATTGATAGCGTTTTTGATGCTGCTGTTGAGATTTCCTTACGTTTTTTTCTTGTAGACCCTCCTCCTTTAGATTTAATTTGTGTTTTAATTTGTGTTTCAACTGCTACAATACCATCTTGTATCTTCTTTTTCTTAGTACTTACAATAATTGGCATTTGGATAGGTAAAGGTAAGCCAGTATCATCTATTAGGTTAGATAGATTAGATGGGTTAGATGGATTAGATGGATTAGAATCTGGAATATTAGGGTTTATCTTTGTACCATTTTTCTTTACAGTTTCACAACGTAAGTTCATATCATTATCAATTAATTTTAAATGCTTTTCAATATAATCAATAATATTATATTCTAGAGCCCACTTAAAAAAGTTTAATTGTCCCACAGTAGTTATAAAATACTTATTATCTTCATAATAAAATCTTATTCTGTTTCTTCTACAAAATGGGTCAAAATTCCTTTTACTATATGCTTTCAATTGACCCTTATAATTATTATGTACTATAATAAAATTATCAAATGACCTGAGCTGGTCTGGTGTTTTATTTGGTTGGTCCCCCTTAAAATCATTAATATTATATAATATATTATGCTTTTTACAATAATTGGTGACAAACCAATCAATAAGTCGCAATGATATAGATTCACCCTTTAATATAGTAATCACCTTATTAAGCATATTTCTATTAGAAAAAAACTTTGTTATTGGTACAATCAATAATGCCTGTTTTGATGTAATATTTTTACAAGACTTAATAACAATATTTACCTTATCATCAGGATTTTCATCAATAGTTGCTTGTGTATTTGTAATTATAGAATTAGATACTGGTATCTTCATTTGTATTGATTGTTTTTTAATTTGTTTTTTTTCATCTTCAGATGACTTGTCAGATGGTTTGTCAGATGACTTGTCAGATGGTTTGTCAGATGGTTTGTCAGATGTTTCTGGTTTTTGTTTTGTTGTTTCTGGTTTGTCTATCTTTGTTTTATTTGAATCTTTACCAAATCCACAGTCTTTTTTATTATTATCCTTACAAACTGTTTTATCAATTTGGTAACTACTATTAATTATACTATCAATATTCATTATATATAAATAACTAGTTTTTATAAATGTTTATAGATGTTTATAGATGTTGATTTATATTCTGATGTTGATTTATATTCTGATGTTGATTTATATTATGATGTTGATTTATATTGTACATGTGTATCTAGCTACCATTTGATTAATTAATAATAATTAAAATTGTCTTTAAGTTAGTTATCTTTAATAATATATTTAAATAATTGTTTTGTAATATGTTTTTTTTCTTATTACTTAATAGATGTGTGGTAGTAATATAGTAGTATACTTATTTAATAAATCTATATATATATAATACTATAAATGTCTTCACAATTAAATAAAATAAGTAAAATAGGCAACTATGATAGTGTTAGAAAATCTATTAAATCAATTAAACAATTTGATTCCCAAATAGAAAAAAATGTTGGTTACAGTACAAAACATATTATAATAGGTTTTATCACAGTATTAGTCGTAATATATGTATGTGTAAAGTTTTATAAATGGTATACTACGAAATCTGGTTTTAGTAGTGATTTTGTAGTACCAACAATGAAGCGTCCATACCTAAATCTTTATGCTGTTATGAAAGATGGTAGCGAGAAAGCAACTAATATTATTTTTATTACTCACAGTTTTACTAGAGATGATTGTGAAGAAGACTACAATAAATATAAAGAACAAGGAATGCATTTTCTTGGTTTAAGCTCATATAGTGAGTTTCCTGGGCAAATTACTAACCCTCATGATGTTCTTAGTGACCCTAAACATAAAGCTTATACATATGATTATTTTAAACTTACAAGAGGATGGTTAACTGTTTTTCAGGAGGAAATGAATCTGAAAATATTTCCTAAGGATTTTCCTAGGATTAATATGGGAGAAAGCGATTTCGCAAAATTTAAAACACATTTACCTGATCCCAGTGTTGAAAAAGAATATGATTTTATTTATATTTGTTTGAAGGATGGCGATAGAAAAGAAGGTGATGAGGAATGCCCAATTCAATGGCAAGGATATCTGCGCCGATACGAGGTAGCAAAAAAAATTATTAGTTTAATGTGTAAAAAATATAAGCTAAAGGGCTTATTGGTTGGTAGGGAATTTTGTAATAAAATTGCCAATTGCCATGAATTACTTGAACTTACAGGATTTCAGGAATATTCTACATTCATCAAAAATTTTAATAAATGTCGTTTTATTTTAACTTGTAGTGTAGAGGACGCCTCACCCCGTACGGTCAGTGAAGCGCTCTGTTTCGGACTTCCTGTGTTAATGAATAAAAATATTTTAGGAGGATGGCAATATGTAAATGACCAAACAGGAGAATTCTTCGACCCAGAAAATATAGAAACCGGATTTGAACCAGTTCTAGATAAATTTATGAAAAAATTAAATAATAATGAATATACACCAAGAGAATGGTTTATAAAAAATTATGGTGAATTAAATTCAGGAGCAAAATTGCTTGAATTTGTAAAATCAATTTTTAAAGAAAATGAATTAAATATTAAATATGATGATGTACAATATATGAAGCCAGGGATTTAAAAAATTATTAAAATATAATTACAGATTTTCATATTCTAATAAATGTTTCCATTCTTCATTTTTATATTCTTTCCCTAGATATCCGGAAAAACATTTTCTCAATATATATTAAGACTCAAAGAGCAAAACTATTTAAACTATTTAAACTATTTTCAAATATTTCCAACAATTTAAATAATATCTAAAAATGCCAAGCATAAATCATAAACGTAAAACTTCCAAGAAGTCCAAATCATCCAAGCGTTCTAAGAATGCTAATAGGAATAAGAAAACTCGCTCTAATATGATGAAAATGTCAGGGGGGGCAAAAGTTGGTGATGCAGTATATAGTAAAATTACTGGTTTATATATGGGTAATATAGCTAAAGATGAAGGACAGGATTATATATTCACAGGTAACCTTAATAAAGTAAGCGAAGAATTAGTGTGGTCAACTTTTAAACCAGACCCAGAAACAGTTAAATTATCCAAAGAAAAACAAACAAATTTTGCTAAAATAAATGATTATGCATATGACATGACAAATAGACTAATTGGTCAGATAACAAGTGAATCTCCAGCTTATAATAGTTTTACTATAAAGCCATCTGAAACAGGTTTTAAGGGAATGATTAGTCTTGCGAAATATATTGAAGGAATATCTTGGTATTCAAAAAAGGAAAAAGATGAAACTAATGGTATTTCAACTTATGATTTGAGACTAAAGGATGCTAAGGCTAGGGTAGTAGACAAGTTAAAACATAGTACAAACAGTAGTAATCCAACTAAATCTATCAGAAGATCTCCAGTAGATTATTCAATAAAAAATGAAGATATTCCAGAGATTAATAATAGTTATACTAAATTATTAAAAAAAAAATCTAGTTCAGAATTTGAATCAAATGTATAAATATAATAAATATTTCATTTTTAACAAAATATTTAATTCTAATAAGTTTGTAAATATAATTATTTGTTCTATAGTCATATATAGATTATTTATTATTTATTATTTATATTCTATTCTAGAATCATAGTTTAACTACCCAAACATTTATTCTCACTATAAAATAGATTAATATAAATATAACACATCACAAAACACAAAACATAAAACATAACACAGAAAACAGAAACATAAAACAGAAAACAGAAAACAGAAAACAGAAAACATAAAACATAACACAGAAAAAGCAACAAATATAAAATACAATATGGACTTAACCCCAAACAATATATTAATATGTTTTCTAGCTTTATTTGTTATTCTATATGCATATAATGATTACATTAAACCAATTATAAAAAATCTAATCCAAGGTAAATCAATTACAGAAGGATTCTCATCCCAAAACTCATCTCAATATTCCTCACTTTCTCCTAGCCTTTCCAACACAGTTCAATTTGATACAAATACATATCTACGTGATACCAATAAGCCCATTATAATAAATAATCAAATATCCCTCCCTGTTATAACATATGCGAATCCATCTGGAAATGGCTCTTACCAAGAACTAATTGGAACATATTTTAGAAGGCATATTTATCCTATCAATCCCATTAATACTCTATCAAATATCGATACCCTTTACAAATTTATTAATAATGAAGTAGATATTGCCTTTATTAGTGAAGAAATTTTAGCTCATTATATAAAGCGCGATTGTAAATATTTGACTCGTATTCTAGCAGATGCTTTTGAGCTTGATACTAGTAAACCCGAAAATAGTTTAGATAATACAAATATTCTAGATAGGCTTTACCCAGAATTAAATATAGAAGCAATTGGTGTTGGCTTTGATATAGATTTTTATTTAATTGTAAACAATTTTTCTAATATAATAGAATTTATGGATATTACAAAAGGAAAATCTGTTGGGGTTCTAGCAGATAGTTATTATTTCTTTCTAAAATTATGTATGGCATACGGCATTAGTATGGATATAGTAAATCAAATGACTACTATTACTGAAGCTGGTAATACAACCAATAACAATACTAATATAGAACCAACACTAGAAACACTTAGCGAAAATTTTATTCAAAATAAGTATGATGCTATATTTATAGTATGCCATCCCAAGAATCTACAACTTTTAAAGTTATCATTAAATAAAAAATTACGATATATACATATACAAAAAAGAGCAAAAATGGATTCGCGCAATAATCTAAATAGTTTAGCAAATCTTAAAAATACACAACAAGGTACAGGAAGCGAAATACCACCTCCACCACCTAGCAGTAACACCCAAGCTATATACTCAAAAGCAGTTATGGATGACTTAAACACAATAAATATTAGGGAAGACTTTAATACTATTATAAAAAAATATTTTCAACATATAACACCTAGAGCTGTTGATCTAAATAAATTTCATAAAAGCGGTAATACTTATACATATCTAGATACATATTCATCGCGAATGATACTAGTTATTCGCGAGGGAATACCTACTGAGCGCGTATCTTATATAACACGTAACTACATAGATAATTTAGAAAAAATGCGAGATACTATAGATAAGGAAAACTTTAATATAACATTAAACAATTTCTCATCTCTAGAATTTAGTTATCAAGAACTAATAAGTTTTGATAAAGCAATCCCACTAGCTGATGGTGCCAGAAAAGTTTACAAAGACGAAGGACTTATTTACTATGAAGAAGATGATAGGTGTGTATTGTAAAAAAATATGAAAAGTAAAATATGAAAAAGTAAAATACAAATTATAATACAAATTATAATCAAAATTATAATACATTGAAAATCTAATAAAACATAGGATGTTCACCATTCCACACCATATTTTCAATTTGTATCATTGGATACATATCATATTCTTTATCTGGAACACCAATACAATATATATTATCTAGATATTCATATTCGTTAATAGTTTTAGATTCATTCATAAATTTATAAACTGTTATAATAAAATCTTGATTATAAGTTGTTGTATATTTAGTTTCTATACCACAAAAATTACCTAGTTTAGTATATGAATCTTCACAGTTTTTATAGTAATATATAGCTTTATAATCTTTATTTATAGGACCTTTATGCATTTCTGTATTTGTAGGAACCCTGTAATAAACAGGCTTAGTTTTATATTTAATAGTTGGGATTAATGTATAGTTAAATGCCATCTTTATATTTATTAAAATAAGTATTTATTTATAAAATATTATATTCTTTTCTATTAAATGATTTAAAATTCAATTTTTTTTTATTTTTATATAGTTTAAAAATTGATTTAAAAAATCAAATAATTATTATAATATATTCAAAATACAAATTATAAAACATAAACATAAAATATTTTATAATTTTTATAAAATAAGTATTTTATAAAATAAGTATTTTATAAAATAAGTATTCTTCTTACTTCTATCTTCTTACTTCTATAAGTAATTAATAAACATACTTATTTAAATTATTTATTATGGCGCTAGATATAGATTCAACTATTAAATCTGCTAAATTTAAAAAAGTACATGAGATTTTAAATGATACTAAGCGTAAATTTATTGTGGTAGATGGAGTTATTGGTGCTGGTAAAACGACCCTAATTTCATTGATTGAAAAAACACTAAATAGTAGCGGTAATGTAAATGGAAAAGTAAGTGGGAAAGTAAAAGTTAAAGCAATATTTGAACCTGTAGATGTATGGAATGAAACTAAAGCATTACAATATTTTTATGAAGATATAGCAAAAAATTGTTATGAATTTCAAACATATACATATATTACAAGAATATCTAGAGTAATTGATGAAATTTATAATTGTCAAGACGCTGATATTTATATATTAGAGAGAAGCATTTTTACCGATAGATATATTTTTATGGAATTATTGAGAGAATTGGTTGGAGATATGCGGATGACTATGTATAATCAATGGTGTGAGATGTGGGGATATATTATGCCTTTACAAGTTAGTAAATGGGTTCTATTAAATACATCTTTAGATGAAAGCTTAAGAAGAATCTCTTTACGTAATAGAGATGGTGAAACTAGTGGAATTAGTGTTGAATATCAAACAAGCTTATATGATAAACATATTGAATTTTATGATAAATTAAAAGAAGATGGGGAAAATGTTGTTATAATTAATAGCGATATTATGGATACAGATTTTCTTCTAGATGAAACAAAAATTAAAAATATTATTGATAAAATTATTGATTGAAAAATGTATTATGTATTATGTATTATGTATTATGTATTATGTATTATGTATTATGTATTATGTATTATGTATTATGTATTATGTATTATGTATTATTTTTTATTTAATATGTTTATTGTTATGGTTATTTTATTGTGTTTTTTGTTTGTATAGATGTGATATGTTAATATATTCTATCTTATGTAAATAGATATCTATTTATTATTTTCTATTTTTTACTCGCAAATCTTATTGAATTTAGTTCTTTAAGTGTATCTGAATTTGCTTTTGGAAAAAAAATAGGTTTTTCGTTTTCTTCGTTAGAAGAACTATTAGTGTCTGTTGAACTATTATTTTTGTTTATTGGTAATATTAATGATTGTACAGGTAATTTTCGTCGCGCTTCATTATTTTTTTGTAAACGTTCTTGTTCTATTTCTAAGTTTATTAATTTCTTGTTTAACTCTTTTATATTTTTTGTATTATCATTTAAATTGTAATTTAACTCTTTAATTACTTTCTCAGCATTTTCATGTTGTTCTTTTAGATCCTTAAATTTATTATTACATTTAATATTTAATAATTTTACTTTTTCTTTAATTTTTATTAATTCTATCTCTTTTAGATTGATGTTTTTTGAAGATTGATCTATGTTTTTTTTGCTTATATTTATATCATTATTTATATCATTTATCTCTTCTTGAAGAGTTTCTAAATCATTATATCTTAAATTCGTAATAGATCTTTTTATAGATTGAGAGCCTTGACCAGGTTGTATTTTAGGAGATCCTTCATTTAATAATTTAGTAGATGGAGATTGGTTAGTTGTCAAACTTTTTTTTGGTGATGGTGATGGTGTTTTTGGTGATTTTGGTGATGGTGGTAAAATATCAGGATTTCTATATTTATTAGCATACATTTCCAATCGCGCTTCTAAATCAGGATTATAATAACTAACATCTTCTTTATTACTGTTGGTTTGTGGTTGATTAGGATGACTTCTAGATATATCAGGCATAATAAATGGATAACTTCTACGAGGACTTTTTTTAGGAGAACTAGTAATACTAGTTCTACTAGTTCTAAATCTACTAGATCTAGGTATTGGTTTTAATCTACTAATAGAATTAATAAGGCTTTGTATTTGTTGTTTTTCAGTTTCTTTTTTTGCTTTATGTAGTTCTTGTAGTAATCTTTCATATTCATTATTTAGGTTTTTTTCATTTTGTTGTAGTTGTATTATTTGTTCTTGTTCAAAATTTTTATGATTTTGTCTTATTTTTTGTAGCTTTAATAGTTTATTAACTTCTAATACCTGTTCCCTTTCTGAATTACTTCCTATACCTCTTAGTAGATTTCTTGTGCTTCTAGATTTCCTTAAAGGTTTTCTTGAAGATTGTCTTAATGTTCCAGGTCTTCTTAATGTTGGTGTATGTTTTTGGTTATAATTATTATCATTACCACTAATAGTAATATAACCATTCTTACTGTTTATAGATTTATTATCCATTTTAATAATAATTTAATTACTATTACTAATTATTAAATTATATTAAATATATGCAATATAATAATTTAAAAAATATATAAAATATAAAAAATAATAAAACACAAATTATTTATAATTCAAAATAATTAACTAATTCAATAAGAAAATGTTTTATTGTATCATCAGTTAAATAATCTTTATCTTCACAAAACTCAATTAGTAATGGATAGGTAGATTTTTTATAGTAATTTTGTATATGATTATCAGCTCCATTAAAAACTTTAATATCTAAATGCATTTTATTTATTACAAAGTTTGAGAATTTATATAGTTTTTGTCTATGTTGTTTATATATATCAATAATAGCAATTTGTGCTCCATTAAAACTACCTTTAGGAAATGAATGAAAATCTAATAATAATATCTTTTTAGGTTTCTCTCTTTTTATTATATTATCAATTCTATTATAAAATAAATTCCATTGCTTTATTTTTAATTTATTTTCTTTTATAGTAGAATTATCAACAATATAAGTAGTATTTTGTAATCTAGATATAGTAGTATTTGGTGATGTAGTAGTATTTTGTGATGTAGTAGTATTTGTATTTGGTGATGTAGTAGTATTTTGTGATATAGTAGTATTTTGTGATATAGTAGTATTTTGTGATGTAGTAGTATTTGTATTTGGTGATGTAGTAGTATTATTTTTAGTATTATATTTAATAGTATTGTTTTTTTTTGTTTTATATATAATAGGTTTTATTATAGCAGGTTTTTGTCTATTCAAATCTATATCAAATCTTGATAAATGAGCTTTTATAGTTGTATGTTTTATTTTTTTATCATTAAGAATAGTAGATAATAGTTTTGAGCTTGATACTGCTCTTAAATCGCACGTCCTTACAATTTTAGTAACACAAGTGCTATGTGGTACAGTTATTAATACGAACATTATTAATTACTTAATCACTTAATCACCTAATAAATTAATCAAAATTAATAACAAACTCTTTTCTAGGAAGTCTTTTTTTTCTAATTTTTTTCACTTTTGTGTTTACTACTATTTTATAAATCATATTTTTAATTCCATTAACATATCCTTCTCTACTAGATAAATTATAATTATATAGTTTTAATAACTGTCTTAAAATTGTAATTAAACTCTTGCTTTGTTCAATATTATCAATATTACCAGCATTCCCAGACATATCAAAATATATTTTACGCTTACAAGGTATATAATATTCACTTAATTCTTTTTGTAAATTACTAATTATTGATATTGGTTCTGAGCCTGGCAAGTTACTATTCCTATTTATATTCATATCTATATATGAAAATTCACTACTATCATTTATATTTTTAATTCCAAAAGCATTTATTAATTTTGTAACTAATTCAATTGGGGGTTTACTAATAAATAATTGATTTATAACCATTTATTAAAATTATATATAGTACTTACTTTTAATCTAGAAAAAATATTAGTATTTTATA
>Ga0114978_10001094_pt1 | contig 22854 bp, 21 predicted proteins | sample S_140212_EF_Meta_FD_87027 | JGI IMG/M metagenome (GOLD analysis project Ga0114978, IMG submission 87027) | Freshwater microbial communities from Lake Simoncouche, Canada to study carbon cycling - S_140212_EF_MetaG | ecosystem: Environmental > Aquatic > Freshwater > Lake | place: Lake...
GTAGACGACGCTGGTTTTACCGTTTGTTCCCGTCACTCCCAACAGCAGAGGGGTACTCTCCGCTGTCTCATAAACCCATCCGGCCAATTCACCAAGAATTTCCCGAATCTGAGGGGCCACGAGAACCGGTAATCCACTCAGGGCCGCCATTGGAGCGCCCTCAACGTCGGTGATGACGGCGACAGCACCGGCATCACGAGCAGCGGACGAATAGGTAGCGCCGTGAGTGCGCTTGCCCGGCAATCCCACAAAAATGTCACCGGGCCGCACGTCAGCCGTCGCCATCGTGATTCCGCTGACGCTGAGTTCACTACCGAAGGGGGTCACGCTTGCCAATCCAAAGACGTCAGCGAGAGCCGTCAATGAGCGCGAGCGTGGTTTCAGGGGGCGGAGCAATGCAGCCGATTCAGCCACGCTCAACACCTCCATCCATGAGGAAAATCATACCGGTTGCGCGCCGGTCAAAAACGGATGGGGAGGTCCGGCGAGGCGTCCGGAGAAGGTTCAACACGGTATTTTTTGAGGACCTGAGCCATCACTGCGCGAAGCACCGGCGGGGAGGCCATCGAACCGTTGCTCTGAGGTGAGGCAATCGTGACGGTGACGACATATTGGGGATCGTTGGCCGGGATGAGGGCTGCGTTCGAGACAACATAGTTGGTGGAGTAACTTCCGCTACCATCCGATTGCTCCGCCGTTCCCGTCTTTGCCGCGATGCGGTATCCCGGAATCGAAATGTACGGGGCGATCCAGCCCTTCGTCACAAAGTTTTCCAACATGTTCACCGTTGTGGTTGCGGCGGCGTCAGAGACAACCTGAGTCGGTTCCGGCATCGGTGTCGGAGTCATCGTGCCGTCAGCGGAGATGCATCCTTCGACCAATTGCACGGGGAGATGCACGCCGTGGTTTCCGAGTGCTTGATAGGCGCTGGCAACCTGGATGGCAGTGGTTGACAGTCCCTGACCGAACATCGTGTTGTAGAAGGTTTGATTGTCCCATTCTTGCCACGGATGCAAAATCCCCGAGGACTCGGCCTGGAAGCCAACGGCAGTGGTGCTCCCAAAGCCAAACTTTGAGAGGTAGTCGTAACGCTTTTCCGCACTGAGCGCCTCCCCCAGTTGCGTGATTCCAACGTTCGATGACTGTTCCAGAACACCAGTCAGAGTCAGTTGCAGAACGCCGTGGGAAGCCGCGTCGTGAACCTTCGCCCCATTGGGAAACTCAATGCTGTAGGGGGCATAGACCTGAGATGTGGGATCCGCGAGTCCCGCGTCGAGGAGGGAAGCTGCCGTGAGGGCCTTGATGGTAGAGCCCGGCTCAAAGGGCGCCATGAATGCCAACGAACCTCGGTTGGCCTCCGCGGTTCCGTCAATGTTGTTGGGGTCGACAGTTGGATAGTCCGCAACGGCGAGAAGCTTGCCCGTCTTCACCTCTTGCACAACGACCGTTCCCCATTTTGCGCCGGTGGCATCCACTTGCTTGGCAAGAACTTGTTGGGCGTACCACTGCAAGTCTGCGTCAATGGTGAGTTTGATGCTCGAACCGTTTTGCGCACTGACGCTCGTAATGGTGCTTCCGGGGATCCGAACGCCATCGGCACCACGTTGATAGATTTCTTCGCCGTTGATTCCCGCGAGACAGGCATCGGAGGTGAGCTCGACGCCAGCTTGGGCTGCGCCATCCTGGCCGACGTAACCGATGAGATTTCCCGCGACACTTCCATTCGGGTAGCTTCGGCCCGGCGCAGGCTCCGAGTACAGCCACGGAATGCCCAGTGCGTTCAGAGCCCGAAACTTGTCGACGTCGACCCCCTTGACGAGGTAGGCGAAGTCGCTCTCGGGGTTGGCGGCAAGGGCATCCGCGACAATCTTCAGAATATCTTCAGGCTTTTGTCCCGTGACGCCGCCAATTTCAACAGCCGCCTGCTGGGGGGTGATGGTGACGTCAGCACGATCGGTGACCCGCAAAAAATCCTTCGTGTTCTTGGGAGAAATGGTGACGTTGTAGCGCATGACACTGTCCGCCAAGATGACCCCATTGGCGTCGACGATGGTGCCGCGCTGGCTAAAAATCGTTGCGGGAATGGACCGCTTGCCCATGGACTCTTCGTTGAACGCCGCGGCCTGAATAATCTGAATGTCGACGAGTTTCACGACAAAGATCGCAACAAAGATCACAATGAGCAGCATCGAGGCAAGGGTTCTTCGCCGCGTCTGTTTACTATTCATGTGCGGGCCTCATCGTTTAGCAATCATTCAACGCCAGATCTGCACCACTGGCCATATTCTTAGTGCGTCGAGACACCAGGAAGACCATTTTGCAACGGTACCGGCCCGGTGGGAACAACAGGCGCAGGCACGCTGGCGGCAGCTTCCGCAGCCGGCACTCCCGGTTGCGTTGAAGCCGAAGCGGCGGCTGCGGCAGCAACCGTCGTTACCAGAGGAACGTTGGCGAGAAGCGCGTTAGCCACGAGGGTTCCGCCTCCCGTGACGCCGGCATCCGAGGACGCCGCAACAGGAGAGCCCAAAACGGCTCCATCAGACAGTCGCAAATAAACCGGGGTGTTGTTGCTGACCATGCCTAAGGCTTCGGCGTTCGCAGCGAGATTCTGGGGAGAAGCCAACCGGTCGAGATCTTGGCTCACGGACTGGTGCGTTCGATCGAGCTCTCTATTTTGAGCCTGAAGACCCGAGATTTCGTAGGCTCCACTGGAAACTGCAACGCTGAGGAGTAGCTGAGCCACGATGATTCCAAAAATGACCGACATCGTCACCACGGCGTAGAACACGCGTGGGCGCGCCTTGCGTTGAGCGCGCGTTGTGACGACACGAAATCTCTGAGGGGAGATGGCGGGAGCCTCTTCGCCCCGACGGGGGTTACTGAGACGCACGGCGGTAACAGCACTCATGAGATGGACCTAACTCGTTCAGCCGCGCGCAGACGAACGGGAGTTGACCGGGGGTTCCGAAGTTTCTCTTCTTCAGAAGCAAGCTCAGTTCCCCGCGTCAACAGGCGAAACTCCGGCTTGTGTTGTTCAAGTTCGACAGGAAATCCCACGGGGGCGGTGGAGGCAGCCCCCGCGACGAGAAGTTGCTTAACGATGCGGTCCTCCAGGGACTGGTAGGACATGACGACGATGCGCCCCCCGACGGAAAGCGATGACAGCGCAGCGGGAATTGCGCTCTCGAGAACGGCCAATTCTTGGTTGACTTCAATTCGCAGGGCCTGAAAAACGCGCTTGGCGGGGTGTCCAGCGTGGGAGAGCGCCGCCGGTGTGGCATCCGTCAAAATACTCACGAGCTGAGCCGAACGTTCGATGGGCTCGCCATCGCGGTGGGCGATAATCGCTCGGGCATAGCGAGCAGCGAGCTTCTCTTCGCCGTAACGCTGAAAAATACTCCGAAGAGCCGACTCGGGGTAGGTAGCGAGAACGTCGGCAGCGGTGGGGCCCGTGGTCGCATCCATTCGCATATCGAGAGGAGCGTCTTTCGCGTACGCAAAACCTCGCTCCGCACGATCTAACTGCAGCGAGGAAACGCCCAGGTCGAAGAGGAAACCGTCGACGGACTCAAGCCCTAACCCCTGGAGCGCTTCGGCGATGCCGTCGTAGACGGTGTGCACAAGGTGGACGCGATTTGCAAAGGGGGCTAGACGTTCGCCTGCGATGGTGAGGGCATCCGTATCGCGGTCGAGACCGACCAACGTGAGCTCGGGAAAGCGCTGCAGGAATGCTTCTGCGTGGCCACCCATGCCCAGTGTTGCATCCACCAAGACAGCTCCCGGTGCGCTGATAGCCGGGGAGAGAAGCTCGACACAGCGTTCTAGCAGGACGGGAATGTGAATGTTGTTGAGGGTCATAAGCGTCAAGGTCTCAAGAATTCCTAGGCTCTGATTCCTCTCCATCTCTACCTGCAACCGGGGAAGGTGCGTCAGGGGTGATATGGCGAGGAGTCAGAACCTAAGGCTCTTAGAAGAGTCCGGGAATCACCTCCTCGGTTGTGTTGGCAAAGCTTTCCTCGTTGGCACTCAAGTAGGCGTTCCAGGCTTCGGCGTCCCAGATTTCGATTCGATTTCCAGCCCCAATGACAGTTAATTCACGATCGAGCCCCGCATACGTGCGCAAATTTGCTGGCACCGTGATGCGGAACTGACGATCGGGGGTCTCGGCGCTGGCCCCCGAGAGGAAGACACGAAGAAAGTCGCGAGCAATTTTGCTCGTCACAGGCGCCTGGCGAATCCGGTCATGGAGTTCTTCAAATTCACGGCTACTAAAAACGTACAAACAGTTCTCTTGGCCGCGGGTCACAACAACACCTGACGCGAGTTCGTCACGAAACTTCGCCGGCAAAATGATGCGGCCCTTTTCGTCGAGTTTGGGCGAGTGCGTACCGAGGAACATCTGGCAGCACCTCCCTTCACTTCCGGCCTTTTGTTGGGTGCTCGCTCCACTTTACTCCACAACACACCACAAAAGTAAGAAATGACCGAAATATTGCGCTTTTATCTCGCGTGTCATCAATTAAACAAAGGGCTACTGGCGGTGGAGGGAAATGGAGGGGCCACTGCGAAAAATGGGCAAAAAAATAACCGACCCGAAGGTCGGTTATGCCGAGCTACTGCTCGCGTGTCAAAAACTACAGCCGGCCGTCCTGGCGGTCATCCCAGCGAGACTCCATACGTTGCATAAACGTCGTGGACCGCTTCGACTTTCCTTTGGACGATGATCCTCGTGCCGAGGAAATGTCAGAGAGCGAGTCGGGCACGATTGCCGCTGCCGGACGAGCGGAAATCAAGGCGCCCGTGAACATGACGGCAAAACCGGCAACGCCAATAATCACGAGGTGAGTCATGACACCCGTCACGAGGGCAGCGAGACCCACGGCAGCGACGAGAACACCCGCCACAATTGCGCGATAGTTGGGGCGAAGAGACGCACTGGTTGGTGCCTGGACCACATCAGCCTCACGGCCGTATAGTCCGCGCTCCATTTCATCAAGAAGACGCTGTTCATGCTCCGAGAGTGGCATGCGGTTCTCCTCGTTCCAAAAAGGTGGCAAATACGTAGATTTTCATTCTAACCGTCGGGTGCTGGATAGGCTAGGCGAGTGCTAGATAGGAATCAGTGGGTAAACCGAGTCAATACCCGGCTCGAAAGTTTCATTACAGATCGCGAAACAATTCTGCGCTCTCTCGGGCCAGATCTTGTGCCATTTGTGGATTTTTCTCGGCAATTTCTCAGCGGCGGCAAACGGTTTCGTGCCCAGTTCGCTTTGATGGGTTTTGGCACCCAAGGGGAACCAATCCCGGATTACGCGATCGATGTTGCAAGCGCCTTGGAGATCTTTCATGCTGCTGCTCTCGTGCACGACGACATCATGGACAAATCTGATACGCGGCGAGGCGCTCCCTCTGCCCACCGCCGCTTCGAGAGCGTTCACACCTCTGCGGGGTGGGCTGGCTCCGGTGCAGATTTTGGGACCTCGGCAGCTTTGCTCTTCGGCGACCTCCTCCTGGCTTTTTGTGACGAACTCATCACAGCAGGCCTCTTGGGAGCGACCGACCGTCACGCGGCGTTGGGCTCACGCAAGGAATTTGACCGCATGCGTTTGGACGTGACTGCCGGACAGTATCTCGACATTGTTGAAGAACGAGCCTGGCCCATTATTCAAAAGATCGATGCCCTTCCACGCGCGCATCGTGTTGTGATTTACAAATCGGCAAAGTACTCCGTTGAAGCCCCCCTGGTCATCGGGGCCAGCCTTGCCGGAGCCGGAGACTCAGATATCGCGACTCTTCGGGCCTTCGGACTCCCCCTCGGGATTGCTTTTCAGCTCAGGGACGACCTACTCGGAGTGTTCGGCGATCCGAGCGTTACCGGAAAACCTGCGGGTGACGACCTTCGTGAGGGAAAACGAACGGTTCTGATCGCTCTTGCCCAGCGAGCATTAGCCCCGGGTGACGTTGAGCAGTTAGACCGCCTGTTGGGAAGCCCCGACTTGCGTGACAGCGACATCGCGTCGATGCGCACCATGCTGACGGCGAGTGGCGCCGTGGATCACATCGAGGAGCTCATTACCGAGAATGTCGCGGTCGCCCAAGATGCACTTTCGGACAGCAATTTTTCTGCTGCGACGACCGCCGAGCTTTCGGCTCTAGCCGACGGGGTAACGCAAAGAACAAGCTGACCACGTCCAGCTCTTCCCCGGAGCCAATCGACTCGTTCGGGAGAGACGCTAGGCGAGAGCCTGAGCAATCCTTCGCACCTCGGCCTTACGGCCAGCGATGAGGGCGTCAATGGGGCTCGCTTTCAAGCTATCTTCAAAAGTCGTCAGCCAATCAACGACATCGTCACCTTTGAAGCCTTGGTCGCTGAGAACGATGATGGTTCCGCGCAATTCGGGTCGCGCTTCATTGCCCTCAAGGAATGCCTCCGGCACACACAGTATTCCGTCGACTCGCTTTGCCGCCAATGAATGATCATCAATCAAGCGGCGGATGCGGCTGGGGCTGAGATTCATTCGTTCAACAAGGTCAGGGATAGTCAGCCACACAATGGGCGATGCAATTTCTTTCGACACAGTCCAAGCTTTCCACGTTTGGCAAGAAATTTGCGCCACGCCGACGATGTTTTCCAAAAACTCTCAAGTTAACATAGAGACTTATTCACATTCAGCGCAGATGAAGGGTGCCGTCATGGCGGAGAGAGCTTTTCGCTCCAACCACGATGCGCCGTCGACCCCTCGGCGCCGGCACCGCGGAAGTGTGGCCATCCCCGTCGCGCTCACAGCACTGGCCAGCATTGTTTTTGGAATCCAGAGCACCCCTGGAGCACACGCTTCCGAGGGTGGCCGGACGGATCGTTCCCCCAAAGCAAAGACCTTGACAGCATTTCCACAGGAATCTTCTCAGCGGTCAAACGTTGCCCTATTTCGCGAGGCAAAATACACCGTGATCGTTGGAGATACGGTGAGCCAAATTGCCGCTAACGCTGGCGTGTCAACCGCGGAACTTCTGGCCGCAAACGGCCTCAGCTGGAAAACACTCATTTTTGCTGGCCAACAACTGGACGTTCCTCAGTCCACAAGTGGCACAAGCGTTCCCACCATGTCGCCCGCAATCACGCGGCACCGTGTCGTCGCCGGCGATACTCTCGAACTCATTGGTCGCTCCTATGGCATTCAGCCCCGAGCCCTGATGACCGCCAACGGACTCGATCGCACGAGTCGACTCATCGTTGGCCAACGCCTCGTCGTTCCGGACGCCGGCGTCATGGGAGAGATTCCCGCCGAATCCGTCGCGTAAGCCGCAGGAGTCGCTCGGACCACCCATCGGTGTTTCTGGCAGAAAAGCCCGCACCGGCTATCTAGACTCGATAGTGTGAGCGCTGCATCGACCGACCCCATGATTGGCCGCCTTATCGACGGCAGATACCAGGTCAAGTCGCGCATCGCCCGCGGCGGCATGGCAACGGTGTATTTGGCAACAGATTTGCGGCTAGAACGTCGAGTGGCTGTAAAAATAATGCACGGCCATCTTGCCGACGATAGTGCTTTCAAAGCCCGGTTTGTTCAAGAGGCCCGCTCCGCTGCCCGGCTAGCGCACCCCAACGTTGTCAACGTCTTTGACCAAGGGCAAGACTCAGATATGGCCTACATGGTCATGGAATATCTGCCGGGAATTACGCTTCGCGATCTCCTCAAAGATTATGGCAAGCTCACCGCCGAGCAGACCCTTGACATCATGGATGCGGTACTCAGTGGGCTCGCTGCAGCCCACGAGGCCGGAATTGTTCACCGAGATTTGAAGCCCGAAAATGTGCTGCTCGCCGATGACGGTCGCATCAAACTAGGTGACTTCGGCCTCGCCCGGGCAACAACGGCCAATACGGCGACAGGCCAGGCGTTGTTAGGCACCATTGCTTATCTCTCCCCCGAGTTGCTAACCCGTGGTGTAGCTGACGCGCGAAGCGACATCTACGCCGTCGGCATCATGCTCTACGAAATGCTCACCGGCGAACAGCCCTTCCGTGGCGAGCAACCGATGCAGGTGGCCTACCAGCACGCCAACGACAAAGTACCCCGCCCCTCGCTGCGCAACCCCAACGTTCCCTCTGCCCTTGACGACATTGTGCTGTGGGCGACCAACCGCTCCCCCGATGACCGGCCGGCGAACGCCGGAGCATTGCTCGCCCAACTCCTCGAAGCAGAACCGGGCATCCGCTCAGGGACCTCCAGCTCTGACATGACCTCGCAACAAACGATGGTCATGCCGGCGGGAATTATGTCACCGCGGGATGAAGAAACCCGGGTTATCACTGGCACCGTCGTGACGGGAGCGCGCGTCGGCCGCGCCCACAACGCGAACGCCGTCGCATCGCTCAGTACTTTTGCGAATACTCGGCGTACCCGAGGCGCCTGGCTACTGGCACTCGTTGTGATCATCGCGTCACTGGCTGGGGGTACCGGCTGGTACTTCGGCTCGGGCCCAGGTTCCCTCGCTGCCATTCCTGCCGTCGCTGGCCAAACCTCCGACGAGGCGTTAGCGCTCCTTGCTGCCGAGGGTTTCGAAGCAAAACTGGTCGACAAGAGTGACCTCACCGTTGCCGAAGGTCTGGCAATTGCGACCAATCCGAAGGCAGGGGCCCACGTCACCAAGGGCTCCATCATCACGATTTTCATCTCCACAGGACCCGCCATTTTGGCGGTGCCGACATTTGCCGCCCTCGCCCAGGAAGACGCGACGAAACTTGCCAACAAGACCGGTTTTGTGGTGGGTGACGTTATTGAAGAGTTCTCCGCCGACGTGGCCTCGGGCATTGTGATTTCCGCCGTGGACGCGTCGGAAGCAGCGCTCCCGGCAACATACCCGGAAGGCGGCACCGTTCGTTTCGTCGTTTCCGTGGGAGCCATCCCCAGTGTCGTCGGGCTGACCGTGGAAGTTGCTACAGCAAAACTCACCGCCGTTGGGCTCGAAGTGACCCCCATTACCGAATCCTTTAGCGATGACGTCCCCAAGGGTTCGGTCATCGCGCAAACTGCTCCCGAAGGCGCCGTTCGCCCCGGAGCGCAAATTGGGCTCGACGTTTCCAAGGGCGAAGACCTTGTCGAAGTGCCCAACGTGATGGGCCTCACGATCGCCCAAGCCTCCGCAAAACTTCAGGAACTAGGGTTTGGGTTCACCACAAACGTGCCAGCCATTTGGTACAACCGACTAGAAGTGACGGTTCAAAATCCCAAGGCCGGAACCATGGTCAAGCGCGGTTCCACGATTGAGATCCGCAACGACGGCTAGGCACCGAGCCGCTGGAACAACGAGCCACTGGAGCAACGCCCCCGCCAACGCCCCCGCCAACGCGCCATATGTTGGTGAATGAAGACTTTACTTGCTGCGTCCCAGTTCTTCGGCAACGAGGAACGCCAATTCCAACGACTGCTTGTGGTTCAAGCGTGGATCGCACAAGGATTCGTAACGGGTTGCCAAGGAATTCTCATCGAGCATTTCAGAGCCACCCAGGCACTCTGTCACATCGTCACCCGTGAGCTCGACATGAATTCCGCCGGGGAACGTGCCGACCGCGCGGTGAGCTTCGAAGAAGCCCTTCACCTCATCGACCACGTCATCGAAACGACGGGTCTTGTATCCATTGGGTGTCGTCATGCCGTTGCCGTGCATGGGGTCCGTAATCCACAAAGGGGTAGCTCCGCTGGCCTTGACTGCTTCGAGGAGGGGCGGCAGGGCGTCGCGAATCTTTCCGGCCCCCATCCGCGTAATGAAGGTCAGGCGTCCTGGCTCGCGGTTCGGATCCAGTTTGTCAATAAGCCGCAGGGCGTCGTCGCCGCTTGTTCCCGGCCCAAGTTTCACACCAATGGGATTGCGCACGCGGGACAAGAAGTCGACATGGGCGCCGTCAAGTTCGCGGGTGCGTTCCCCGATCCAGACAAAGTGAGCCGACGTGTTGTACGGGGTGCCCGTGCGGGAGTCGATACGCGTCATCGGACGTTCGTAATCCATGAGCAAAGCCTCATGCGATACAAAGAACTCGGTGCGCTTCAGCGCCTCAAAATCTGCCCCACAAGCAGACATGAACTTAATGGCCCGGTCAATCTCACCCGCAAGCTTTTCGTATCGCGCGTTAGCAGGATTCGAGGTGAAACCCTTGTTCCAGTTGTGGACCTCGCGGAGGTCAGCAAAACCACCCTGTGTAAAAGCACGGATAAGGTTGAGCGTCGAGACGGCGGTGTTGTACCCCTGAACAAGGCGCTCCGGGTTGGCTTCGCGAGATTCGGGCGTGAAGTCGTAACCGTTGACGATGTCTCCGCGGTAGGCGGGAAGAGTCACGCCATCGCGAGTTTCGTTGTCGCTCGAACGAGGCTTGGCGAATTGGCCAGCCATGCGCCCCATCTTGATGACGGGCATCTCCGCCGCATAGGTCAAGACGACAGCCATTTGAAGAACGGTCTTCACCCGATTGCGAATCTGTTCCGCGTTGGCCCCCGCAAAGGTTTCCGCGCAGTCGCCACCTTGAAGAAGAAAAGCCTTGCCCTGAGCTGCGGCAGCCAGACGGTCACGAAGCGTGTCTACTTCACCGGCAAAGACCAGCGGCGGGTAGCTCGCGATTTTGGCACTAGCCGCAGCAACAGCCTCGGCATTTGGCCATTGTGGTTGCTGCTTGATGGGTAGCTCACGCCAATGGTCTAGGCCGGCAATCACTGACGCATCGGCGGCAATGTTTGGTTCGGAGGAGACAACCACGAGAGAAACCTGTTTCTATAGGGGCAAAAAATGACACGCTATCAACAGCAAAACCCTCAAGAGGTGCTGATCTCAGCGGACACGTCAATTCTACCGAGAAAGGCTCGGGCGCTTTTCCTTGACGCTACTGGCATAGATATCAACGTATTCCTGCTGGCTGAGTCCAGCGAGCTCATACATAATTTCGTCGGTGACGGCCCGCAAAATGAAGCGGTCGCCCTCCATGCCTTGGAAGCGGGTGAAGTCCAGCGGCTCACCGAAAATGATGCCGAGACGACGTAACTTGGGCCATTTCGAGCCAATGGGCATGACTTTTTCCGTGTCAATCATTGCCACAGGGACAACCGGGACGCCGGCTTCCAGAATCATGCGTGCAACGCCCGTGCGGCCTCGGTACATTTTGCCATCGGGGCTTCGGGTGCCTTCGGGGTAAATTCCGAGAATATTTCCCTCGGCTAAAACGCGAAGTCCCGTGTTGAGCGATGCCTCGGAGGCCTTGCCACCAGACCGGTCAATCGGAAGCATGCCTGTGCCCAAAAAAAACATCTTCGTGAGCCAGCCTTTGAGACCCTTACCGGTGAAATATTCGCTCTTCGCCAAGAAAACCATGTTGCGTTCAATCACCAACGGCAAGAAAATCGAGTCGATGAACGACAGGTGATTACTGGCCAGTAACACCGCTCCGTGTGCCGGAATGTTCTCAGCGCCGGATACCCACGGGCGAAATACTCCCCGAAGCAAAGGGCCAGCGACGATGTGTTTCATGAACCAATAAAACATGCCTTCACCCTTTCCACGAAGTTCAGCTTAGCGAAGCATGTGATGCCGTGAACGAGTATCACAGCGACTCGGCATGCCGGCGTGCGAGATCAGCAGCACCAACGACCCCGGCATCGTTGACGAGCTCGGCAATCGCGAAATCCGGTTCTGGATGAAAACCTTTGGCGGAAACGTTCTGCAAAAAGCTTGCGCGAATCGGTCGCAGAATCTCATCACCGGCAGCAGCAACGCCGCCACCGATAACGAACAGCTGCGGATCCAGAACGGCCGAAAGAGAGGCGCACGCAATTCCCACCCACGAACCAACGGACTGCAGAGCGCTGATGGCGCCAGGATCCTTGGCCTCCAGAAGTTTTTTGACCCCCACGGGATCCAGGGTGCCGTCCAGACTGCGGTGGGCGGCGAGGTGTTGCCCGAGAACGGGATCGTGGGAAACCTCTGCGGCGAACCTCATCAAGGCCCGCCCGGATCCGTACTGTTCAATGCAACCGCGTGCTCCGCATCCGCAGAGCAAACCGTCATTGACCACTCGGAGGTGCCCGATCTCGGCACCGGCACCGAATCCGCCACGAAACAGCTCACCGTTGATAACAATGGCGCCGCCGACCCCTGTGCCCAGCGTGAGCATGGTCATGTGAGTTACGTTTCGACCGGCGCCAAAACGGTACTCAGCCCAACCTGCTGCGTTCGCATCGTTCTCAATCACGATGGGCAGTGCCACTCGAGCTTCGAGTTTGTCTCTCAAGGGTTCGTTGCGCCACGCGATGTTGGGAGCGTAATAGACGGACGATTGGTCCTTATCGATGAAACCTGCGGCGGCAATTCCGGCCGCGATGACCCGACGTCCCTCCGAAAGCTCGGCAATGAGTTCTACAACAGTGTCTTCCATGTGTTGAGCGTTGGACGCCGGTGACGGCTTCGACAACTGGGAAACTATTCTTCCCTCGTCATCGACGATGGCGCCGGCAATTTTTGTTCCACCAATGTCAATCCCCACGGCATACACAGACAAAAACTCCTTGGGATAAAGACTAATTATTTGCCGATAGCCACAGAATCTCTGCTGACGATTTCTCTTCAGAGGTAATCCCCATGTCCGGCAAGTAAAGTGTACTTAACACCAAAGGAGTTGCCATGGTTCAGTTCGATATGCCTGCCCTCGTCACTGCAGATCCTGATGCAAACGCCACAGACCTTCTGCTCCACCGGGTACGAGAAACCCCGAATGCGCCGCTTTTTTCTGTTCCAAACGGTGAGTCTTGGACTGACATCACGGCCTCCGAATTCCATTCTCAGGTCATCGCCCTCGCTAAGGGCTTCGTTGCTGCCGGAATCATGCCGGGTGATCGCGTCGGGCTCATGTGCAAGACACGCTACGAGTGGACTCTCATCGATTTTGCGATGTGGTTCGCGGGTGCCGCTCTCGTGCCCATCTACGAGACAAGTGCTCCGAGCCAACTTCTCTGGATTCTCGGTGATTCTGAAGCCGTTGCCCTTATCGTCGAGACACCCGATCATTTTGCTCGTTTCGACGAGGTCCGCTCCGAGTTGCCATTTGTTCACACGGTTTGGCAGATGGATCTCGACGACCTCGACAAGCTTGTCAGCTTGGGAAAAGACGTCGAGGATTCTGAAATCGAACGCCGCCGAGCGCTGGCGGTGGGCTCCGATCTCGCCACCCTGATTTACACATCTGGATCAACGGGACGCCCCAAAGGGTGCATCTTGACCCACTCCAACTTCGTCGAGCTGAGCCGAAATGCTCGGGCAGCAATTCCCGAGGTCGTTAACCCACAGTCCTCAACCTTGCTTTTCATCACGTTGGCACACATCTTTGCCCGCTATATCTCTATCTTGAGCATCGAGGGTGGTGTGAAAGTAGGCCATCAGCCCGACACCACGCGATTGCTTCCGGCAATGCAATCCTTCCGGCCAACATTCCTACTCGCCGTTCCGCGCGTATTTGAAAAGGTCTACAACTCAGCCGAGCAAAAGGCCGAAGCAGGCGGCAAGGGAAACATCTTCCGCAAGGCAGCTGCGGTCGCCATCGCGCATTCCAAGGCCAAAATGGCCGGCCACATCCCCTTGGGATTGCGGCTCCAATTCGCTCTCTTCGATCGGTTGGTCTACAACAAATTGCGCGCTGCTCTGGGAGGTCGTGTGGCTTTTGCCGTCTCCGGCTCGGCACCGTTGGGCGAGCGTCTTGGCCACTTCTATCACAGCCTCGGTTTGGTTATCCTCGAGGGCTACGGCCTCACAGAGACGACTGCCCCGGCCACAATTAACCGTCCCGCAAAGTTCAAAATCGGAACCGTTGGGCCGGCCTTGCCCGGCGTTTCTCTTCGCGTGAGTGATGATGGCGAAATCCAGGTTAAGGGCATTGACGTCTTCGCAGGCTACTGGAATAGCCCCCAAGCCACAGCCGAAAGTTTCGATGGCGAATGGTTCAAAACGGGCGACATCGGCGAGTTCGATGGCGACGGATATCTGACCATTACCGGCCGGAAGAAAGAAATCATCGTGACGGCCAGTGGCAAGAATGTTGCTCCCGCATTTCTTGAAGACCCCATTCGGGCAGATCCTCTGATTGGCCAAGTCGTGGTGGTCGGTGACGGCAAGCCCTTCGTAGCCGCACTCGTGACGTTGGACCCCGAGATGCTTCCCATGTGGCTTGCCAACAACAAACTCGATGTGAAGATGCCTTTGGAGGCAGCACGGACGCATCCCATTGTGTTGGCGCAAGTTCAGAAAGCAATCGACCGAGCCAACAACACGGTGTCTCGTGCCGAGTCAATCCGCAAGTTCACGATTCTGCCAATCGAATTCAGTGAAGGCAGCGGCCACCTCACTCCCAAGATGAGCATCAAGCGCCATGTCATTACCCATGACTTTGCTGCTGAGATTGATGCGATGTACGGAAAAGAATCCCTGCCGGTCGACTAAGACTGCTAGAACCACTCCGATTCACGAATCTGCTTCATGGCCTCTCGGCGCAACGGCGCCTCGAGCTTGTCGATGTAAAGAAAGCCATCAAGGTGATCGGTTTCGTGCTGAAGAGCCTGAGCCATGAGACCCTCACCAGAGAGTTCGACGGGTGACCCTTCGAGATCAATCCCCGTGACCCTCGCAAACGGATACCGCAGAGTGGTGAACCACAAATCTGGAACCGACAAGCATCCCTCTTCGAGGAGTTCAGGATCGCCCGAGACTTCGACCAGGCGCGGATTCAAGATGTAGCCAATGTCCCCGTGAATGTTATAACTGAAGGCGCGCAGTCCCACACCGATTTGTGTCGCCGCAACACCGGCTCGACCCGGCAGGGTCACCGTGTCGATCAGGTCTCTCACCAAGGATCGAACGCCATCATCGATCAGACCGATGTCTACCGTCGGCGTCTTCAGCACAGGGTCGCCAAACAAGCGAATAGGACGTTCAGTCACGAAAAATTGCTCCTTTGTTACCTGACACCGAAATTATCGTGCAGGCAACCCTTCGATGACGAGAGCGGCCAGTGTGCGCGCCGCATCCTGCGTTGCGGGCAACAGTCGATCGAAATCAATAACGGAGCCGGTTGCCAGCATGGGGTCATAAGGAATACGCACGATGTCACGAACTCGTGACTGGAAGTGGGCTTCAATCTCGTTCATTTTGACGAGGTTGGTTCCCTGGGTCGCGGTGTTGATGGCCACAATGCTGTTGCGAACGAGGTCCGCGTAGCCGTTTCCTTCCAACCAGGTCAGGGTCTCGGCAGCGAGGCGAGCTTCATCGAAGGACCCACCCGAAACAATCACCAAAGAGTCCGCACGCTTCAGTGTTGCCGTCATGACGGAATGCACAATTCCCGTGCCACAGTCGGTCAAGGCCACCGAGTAGTAGCGCGAAACCATGTCGGCAACGACGTTGTAATCATTCTCATCAAAGGCCTCGGACAGGAATGGGTCAGTGTCCGACGCCAGCACGTCAAGGCGAGACTTATCACGAGTCACAAAGGAGGAAAATTCGGAAAAACTGTTCACAGCATTTGCTTTTGTGACGAGGTCACGAACGGTCTTGTCCGTGTTGCGTGTGAACCGTTCAGCGAGGGTTCCGCGGTCAGGGTTCGCATCGATTGCAATCACACGGTCATCACGGGTGCGTGCCAGAGCCATACCGATCATCGTGGTGACGGTTGTCTTTCCGACGCCCCCCTTGCGCGTAAGGACGGGAATGAAACGCGTTCCCCCGTCGAGACGACGAGCGATGCTGGCGTCCACGGCCTTGCGGTGACGAACGGAAGGAGAATCGCCCAAATTGACGAGGTGAAAAGTAATCGCGTAGATAAAGCTGTTCCAGCCGGGGCTGGGGGCTTCACGTTTCGCGGTTCGTTCCAAAATACGTTCGGGGGTCAGCATAGTGACCGGCTCCGGGTGCGCAAATGGCTCCCCCTTGAGCATGTCACGGCGCGAGGGTCCCGCAGGGGCCGCCTCGGGAACGCTGCTCTCAGCCCGCGACTCGTCTGAATCGGAGAAGGCGGCCACGTACGCCGCGCGTTCTTCGGCGGTCAAAGCATCCAGAGCGTTATCGCCCACAATTTCGGCAATCACAATTTCGCCCGTGTCAATGACAACGGAGACGACCGGAGCGCCTGAGTTTGCGGATTCGATTTCGCCCGCCGCGTTAAGAGCGACACCATCGTTGGCGCCGGGAACAATGGTGCTCACTTCAGGTGCCGGGGTGACGTCAGCCGATGTGATGGGAGCGGCATCGATGATGTCAGAAACGCGTTGGGGCGCGGGGTTGGACGCTCTCGAGTTCACTGTCGTCCTTGGTTTCTTAGCATTGCTCTTCGGCGGCACATTGTTCACGGTAAAACCCCTTTTGTTCTTATGGTTCGCACAACAGTTTACCGTCAGCAAAGCTGAAGAAAAATTGTTGAGTTAAGTATGGGGCGCTTTTGTCCCGTGAGACTCGGCTTTTCTAGCTGATGGGAGTGATGACGACCAACAGATCTCCGGCCTCGACCTGCTGGGTCGAAGAAATTGCCAGGCGTTCGATCCGCCCGGCGATGGGTGCCGTGATGGCGGCTTCCATCTTCATGGCCTCGATGGAGGCTACAGCCTCGCCGGCAGCGACAACGACTCCCGCTGCAACCTTGAGACTTACCACGCCCGCAAATGGGGCGGGGACGTGCCCCGGCTGCGAGGAGTCTGCTTTCTCTGCAGACTTCGTTTCGTCCGCGATCGACGCATCGCGAACGAAGACCGGACGCAACTGCCCGTTCATCGTCGCCATAACTGTTCGCATGCCCTTGGGATCGGGCTCTCCAATGGCTTCTAGGCCAACGTAGAGGCGAATGCCTGGGCCAATTTCAACGATGTGTTCCACCCCGGGGTCGAGACCATAGAGGTAGTCGACGGTATCCAGAACAGAAATATCGCCAAACGTTTCCCGTGTCTGTTCAAACTGACGCGTCGGACCCGGGAAGAGCAATCGGTTCAAAGCAGCGCGACGCTGCGAAGATGATCCCTCCAACTCGACATGATCCCGGGTGGTCAATGGGGTTACCTCTATTGAAATCGTTCGACCCGCGAGAACCTTTGTGCGGAAAGGCTCCGGCCATCCGCCGGGTAATTCTCCAAGCTCGCCCGCCATGAAACCAATGACGGAATCAGGGATGTCGTACTTGTCGGGATTCTCCTCAAAGTCCTTGGGGTCGGCACGCACGGCCGCAAGGTGAAGGGCTAAATCGCCCACAACTTTTGAAGAGGGCGTGACCTTGGGGATGCGCCCCAGGATGCGGTTGGCCTCGGCATACATATTTTCGACGAGTTCAAAGTCGTCGGCGAGACCCAACGCAATTGCCTGCTGGCGAAGATTCGACAGTTGACCACCGGGAATTTCATGGTGGTAAACGCGTCCTGTCGGCGAGGGTAGCCCCGACTCGAAGGGCAGGTAGACCCGGCGAACGGCTTCCCAGTACGGCTCAAGATCACACAAGGCGTTCAGGCTGATACCGGTGTCGCGCTCGGTGTTTGCCAGGGCGGCCACCAGAGCGGAAGCCGAGGGGTGACTCGTCGTTCCAGACATCGGAGCGCTGGCAACGTCGACGGCGTCCGCCCCCGCTGCCGCCGCGGCGAGAAGGGTCGCCAGTTGTCCGCCGGCGGTGTCGTGCGTGTGGACATGAACGGGAAGATCAAAACGTTGCCGGAAGGCCGCCACAAGTTTCGCCGCGGCGGCGGGACGCAGGAGTCCCGCCATATCCTTGATGGCCAGAATGTGGGCTCCCGACGCCACGATTTGGTCAGCAAGTCGCAGGTAGTAATCCAACGTGTAGAGGTCTTCGGCGGGGTCAAGGAGGTTTCCGGTGTAGCACACCGCCACCTCGGCCACCGTCGTACCCGTAGCAAGAACGGCATCAATTGCCGGTCGCATCTGGTTCACGTCGTTGAGCGCATCAAAAATTCGGAAGATGTCTACGCCGCTCGAAGCGGCCTCGCGAATGAACGCATCCGTGACCTCAGCGGGGTATGGGGTGTAACCCACCGTGTTGCGGCCACGAAGGAGCATTTGAATGGCAACGTTGGGCAAAGCCTCACGGAGCTTGACGAGACGCTCCCAGGGGTCTTCGCCGAGGAAACGGAGCGCCACGTCATAGGTCGCTCCGCCCCAAGCCTCAACAGAGAGCAGTTCGGGCGTCAGGCGGGCAACGTGCGGTGCAACGTTCACTAAGTCCTTGGTGCGCACGCGGGTAGCCAAAAGCGACTGATGGGCGTCACGGAAGGTTGTCTCCGTCACCGCCAAGGCCGTCTGGGCTCGCAACGCCGAGGCAAAGCCAACGGGGCCCAGCTCGAGCAGTCTCTGACGTGAACCCGCCGGTGCAGGGCTTGTCAGGTCAATGGCCGGCAACTTCTCGACAGGGTCGATGGAGATGGGCCGAGGGCCGTTGGGCTTGTTGACCGTCACATCGGTGAGCCAGTTAAGGATCTTCGTTCCGCGGTCTTTTGACTCGCGGCCGGTCAAAAGCTCGGGGCGCTCATCAATGAACGAGGTGGAGAGGTCTCCCGCGGCAAAGGATGCGTCATCCAGGACTGCTTGGAGGAACGGAATGTTTGTGGAGACGCCTCGGATGCGGAATTCCGCTAGAGCCCTACGGGCCCTCGCAACAGCTGAGGGGTAATCCCGCGCGCGACACGTGAGCTTCGCCAGCATGGAGTCGAAATGAGGGCTGATTTGGGCGCCCGGGTTGACGGTTCCACCATCGAGACGAATTCCGGCACCACCCGGAGAACGATACGTCGTGATGCGTCCAGTGTCGGGGCGGAAGCCCTGGGAAGGATCTTCGGTCGTGATGCGGCACTGCAGTGCAACGCCGCGCAACTGAATGTTCTCTTGGTGAAGTCCCAAATCTGCGAGGCTCTCCCCCGACGCGATTCGGATTTGCGCCTGTACGAGGTCAACATCCGTGACTTCCTCGGTGACCGTGTGCTCCACCTGGATCCGGGGGTTCATCTCAATGAACACGTGTTCCCCGGCTCGCTCCCCCACCGTATCGACGAGGAACTCAACGGTTCCAGCGTTTTCATAACCAATAGAGCGGGCGAACGCAATTGCGTCCTTATGCAAGGCGGCACGCAGGTCATCACTGATATTTGGGGCCGGAGCAATCTCAACAACTTTTTGGTGTCGGCGCTGAACAGAGCAATCGCGTTCAAAAAGGTGAACCGTCTCACCCTGCGCATCGGCCAATATCTGAACCTCGATGTGGCGAGGACGCAAAACGGCCTGCTCCAGGAACATGCGGGCGTCGCCAAAGGCACTGGCGGCCTCGCGCATGGCGGCCTCAAGTGCGGGCAAGAGTTCTTCCTGGGTTTCCACGCGGCGCATGCCGCGACCACCTCCGCCGGCGACCGCCTTAGCAAAAATAGGGAACCCAATGGCGGCAGCGCCGGCCAGGAGTTCCTCAACGTCATCCGTGGCGGGTGTCGACTTGAGAACGGGCACCCCTGCCGCAATCGCATGTTCTTTGGCCGTTACCTTGTTGCCGGCCATCTCCAAAACCCGTGCGGGAGGGCCGATGAAGGTAATGCCGTTTTCTGCAGCGGCGCGAGCGAGCTCCGGGTTCTCCGAGAGAAAACCATAACCGGGGTAAATGGCGTCGGCGCCCGATAATTTGGCAACCCGAATAATTTCCGCGACATCAAGATAGGCGCGAACCGGATGCCCCGGCTCCCCAATTTCGTAGGCCTCGTCAGCCTTTTGACGATGTAGTGAACTGCGGTCTTCAATGGGAAAAACGGCGACCGTCTTTGCACCCAGCTCCACAGCTGCGCGAAAAGCACGGATTGCAATTTCTCCACGGTTTGCAACGAGAATTTTCTTAAACATTGAGGCCTTTCAGTTGCCGCCAGCGCTTCGGTCTGAGTTAGGTTCTCTAAGGATAGCCAAGGTAACCTTGCTCTCGTGCACGTGCTATCGGTTAGCTCCCTCAAGGGTGGCGTTGGAAAAACAACGGTCACCCTCGGTTTGGCGTCGGCAGCTTTCTCCCGCGGACTTCGCACCCTCGTTATCGACTTAGATCCGCAGTCTGACGTCTCGACTGGCCTCGGTGTCGACACCCGAAACCACCTCAATGTGGCGGATGTTCTCGCTTCCCCTAAATTAAAAATTGTCCGTCAGGCCATCGCCCCCAGCTCGTGGACCGCTCAGGGACATGCCCCCATCAATGTGATGATTGGGAGCCCCTCCGCCATTAACTTTGATGGCCCTCACCCGACGGCACGAGAAATTTGGCGTCTTGAGGAAGCCCTCGCCACCATCGAAAGTGACTACGACCTCGTCCTCATCGACTGCGCCCCCAGTTTGAATGCCCTGACACGGACCGCGTGGGCTGCAAGCGACCGTGTCGCCGTCGTTTCTGAACCTGGTCTCTTCTCCGTGGCCGCCGCCGATCGCGCCCTTCGAGCAATCGAAGAGGTTCGTCGCGGGCTGAGCCCCCGTCTTCAGCCCCTGGGTCTGATTATCAACCGAGTGCGCTCACAATCTCTCGAGCACCAGTTCCGCATATCAGAACTTCGCGACATGTTTGGGCCCTTGGTGTTGGCACCGGAGCTTCCCGAGCGCACGTCGTTGCAACAAGCCCAAGGAGCCGCACGGCCCGTTCACGCGTGGCCGGGTGAAGCCGCCGCCGAAATGGCCCACAACTTTGACCTGCTCCTTGAGCGAGTGATGCGGGCCGGCAAAATCGGACAATACGCTCACTAAAGGAGCGAACCCGTCGCAGCCGACTCCTCACGCTCCTCTGGAGCTGGTTAGCTCACTTTGCGCGCGCGGCGCGCTGAGAGCTCATCCATGGAATCGGCGCTCTCGGTGTTCAACTCAATGAGGCTTGATTCAACCTCGCGCAGGACCTTGCCGATGGCGATTCCGAAAACGCCCTGACCGCGGCTGACCAAGTCGATGACCTCGTCATCGGAGGTGCACATGTACACGCTCGCCCCATCACTCATCAACGTGGTCTGAGCCAGATCATAAATTCCTGCAGCGCGGAGCTGATCAACCGCAGCGCGAATCTGTTGCAAGGAGATGCCTGTGTCTAGCAAACGCTTGACCAGTTTGAGAACGAGAATGTCACGGAATCCGTAGAGGCGTTGAGACCCAGAGCCTGCGGCCCCGCGCACGGTGGGCTGAACCAATTCCGTCCGTGCCCAGTAGTCGAGCTGACGGTAGCTGATTCCCGCTGCGCTGGCTGCAACGGCACCTCGGTAGCCCGTAGTGTCATCGTGCTCGGGCATGCCGTCAGTGAAGAGAAGTCCGAGGTCATATCGAGACTCTTCGTTACGGTTCACATCATTCATGAGCCGCTCCTCACTGTGTTGGTACACGTTGTGGTCAAACTGTGGGGGTGCAAAACCTCAACCTTTAGTTGAAGCTTTATCAACTTACCGAGGCAGTTGATGTGCACCCATGACATTCGATTTTTCGATGTCGGCGTGTCGCATATTTTTGTCTCCGGCAATCGAAATCTGACTTCTGTCGAGCCTACGCCTACCGAGACTCTTGCGAAATGACGTGGCGCAAAAGTTGAGAGCGAACCGTCTCAATGTGCCGCGCAATCTCGTGGGCTCTTTCTGCGGCGCGAGCTTTACTGGCAGCGTCTTGACGATGAGTCACGGGGACAAGGGCTCGCTCAATGAGAGAGTACTCTCGCTCCGCCGATGCCTTCATGGTGCGCATATGGCGGGGTTCGATTCCTGAACGCTGCAGTTCGGCGATGGCGGTCAAAACCAGCACGGTCTCTTCGCCGTAACTTTCTGACGCCACAATCATTCCGGCCGCAACAGCGTCTTGAAGAAGATTGAGACTCGCTCCCGAAATTTTGGCTAAATCTTCTCGGGTGTAGCGCACCCGAGAACCGAGCAATGAATCCGCTGCCAACGATGTGGCGTTCGGTAACGCAGGATTTGCCCCAGAGTCGATTTCTTGAAGGTGCTGACGAATGACCTTCAACGGCAAGTAGTGATCGCGCTGCATCGACAAAACAAGTCTCAAACGGTCGAGGTCTTCGGGAGAAAATTTGCGATATCCCGACGCCGTGCGAGCCGGTGTGACCAAACCCTGCTCCTCGAGAAACCGAAGTTTCGACGGAGTCAGGTCGCTAAATTCCGGAGAAAGTTTTGCTAAGACCTGTCCAATACTGAGCAGCGAACGAGGAGAAACCTTTGTCGCTTGTGCAGCCGCCCCCACCTACTTACTCGAGTTTCGAGCAAGATCCACGCGAGAGGCAAAGAACGTAAGGCGGTACTTGCCGACCTGAACTTCATCTCCGTCAGAAAGTGGGGAGCGTTCGATTCGCTCATTCTCTAGATACGTGCCATTCAAGGAAGCAAGGTCTCGGACCTCGAACTCCGAACCGACCCGGCGAAATTCTGCATGGCGACGAGAGACCGTCACGTCATCGAGAAAAATGTCAGCATTGGGATGGCGCCCCACCGTGGTGATGTCGGCATCTAGCAAGAAGCGCGCGCCCAAATTCGGCCCACGACGAACGATGAGAATCGCTGAACCGCTGGGCAAGGCAGCAATCGCCGCCTGCTCGTCGGGAGTGACATCTACAGCTTCAATCGCCTGGAGTTGTGCCACAAATTGCGACGTGAACGTTGCAGTTGTGTCGGGGCCGGGGCTGGTGCTGGGAGAACCTTGAGCAGCGGAACTTGTGTCTTTTTCGTGCGATGAATGTGCCACCCGGCTCCCTTCCTAGTTAGCCAACATTAGCGGATGACAGCCCCGCATGCACACCCACAATGAGGTGAAATTGCTCCGCCACGAGGCGGCTCCCAGCTAAAA
>Ga0114978_10001095_pt1 | contig 22827 bp, 20 predicted proteins | sample S_140212_EF_Meta_FD_87027 | JGI IMG/M metagenome (GOLD analysis project Ga0114978, IMG submission 87027) | Freshwater microbial communities from Lake Simoncouche, Canada to study carbon cycling - S_140212_EF_MetaG | ecosystem: Environmental > Aquatic > Freshwater > Lake | place: Lake...
TAAAGGGTTTCAATCACCCAGCAATGATTACCTAATTGAAGGGCATTTTCATGGATAAGTTTCCACAAATAATTGCCGATGCAGTCAGCGCAAGAGATGAATATTGCAAATGGGACCAAAGCAAAATTATTGAATTACTAGAACTGATTGCAACAAAATTAGATGCTGCATCAGAAGAGTTGGTATCAGTAGCTGCTAAGGAAACACATTTAACTAATCCTAGACTTGTTGGTGAAGTTGGCCGAATGAGTGGGCAGTGGCGGCACATGGCTGCTGTTTTGAAGAATAAAGAATATTTACAAGTATCTATTGATTTAGCTGATTCCACTACGCAGCCACCAAAACCAGATCTGCGTAAATCAAATATTCCAATTGGAATCGTAGGAGTATTTGGCGCTAGTAATTTTCCATTTGGCTTTGGCGTTGGCGGCGGCGATACTGCTTCAGCAATCGCAGCAGGTTGCCCAGTGATTATTAAAGCTAACCCCGGACATCCAGAGACCTCAAGAAAAATCTTTGAAATAATGATGGCGTCTGGAAAGCAACTCAATGCACCAAAGGGTCTTTTTGGGCTACTGGAAAGTTTCGAAGATGGCATAACGCTTGTTCAACACGAAGATGTCAGTGCAATCGCATTTACCGGATCAACAACTGGTGGTCGCAAACTTTACGACCTCGCCCAATCCAGGCCAGTGCCGATACCTTTTTATGGCGAACTTGGTGGCCTGAACCCTATTTTTGTTACAGAAGAAGCAAATAAGGCCAATGCCACAGTTATTGCGCAAGGATTTCTAGATTCAGTAAGCCTTGGAGCCGGACAATTCTGTACGAAACCAGGTTTCCTAATTCTGATAAATGGTTCTGATATTAAGCAAGAGTTATCGCAACTCATTTCAAAATCCGCCGTGCATGAAATGTTAAATGATGGCATTAGGGGCTTACATAATTCGAAGCGTGAAGAGTTCTCGGGGCTTGGTTATGTAAAAGTATTGGCTAAAGGCCCGGCCATGAACAGTGACGTGGAGCCTTTAACAATTTTTGAGATTACAGCTGATGACTTATTAAAAAACAAAGACACTAGCCTGATTGAAATGTTTGGCCCAACTGCGGTTGTTGTAGATTGCAAAACACCACAACAAGCACTCGAAGTAGCAAATGTTTTTGATGGCACCCTGGCATCAGGTGTGCATGGTGGGACAGGAGATGAACTTATCCAGCTTGGAATTATCGATTTACTAAGTCGGATCAGTGGTCGAGTAATCATGAATGCTTGGCCAACTGGCGTCGCGGTGACCTGGTCCATGCAACATGGTGGACCTTACCCAGCTAGCACCGGCTCGCTATTCACCTCAGTTGGCGCAGATAGCATTGTTAGATTCCGTAGGCCAATTGTCTATCAAAACTTCGCACATGATCTATTGCCAGATTATTTGCAGGATAAGAATTTGGATTCATACCCCAGAAGAGTTAACGGAACCCAACATTTAGCGGCCCAGTAATTATTACTGCGCAAGGCTTGAGGTGATTCGGGCCAAATGGAGATAACTCTTCTTAGAATATTCCTGACCCCAGTATTAGTCCTGGTTATCTATTTTCTGCAAAGAAAATGGGGAGCACGGGCTGGCGGCCTTTTCCTGGGTTTGCCGATCAACATTACGCCTTTTCTGATCATTATTTACCTACAGGAAAGCAATGAATTCTTTGAAACTGCAATCCATGGTGTCTTTATCGGCCAGATAGTTCTTCTGATATTCGCATTTACATATTCACGACTAGCTACACGCTTTAATTGGTGGCTAACAATTGCTTTAGTTACCGAAACAACCCTGAGTTCTAGTTTGATGCTGCATTATCTAAATTTAAGTTTTCCAATAACACTAGCTACTACCTTTGTTTTGTATCTCGTGGTCAGAAAAACTTGGCCAAAAACTAGTGCCAGCTCAGATTGGCAAGAGCCCACCAACTGGGATCTACCTTTCAGGCTGGTCGCTACATCACTAACAGTCTTTTTGCTAACCACATTTTCATATTTGTTAGGTCCCACTGTTTCTGGAACCTTTTCAGCATACCCAGTAATTTTGACCTTTTTAGGTTCACTAAGTCATCGAAGGAACGGCCCAGCTCATATTTTAAAAACATTGCAAGGGATGATCTATTTGCTACCGCTCTCTTATGGAATATTCCTTTTTCTGCTCGCCTTAGTTTAAAAGTTAATTTGCTTCATCTAAGAAATCTATGGCAAAGTTCCCTAAAACTTTAGCCAGACTAGATAGAGCAGCGATACTTACCCACTCTTCGTTAGAGTGCGCAGTTTTGTAACCCGGCCCGTAATAAAAAGTTGTGATTCCGGTTTCGGGCATGAATATATTGGCATCGCCAACAATCTTCTTTCCGATAACTTTCGGCGCAACCCCAGTAGTTTTCACGATTGCAGATGAGGCTATTTGTAGCGCAAAATTATCTGCTGGAACCTCAAAGGGTTCACGAGAGAGCATGAACTTTATTTCAACATCCAAATCACCTTCCTGGGCAATTGGGTCAACAATTTTATGCAGCAAAGCCTCTGTTTGACTTAGCGTTGTGCCCGGAAGCCAGCGGATTATGCCTTCGATAGTGCTGGTTATTGGAGTTCGGTTGTAATAATCACCTGAGTTAATCTTTCCTAAATCAACTCTGGGTGAACCAACCAACGGATGTTTTTCTCCGAGATCCATCTCTTCCTGCAATTTAACGATAGCTGCAATTATTTTCCCAATAAAATTGATTGGGTTTTGGCTTATGGAAATATTGTTTGTATGGGTTCCCCCAAGTTTTGAATGCAAAGTTATTTGAAAAACCGTAGAACCTGTACTCATAGCCCAAAGTTCACTATCGCCTTCAACGATCAAGATCGCATCTCCAGAAATTTTGCCTGAATTTAAATCTTGGCACATCGCAAGTGGACCATCTTTTTCGGCCTCGGCATCTTCATGACCGACTACGGCGGTGATCCAAATATCGCCTTGCAGCTTAGTTTCAGAGAGGTTGAAAGCGCGAAGCATCGCTAAGAGCGCAGCCATCCCCCCTTTCATATCTTCGGCACCGCGACCAAAAATCTTATCTTCGCTAATTCTTGGGGGCCATGATTCACCAATTGGGATTGTGTCTAAATGACCATTGAAAATTAGAGATTTCTGACTATTAGTTCCTTTAAGTTTCGCGTAAACATTAAAGCGCCCATTGGCAATTGGCCTTCGCTCGACGATTAAGCCCAAGGATTCAAGTTCGGTGGCGTAAAACTCGCAGACTTCGATTTCAGAGAGAGTTTCACTTTTAATTGCTACCAGCTCATGGGTTTTGTTAGCAATCCAATCAGAATCAATATGTTCCAGAAATTTCATAACGACTCCATTTCACTTTCGGGTTTAGCCAACAGTGCATCTAGGAGATCTTGGTCAATTACACCTTCGCAGGCGATCACGACAATATTGCTCTCTTTGGTTATCTCTAATTCAGAACGGATAGCACTTGAGCGCGAGGCTAAAACTAAGCCTGCCATTGCTGCAATCCCAGTTTCGCCAATAGCTATGGGCTGGTCTCCATATGTACCAGCGTTAACTGCGCGAAGAACTTCTAACGCAGCCGCATCAGAGATAGTGATGCTGGCAAATGCAGTGTTCTCTAAAATATCCCACGCGATAGGCGAAGGTTTCTTTACCACCAAACCAGTCATGAACGAATCGCCTTGCGCGCTGGATGTTGACAGGGCGCTACTTTTAATACTCTGGAATATACAGTCTGATTTATCGGGCTCGACAACAATAACTTTTGGCGAACCAAAACTGGTTTCAATCGAATAAAAAGCGGCAATTGAAGCCGCGAGTCTTCCGCCGCCGCCACCAACAAAGATATGAGTCGGAAATGCATCGCCAAGTTGAATAGAGATCTCTTTGGCAATTATTCCGTAACCATTCATGATCAGCTTTGGTACATCTTCAAAACCTTCTTGAACTACATTCGAAATCACAATGTCACCGTGAAGCTGGCTTTGCTGGTTACAAAGTTCGACAGCCCGGTCAAAGGATCCTTCAACTGAAATTACCTCAGCACCCATACTTTCAATACGCGCAATACGATTTTTTGAGACATCAGTAGCGCAATAAATTTTGCACTTAGCCCCTAATTGACTAGAGATCCAAGCAAGTGCATAACCGTGGTTTCCGGAAGTCGCCGCCGCAAAAGTAATTGAACTTGTTTCGATCTTATACTTTCCAGCAATCAGATCAGAAATCTCTACTTTTAATTTGTAAGTATTGGTCAGGATTCTTTCAACTGCAACAATCACGGCACTTGAAAGACCAAGTGACTTAAAACTGGAACCACCGAAACGGTCACCTTCGTACTTACAATACAAGCTACCGATATCGAGTAACTCTGAAAGCCGTGGCATTTGAATCAAGGGGGTTTCAGCATAATCTGGCAGTGAATTCACCAAAGAATAGGCATGATTAAAGGACTTCGTGTCCAATAGAGCTCGTTGCTTTAAACCATAAACTTCTCTCTTGAAGTTCGAGTTCCTCAAAAATGTCCTTGATTCTTTGATGCTTTCCATCTAGGAGATAATCTTTTTTGCCAAGCTAAACAACTCCGGCAAAATTATGTCTCTATATTTAGCAGTTAAATCTTTAGTTTGCATTGAAACACTAAGCGAATTAATTGGTGGGAACTGATCGCTCACAGCAACTGCGATACAGGAATAGCCAATTGAAGATTGGCCATGTTCAATTGACCAGCCATCTTTTCGGCATTGCGCTAATTCGACTTCTAAAGCTGAAAGATCAGGAACTGTTTTTGCGGTCAGTTTTGTGAAGGAAGAAGTGTAAATACTTTCAACTTCTTCAAATGGTCTTGCAGCCAAGATTGCTTTTCCCATAGAAGTTGCATAAGCCGGTGTGCTACGACCGATTCTGGAATACTTTCTAAGGTTTTTACTAGATTCGAAACTCGATAAATAAATTACGTTATATCCATCGAATCTGCCAAAGTTTATAGTTTCTCCAAAAGTATCTCTAAACTGCGCCATGTAAAGAAGAGCGCCATTTGTAAGCTTGTCAGTATCTAAAAACCGGGCACCAACCTTAAGAGACTTTAATCCCAAGACATATGAACTGTTCTCTTCAATAAAATTTATCCAACCTTGGTCAACCAGGGTCTTTAGAATTCCATGAAGACTTGATTTAGGTATCTGGCCCGCTTTACTAATGGCGCTTAAACTCATACTTGTTTTACTGCCAGCTAATATTTCAAGTATCTGAACAGTTCTCTTCGCCGACTTAACATCTCCCGTACCGACGCTAGGAGTTTGATTCTCTGAACTTTTCATAATGTAAATTTCTCCCCACACAAATAATTAAATGAAATTAACTTGACACCCTCGGTACCAGGCAATACTGTCAACCTATCAGAACCTAGAATAATATTCACATTCTTGAATATACCTTTAGGTCACGCGGTGGGGAGTAAAATTGCGAAAGACGCCGCAGGGACTGCTGTTCTTCCCGATGACCCCATTTAATAGTGATCAATCTATTAACTTAAAAGCACTTAAGCAACACTTAATTCTGGGTTTGGAATCTAATCCAGGTGGAATATTTCTGGGATGTGGCGCGGGCGAATTTCACGCCTTAAGTGAAAACGAAATTTATGAGATAACTGATTTAGCTAATTCCATAGATAGAGGAGATATCCCGCTTTATATCGGCGTTGGTGGCCCGATTCAGAGTGCAAAAAATATAGCTAGCTATGCCGAAGCTCATGGCGTAGATGGCCTATTGGTTTTTCCACCATATATGGTCACCTCCTCTGAAGAAGGCCTAATTCGATATTTCCAAGAGCTAACTGCCGATACGCAGATACCGATTATCGCGTATAACAGACCAGGATCTATCCTGACCATCAAAGTTATCGAAGAGTTATTAAAAATTGAAAACTTAGTTGGCATCAAAGATGGCTTGGGCAATATGAGCGCAGTAGCTGAGATGGTTTATTTCATAACTGCCTGGGAAAAACTTAACCAAAGCACTAGAAAAATCTCCTTTATGAATGGAAATCCAACTGCAGAGATAACTGCCTTAAGTTTCAGAGAGATTGGAATTACCACATATTCTTCAGCGGTGCTCTCTTTTGCACCCGAGATATCCAAACTTTTTTACGATTCATTAGTAGATCAGCGTGACGATACTACGAATGCACTTCTGAATGATTTCTATTTACCGTTAGCACAAATTAGAGATGAAATTGAAGGTGGCGCAGTTTCATTAATGAAAGCTGGTGCCCGAATTAGAGGATTTAACTATGGCGGAGTAAGAGCGCCTCTGATGGATTTTAGTGGTGACCAAACAATCCGGCTGACCTCTCTCATAAAGCGAGGAATGGAAATAGTCCAGTCCACAAGCAAAAATTGAGTGGCAATACCAACTTATCTTTCGGAATTTACGATAGCCATACTCATGTTTGGGAAAGTAACAGCATTGCAACTAGATCTGCGCGTAACTCTTCTTTAACAACGCCTGGCAGCGCTGAGTGCTTACTTAAGTTGATGGATGAAAATAATGTAATTCAATCTTTGGTCATAACCCCTATGACGCTTGGATTTGACAACTCAATTAGTCTCGAGGTCGCACATCGGTATCCTGAGCGGTTGATACCAATAGTCAGAATTGATCTAGAAAGCCCCTATTTCCTAGAAACTTTTCAAGAACTTTGTGGTGATGGCGCTAGAGGATTAAGAATTAATCTTCACCACTTACCATCTGCAGACTTTTTATTAGATGATAAATATTTGATGCTTTGGAGTTATCTGGAGTCAGCCACTATTCCACTTTTCATCCACTGTGAAGTTTCACAATTGCCGATTATTAAATCTATTTCAAGCCAACATCAGAAAATGAAAATAGTAATTGATCATATGGGCCGAGTTAGTTCGAAAGACGGCATTGCATCGCCCAGTTTTATGAATTTGTTGACTTTAGCTGAATTTCCAAATATATATATCAAGATATCTAGCACAAACTACTTTGCAGAAGTTGCGGGCACACACTCAGATATGTCTGACTTTATTTCAATTATTGTGCAGAAGTTTTCTGCAGATCGTTTACTTTGGGGTTCAGATTGGCCATTTTCTGAGAATGACGGAACCTATGCAAGTTCACTTGAACCGCTATTGTCAATGAAATTAGCTGATCGAGAGAGTACCCTTAAAAAGATATTTCACAGTAACTTTAAGGAGCTTCTAAATGCCTAAATTACTTCGTTGCGGCAAACTGATTGACGGTAACGGTAAGCCAGGTAAGTTAGACATGGCTCTTTATATTGAAGGTACCGTGATTAAAGATGTTATGTCCTGGGATAAAGTGCCGACTGCCGATAAAGAGTCGTACATTGATTACTCAGAATTCGTTGTTGTGCCGGGATTTATCGATGCCCATGTGCACTTAGTAGCAACCGCCCTACAAGATCATGAAGCAACCAGAGAGGCGTGGGTTTCAGCCACACATGCAGAATTGATGGCCGTTGCCGCTCGCAATTGCATAGATAGTCTTTTAGGTGGCGTAACTACCGTGCGAGATTTGGGCGATATTGATTTTGTGACTTTAAGCGCGAGAGATTTAGTTAAAAGCGGCGTAATTCCTGGCCCAACTATCTTTGCCGCTGGCCCACCTGTCACAACGACTGCGGGACATTTACATTGGTGTGGAAACACTGCCGATACCTTAGATGAGATCCGTAAAGCCGTTAGAAACTCGTGCGCTAAAGAAGTAGATGTAATTAAAGTGATGTCCAGTGGCGGAAACGCTACACGTGGCTCTAACCCACTAATGCCCCAATACGAGATTGAAGAATTAAAAGTATTAGTAAATGAAGCGCATCGCTTGAAGCGTCGTGTAGCAGCACATTCTCATGGTTCGCTAAGCATAAGAAGGTGCATAGCTGCCGGTGTTGACACCATTGAACATTGCACTTGGAAAGGAAGCACCGACGAAGATAACGATCCGCAAACGCTAGTTAATCTTTTAAAGGGTTCCGAAACAATGGTGACTTTAACTCTGGCAGGTATTCACCGGGCATTGGTTGATTTTAATAGACCGTTAACTGATGTTGTGGCGGCAGCTGCTAAAGGCGCATCAGTGTCCGGTGATCTGCGAACTGACTTTAATTGGGCAAAAGCGCTTATCGCCAATGGCATAGATGTTGCGTTAGCAAGTGATGCCGGGGCAAGGTTTACATCTTTCCGTGATTTTAATGAGAGTATCGAAGCGGCCATCATCGCCTTAGATGTTGATTTTGAAACCGTAATCTCAATGTCCACGAAAATAGCGGCAAAAGCCGTTGGAATTTCGGACACTGTTGGCACGCTAGAAAAAGGAATGCTGGCAGACATTGCAGTACTCAAGCAGCCAGTGCAGAATAGAAAGATGGGATCGGTCCAAGATGTCTATAAGCATGGTAAAAAAATGGTCGAGAACGGCAATCTAGTAATTGCAGGCAATGATTCATTCGGGACGCTAAATTAATAAAGGGAGTTTCAATGCGTGAATTACTTCGCTGTGGCAAGCTCGTCGATGGTAGTGGCACGCCAAGTAAATCGGATATGGCGGTCTACCTTGAAAATTCTCTGATCTCTGAGGTAAAGCCATGGAATGAGGTTTCTACCGCAGAAAAAGCGGCTTTTGTTGATTATTCAGATTACGTCGTAGTCCCAGGATTTATTGATGCCCATGTTCACCTACTCTTTACTTGTCTAGAAGATCATGACGCAACTAGAAAAATTCTTGAAACTTCGACTCACGCAGAACTGATGGCCGTTGCTGCACGCAATTGCATTGATAGTTTGCTGGGCGGAGTAACTACGGTTCGCGATTTAGGCGACATCGATTATGTAACAGTAAGCGTTCGTGAGTTAGTTAAAAGTGGCGTAATTCCCGGCCCGGCTATTTATGCAGCCGGCCCACCAATTACCACTACTGCTGGACACCTACATTGGTGTGGAAACATGGCAGATACTTTGGATGAAATTCGTAAGGCTGTTAGAAACTCCTGTGCTCAGGAAGTAGATGTAATTAAAGTTATGTCCAGCGGTGGGAATATGACACGTGGATCCAATCCATTAATGCCGCAATATGAGATTGAAGAGCTAACGGTTTTAGTAAATGAGGCGCATAGATTAAAGCGTCGAGTGGCAGCACATTCACTCGAGGCACAAAGTATTCGAAGGAGCATTGCTGCAGGTGTTGATACTTTGGAGCATTGCACATGGAAAGGTAATACGCCGGAAGATAATGACCCACAGACTTTAGTAAATCTCTTGAAAAACTCTCAAACAATGGTCACGTTGACACTTGCTGGGATCCACAGAGCTTTACTTGATTTTGATAGACCGTTATCTGAAATCGTTATTGCTTCAGCTAAGGCTGCATCAGTTACTGGCGATCTACGGACTGACTTCAATTGGACAAAAGCATTGATCGCAAATGGCATAGATGTGGCGCTAGCAAGTGATGCGGGCGTCAGATTCACATCTTTCCGTGATTTCAATGAAAGTATCGAAGCTGCCATCGTTGCTCTAGATATTGATTTCGAAACAGTTATCTCTATGGCAACGAAAATTGCGGCCAAAGCAGTCGGTATCTCAGACAAGGTCGGCACCATAGAAAAAGGAATGCTGGCAGATATTGCAGTACTTAAGCAGCCAGCCAAGGGCAGAAAAATTGGCTCGGTCCATGATGTCTATAAACATGGCAAGAAAATGGTGGAAGACGGGAATCTAGTCATCGCAGGCAAGGATTCATTCGGAACGCTAAATGCATTTGAAGTAGCGGGCAACCGATGAGAAAAGTAACTATCTCATGCGTAAGTGACCATGCCTATGTTGCTAAAGAGAGTCAAAGCATTGACGAGATTATTCTGGGAACAATAGAGCAGTGGAAATTGCAGATAAACAAAGTACTGCCGGATAAACCAGATTTATTAGTGCTGCCAGAACTCTGCGATCGACCTAAAGTAAACTCAATTTCAACCGAAAAGCAGATCGAGTTGATTAAGTCAGGAAATACTAAGTTTCTAAATTATTTACAAGATGTCGCTAAGACAAACAAGATCTATATTGCATACCCAAGTTTTAGAACTGACTCAGCTGGAGATTTGAGAAATTCAAACTCTATTATCGATCGCAACGGAGTTGTAATTGCTTCTTATGATAAGAACCACCTTGTGATGGAAGAGAATTCAAAACTGGGTGCTAAATATTCCGAAGACTTATTAGTTTTAGATTTAGATTTCGGGCGAGTAGGTTTTGCAGTTTGCTTTGATTTAAATTTCACTGAATTACTAGATAAATACCGAAATAAGGGTGTTGAGATCTTGATATTTTCTTCGGAATACCATGGTGGGCTTATGCAAAATTATTGGGCTTACCAGTTACGAGCATTTTTTGCCGGCACAATCAGGCCACCGGCCCCAAGTTCGATTGTTTCACCACTCGGAGAAATAGTTGCCAAGTCTACGAATTATCATAATTATGTTACCGACACCATTAATCTCGATTACTTCATCATTCATTTAGATGAGAACTGGGACAAGATAACAACCATGAAGCAGAAGTACGGTAGCAAAGTGCGCGTATTGGACCCCGGACAACTTGGCGTGGTTATGGTCAGCAGCGAATCTAAAGATCTCACCAAAGAGGCGCTTATTGCAGAATTTGGGTTTTTATTACTTGATGACTATCTAGGAATGTCTCGGAAACACAGAATAGATAACTTGGCTATTTAGATGGAATGGGCTGGAAATATAGTTGAAAGCCATGTTCATGTAGCTAGAGAGAAATTTCCTCGGGTCGAAAGATATTTAGAAGATATGGCCACTTTAGGCATATCGCGGGCAGTCATATCTCAAAATATAGGTAATTTAGATAATCAATACTTAATTGATGTGGCAGCTAGATTCCCAGATAAGTTCAAAGTTATCGTGATGGTTGATCTTGAAAGCCCCACAGTTGTCAGCGACATTTTGAATCTGAGAAATTATCCGGATGTAGTTGGGGTAAGACTTTGGGCAAGCACCAAAGGCCCCGGGATTAATGATTTAGAGATTTGGCAAGCGCTAGCCGATTCCGGGCTAATTGCATCTGTACGCGGCCCACTTGATCAGATAAACAGTGTTCACTTTCAAAAAGTATTGACTGAATTTCCAGAACTTAAAATTAGGTTCGAACATCTTGGCTCCTTTAACTTTTTAAAAGATAAAGGAGCTGACTTCGATCTGTTTATGAAGGTATCTCGATTTGAGAATGTGCATCTTATGTGGGCTGGCTTTTACGCAAATGCCAGCGAAAACTATCCATTTAGAAACACTGCAAAATTTCTTCAACAATCACTTAAGATGTTTGGACACCAGCGAATCATGTGGAGTGGTGACTGGAATGCAGATATTGAAAACGGAAGTTCTGAGGTATGTCGCGAGTCGTTCGAACTCTTTACAAAGAGATTGTTATTAACTGAGCTTACAGATCAAGAACTTGACTGGATTATGGGTAAATCCGTGGATCAATTCCTTAACTGGCGCTAGTTAAAATTTGGTTGTGAACGAATAGCGCTGGTAGCCCACCAGTGTGAACGAAAACCACACTATCTTCTTTAGCGATAGTCCCTTTTTTAATGAAGTCTAAAAGGCCAGCAAAACCTTTGCCAGAATAGATTGGGTCAAGCAATATTCCTTCTCTAGAGGCTAGGAATTTGATTGCGCTAATTGAACCAGGCGTTGGGACGCCGTATTGATCACCAACATAATCAATGTTGTTAATGATTTTTTCGGGGTCAACTGGCTTTGTATAACCAATTAATTTTGAGGCAGACTCAATTAGCTCGAAGATATCTGCATGCGTTAGGTGTGCCTCGTGGCTGGAATTCAAAGGATTGATGCCAACGACTTTTGTTTTCCATCCTAATATTTCGCAACCGAGGAGCAAGCCGGCCTGAGTGCTGCCTTGAGACGCGGAAAAAATCCATTCAGGTGGGCTTTGATTGCCAAGTGCATCGGATATCTCAAAAATAATCTCTACACATGCAACAGCACCAAGAATCAAGCTATCGGTTGCACCCATGCCAGAGATATACGGTACTTCTCCCTCAGCGGTTACTTTCTGCGCCAACTTGTTCTTTTCTTCAGCACTGCTTGCACTTGCTGCGATTGGTAAAATTTCGCAACCTAACAAGTGATCAATTAAGTAATTACCTTGAATGTTATCTATATTCTTATCCATCTTTGGCGTTAAAAGCACTCGTAAGCCTAATTTTGCACCAGCTGCAGCAATTTGCCGTGAATGATTTGATTGTGATGCTGCACCTTGAATAATACAAGTGGCCCCGACCGAGATGGCCTTACCTAAAACATATTCGTGCTGCCGAACTTTGTTTCCACCGAAAGCAAGCCCGGTGCAATCTTCTCGCTTTATGTATAACTTATTAATATTAAGTTCTTTAGCTGCCCGTTGACAATCATCTAAAGGTGTTGGCAAATGTGCCAGCTTTACTCTTGGCAGTTTGGCCATGGCTGCTCGGTAACGACGCTTTTTGGCTTGCGTGCTAAAAGACCCAAAGAAATTTTTGTTATTTGCCATGATGGCTACCCCAACTCTTTAGATTCGAGGATTAACTCAATTTCGACTGGAGAATTACCGGGTAGAACAGCTACGCCAATGGCACTACGTGCATGTTTGCCGCTGTCGCCTAGGATCTTTACAAAAAGCTCAGAAGCGGCGTTGATTACCGTTGGTTGATCAAAGAAAGTATTAGCACTGGCAACAAATCCAGTTACTTTCAGAATTTGGTTTACATTCTCAAGACCTAAATCTTTTTCGATTTGTGCAAGTAAGTTTATTGCGCAGATTCGAGCTGACTCAATACCTTGCGTGACAGATAAGTCGCTACCCAGTATTCCTTGGGCTTCAATAACACCATTGACCTGCGCGGTCTTTCCTGAAAAATAATATGTGCGACCAGAGTTCGTACTGGTTACATATTGATACTTAGGAGAACCCATAATTGGCAAATCGATATTTTCTGACATTAATAGTTCTGCAATTTTAGAATTCATTCAAATATTGTACTCACAGATGCCGAGCCAGATATCAGCAAGCTAAAAGTTCAAGGATGTGAATTTAGAAATTTGTATATATGAATCTCTAAAACTAATTTCACGAAGTTCTTGTGATTCTTAAGTAAGCGTAGTTCAATGAGTTGCTGTCTAACAGAAAGCATGGATGCCAATGAGCAATGTATTTGCAAAGATGAAATGGCCAGAGGTAAACAAGGCGGCGACCGAGAATCGAGTTGTAATAATTCCGGCCGGAACATTAGAAGATCACGGATTACATTTACCAGTTGACACCGATGTAGTTATTGCCGAAGAAGTTTGCCGACGAATCACATCAGAGATGCCCAACGAGACTGTTTTATTTCCGCCAATTATTTTCGGCTACAGTCCTCATCACATTGACGGCCCTGGTGTTATAACAATTCGATGGGACACATTTATTCAGTCGACTACGCAAATGCTTTCTAGCTTGGGATATCACGGCTTTCGAAAAGTATTGATCATCAATGGACATGGCAGTAACGTTCCAGTTTTAGATATTGCTACGCGTCAAGCAAATGTTGAAAATCCTGATATGCAGTGCGCCTTTACCTCGTGGTGGAGCTTAAAAAGAGTTCAGGACGAGGTTCGAGATTTTCGTGAATCAAAATGGACAGGTCACGCCTGCGAGATGGAAACTTCTGCTTATCTAGCCATTGATCCAGATAATATTGACATGACTCAGTGCCGTCAGGAGTTTAATCCGAATCTAAGTAAGCACTTCTGGTCTGACCTGGCTGGGCAAACCCCAGATGGCGAAGACTTTGCAAACCCAATTAGTTTAAAAGAATATTGGTCAACACTGTGCGAGACCGGAACGATGGGTGACCCATCTTCTGCGACTGCTGCCAAGGGAGAAAGAATGCTTGTGGCTGCAACGGCTGAGTTGCATGAGGTCATTCATGAATTTCGGGCAAGGCCGCACAGGCCAAGGAAGAAGCATCAGAACAAAGATGCACAAGAGCGCAACGAAAAGCTATTTGGCGAAGTTCCTAACTTCACCAACAATTAAGCTATTGAAAGGGTAATGCTATGAAGCTTCCTGTTCGCTATTATAAAAATTTTCCGAAAGAGAACCCGATTGGTCATTTCAATGAAGTTATCGATCTCAATATCGAAAATACAGCACTTCTAATTGTTGATGTTTACGGAAAAGGCTTTAAGGAAGGCGAGCGTGATGAGTCGAATCTTCCAGGTATTTACGTACCAGAGCGAGAAACCGAAGCAATTGTTACAGATCTAATTCCAGAAGTGAAGAAAATCGCTAGATCAAAGAATATGCAGGTGTTTTATCTGACCAATTATCTTTCACCTGCGATGGCGCCAGATAATGAATGGCGCAAGATGTCTATCAGAACGCACGGAGTCGATGTTCTTGAGGCTTGGACAATCCCAAATGAAATATTGATTCACTCCGAAGTCATAGCTCCTGACTCAGAAGACACCCTTATTCAAAAACAAATGTATAGCGGATTCTTCGAAACCGAGCTGGAAAGCGCACTGCGGAATTCCAACATCAAAAACATTATCGCTGTCGGCTTTGATGCGAACATTTGCCTGAAGTACACGCTCGTAGATGCGATGTATAAAAACTTTCAAGTAATTGTCTTGCGAGATTGTATAAAAACAATGGAGTTTCCTGAAACACTTGAAGGTGGATGGGCTAACTTTATGGCCGTGCGACATATTGAAACTGCAATTGGTTACACATCTACCAGCCAAGAATTTATATCGGCATTAACTTAAGGGGCGTAAGATCTTGGGACTAGGGATAATTGGCACTGGCGCAATAGCAGCTGTTCATGCTCAATGCATGATTGATTCAAATGTACCTATCTCAAGTGTTTCCGGAATAAACCAAAGCGAAGTTGATGAATTTGCCAAAAAGTTTAACGTCGAAAAAAGTCATTTAAATCATTTAGATTTACTTTCTGACCCAAGCGTTGATGCTGTAATTGTGGCGACGCCTTCAGACTCACATGCCAGTATTTCAATTGATGCTTTAAAAAGTGGAAAAGCAGTTTTATGTGAAGTGCCATTATCTCTTAGTTTTACTTCGTATCTTGAGGTACTTGATGCAGCGAGAAAAAGTAAAAACCTAGCTGCTGTATGTCAAACCTTGAGATATTCGAATGCGCATCTTGAGTTGAAAAGAATTCTAAAAAACGAGAATTTAAAACCTTTGAGTGTTTTGGTAAGAAACTTAATGTTACGGCAGGAAAATATTGGTTGGACTGGTGTTAAAAGAACATGGACCGATAGCGTTCTTTGGCATCACGGTGCGCATTCCTTTGATATAGCGCTATGGCTACTAGAGCCCACGAATCCTGTTTTCGATCTTAGATCCGGACCAATCTGGGGAGATCAGCAAATCATGGAAATTAATGGAAGAATTGAAAGTGATGACAAAAGATTCGCATCATTAAACCTTAGCTACCATTCACGTCATCCTAAGAACGATGTAGTTGTTATTACCGAATCAGATACTTTCGAAGTCACAAACGGTGCACTTATTCGAAATGGTGAACAAATCACGCCTGATCTTCCTAACCAACAACTCTTAATGAACGCTGTGACTAAGCAAGATCTAGCTTTCCTTGACGCTGTTCACACTGGTGATCACTCTCAAGTAATCACAATTGAGAGCGCATACGAGGTTATGAATTTGCTAGACGAATGTTTGTAAGTGATTAAAAATTTTTAAAATCGTTATTCAAATGATGCCCAATAGACCCTTGACAAAGGGCAAGCGTGTAGTTAGTTTCATAACAAGGGATTAAGTTCATATATATGAATTCGAACTCTTGTTACCACTAACGCTTTATTAAGCAGGGGGAGAGAGAATGCTCAAAATTACGCATGTAAGAAGTAAGAAAAGATTGTTAGCAATCGGAATGGTGGCTGGCCTACTCGTTCCGTACAGCGTGGTCATGGGTGTAACCCAAGCCTCTGCTGCTACTAATACTTTAAACATCGTTTCGGCAGAACCAACAACTGGATTTGATCCAGCAATTGCCAAAACCCAAGCCTCACTTAGAGTGATGGAATTGATTTATGACGGTCTAGTTGATTACAACGCAGCCGGATTGATCGTTCCTGGAATTGCAGAAAGCTGGAAGTCCTCAAACGGTGGACTAACGCTAACCTTCAAAATTAGAAGCAATGCGAAATTCAGTGATGGTAGCGCCATTACTTCAGAAGACGTTGTTTTCTCATTGGAAAGAGCAGCAGCATCTGGAACGATGAAGACTGCATATGCAAATATGGATAGCGTAAATGCAAGTGGCTCATCTAGCGTTGTAATTAAGCTTGCAAAGAAAGATCGCACATTTATGGATACGTTAGCTTGGATTGGTAACTCAGGAATTCTGTCAAAGAAGGCAGTTTCTGGAAATGCCAGCTACTTCCTTGTTCCAAAAGTAACTTCTGGACCATGGGAACTAACTTCTAACATTCCACAAAACCGCGCGAAGCTCGAAGCGAATGAGTATTACTGGAAGACCGGATATCCAAAGATCAAGACAATTAATTATGTTTATTCATCTGACAGAACTGCTAATGCATCTGCATTACAAGCCGGTACTCAAGATATGTCATTCCCAATGGCACCAACAGATGCACTTCGTCTGAAGGCTGCCGGCGGATTTAGCTTTGAACTAGCTAAGGGACCTACTGAACTCTTCTGGGGATTTAATACAAAGATCTCTCCATTTAACGACATCCGAGTTCGTACTGCTCTTGCATACCTTGTACCTCGTACAGAGAAGCAAGATGTGTGCTGGGAAGGTCTTGGACCAGTTTCTTACGGAAACATTATTCACAGCGGACCTCTTGCCCAAGCAGACCTACCAACTTATAAAGTAAGCCGAGCCGTAGCTTTGAAGAAGGCTGCTGATCTACTCACTAAAGCTGGCTGGGTTTCTAGTGGTGGATCTGAAATCCGGGTAGCTAAGAATGTTGACGGTGTTGCGAATGGAACTAGGTTATCTTTCAAAGTTCCATTTGAAGCTAACTGGCAACAATCAAGATGTCACACTGAAATGATGGCTGAATTTGTTAAAGCAGCTGGCGTAGAAGCTCTACCTCAGGCTTTCGATGGTCCTACATTCTGGACTGAAGCATCAAAGGGTTCATTCGGAATGCACCACGGTGGCAATGGATATGCAACCATTGATGCTCAATTCCTAAATGGCTACACCTGTAATGGTGGAATTGTTGCTCTAATTGCCAAGTGGTGTAATAAAGATTTCGATGATCTTGTATATAAGGCATTGGCTTCTTCAACTGCAACCGCAAAGCAGTATTACAATTCTGCAGAGCGCATTCTTAACAAGGAACTGCCACTGATTATGGTTGGCGGACAGTACAACGTTGTTGGATTCAACAACAATCTGAAGGGATTCGATGCTCGTTTTGATTCTTCAAACCGAGGATTGATCACAGCAACCGTAAGCTAAACAAGTGCAAAGAACCGCTTTGGGTAAAGGTCCGTAGAACTTTACCCAAAGCGGTTTGCATTAAAGCCTGAGGAGTAATATTTAGACCGTAGGCAACAACAACTTTTATGAGGTGCTTTAGTTAGATGTTGAAATACTTTTTTAGTCGGGTAATGTTTATGATACCTCTGGTATTTCTTTTATCTGCCCTCCTTTTTGTTTATATGCGAGTTCTACCCGGAGATCCAGTAGCTGGAATACTTGGACCCGAAGCAACTCCTGAATTAACAGCGCAACTCAGAGCTACATTTGGTTTAGATCAACCAATTCTTAGTCAATACCTAGTTTGGATTCGAGACCTATTCCAAGGAAATCTAGGAATTTCTTATACATCACAGCAAGAGATCACTCCGTTACTAATTGCCAGAATCCCGGCAACGCTGCAATTACTCCTTTCTGGATTCTTTTTCTCACTAGCTATTGGTTTGCCTCTGGGCTTCATAGCTGGCCGCAAAAGAGGTAGCGTTTTGGATAACGTTTTATCCACGTTCTCACTGATTGGGCTTTCGACCCCAATTTTCTGGATCGGAACTTTATTTGTAATGGTGGTTGGAGTTTCTTGGCGGCTGCTACCAGCAGAGGGCTACGTACCTTTTACCGACGACCCATTAATGAGCCTAAAACTCACGATACTTCCAGCGCTGACGTTGGGGCTAGTGCTTGCGCCTTACTTAGCCAGACTTACTCGTGCGGCGACCATCGAAATTGAGCATGAATCATTTATGCACCAGGCGCGAGCCAATGGGTTAAAAAATAAAACCATCACCTTTAGGTATGCAGCTAGAAATGTGCTCCCCCAAATTCTGGTAGTTCTCGGCATGCAGTTGGGCGGCCTACTTGGCGGCCAAGTTATCGTTGAGCAACTCTTTAATTGGCCTGGGGTTGGCAGACTATTAATCCAAGGTGCGCTGCAACGAGATTATCCAATGGTTCAAGCCGTAATTCTTGTGATTGCAATTCTCTTCGTGTTAATTAACTTAATTGTTGAGATTTTACACGCTCTAATGGACAAGAGAATTAGATTATGAAAATTAGAAAACCAAAATCAAATCACTTACTATTTAAAAACCTATTAGATAGCAGGACCGCAAAAATTGGCCTATTTATGGTCAGTTCTGTTGTCGCAATATTTATTGTCAGTTTCTTTTGGACACCGTACGACCCAACTTTTATGAATCTTGAGGAACGTTTCCAGTCACCTAGTTGGCAACATTTAATGGGAACAGATCAGTTCGGTAGAGATATTTTATCTAGAATGATGATCGGTTCTCAAGTATCCCTTACAGTCTCCTGTGCAGCCGTCTTTGGTGCTTTTTTTCTAGGCACTTCAATTGGTGTTTTAACCGGTTTCATCGGCGGCAAAATCGATATTTTCGTGACACGCATCGTCGACGTTCTGCTAGCAATTCCAGCGCTGGTATTTGCACTTGGAATCGTTGCAATCCTCGGGCCATCTGCTAAGTCAGTATCAATCGCTTTGATTATTACTTATGCACGTCAGTTCGCTCGAATTACTAGAGACGCAGTTGTCTCTGTAAAAAACAAGTCTTACATCGAAGCTTCGATCGGACTCGGACATAAGACAAGTAACATCATTTATAAAGATGTTTTGCCGAGCATCTTCCCAATTATTATTGTTCAAGTAACAGCAGCGCTGGCATGGGGAATTTTGGACGAAGCGAGCCTGGGCTTCCTTGGACTAGGCGTGCAACCACCTGATACTTCATGGGGATCATTGTTAATTGAGGGCAGACAGTACGCATATCAAGCTTGGTGGATTGCCTTCTTCGGTGGCGTGCCGGTCACATTGGCTGTCTTTGGAATAAACATGCTTGGCGATGGTCTGCGCGATATGGCTGACCCAAGATCTTCTAGAAATTATTTTCCAAAGAAGGATAAGAAGCGTCGCAGAAAAGACTTCAATGGCAAATCAAACGCTGTGGCCGATAAAAAACAATTGCTTGAAATCAAGGATCTTTCGGTTGATTTCCTTTCAGATGCAGGAACTGTGCGAGCCGTTAGCAATGTTTCGCTTTCCATCGCACAAGGCGAAATTGTTGGCCTGGTAGGCGAGTCTGCATCTGGTAAAAGCACCTTGGCTCTATCGATATTGAAATTACTACCAAACAATGGTCAAGTTGTTTCTGGCGAAGTTGTTTTCCAAGGGCAAGATATTCTGGAGTTATCACAAGAAGAAATGCGCCTGATCCGTGGTGACTCTATGACTTATGTGCCGCAAGATGCGCTTGCTGCCATGAACCCCGTTACGCGAGTTAAGGAACAACTGACCGAGATTGTTCGAGATCACGGAAACAAATCTCGTAAGTTCCAAGCTAGCCGAGCTCTTGAGTTGTTAAAGTTGGTAAAACTGAAAGACCCAGAGCGGAACCTAAATAACTTCCCTCACGAACTTAGCGGCGGAATGCAGCAACGTGTAGTCATTGGCAAGAGCTTGGCACTTGAACCCAAACTATTAATTGCTGATGAACCAACTACTGCGCTAGATGTTTCAGTGCAGGCGGGAATTTTGGAATTAATTAAAAATATTAGAAAAAATCAGGGCAGTAGCATCATCTTCATCACTCACGACTTGGCTATCGTCGCAGAACTATGTGATCGCGTTGCTGTTATGTATGCGGGATCAATTATTGAGACCGGTACCGTTTCTGAGATATTTACAAACCCTAAACACCCCTATACACGCTCACTTATAGGCGGTTTATTGCCTCTAAATGGGCTGCCACCAAGTAGGTTGAAAGCCCTAGATGGTCAGCCTCCTCGCACTGGCGATTGGCCAACCGGGTGCGCATTCCATCCACGTTGCCCGTTATACGAGCAATTAGGTAAACCTATTGAGTGTCGAACAGAGCCGCCTAAGACGAGCACTAAATCTGATATGGACTGGGTTACTTGCAATTTCCCCGAGATAAAGAATTCAGGGGTGGAAAAGTAATGACCTCCAAGAATAAAGAAGAATTGAACGAAAGCACAACGCTTTTTTCGATAAAGAATGTCTCTCGAGAGTTTGGCAAAAAAAGGCTTGGCATATTTAAGGACAACCGAGTTCTTGCTCTAAACAATATCAATCTTGAAATCCACGAAATGGATGCAATTGGTATTGTGGGCGAAAGTGGCTCTGGCAAAACAACACTTGGCAGAATTCTGGTTGGTTTAGATCAGCCAACGCGCGGTGAAGTGCTTTACAAAGGTAAAGAGATTAAAGCATTTAAAGATCAAGAGAAAAAGTGGTTTCATCATCAAACTCAAATGATCTTCCAAAACCCTTTTGCTTCGCTAAACCCATACCGATCAGTTCTTGATATTTTAGAGTCGGGTTTTAAATCATTGGGGAAAGTAGATAAAAAAGAAGTACGGAAAAAGATTGTTGACTTGCTATCTGAAGTTGGAATGCATGAGGATTCCTTAAACCGATACCCACATCAATTCAGTGGTGGCCAAAGACAAAGACTTGTGATTGCACGAGCCCTATCAGTTGGACCTAAAGTTCTAATTGCTGATGAGCCGGTATCTGCACTAGATGTTTCTATTCAAGCCCAAGTACTAAACCTGTTAAATGACTTACGTAAGAGCTTGGGTTTAACAATTGTCTTCATTACGCACGATTTGCGAGTTGCTAACTTCTTCTGCGACCGTATCGCTGTTATGTATAAGGGCCGGATTGTTGAAGTAGGCGATGCCAGATCTGTCCTTTCTAGCCCACAGCACCCTTATACAAGAATGCTGCTAGATGCGGCCCCTTCAGGTGATCCAAATGGCCAGACTAAATCAATTATCAATCAAGATTCCGAAGAGACTCTAGACACCGTAGGCGTAAACGGCGTTGGTTGTAACTTCGCCGACCGCTGCTGGCTCCGCAAAACGCTTCCTGATGACTCACTCTGTTTCCAGCAAGCGCCAACTCCTCGTTTGCTAAATGGAACCAACCTTGTTGAGTGCCACCATAGTGAAGCCATGGAGTCAGCTATAAGCGTCTTAACTAAACCAGAGCGCACAAGTGACCAATAATGAGTGCAGATCAGGAACATACGGACAAACTTTCATCTCTAATTGAAAAGTTTCGCACGCCAAAAAGCACAATTACGACTTATCTCAATTCAGCCGCCGAAAGTCTTTTTTATCAGCCACACGTTGAAGCCTTTGAGTTATATGCCAGCTGTAAAACTTCTGGCTCTGAAGGCAGACCTGATTTAACCATGATTGAAAATGAAACTCGAAAACTAGTCGCAGATTTAATTGGGGTTGATTCAGAGAATGTTATTTTTCTATCAAGTACCTCAAGATGTCTAGATGTTGCGATCAAGTCAATCGAGTGGGAGCCTGGCGATAATATAGTTTTCTCTGACACCGAATTCTTAACTACTGAATTCACCGGAGCATTATTAAAGCAACACGGAATTGCTTCAAAAATTGTGCAATCTGACCACGGCTACTTAACTCCTGAAGATTATGATCGAGAGATAGATAGCAGAACTAAATTAGTTGTAGCCAGTTCCGTTAGCTACAAGACCGGATTGATTTTAGATATTGAGGGCGTAAGCAGGGTAACTAGAGCTAAAGGGGCCTTGCTTTTCATGGATGGCATTCAGGGCCTGGGATCAGTTGAAACTAAGGCTAATCATGCTGATTTCTTTGCCTCCGGAACCTTTAAATGGCTATTTGGAATGCACGGAATCTCTATTTTCTACGTGAATCCCCTGATCCTTGATCGGCTAGATGTTCCCTACGTCGGCTATCACAGCGTTACTCAAATGTTTACACCTAATAGAACTTCAGAGTTTGAATTATGGCCCGATGCCCGCAGATTTCAAGAAGGTTTACCGAATTACGCAGGGATTTGCCTACTTAGGAATTCATTGCTTGCCATTAAAGAAGTAGGTATTGAGAAAATATTCGAAAAAAATAAGAGCTTATTGAAAATTCTACTTTCAGAGCTAGGTAAATTAGGAATTCAACCTTTTGGGTATGACATGCCCGATCGCCATTCACCAATTGTTGCCTTTGAAACACCAGACTTTGAACGAATAGGTGCGGCGCTAATAGATGCAGGAATCATTATTTGGGCTAAAGATGGCAGAGTTAGAACTTCTCCTCATTTTTACAATTCAGAAGCAGATATTTTGCGTTTTGCATCAACCCTTAA
>Ga0114978_10001096_pt1 | contig 22812 bp, 17 predicted proteins | sample S_140212_EF_Meta_FD_87027 | JGI IMG/M metagenome (GOLD analysis project Ga0114978, IMG submission 87027) | Freshwater microbial communities from Lake Simoncouche, Canada to study carbon cycling - S_140212_EF_MetaG | ecosystem: Environmental > Aquatic > Freshwater > Lake | place: Lake...
AGTTCCATTGATATATAATATTATAATATAAATGAATAAGTAGTTCTTATATAATGTTAATATAATGTTAATATAATCTATATTCTTGCAAAACCTTGTTTATTTTTTGTATTATATTAATTTTTTCTAAATTATAAGGACGAATATAATTTATACATTCTTCAAAACTAACCCATTTTATATTTCTAACTTCAGATTTTTGATAATCTTGAATTTCTTTCGTATTGTTGCACATGTTGGCTAGATAATATTTATGCTTATAACTTTTAATATTCGAACCGATGAACATTTCTTCATATGGGATAATATTTTCGATTAGTTTAAAATCGGACGGAGAATATCCGGTTTCTTCTATAAATTCGCGAATTCCACAATCAATATCTTTTTCTTGATAATTTCTACGTCCTTTAGGAAATCCCCATTCCGGTTCTGCCCAATTTGTTGTAGAATTTTGGATCAATGTTTGTATACTATATTCAACATCTTTAATTTTTATTCCTTTTTTTAAAGTCTCAAATTTATCTTTTGAAGATGTTTCTTCGCCCCTATATTGAAGACTAGAAAAATCACCCCATAGTAATTTCCACATTTCTTCAAAAGTCATATTCAATAATTTATTTTTTTCTTCTAATGTCATTTCGTTAATCAGTGTTTGTATATACTGTAAATTAAATAATGGATACTTTCCTCGAATAAATTCTACAAACCCAAAACTATCATTTCTTTGTATTAAAAGATATTCTAGGCAATTGTTGGTTGTATTATATCTAAATGAAATTATTCCTATACTTGTAATCGGGTTTTTACAGTCTGCTAATAAATGTCCTGTTTTACCGCAATTATTGCAAAAATTATTATATGTTAATTTTAAATTTTTAGAGTTCATAATTATATGTATTCTTTGTTATCTTTTTATATTGTTTCTAATTAGTAATGGTTTTAGATTCAACAGTATGGGGACCTCACTATTGGTTTGTTCTTTTGACTATCGCGATTTGTTATCCTATACATCCTAACGACGTTACAAAAAAAAAATATTATGAATTAATTCATAATTTTCCATTATTTATGCCGGATTCAAGAATGGGTAATAAATTTAGCGGATTATTAGATAAATATCCCATTACGCCTTATTTAGATAGTCGTGACTCATTTATAAAATGGGTTCATTTTATACATAATCGTGTAAATAAAATGACAAATAAGGCTGAAATATCGCTTTCTCAAGCATTAACAGAATATTATTATAACTACAAACCCAAAGCAATAAAAATGCAAGAAGAATTAAAATATAGGCAAAAATTAGTATTTTTTCTTATACTAGTTGGGGGTATTGGTGGCGTATATTATTTATATAAACATTGAACGAAATATTGAACGAAATATTGAACGAAATATTGAACGAAATATTGAACGAAATATTGAACGAAATATTTGAAAATAAACTATTGCAAAATAAAATATATTTATATATTAACTATAACCAAATATAAAAATATATAAAAGTATGAAAATAAAAAAAAACATTAACAAAACCATAAACAGAAATAAAAATTTATTACAACAATACGATGGTGGCGCGCCATTTACAAGAGGAGGGTATGGCTGTTTATTTAAACCGGCAATACAATGTGAAGATTCAGAAACACCCAATGGTTATGTATCTAAGTTATTAGAAAACAAAAATGCAGATAGAGAATATGAATATATCTCGCGTATTAAACAAAAATTACAAAATATACCGGAAGATATAAAAAAATATTTATTAATTGATAATATTAAATTATGTAAACCAAAAGAATTTACCGAAGAAGATAAAAAAAATATAGATAAAACATGTGATCATATTATATCAGACATTAAAGATACTGCTACACATAAACCGATAAATTCTACTACTATAAATAATAATTTAGATAAATTTAAAATTATAAATATGCCCGAATTGGGTATATCGATGCATGATTTTATAAAAAAAACAAAATTAAGTTCACTCAATATAATTAGATTGAACAATATTATAATAGAATATGTATCAAAAATTATGCCATCTATAAATAAAAATGGTGTAATTCATGGCGATATTAAATCCGCTAATATATTGTTTAATTTAAATGATACTGAATTACCTACTGTAATTGATTGGGGGCTATCATATACTATTCCATCGGATAAAACAAAATTTCCTAATGCATTATATAAATTAAGTGTGCAATATCAACATCCATTTTCCACATTTCTATTTTCAAAAAATATAATAGAAAAATACAAAAAATTTTTAAATAATTTACATTTAGAAAATGTTAAATTATCCAGAGATAGTTTGCGTATATTTGTGATATCTAATTATTTTAATTTCTTACAACACCATGAAAGTCAATACAAAATATTATTAGGAATATTTATAACAGGATACAAAGGGGATATGTTACAGCATATATCAGATAAAGATTCAGATTTTATTGATGAATTAATATCAAATAATATTCTTATGAATTATAAAATAGAATATATAATTGATGTATTAATGGCGTATACGATTAATTCAAAACTAGAATTAGGTAAATATTTTCACGAAGTATATTCAATGAATATAGATATATGGGGTATAATGTCAATATATTTCGAGTTAATTCATCATGAACATGGTAAATATTATATGACAAATAATGAATATAAAATGTTCATTGGTAAAATAATGAATATATTAATAGATAATATATTTAAGAATGGTGATAAAAAAATAGATATACCAAAATTAGTCGATGATATTAATAATTTAAATAAATTTTTAACAAATATACATCATAGAACTGCTCATATTCATCGTGTAAGTAAATTAATAGATAAACACGAACATGATGGAGTTATAGATATTAAAAAAAAAGGTGTTGCAAACAAATTATCTGCAAATTTGTTGTTTTATGATGATATAGAAAAACATGTAAAACATGTAAAGCATGCACATCCCTCTCATTTAAAAACAAAAAAAACGAGTAAAACCCATACAATAAAAAATTATGGTCAAAAAACCACGTCTTTTATAAACAATGATCCTGTAGTTGTAAAGGGTGGACGAGGGCGATGGAGAAGGCGAAGTAATAATCATAGTCACAAAAATGGTAAATATGGACACCATATACGAGGAGGTTATAGAATAATAAATGTAGTAAAAAGAAATAAAACTAGAAAACTATAACCTATAACCTATAACCTATAACCTATAACCTATAACCTAGAAAATTATTATATGTTGAATATATAATTGACAACATATAATCGAGAACATATAATCCACAACATATAATGAAAATAGAATTAGTAATATTTATAATAACAGGATTATTAATAGCAAATACATATTACGATGGTAAATTAATAAAAATATTAAATACTATAAAATCTAGCAAATATTTAAAAATGGCTACATTCGCATTTGGTGGACTTTCGCTGTTTTTATTTTTTAAAAAGAATCCTGAAAACTCTAGGGAATTTTTAGGCAGAGCCAACGATATGATAAGAACCTTACCCATGACACGTGACTCTGCCGATTTAATTAGTCCATTTTTAAATTTAACAAATTCAAAATCATTTACAGATACAAATCAGGATATTTATATGAGTGGTGGAGGTGGTGGAGGTGGTGGAGGTGGTGGAGGTGGTGATAATTATAATGATTCATCCGCAAGTGCAAGCGTTAATCGCATGATGATGTCAGGTAAAGGAACTACAAAACGAAGTGTAAGTGAAACAAAAAAGAAATTTGTCGCTGCAAATCAGAATTGGTTATGCGGAGATTGTAAACGACAATTGCCTGCATGGTTTGAAGTAGATCATGTAATAGCTCTACACAATGGAGGATCAAATGAAGTTAGTAATTTAGTAGCATTGTGTCGAGATTGTCATGGAAAAAAAACAGCAATGGATAGACTAGACAAGCTGTAAATTGAGTTGTAAATTGAATTGTAACTTGAATAAAGTAATAAATAATCAACTATGCATGTGTATGAATGTATGTGTATATATTAAATTATAATAAGATAATATATTAATATATAAAATGGATAAGTCATCCACATCCTCACCATTGGGGCTTATTTTAGACGTAACAAAATTTATTATTTTTGCATTATTGCTTATATCAATTGCTATGTTATTTACTAGCGGTGGATTAATTGCAAGTTATACAATAGGTATAATATTAGTTTTGGTTATTATATCATTATGTGTATACTTTAATATAGAACACTTGGGTGATTTTATAAATTTAGATTTTTTAACGGCATTATGGTCTTTACCAATAATAATGATTTTAGTTACTACACGAAAAGATTTATCTGAAAAAACAAAAAGTATAACTGACCCTCTTTGGGTTATTATGTCTATTTTATTAATATTAAATTTCGCAGCGAGCTCAATACTTGATTTAATAAGCGAAGCAATAAGCATGGTTTTAAGAATTTCAAATATATTATTACCATTTTTGATAGGCTTGGTATTAGCAACATTTATTATAAGTGTTGTATTCTTTTGGGATAAAATAAGCACAACAGTAAAAATATCATCTGTTATTATAGCAATTTTAGCGGGTTTATTTTTATCTAATAGTGAAAACATTATTGCGTATTTAGCTACTAATAAGATTTCCCTAGCTTTAAATGCTATTGTTATTATTGGTTTTGGTATTGTAAATTATTTTTTATATAAATATACCGATAATGGGTTGTTATCTAATGTTTCTCAAATATTATCAGTATTGTTTATAGCAAGATGGATATATTTATATGCATTTAAATTTTACGGTTCATCCGGTGTTACAACTTTTACAACTGCTAGTGGACCCCCAACAGGATTGGCATCTAAACCAATCCGCCCCCCAACTGACTTTTATAATTATTTGACAGATATAAATTTTTATTGCGAAACGATAAAGTCGCTATTTACGGGCATAATTAAGTATTTTCTACTAGCAGTATTTTTATTTTATGCATGGTTTACATTTTATATTTATTATAAGAATAGTTTCGAATTTTTAACAACATATAAAACTTTATCGATTCTGGGATTTTTGACGATTGGCTTTATTTTATTACTCTTTGTGATTTATTCATTATCAGGTGGTTCTGGTCTAGAACAAACTAGTCCATATGTTGCATTTATTTCAAAAATAGGTGCATACTTTGCCGGGTTTGCAGTCATTATGGGAATAATCATTTACGCATTATCTAAAATCATGTCCATACCATCTACAACTGTTCAAATTGTCAGCATTATTAATTTTCTATTATTGATGGGGTTGGTTGCTTTGATACTTAGTATTTTTAATTTCAATACATCGTCTAATCTGACAATATCTAGCAATAATGGATTAGGATTTATAGTTGATTTTATCGTGAAATTAGTTTTATACATTCCTTGTTTTATTATTGACTGTTCGAATGTATTAAGAGAACAATTGCAATTAGCTAAGAAAGAATATACGGTAGTTATTATTTTACTTATAGAAATTGCATTAATAGCTTCTAAATTTTTGATTCCAAAATTATTTAATACAGTAATAAATAGCGATGGTGTAGCACTAACAAATAAAGTATATCCCCTTGAAATGAAAAGTATGGTTTCAATTCCACTTACGATGAAATTAATGAATAAAAACTTAAATTACGGTGTATCAAGTTGGATATATATTCATCCGGTACCGAATAATACAAATGAGGCATATATTCAAAATACATCATTAATTAATTGTGGAAATGTGCCTGATATTCAATTTAACGCTGAAAAGGGGGCTCTTATATTCGCAATTGATGTAACAGATGTAAATGGAGGTAAAAGAACAGTTATTGCACCTGATAAAAAAACAGGTAAAGATATAAAGATAATATATTCAAGATGGAATCATGTTTATGTGAATTTTCTGGATGGTGGAATGGATGTATTTATTAATGGAGATTTAGTAATATCTGAGCCAAATATAATACCCTATCAAAATCCAAATGGAGTAATCATAGGTTCATCGCCAGGTATATATGGAGAGATGTGTAGTTTAGTATATTATAAGACTCCGGTATTGGCACAAAATGTAAAATTAATGTATGAATCAATGAAAAATATGAATCCTCCCGTAACGGTTTAAATTTAGTATAAACTATTGAAACTATTTAAACTATTGAAACTATTGAAACTATTTAAACTATTGAAACTATTAAAATTATTGCAAATTATTGCAAATTATTGCAAATTATTAAACAATAATTATCATTATTATAATTATTGTTATTAGAAAAATTTCTAGATGTATAATATAAATGGATTTAAAATTAATAATAGGTGTTGTAATCGTTGTTATAATTTTATATATTATATGGAGTTACTTTTTTACCTCGATGGAAGTATTGATGTCTTTTCAAGACGCAGCAGTGTCGAAAAGTGTGGCACTTACTACAATAGATAGTTCAAAAAGCAATTATTCTTTTTCTGTATGGACATATATTAATGATTGGGGAACCAATTATGGTATAAATAAAAATATTTTAGTTATCCCCGAAGGTGTTGGCTCATTTTATTATTTTGCATTATTTTTTGCCAAAACAACAAATGATTTGCAAATTTATGTTAAATCACAATCCTCTACTTCGACAACTAATTCATACACTACCGATAGTGGTATAACCGCTACTTGTGGTGTTACTAACTTTCCATTACAGACGTGGGTAAATATATCTATTAGTGTATATAATCGTGCAATTGATGTATATATTGATGGTAAGTTAATTAAGACATGTAGTATGACTGATGTTGCAAGACCCATTCCTATAGGTAAGTCTATATACATTGGAGGAGATGTAGCTAGTTCAAGTAAATTACCTGGATTTTCTGGTTATATTGCAAGTGTATTATATAATTCCGAAGTATTTAGTCCGAAGGAAGCTTGGGATATATATGCGAGAGGATATAATAATTCAGCATTTGACTTGAATGTATTGAAGCGATATAAATTGCAAATGTCTTTCTTGAAAGATAACAGTGTTCTGAAACAGTTTAGTATTTAGATAAAATTATTAATACTCATTGATATATATATTAATATCTATTAATACCTATTATATATGTATTACTCATTAAAAATAATTAATCAATATATTATTGGTTAATTATTTAAATAATTACAATTAGCATATATAAATAAATAGTGTAATAATTACAATTAGTGCAACAATATATTAAGCATGATATAAATATTTTATATCTAATATATAAATATACATGGCTGAATCATCATCACCTCCACCACCGCCACCTAAAATAGAAGCACCAATATTAGATGCCGCTCCAACACAGTCGGCAACATCAGGATTTAAAGATTTTAGTTCCTCGAGTATGGTAGAAGGTTCTAAAGATTTCTTGGAATCCAATAGCTGGGTTGCAAAAATTGCATTTTTACTAATGGTGGTAATCGGTTTCGCTATTTTATTTAGATTAATGGTTGCATTTCTCGGATGGCTATTTTCCCCAAGTGGTAAAGTTATATTAGTAGATGGGTATATTAACGGTTCAGATTCTTCTACTATATCACAAGATCCTAATATTAAAAAATCTATTACTGTTATTCGTTCTAGTAATGAAAAAGACGGTATAGAATTTACATGGTCTACGTGGTTGTTTTTGAATGGTTTTACGAATGATCAATCTTATCATCATGTATTTAATAAGGGAAGCAAGGAAATGGGAACCAATGGTATTATTTCCATAAATAATGCACCTGGTTTATATATAAATCCTACATATGATGGTCTTACTGTTATAATGAATACATTTGATGCTATAGATAATAAAATAGTTATAAAAGATTTGCCAATAGCAAAATGGATGAATGTTGTAATCCGTGTTCAAAATAATAACTGCGATGTATATGTAAATGGGCGTTTGACTAAACGGCATATTATGAAAAATATTGTAAAGCAAAATTATGATGATGTTAATATATGTTTGAATGGTGGATTTTCAGGATATTTATCGAATTTGACATATTATAATAATGCAATCAGTATTGCCGAGATACAGGATATTCTCACAAGTGGACCCAATATGAAAGCAGTTATGAAGAATATGGATGACAATTTTAATAGACCAAGATATTTGGCAGATAGATGGTATTTTGATCAGAATGCAGTTCCTTCTTAATAATAATACTATTATTTCGAAAAATACATCGGCCACTTTGTTCCACCAGCCGAGTATGTTTTAGTATGTCTATAATTATTAAACGGGGCATCTGCGGCAAAACAAAGTATAACCGGTTTACCTGGCACATCGGAACTAGAAGATGAATTGCATATAATCGGCGAAACTTCGTCCCAGCACGTTAACGTATTACTTACGATTTTCAATCCTACTCCGGGTGTGCCATCTATATTTGTAATATTGGGGTATGTATTTGTTTGTGACTGGGAAGCCCACCCTTTTTGTCGCGTAATTTGATTCTTTGCAGCCATAGACCACCACATTGCTTTTGTAAAATTAAGTCTTCCATTTTCAGGACATTGCAAAATATTAGCTTTGCGCTGCATTTCATAACTTGTTTCGGCGATGCCATTCATTGCTATTTTATAACTAGGACAATTGGGTTCAAATCGAGACCATATGCGCTCAGGAACAAGACTATTATTAAAAGGCATTGCTTGTGCGATATTTGACGTATAACTGATGTCATTTATACTATTTTGTGCATATACTTGAAAACAATATGTTACACCATTATTTACAATAGCAATAGTATTAAAATTGGCAATATTGTAATACGTATTTGTGGTTGTTGCAAGAAACATCCAGTCGCCGAATCCTCCGACTTTATATTGAATCGTATATATTATCGGAGGGGGTGCACTTGACGTAGATGCATTCCATGATAAAGAAACGGCACCTCCATCTGATGCAATCGCAACTAAATTTGTAGGCTGGGTTGGTATCGTATATACACTAACTGTTGCTATATTTGAAAAAAGCCCCGATACGGGTCCTACACCACCACAATACCCATTTATTCCAGCTACTTGAAAATCGTATGTTATACCATCAGTTAATCCCGTAACAACAATAAAAGGCGATGCAGATGGTGCATGTAGGTAAGTAACCCAAGGTCCTGGTCCCGAACTAGTTCTATATTGAACAAGATAATCTGTTATCGGGCTTCCACCATTGTCTGGTTCTGTCCACATTAGTTGCACTTCTCCATTTGCATAATTTGCTCCAGTTAATGATGTGGGTTGATTACATGGTTGAACTATAAATGTTAAGGTGCTTATCTGAATTCCTCCATATGAATTTAAACTTCCACCAGGTGGTGCGGGAATAATAAATGCATTTGGTAATGTATATATATTTATATATTGGTCTTGATATGTTTGATTCGAATAATATAATAATATTAACGGTTTTCCTATATAAAAATTTGCAGGATTTGGCGTTCCGGTCATAGAATTTAACTGACTAGCTGTTACTGTTTGAGTATTACTACCAGGACTAAAAGAGACTGTAATTGGAAGATTATTTGTCGTATCTAAAGAGCTATAAAATAATTGAGAATGATAACCAAGTGATGAATAACCTGGTTGATAAAAATTAATTTGGGTATTACTAACTATGGAAACACTAGTGGTATTATTAGTTCCAGAATTAATACTACAACTTATAATTCCATTGTTAGAATTCTGGGGAGGGGGTGGCGGTAGAGGAACATTTTGGGTAAAAGTGCTAGCATTCAATGTTATAACTACCATTTTCAAAATATCGAAATATTATAATATCGAAATATTATAATATTTGCATCTGTAATTATCTGTGAATTATCTGTAATTATCTGTAGTTATCTTTATTTTTATTTTTATCCAATAAATAACAATTTTACACTCTAAGTCGCGGGTTTACGCATACATCCATCGTCGGAAAAATATCACCCGACATACATTTCATATCTTGCGAAACTTCAATACAACTTCTAAATCCCCTATCTTCCCCTATGTAACAATAACCCGACTTTGATCTCGGAATTTGCGTATTACTCGTTGCATCATCCGCTTGAGGATGCTGATTTTTAAGTGCATATTCTAATGCCTTTTTGACTGATTCTTCCTTTTCTTTTTCACGACTCGACTCCTCCTTATATGATGCTGGTGCTGAACCCGGTGGACGCGCCGATTCGCCCTGATTTTGTAACGGCGTTTTCCTTTGGTTTGGTTGGATAGGAATAGGTTTCAAACTAGGGTCAGTGCGCGGCATAGTGGATGTAGGTGTTGAAGCAGTTGTAGATGTTGTTGTTGGTGGAGTAGTTGTTACTGGATTTGTTCCAACATTTTGCTCAAGCTGGTTTACTGTATTTGTGCCTGTATTTGAATCTTTACCCGGCAATGCATCTCTGCTAACAATACTTGGTGTCGACTTTACAATGCCGATCATTATCAATAAAGGTGTAATATATAATTCTATTTGTTGCTTAAACCATTCAACTGTTTGTTCTAAATATCCAGTTAAATTAAGAGCAAAAACAATGACTATTAAAAAGACAATAATTACTCTAAATACAAACCACCATATTGATGGAGAAGATTCAGAATCACTACTTCCTGATGAAACCGATGCTGCCTCTGATGGAGATAAAACAGATAATAATTTATTTGATTTGAATGTTATTCCTTTATCTGCGTCTGCATCTGCGTCCATATCAGCACCATTTGATGCTTTGTAATCTTTGGGCATTTCCGGTTTTTCGCTTTTAAATTTATCTAAAAAGGAGAAAAAGGATGTTGATTTTGCAGATTCGGGTTTATTTGCACCTGCACCTGCACCTGCACCAGCACCAGCACCGGAATCGGAATTTTCTTCTCCGCCCATTAAAATTTTAAGAGAACGTTTTAGAGAACTAGATTTGGATTTGTGTTTGGGTTTTGATTTTTCTTTCGTCATAATAAAATATAACTATAAAATATTTAATCTTTTAGTATTAAATATTGCAATAATATATAAAGTATTTTCTCAATCCTCGGACTTTAACTAAAATGAATTCTTTTATTATAAGTTCGATATTATTAGTTCTTGTCGACTCTGTCTATTTATTTTTTATCGGGAAACCGGTGTTTGATAAAACAGTAGCTGCGATTCAAAATTCTGCACTTGTTGTAAATATAGCTCCTGCCATTTTTACATATATTCTTATGGCAATTCTTCTTAATTATTTTATTATATCCGTAAACAAACCTGCGTTTGATGCATTTATTCTCGGTTTTTGCACTTATGGTATATTTGATTTTACGAATTTAGCAATTTTCAAAAAATATACTATAAAAGCGGCAATTACTGATACATTATGGGGTGCTATATTATTTTATGTAGTTACTACAATTACATATACACTAAAGAAAGGGTTTTAATTTGACATGTGTTCGCATCATTCCAGTGATGTGTTCATTACAAAATCAAATTTATTTAGTAACTGTAATTTATCGATTGTTTTTTCGAGAGAACTTTTGCGAATATCTGTCATTAGATAGTCTACTTTAGGTCCTATTTCGTTTTTCTTTATTTGTTTATAAACTGCATTTATTTTTTGCACTACATTTTCTATTAATTCTTTATCTTTCGTTATTTCTATTTTAGTATCATATTTTTCGGTTAAAATAGAAATCGCATAATATATTAAATAACGACGTCTTTTTTTAACACCCGGTGTATACTTTAAACAGTATAGTTTTAGTATACTATTGAGAATTTTAATTTTTATATTATCGAGAGATTGGGAATTTTTAAGGATAAGCTCCCATAGAATCCATATAGGATCCATCTGGAACTTTTCATCAACGGGCATATTACTTCTCCTCTCACATAAACATTTTTCTTTTTTATTGGCGCATATTTTTTGAAACTCCATTATCCATTCTAGCCAAAAACATGCCTGAAGTGCATTATTTGATTCAGGTGATATGTGGTATGCAAATTCATTAATTGCTATAAATAGTTCTTTAGGATCATCTTTGCGATAAATAGATTGCGCGTATGATACCGATGATGCTTTTAGCTTATTTGTCATATGCGTTATATCGTATTCTTCTTCTTTGTTTATTTTAATACCTTGAAAACTGTGTTTTTTATTACTTGAACATAGTATACATATTACTTCTGCAAATAGTGAACGTATTTTGGGGTGATTTCTTAACCGAATTATGTCGTCATTATATCCAGATGATAAAATCGATTTAAAATTCTCATATCGCATTTCCAAGTAGATTGCTAATCTGGGATTGGCTAAATGGATATGTTTGCCTAAAAATGTAAGAATAATATCCCATAAATCTAGAAACTGTCCTGCGCAAATAAGTTCGGCGCCCCAGTTGCACGCCGGTTCTATTTTACCATGTAGGAAACAATTTAGTAATTCTTTGCGAACATCGGTTCTTTTATATTTTGAAAACGACTCTCCTTTAAATTCTGTTATAGTTCTAATATCATTAATTTGAGATTCGTTATCCATATACTATTTTTTCTATAAAAAAATATATAATAATAATACATATAAATATAAATTAAATAAATGACAATTATTGATACTGCAGTTAATAAAATAAATAGTTCATCGTGTTGGTTAGTAATGACGGTATTTTTTATTATTCTTATATCGGTTGTATACGTCTATCGTTTGTTTTTTATAGATATTAATTCTGATTCAAATGAATCTAATAAATCTAAAGCCGAGGCATTTACTCTAAATAGAGACGAAACTAAAAAAGTAGGCGAAGAATCGCTTGATACTTTTTATGCAAATATATACGAAAATTTATTCTATAGCGATTTGGTTGATGATTACGAAGTTGGTATTATCCTAAACAAAACAAAACCAGTTAAACAAACCGATGTTTTAGTAATAGGTTCAAAAACGGGGAAACATGTTGATACTCTTACATCAAAAGGATTTAATGGTCATGGAATGGAGAAATCGAAAGATATGGTGTCGTATTCTGAGAAAAAATATCCCGATAGTAAATATGTTGTAGGAGATGGAACAAATCAACTTACCTTTGAAACAGAGAAATTTACATTAATAACCTTGCTAGATTTTGCAGTTTATACGATTTCAAATCGTCGCATGTTATTTGAAAATTGTTATAAATGGTTGGTTCCTGGTGGATTTTTAGCAATTCATCTTATGAATGTTGGCGGATTTTATGATTCGCAGACATATGGAGCACGGATGCGCAGATTTTCACCTGGTGTTATGCGCTTATTTGTTAAACAAACTGTTCCTAATTGTTTAGGAAATAACGATGCTGTTATAGATGATATTATTTATCGTTCAGAAATGAAGATGAGTGTGCATGATCCGGAAAAAATAGAGTTGCGTGAAACATTCAAAAATCGTAAAAATGGTAATAAGCGGCAAAATGTTCAGAATTTTCATACACCCGATCAGACAATTATTCTTAGCGAAATTAAAGATTCGGGATTTAATATGTTGGCGCAATATGATTTGAATTCATATGATAAACCTTTTCAATATATTTATATACTTTATAAACCGTCGAACTGAGAATGCATGTCCTATTATATACATGAGATGATACAGAAGCGTGAGATTAATCGAAATTCATTCTTAAATAAAAATGCAAAATATTATACAGAATATATGCACAAACTTGCACAGTCTTGCATATTTTTTATATTTTACAATCGTCTAAAATATAAAAAAATATTGTAACTATTTATTATGATATGTATTTGTATTATATCATAATAAGTATTGTATTATTTATTTTGGTAGCATATGGATATAATAAAATTAAATATAAATTTTGGGTAAATCAGCCGGTATTTTATCGATATAATATATTAAATTGGGTAAAACCAAAGCCTTTTATATTGCATGATGATCCGAAAGATACTATCCATTTAAATTTTTTAAATAATAATGTTTCGTATATAACGGATACGAATACTCCTATAAAAATAGGAAATATATATGCAAATGAGGTAGAAAGAACTAGTTCACATTATGATGATATAGTAGTATTAATAAATAATTATCCATATTTTAATAAAAAATATAATAATGGGAATATTAAATTTTTAGATATTATTCGACAATTGCATAAGGATGAACTGAAACTATTATTATTAAATCATGACTATAATCCTATTATAACGATGAATTATAAAACCATATATAAAAGTATTGAACCCAATGAACCCAATGAACCCAATGAACCCAGTGAACCTAGCGAACCCAATGAACCCAATGAACCCAATGAACCCAATGAACCCAATGAACCCAATGAACCCAGTGAACCGACAACAACAAATGTCCCAAGTGTCCCAAATGTTGTTTCTATAAATAACATAGTTGGGGTGATTATTTCTATACCCTTATATATTTTTTTAAAATCTAAAAATGGTAAATTGTTGGGTGATGCAAAATCGATGCCTATTTACTTTTCACAAATTTATTATAACTCACAAGAAATTATCGAAACACAAGTCACTGAGATGATTCAAACATATAATTATAAAATGTTTCATGATTGGGATGAAATGGTTAGAAGAGAACGAGATTTTATACAATCTGAAAAACATGAGAAGCAACAGAAGCGTGAGATTAATGGAAATTCCCCGGATATAAATAAAAATACAAAACTTAATCCATATCAAGAAAATGGATTAAAAGTTGTAAGAAGTAAAGAAAAAATAGTTGCATCTATTTTTAAATATACTGTAGTTAATATTCCAAAAATAATAGTTCCTTTTGTAGAATATCATTCTTTTTATATACCTCTATCAAACTGGAATCCTATAGAATACAGATTTCATCCCAGTATAACCTTGGTAAAAATTGGCACACAAAATATAAATATTTTTATTGATTTTCTACATTCACAACACTATAGCAATCATTATAAATTATTCGACGCATTTATTGTTCCATCTATTCCACATATTATGCATCTTGTTAAATACGAAATATATTCTATTTATATACTGTTACAGAAAAACAATGCGGGAATGACAAGCGGAGAAAATAATATACCAATGGCGGTATATATGTTTCGAAAATCAAATAAACGTATTATGAATAATGGTGTTTCTAAAAGTCAGTCTAACTATAGCGACGTATCTTATTTACCATGCACAATACAATTGCAACATACACATGACAATTATTTCATATGCGGTTTTATAAATGCGCTTAAAATAGAGAAAAAGGAGTGTATCCTAATCGATACACTATCGCATAATAAAAAACTAATTGATTATTTTTTAATAAATATTAAACCTATTTTGGTAGAGAAAAATACGTTACTTTTTCATAATTACATATGCAAAACATTATTACCAGAAAATGTGGCAATAATGAATTAAAATTATGGGAAGAGGTATTTTCGATTAATCTCACGCTTCTCTTACGTCTCATATGTTAATCTTACATATCATCTTACGTATTTTCCAGAACGCGAGAATGAATCTACGATAAATATTACAAATATTCCTAAAAATGCGTATAATATTAAATCTTCGAAAATAGAATTTGTCTTATAGTCTTGCTGTTCTTCTAAAATATCAATAATATAATTGAGTTTCTCTATTAATTCGCTTTTGGGTTGTTCAGGCATTTCAGATGAACTCTGATTCATATATGGGACAAACTGTTTATAATACTGGTTTGCATATGTGCTTGGTATATTATCATATGAACTATTTGAAACAGCACCAGTTGATGATGTAGGGATATCTGGTGTATGTGATGCAGGGGGCGCATGAGATGAGGGTGACGACGATGATGACGATGACGATGACGATGATAGTGACTGCATCATAGAAGGACCTTTATAATTTAATTCGGGTAAAGGAGGAAATATGCTTGAACTATTATTATTATTATTATTATTATTTTCACTCACCCCTTTATAATTTACTAAATTACCGTGACTATCATCATTTTCATTTTCGGAATCGCTTGATTCATCCATAGATTTTAATAATGCAGATAACTTCGACTCATTTGGTGCCGACGGTTTTTGTTTAATTGTTTTTCGCATATTTGAGGGATTTTTATTTTTAGGTTTATCGTTGTTGTTATTGTTGTTGCTGTTGCTACCATTGCCGTTACCGTCACCATCTAACATATAATTATTTTTATTATTTTTCGAAGGGATATATGATGCTTTAGAATTTTGATTTAATGTTGTTCCACTTTCGTCATCTTCATTATATGACGAAGCAAATAACGCTAAAGGTAAAGGCATTCCTATAAAAAAATGAGATATTATTTTAAAAAAAAAACGGAAATTAAATTATAATAATACTGTTATAATTCAATATTATGCAAATATTATGCAAATATTATGCAAATATTATGCAAATATTATGCAAATATTATGCAAATATTGTAATACTATCTTCCTGTAAATACTTTTATTATAGGCAATAAATTACTGTATTCATTTCTAACATAGCGTTCATATGTAAACCCCCAACTATTATATTTATTAATATTACCAAGTAATGTTTTTTCTGATTTTTTATTGACTTGTAATAAACATGCTATTATTCTCTCAAGTGCACATCTATCATCGCGACATGTTACATGCGGTATTAAACTAGATAAGCGAAATTCATTATCAATATTTTTTAAATAGTTATATTTAATAATAGACATACATCCAAAACATCCTTTCCACATATTATCATCTTTTGTTCTATAAAAATTATTTAATTTTTCACTATTTAAAGCATTTAATAATTTTGCTTGATAATGTAGAGAACCGGTATCATTAATATTTGCTTTTCCAAAATCTAAAATAAATTTATAATCATCTACATTGAAATCTATATATTGTTTAATAAACATCGAATCATGTAAAATAACAGCTGTATCACAAAAATGTGTTCTTAAATAGTAATAATATGGCAAAAATTCTCCTCTTTTAGGGAATTCACTTTTTATAAGCATGGTGTTTTCTAGCGGATCATTTGAAACATAAGAATAATTGCTATTATCATCTATTATAAGTATTCTATTTCTAGGATAAATTTTTTTTATACACCTGTAACATTCTTTCCAATATTCATTTGTCTTTGCGGAAATTACGTTACGTAAAATAATAAACCCTATTGGTTCGGGATTGTTTTCAGGCGTTATAAGAGGAGAAGTAGTCTCCCACATCATATCTGCTTCTACTGGGGATGCAGGAATTGGAGTAGTGGTTGGGGATGGGGATGGGGTTGTAATTGTTGATACTTCCGGAATCATAGTTGTCGCGTTTTTAAATGAGGTTGGATAATATCTATCTGAAAAATTTTTTATATTGGAAAATAATGAATACGATGGCATGTTTACCTTTTTTTTATAGGATGCATGCGGTTTTAAGGCTGTAATATTATTAACATTCATTTTAGTAATATAGTATTATACTATTATAGTATTATAGTATTATAGTATTATACTATTATAGTAAAAAAATAATATAATTATTACAATATTCTAAATATTTTACATGTATATAATATAATATAAATATACATATAAATACAAATATGAATTCTGTTGTATTTTATACCGTTACACTTTTTGCTTTATTGCTTATTTTTATCCCATCAATATACAATTATTTTTATAGTTCATTTATAGGAAGAATTGCAATTTTAATACTTCTTATTTACTTCTCAAAAGTAAACTTTTATCTTGGACTTATGTTTATAACGATTATAATTATTAAATCTGCACCACTATATGAAGGGATGGTAATGCCTCAAATGGTAAAAAGGGGGTAGGGTAGGGTAATATAACACTATGTTTTTGTTATTGTAATATTTTTATTGTAATATTTTTATTTTCTATTTTATTTTATTGTAAATATAAATATAATATATATTCAATATATTATATATACCCAATATATTATATATACCCAATCAATTCATACATAATGGATGTCGTAAATAATGCTATAAATTCATTAAATTCTAGCACATTTTTTGCAGGAATAATGATGATATGTTTAAATATAGGCTCAAGATATATACAAATTAATTTAGATGAATCCACAGAATCATATATAAAATATGCTCTTACAAAAGAAATTTTAGTATTCACAGTATCGTGGATGGCGACTAGAAATATATATATGGCACTTTTATTAACAGCCGTTTTTGTTGTTTTAGCAGATTTTATTTTAAATGAAAAGAGTAAATATTGCCTTCTACCTAAAAAATTCTTAAACTCGCGGAAATTAGGTGAATATACAAATAATAAAATTATAACAGAAAAAGAAATCAGCGATGCTACTGAATTACTAGAAAAAGCAAAAATGCAGAAAAATAAAAGCAATCAGTTGAATTATTTAGACGCATATAATATGAATAAATTTTAAGAATTTAGTTTTATAGATGTGATGTAAATTACATCTGAATCAAATACACATACACATACATATACAAATGTATTGGTATTGGTAAATATAAATGAATATTATAATATGCAAATAAAATAAATTAAATGAATATTATAATATATATTAATAATAGTATATAAATGTCTTCTAAAAAAGAAGAATCTGAAGAAGAACCTGTTGAAAAAGATCCTTATGAAAAAGAACAAGAAAAAAGAGATGAAATAATTAAAAAGTATAATATTGGAACATTGCAAATATTTATAACTCCGGAAATATTGAGTATGGAAAAAAAAGAACGAAAAAAAATAGCCAAAATTTACTATAAAAGAGAATATACCGTTCCACCAAGTGAATTACAAAAATCACAAAAAGAATATGAAAATTTACAGAAACAAATACAGCAACCGCCAGCGCAAGGGCAAGTGCAAGTGCAAGGGCAAGCGCAAGGGCAACCTCTCCAGCCCCCCCAACCACAACCCCCTATGCAAATGCAGCCTCCGCCACCACCACCTCAACAACCACCTCAACAACCACTTCAACAACCTCCTCAACAACTTATAAAAAGACCAATAGCGGGAATGAAAGGTGGAAACATGCAAGGTGGAGGACCATTTGATTCATATGGGTCATTAGACGATGATAGGGTTAAGGATAAGGATAGGAGAATGCAGATGCTACAAGCTACAGGACAAGGTGTAGGACAAGGTATAGGACAAGGTATAAGAGGGAATACAGGAAATGTAGGGACATCCTCTCTTGTAAATCGTGTAGCTTTAGATTCAGAACCGTTCATTGCATCATTGGTTAAATTTAATAATTCAGGATTTCCAAATAATTCTACTATAAAAAATAAAGTAGATACATTTTTTAATATAAGTTTATTCAAAGCATATTTAAAAAGATTAGGACAGCCGATTAAATTATATGGACCAAATAATGCTATCGTTGATCCTTATAGTATAGATGCATTTAAACAATCAACAAGTGTCACGAGTAGCACAGGTAGCACAGATAAAGATAATGTATATTTAACCGATAACCCAACAGATAACGAAAAAAAAGATTATATTACAAACTGGTTTCCTTTACAACAGAAACAACAACAACAATTCCCACTTATAGGATCAATATATTCATTTTTATATATAAAACCTACAGAACAAGAAGGTAAACAACAAGCAGACCTTAATCAAAAAATATCAAGACCATCTACGTTAATGGTTAAACAAGGTGATAATTATAGTTTAATAGGAGGAATAATAAATAATAAAAAAAGAATTGTTACAGCATTTTCATCTTCTTCTTCTTCTTCTTCTTCTTCTTCTACGCCATCATATAGCGACGAATGTAACTCTGAAACATCAAGTCAAAAAGTAGACGAGACTATTAATGCATATTATAAAACAATAACAGGACAATCTAGTCTACCACAAGCTACTATTTCTAGTTCAGCAAAAAAATTTATATATATCCCCCCAAATGTGGCAAATACACCTATTGTCGAGGAAAATAAAAAACCAAAATGTCCCCCCACTGAAAATTTACCGACCGTAGTATATTCTAGACAAGTTTCAAAAAGCCAGATTGATTCAATTATTGAAAGTTCTAAAACGATGTCAAATGAATTAGTTACAGTTCCTATTGTCGATTTATATAATATAATATCAGGAAAAGTAAAAAATACCGCTATATTGGAAAAATTTGAAATAGATGAGAATACGAAAACAATATTAAAATATATATTTAGAATTCTAGAAAAACAAAATTTGTTATCTACTATTGTGGGACAAAAAGGTAAACAAAAAAATGAATTTTATGATTCTATAAAAAGAATAGATGACTTGAAATCCAAATTATCACCCGCATCATTTGAAGAACTAGATTCAGTAATTAAACACAATATCAATTTTATTTTAAATATTATTTTTTCTAATAAAAACGCTTTTAGATATCAAAATATTGATTATATAATAGATTATATCGAATGGGATAAAATTTTTAAACAATTAATGAAAGTATTATTGAACTATAAAGTTGCATATTATATCGAATTAACATTATTTCTTGAAAAATTAGAAAAAGGTAAATTACCTATCGATCGCGATGCCACATTAATGTCATCGTGTGCTGTAAGGGGTGCACAACTTAATAGAATATGGACGAAAAAATTCTTAGAACAAAATTGGTCAAGAGTTGGGAAACAAATTGCTTCGTCATTTAAAACTACATCCAAACTTCCTTCTTTAACCGATATGCTTCCCGGTTTTATTAAAAACGCCTTACAACTCGATTCAAATCAGTTAATGTCTCCATTAAATCCTGGTGTAAATCAAATATCGGTTGTTCAATATTGTTTTTTGGGACAGGAGCAATTAATCGAAGAAATATTTAAAAATGTCGATAATTCTTTTGCAGGAGTATCGTGGAAAAATGAAAATTCATGGGAAAAACGTAAAGAACGACTATTTGCTTCAATGGATATTTGTGATTCGGATATATACTGCTTTCAAAATGTTCAATGTTCTTTAAAAGTTTATAGACAAATAATTGAGGAATTAAAGCAACAGATAGCGAGTAATGAAGATGATGATGCGAAATCTGCATTAGACACTTTATTACAAGATATTGGAACGAATAAAACACAAATTCAAAGAGTAGATAAATATACAGCAGATATATTGCCAAAATTATTACAAAATATAACAGATCCTACAAATTTAGTAGCACAAATATATGCGAAATATCAAAATGCATATGAGTTTGTTTATTTTTTTGAACAAAATGTAAATGGTGATACATTATCTCCTGACTACTCAAAAAATATAGCTTTAGGACATCTTACAATGGTGAAAAAGTCTAAATTTGATGTTATACATCAATTTGATATTAGAATGGGAAGTGTTATAAATAAAAATAAAAAGGAATTTAATAATATAACTGTATTCGACCCCGTTTTCAAGAATACATCATTTGCTACAGTAACATATATTGTTTTTAAAGGGGGGAAACATTTACAGGTTTTTCCACCTCTACAACCCAGACCCAAACCCGCATCTACTTCAGAATCAAAATTACCTGGAGATTATGAAAAAAAAGAATTTAATGATGCTGTAAAAGAGGCAGATAATACAGATGTTATCCAAGATGAAAATATTGATGCAGATAAAGTCGAAGATACATTTAATGGTGAAACTGATGAGGATCCAGTAGATCTAGGACAAGGACAAGGACAAGGAGGTGGAGGTGATAACAATGATACAAACCTTGAATGGTATAATCGCAGCGATGCTAACAAGTCAGAGTCTCCCATATTTGGATTGTTCAATAGAGGAAAACCTGATGATAAATCTATGAGAAACCAAAGAAAACCTAATGATCCTACGTGCACTACTAAATATACGAATCTTAGTTATATTCCAATGTTACAAAAAATTGGAATTATTAATATTAAATTAGATACGGCAAAAACACTTGCTGAAATTGAAACTAAAGCAAAAACACCAGCTCCTGCTCCTGCTCCTGCTGCTGGTGCTGCTTCCAATGCTGCTGCTACTGTTAAAAAAGTTACTAAACAAATGATAGAAGTATTATTAATATCTGCATTTTTTGCAAAATTCAGATCTAGATATTATTTATCTGGATCTACAGATCACAATCCTATTTTTATTGGAGGAGATTTTAATTTTGATATTAGCGGTGATTTAGGAAAGGGTAATATTAAAAATATATATGCCTCGGCACCTGCATTGCAATTATTATTAGCAAGAAGTAATTCAGGTATAATTGGCTCATTTACAAATGTTTATACATCATTGACGGGTTATGGAGATATAATAACTAATTTTATTCGTAGTGTTAAAATTTTAACATATTTATATGGTGGTGAAGGTAAAAATGGAAGATTCGGATTAACGGGATATTCAAAACTTAATCATCCTTATGACCAAATGTTTGGAAATACTTATACATATCAAGACAGTGATAAAAAAACCGTAAATAAAAGTCAGTTTATTTTTTCTACAGGGAAATTAACATTATGTTCTAACGAAATTATGAATAAAATAGTCAATTCAGATACGAATGAAGGCTTACCCGATTTCCCAAATAAATCGAATCCGTCAAATAGTAATGCAATAGGGTGTGTTTTTGAAGTAGATACTTTTAAATCAAAATTTGCGATAACGGAATCTGTTGCTGCAGAATCGGCGGCGAAAGAAGCTCTAAAAACACAAGATAATGATGAAATACGAAAGGGTATTGTTAACAGTTTACCAGAGGCACCACCACCACTAGGAGCATCAAAAGCAATGGCACCACCACCACCGCTACCACCACCGCCACCACCACTAGGAGCATCAAAAGCAATGGCACCACCACCACC
>Ga0114978_10001098_pt1 | contig 22786 bp, 37 predicted proteins | sample S_140212_EF_Meta_FD_87027 | JGI IMG/M metagenome (GOLD analysis project Ga0114978, IMG submission 87027) | Freshwater microbial communities from Lake Simoncouche, Canada to study carbon cycling - S_140212_EF_MetaG | ecosystem: Environmental > Aquatic > Freshwater > Lake | place: Lake...
CCAGTTCCGGGTGACGGGCTTGGATACATCTTCAAGGTAATCCCCGAACAGATAACGCGGTATACCCTTGCTGAAGGGCTGGAATCCAAAGACGCAGGTAGCAAGGCGGGGCGTGCCTTGTGGGAAGGGTTTAATAACATAGCGAGCTTTACGAGTTTTATCCCTGTGCTTGGTAGCCCTCTCCCTAAGACGTATATTGAACTGACCCTAAACCAAAGCCACTTCACAGGTAACCCCATTGTCGGTAAGAGCAAGGAACACCTTGATCCCGCAGACCAATACACAGATTCCACTTCAGAAATTGCCAAGCAGTTAGGTAAGGCAATGAACCTATCCCCGCTTAAGCTCGACTATATTGTTCGTGCGATGAGCGGGCAGATGGGTGGGTTTGTTATGGCTATGGCTGATGCGGCGGTTAACTCCGCACAGGGTAAGGTTACCCCGTCTTGGGACATCCGGTCGTTCCCCGGACTCAACGCTTTCACTTACCCAGACGGCAAGGACAGGGCGGCACTGGAGGACTTCTACGAGCTACGTGGGCTTGTGGACAAGGTAGCCCGCACCTACACCGACATGGCTAACACAGGGCGCGGTAAGGAGGGATTGGCTTACCTTGCTGAAGGCGACAACAAACGCGCCTATGCCCTACGGCAGTTCCAGACACAAGCGGAATTGGGACTGGCTAAGTTTCGTAGGGTAAGAACGCTTATCATTAACGACCCAAACATCAAGACTGGCGAGGAGATGAAGCAACGGCTTAAAGAGTTGGACGACAGGGAGAATGCATACCTGAAGTCCATGCGGTTGCCGGATAAACGGGAGTTTGCTCAACTTACCCCATCCTTTGACCCGAGCATCTTGAAGGCATTCAGATAAAAGAACCCCGGCATTGCGCCGGGGTGAAGGGAGGAAGAAGCGGGTGCATAATACCATACCTTACGGTACCCGCCATACCCTTACCCCAAGAATGTCGTTTTCGATAACGGCCTTGATTACAACCTTTAACTTAAGCCGCGTCATCTCCCAGCGCAACTGCCGTTTAAGATCGTCCTGATCTATCCCCGGAATGAAGATAGAAGTCCCAATCTTAAACGCCCCCCACACTACCTCAATTGGTATTCCGTGTGTCTGCATTGAGCATCTCTCCTTCTTCCACAAACTTCTCGCCCTCGTTTGAGAATACCAGCGCCGCTTCCGGTTGAGAGAACTGTGTGCCTTTACCCATACGCATCTTCCTATCCCCTAAGAACCCACCCCTCTTAGTAAGAGCTTCAATCACCCCTGCGTAGGATACCTGCCCCAGAGTGCAGAACTCCCTGAACTTCTTCCGGTTGACGTAGATCATCTTAGTGTCTGGCTCATACCGGATATACAGCTTGCCCCGTGGCTCACGGATTGGTGCAGTGGGCAGTGACCCGGCCTTGCGGGAAGCTCCGCTATGGATAACCAGCACATCATTAAAGTGTTCCGAGAAGAACGCACCCAACATCATTCCGGGTTCCGCAGGGGAGTTACGAACATTCTCCCGCTTGTTCTTCAACATCTCAATAACCCACTTGTATATACGTGCGAAGTCCTCATCCGTGAAGTCCAGCACCCCAGCAGACCGCGCTATCAACCCACCGGTAAGCGTCGTGGTTGCAATCGTTGACCAATACCGCTCTCTCTGGGTAAGCCCCGCGTTCTTGTCAATCGACAGTTGCATATCCTCTATGGCGCGTATGACTGCGGGGAGTTCACGTATTACATACTGCATGTAAATTTCTCCTGCCCATCCATAGTTGTCCCATATCTGGTTGAATACCGCATCTGTCTCAGCCTTGCTCTTGGTGTTACCAGCGGTGAACCGGAACTCCAAGAACCGTGCCAACTCTCCATCGGGGTTGCGCTTCTTAACGTGCAGCTTGTCCTCTACGGGGGAGTTGCCTGTGACTACCGCGTTAGCTTCCCAGTGCGTAGTGTTTAGCCGCTCGACGTTTACGCTGCCTTGCAACCGGTGCTTACCCCGTGCGTGTAGGTAGTTGTATAGGAACTCAGAGGTAGCCTCGGGGGTCTCATTGGTTATCTCGTCAACAGTAATGGTGATGTTCTGCATAGTCCCCATGCGGCTTATCCGCGCATTGACGGTATCGGACTTGATGAGCATCAATTCCTCTGGGTGACCGAAGATGCTGTTAATCATGTGCAGCATCGTGGTCTTACCCGTGCCAGCCTCCTCGCTGTATAGGCTGATTACCCCACCCTTCTTCTTAGAGAAGGGCACCAGCGGGGAACTGAACCCGGCAAACAGCGCGAACATATGCATCTCCATACCGGGGCGGTTATAGAACGATGCAATCTCTTTCCACTTATCCAGTGACCCCGCTTTGCGGAACATATTAGTTAGCCCCACTGTGATTGACGAAGGTGGGCTATACCGGACATCCGTAGCTGATACCTGCCGATCACCAACGATAAAGTTCGTATGGTTATCCGCCCAACCAAATTGCAGCCGGGACTTCTCAGCGCGTTTTGCTTTTTGGTAACTCTTAACTGATAGATTCGCGTAACCCACTAAAGCCTCCATTTGTTTTTTATTAGGGCAAGCGCCCCGTGTTGATACATGCTCACGAAATTTCTCTGTAACTACCATGTCCTTGAATGGCACAAGGAACTCCCGCACTCCATCTTGTGGTAGATGCAACCGAAATAATGCGGACATTCCAAAGAGCGGATCATCCACGGTGTTGACCAGATAGAAATCATTCTCGTAGACCAACTGATCTGAGGGTGCGCCATCATCGTCTTCACTCTTAACATAAATCCCGCCGTTCTTACCCCGCACAAACGGGAACGGATACTCCGGTATGACGTATACCTTTTCCGGTGTAGCCTTATCCACCACCACATTGTCTGCCGCCGTAGCCTGTGCTACTTCCCCCCGCCCTAAAACAATTGGGGAGGCTATCTTATCCTTATGCTTGCACCCCTCGCAGCCCTTGGGGTTATCCTTCCAAAACGTCTCACACCGATACGGGCCTTGGATACGTGCCGCCTTCTCTTCGGTATCCGCTGGTGAATACTCCGGGTGCTTATTGGATATCGCATGAATAGCCTTATTACGGTCTTTGCAGAACTGCGCTATTGATAGTGCCGCCCTCCATACCGGCTCACTGGTCTTGTCTTGTTGCAGCACAGCATCCAGCAACTGCTGGCAACCGTTACCTGCTACGCTCTTCTGGAGAATCAACTTAAAGCTAGCGGGTTTATTCGCCAGCAAAGACTTGGTTACATCATCCAGAGGGCGTCTAGTTGATGGCTCCAGCAAGCTACTATCCGTAACCCCGAACAAGGTCTTGAAGGTTTCAAACGCAACAGGAGGCACTACGGTAAGCACCTCCACCTTAAGGGGGTTTAGCTTGTCCTTGAAGTTGGATGAACCCACCGCCCGTAGCACCCGCGCCGCATCAGCAGGAACCGCAGGGTCAATCCTCATACCGTTAAGAAGACACGCAGCCTTGAACTTATCTGCTACCGCCTTCCACGCCGCACGGGGCACTGCCTCGGTCAAAGGCCAATAGGCGTGAATACCCCTGCCGGAATTAACCAGCATTGGGCGAGGCAACTTCAAGTCCTTCACAAGCTGCTTCAGCCCGACTATCGCTTCCTTCTGACTAGGGTAGTGCTTGGCATCGTCAGCAGTAGGGTCACAATCTAAGTCCAGAAAGAACGACCGGACATGGGTTACGTTCTCTGCTGTGCGATTCCGTGCGGACTCAAAGCTGCCTACCGCGACAAACGAATTTAGTCCCTTCTCCTCCAGAAGATCGACTGCAATATCAATTTCTAGTTGTGTGTTATGAAACGTCTGGCTATGAACCCGCTTACCCTCTAATGCGAAGACGCAGTAGACTCCCTCTGGAGGCAATACCAGCTTCAGAAACTCCTGTCTGGTGAGCATGGTTATTCATCTTCGTGGGTAAGAGTGGGGACGGGTCTTAGTTTAAGCTTCGCAACGAGTGCTTTAATCTTGCTCCGTAAGTATTTAGGTGGTGAGGTCTTACCCGTTATCCAGTTGTATACCGTAGGGCGGGACACCTCAAATACTTCCGCTACTTCCCGCACTGAATAATTATGGGTGATGCACAACTTCCCAAGTTCAACTCCTGCACTCTCTGATGCAGAATTCTGGATACGTTCTAGAATCTTTTTAGAATAACTATTTGCCATCGTATCTCTCCTGAATAGGGTGCGGTGTTTAGCCGCACCCCCCGTTACTTTTTGTTACTCCTCGTCATCCCACGCGTCTAGCACTTCTGCCAAGTTCTTCTTGGGAACCGGCTCGTCCTTGCTCTTCTTGGACTCGCGCTTCTTCGGCTCTGGTGTTTCCTCTTCCGCTACCTCCTTCGCAATAGTGGCGAGTCTTGGTGCAGCAATAGCAGCCACTTCCGTAGATGCCGTAAACGTCATGGACACCGCAGACTTAGCTTCGGGGGTTTCACCGCGCTCACGGCAAGCGTCATACTCTTCCTCAGTCAGAGGACGGGTAGCTTTGAACGTCAGCTTCGGGGTTGCGCTGTTCGTATCAAAACGCATCTCCGTTACCACCGCCGTGATGTTGACATTGAACCCTGCCAAGAACGCAGCGTAGGCGTTAAGCGGGAGCTTGCCATCCTCACCCTTACCGAAGATGGATTGCGCTGGCAACGACAACTGGAATATATCCCCACCCAGATCGTTCTCCAGCACCACTGCGATACGCCGTGAGAACTTACAGGCGCGAGTATCGTTAGTCCCAGAGCCTTTGATGTTCTGCTCACAGGTAGCGCAACTGCTGCTCTGCGGGGAGGCAATGCTTTTGTCGGGACGATCCCCATCCGCAGACCAGCAGCTAGGCGCAGCACCCTTTGCATTAGGGTCAAACTTCCCAGCGTAGTAGGTGCGGGATACTTTGGGGGCGACGTTGACCACCACCACCTTCATTGACCGCTCTTCGTTGGTAGCAATCTCCTTACCGTCTACCACCAGACGGAATACACCCCCACGGATGGAGATGCGCTTGCCCCCCGTGCCGCCCCCGCCGAGCAGGGACTTGGTGATATCGTCAAGCGGCTGTGCTTTGAGGTAAGCAGGAACGCCGGATTTAAACAAGGTTACATCAGTAGTCATTTACTTCTCCTATCAAGATTTGTTTTTAGTAATCGAAATACTATAGTGGCTATCCGCGTTGAGTCCGGGCGGGTGCAAGTCCGGGTAGTCATTCAAAAAGGTCTTCATGTTTGTCTGGTGAATCCTCCGCTCAAGTAAATCAAGTGAATCATGCTCCTTAAGAAAGCTGTGCATGGAACTCCAATCCCCCGTCCAGTAGCGCGTCTTGGTTGAGCGGGTAATCGTGCCATACTCCGTTTTCAAACTACTAACCCCAAGCTCATTACAGAGTTCAAGGAGTTGGTTCTTAACCACATCCATCTGCCCTGCTATAACTGCATCAGCGTCGTCAAACTCTTTTTGCAACTTAGTCCGTGCTGCCTCCATCTTCCTAAAGACTTTAGCCAGCCTGACGGGTGTTTGCTTATCGTCACTCATTTGCTTCTCCTGTGTCTCCCAACTCTTCCTTATAAAGATCAACCAGCCGCTGGTGGGTATCTACCTTACCCTGAAGCATTTTATACATCTTGCTTTCTACGCCGCTGCCCTGTAGATGCACAATCGTTACCTTGTTAACCTGCCCCGCCCTATGCACCCGTGCGTTGGCTTGCAGGTATGTCTCTACACTCATCACGGGTGACCAGTAAACAACTACGTTAGCTGCATGAAGGGTTACCCCATGCGATGCTGCCTGTGGCTGTATCACTAATACCCGTGGGTTAGGTGTAGTCTGAAACGTGTTGAATATCTCCGTGCGTTTGTTCGGGGTAACCGCCCCGTTGATAATTTCTACTGTGTATTTCTGCTTGCGTAACCACTCTGCCACCATCAATAGACTATGCGTGTAAGGCACAAACACCAGCACCTTGTGGCTTGCCTCGTCTATGACTTCCTTCAATGCTTGCAGCCTGTTGCTGCAATCAAACTCCACAACCGACTTGTCATCGGAATACACTGCGCCACCTGATATCTGTAACAACTTACTCAGGTTAACCGCCGCAGTAGGTGCGCTAATCTCTTCCCCCGCCGCTACTATCAACTGCTGCTGCTTCAACGTCTCGTAATACTTCGACTGCTGCTTGGTTAGCGGCACGATGCGGGTTGCATACATCATCTCTGGCAAGTCAAGGCACTCTTCTTTTGAAAACCTAATCGCCGGTTGCAGCGCGTTGAAAACTGTTTCGGTTGCATCGGGCTTCGGCACCCACTTGAAACGTGTAAGCTGCGTCATTACTTTGTCACGGAACGCCCCTTGGAACTTAGGCACACCAGACGGGTTAACAATCTTAGCCAACCCGTAAGCGTCACTAGGTTCCTGCGATGCGGGAGTGCCGGTTAGCATCCATACCCATGTGCTTGGGGTAATAATCTTAGCCAGCGTTTTCCAGCGTCGTGTCTGCACGTTCTTATAGGCGTTTGCTTCATCCACTACGATAAGGTCAAAGTCCCCGCTACTAATTATCTCGTCGGATACTATGTCCAACCCGTCATAGTTGATGATTACAAACTCAGCGTCCCCCGCTATGACTTCCTTACGCTTCTCAGACCGTGAGCTATGGGCTATCTGAAACGTCCGGTGCATAGCGAACCGGAACAAGTCCCCCCGCCATGCTGACCCCATGATAGACACAGGGCAAATCACCAGCACACGGCGTATCCGCTTCTGCTTGAGCAGGTAGTCCGCAGCCCATATAACACTCGCGGTCTTCCCTGTCCCCTGCGCGTTAAAGCAGAACGCCCTGCGGTGTAGCGTAAGAAACTCTGAGGTTGTTATCTGGTGGGCGAAAGGCTTGTGTATCCCTGTCCACTTGTATGACCGCAGGATAGGGGAGGGCACGTTCTTAATCTTAAGGTTCTTGAGGACTTGGGATTCCTCCAACCCCCACTTCACCAGCACATCATGCCGCCCCACCTGCTTACTGCACGGGATTACGTCAGTGATTACCTTAGGGTCACGCACCCGAAGATGTAGTGCTTTGTTGTCAATAATCTGCATTTGCTTTCTTCACTCGTAAAAGACGTTTGAAGCGATGTGCATGTTTGCACTCACTTCGTTATTAGTAATACTCTTTACTGGAACTGCCGCCGCCTCTTTGGGCGACTTGGGCTACTATATTCTACCGATAGAACTTAGGTGTCAAGGCTTCTTAGGTTTATTTCTCTTGACCGTATGATCTGAGTTGCGGCTGAACGACGCGTTCTTGGCACGGGTGGTGAGCTTCAGATTCGATGGGGCATTGGTGCCACCCTTCGACAGCGGGGTTATGTGGTCAATGACCTTACCCGCCCTCTTAACACCCTTCTTGTCCATCTCCCGTCGTGCGCGTTGCCGCTCCATCCGGTCGGGTAACTCTCCCCGTGCTTGTTGCATATCGTATTCATGTTTATAGGGTCTGGGGCTTTTCGTATATGGCATATCATTCCTCTCTTCCGTTGTGTACACAGTTAGTTATCGGGCACCACGCACGGCAGGTGAAGTTCTGCTTGGGGTTCCAGACGTTGTTCTCATACGCACTATCCAACTCTGCGGTCTGCTTCATCCACTTCTCCCATAAATCTCCCTGCTGCTTGTAGTAATAATGCTCCTTGATAAACGCCGCATGGACAACAAACAGCAGCCCTGCATTGACTTCTAAAACCTCTGGGAAATGCCTAAACGTAGCAAGGGCTAGGAGTTCTAATTGCTTGGTGTCGGCATACTTGTTCTGTCCGGTTTTATAGTCAACGATTTTAGCCCTATCGTCATTCACTACTAGGAAGTCTGCGATACCCCGCCACCATGCGTCCTTGGCTCCAAACTTACATGGCTCCAAATCACGGGTCAACCCCATCCGATACTCACAGTAGATATCCCCCTTTATCTTCTTAAGGCTATCCAGCATAGGGGTTAGATAGGAATACTTCTCCGGTATGGGGGTGCCATCCCTTACGTAATGCTCCGCAGCCTGATGCACATCCAACCCATACCGCATCTGTTGTGATGGTGGGTCGAATACGTCTTTAGCTATCCTCAGGTGGTAATACTTCTTCGGACATTGTTGGAACAACGACATGCTGCTGTATGACCACTTGTTCATTAGCACTCCCCGTAGTTTTTACCGACCCCGGATTCACAGTTAAGCGGTAGCCCTTCAGCCCATACAGGAGTCCAGCGCATACACTCTTCAACGTATCTCCGTGCTTCCTGTGCTTCTTCTTCGCGGGCAACACAAGCGATAGCATCATGCACCGTCAAGACCACCCTGTACCGTTTAGCCACCCGTAGTAACTGCTCACCGATGATGCAACGTGCTAAGTGTTGTATCAGGTTTTCTGTAAACTTACCACCCCATATGCCGGTGATACCTGTGCGGGAGGTGTAGATAATCTCATCCTGCCCCTTGGCATTTCTGGCTCTACGAATCTCATGGTATCTCAGGGGTATCCCATTAGGTGTCAGAACACCCAAGAACCCGTTGATGCTAACGACCCCTTCCTTGCCGTAGGATGCAGATTGGTTGTCCACTAAAGCCCGAAGACATCCATCGCCCTGCGCCCATAGGTTAGGGATAGCAGGGTAGGTATTGCGGTAGGTGTCGATGATATGTGCTGCCTCGTCCTGAGACATCTCAACCTTTGCCGCCTTCATGAACATCTGGAACTTCTTGGCACCTAGCCCATACCCCGCGCCCAGCACCACGGTCTTGCCCACAAAGCGTTCCCCTGCGTTGATATCCTCTGCGGGTTTGCGGTAGATAGCGGATGCCATGATTTTGTATACGTCCTCACCCTTACGGAACGCCTCAACCAGATCGTCCTGCCCTGCCATCCACGCCAGCATCCGCGCTTCAATCTGGGACGAGTCAGAGTCAATAATCACATACCCCTCGGGGGGACGGATGGCTTGCTTGAGCTTACCTGCATCAGCCCCACGGCTCGGTAGGTTCTGAAGGTTAATCTTGTCGGTGCCACCCCAGCGTGACGTATGGGCAGCGTAATACTTCAACGGGATAGGCAGCTTACCCCGCTGGGCAATGTCCAAGAACCGTGTCGTGCGCGTCTCCTCCAACGTGCTCTTGACCCCCAACCGTGCAGCTACCAACGTCTGCACATCAATGCTTGGATGATCCAGCAACGCCTTCAAACCCTCGTCCGTCTTGGCGAAAGCGAAGGTGAGCTTGTTGGTAGTCGGGCTAACCTTCATCGGCGGCTCAACCCCAAACTCCGTCAGCAGTTGGGCAAACTTGGGGTTGCTCATGATGTTCTTCTTAGCTTCCTCCGGGTCACCCGCCACCTTTGCCAGCAACTCCTCCTTCCGCGCCTTGATGTCACTTAGATGTTGCTCCAACAGGAAGGCATCCAACTCCAGCACCGGCTCCGTGAACATCTTAATGGTCTGGTCAATCAGACGCATCTCCGTCTTGGGGAAAGTCTCTATGAGTATGTCGAACAACTTGTAGGTTAGCGCGGTGTCGTTACAGCAATACTCCCCATACCGCGCTAGTTCTTCCTTCTCAAAGTCCACCCGCCGCTTGCCCTTCGCGTTGATAACCTCCGTGCCTTTAGCGCCAATCTCATAGAACTCAACCAGCTTCGCCAAGCTGCCACCTACCTCTACCCCATGCTTGGCACGAGCCATACTAAGGGTGTCTGCGATAGCCTTGGGGTGTATGTCGAATATCCAACTCAAGATAGTCGCGTCGAACAGTGCGTTATGCGCCACCAACATCCCATCAGCCCACGGGAATTGCTGAAGCCAGTTTTTAATCTGCGCGTGAGTGCCCTCAAACCAAACCGGCTTACCATCCGCTACCTGCACGGATACCCCGATCACCTCAAACAAACTGCTTCGGACATACTCTTCGGTGGTGATTTTGGTTAGGGAATACTCTTGGTCGTAGTAGGTTTCAAAGTCCAGCGTAATCAGCTTCATGCAATCCTCAAGTCTCTCATTATGTTTTTAATCGCTCGTCCGTCGCTTGGGCTTCGGCTTATCGTCGTGGTCTTACCGCTAGGGTGCTTGCCCTTGATGTGGTTGTTCTTACATTCAAACTCCCACCCTTGTTGCGCGGCGCTCTTCAATACATTTCTAAGGTCTTTATTTGTTGTTAACACATATCCCCCTCAGTTTAGTTTCTAGTTCACGGGCATGTTTCGCCATTTCCCACAGTGCTTCGTAGACGCTCTGGCTGGTCTTGCGGTGCTTGTCTATCTGCCCCATAAGACGGTATAGAAGTTCATCAGTCTTTGGGGTGCTTACTTGCTTCTTCACTTTGTAACTCCTTTAATATTCTGGGTTGATACGTAATTTATACGGGCCGCTCACTGACAAGCCATCGCTGGTTGCGTTAGCCCAGCATATTTCCTGCCCCGTTGTTATTAAATACTCTCCGTATGCCATAGCTTTTCTATGACTACTGAACGTCCCCAAGTGTTCTTGTATGCCGTTCTCAAGACCAACCAAGTCCCACGCTTTCATTTGAAGTCTCATTCTTTCTCCCCTATCCCATGTGCGCGTTCAACTGCTCTGACTACCGACATAAGCCACGACTGCGCCTCAAGACTGTTTCCTATCAACAACCCCACCGCTTCTTTTGTCAGCGGTAGCGGTATCCTGTGTAGAGGCCATAGCTGTCCTGACGGTGTAAACAAGGGGTCGTGCTTGTCAGTGCTGACATGATGATTAGTGGGGTCATACCATGCGAGTATCATTCTTTCTCTCCTATCCCATGTGCGCGTTCAACTGCTCTGACTAGCTTGTGTATGTTCTTATCCTTGAGTTTGGCTTCTAAATCTTCCATTCTTAATTTACACTCATTTGCAGTCTCCGCGTTCTCCCGCGCTTGAAGCAGCGCACACGTTAGCTGGTCTTTCAGCACCAGCATCTCCCCCTCAAGAGCGCAATACCGTTCCTTCAGCGCCCGGTATGCTTTGTCACTACTCATTTCCCGCACTCCTTTATTTTCTTAGCGCACTCAGGGCAATAGTCTGGAAAATTTTTATGATCTTCAAACGAGCGTTTACATTTCTTACACCATCGCACCCACCATTCGTGATTACCCATTCCCGCACTCCTTCATTGCCGCGTCAATTACCGCGCTAAATGGGCATGATTTCGTATCGTCTGTGGCGTGATACCAAATACGATTGCTCACCTGTGCAAGCACTGGAATGTTCGGCGTGTTTAAAAGAGAATCGGCGTCTACGTCATAGAACGTCATGTTTTTATCGACAAAGTTTCGCAGTGCCGCAATCTCCGCTTGTGCGGCTTCGGCGGTGGCGTGAAGTTTGTCGTAGTCCTCTGCTTTCACCCACTCGCCTAGGCCATGGGCCGGGCGCAGCGTTCCGTCAGGAAATAGGTCATAGCCCTTGCAGTCCATCAACCCCTTCTCCGCATCCAATGCGTCCTCCCTAGCCTTGTCGCGCTCATAGGCAAGCGTTGTTTTTAGTTCCGTGACTTCTTTTTCCAGATCAGACACGCGATCTAATAAACTTGCCAGCCACTCCTGTTCTTCGTCGCTCATTTCCCGCACTCCTTCATTGCAGAGTCGATTGCTACACCATCGGCAGGTAGCCCAGCGCTGGCACATATTCTCAACCGCCGAAGTTCGTTTACAGTGGCCTCAAAACGAATGATTGTTTCTGGCGCGTATCCGTTGAATGTGTCGCCGTCATCAGCCTTAATATTGCAAAACGGTTGGGCGGCTAAATACAATGATCGCGCATACAATTTGTAGTGTTCCGCTTCCTCCCTAGCCTTGTCGCGCTGCGCTATTGCGGCGGCGAGTTCGCGTTCAAGTTGCTGCGCGAATTCTGTTCGGACAAACCCGCTGGTGTAGTAGTCATCACTAAATTCTGCATCCGTTCGTGGCGTATCGCTCATTTCCCGCACTCCTTCGTTGGCACTATTTTATTTGCCGCTATCGTTCCGTTGACCACACCAACAACAAACGAAAGCGTTGAGCAGAATGCAATCGCTAGCACAATGGCTTTCATTTCAATCCCTCCGGTATCTCAACCTCATCACCCAACTTGCTTGCAACGTAGCAGCGCATGGCTGCAATGAGCGGTGTGGGGCCAAAGCAGACGGTGTAGTCAAGGTCAGACGCTTGCCATTCAGAAGCGCTAATCCATTTGATGCTGATTCCACAGTGCTCAATGATCACACCACCTTGAGACCACTTGGTTGAGGGCGAATAGTCCTCTTCGCTAGCAGTGCTTTCTGGCGAACGATTGTTTTCAAGACATTCCACCGCCCAATCAAGGGCGGCTCCTTGCAGTTCTTCGGTTTTCATTTCGTTGCCTCCCTGTACTCCGCAATCGTTTTCTTCACATCCGTCTTCTCTGCCGTGGTCGGCACCCACTTGCATCCGTCTAGCAGATACTTGTCCCGGCTACGCAGGTAGGCGATAGCCTCCCGCACCTTTTCGTCGTTTGTCTTAATCATTTAAAACTCCCTAAGAAGTTAATAAAGTTATCCATCGAAGTTTCTCTGACGACGACAGCTTCACCCCCTGCTGCATGTATCCGCGTTAACTCTCTCGTCTGTAGGGCGGTGAGATCACCCTTCCCTGCTTTGCACTCGATAGCCATGAACACCCCGTTGTAGCAACAGATGAAGTCAGGGATACCTGACCTCCCGTATCCACCCGTTGCTGGCATGAAGTAATACACCCCACGCTCATCCAGTATCTTCTTAACCCGCGCTTTGACTTTCCCTTCGGGCGTCATACGTCCTCCTACCAGTTGAACTTGTTAAGGATTTCATCCACCTGCGCCTTAATCTCCAAACGTGCGCCCGTGCTAGTGCGAAGGTCTTTCACATCCACATTGCACACGGTAGATTCCAGTAGCTTTCTTGCTTCTTCTAACTTGGGGTCATTCGTTATATTCAGCTTGGTCAACAACCCACACAACTCAACTGCGTTGTCCAGTAGGCTGTCCCTGAATATCTTCTTCTCTCCAGCAGCGGTGTCTGTCATCCGCTCGGTCATGTGAGTCAGGCAAGTATGTAGTCTGCCCCACAAGTCCTTAGTAACATTGTTGAGTCTATCTTCGTAGACCTTTTTATATTCTTCGTCTAACTCTCTTTTGGTTTCTGCATCTGTAGTCACGCGCCAGTCACCAACATCCGGCACGGGAGAAAAAGTATACCCCAATTTAAATTTGCTGGCTATTTCACTCGCATCAGGATAGTCATCCCGGTCAAACAAAGTCCCCATCGTGAATGCCTGAGTGGAAATAATGTTGGCATACTTGGCTTCAAAGATAGCAACCAAGTCCACAAACTCCGTCTTGAAGACACCCAATTGTTTCTTATAGTCTATGAAGTTAGCCATTGTGAGTAAACGCTCACCACTGTCCGCCCACGGTGATGTCTGCTCGTGGTGCCAGTTCCTTATCTGCCCACCCTTACGCGCAATCGATTCCAACTCCGTCACCCCCGCGAAGAGGTTCTTGTTGTAGTTACCCGCACGGGTGCGGGTGCTCTTGGCTACGTCCACCTCTTCACTTACCTTGCGGTCTAGCTTCCGCCCTGACCATACGGACAGGGTGATGTTCACTAACATACTGCAATTGGCGATACTCATTTTGCTTCTCCTTTGTTTGCGATTTCTGCTGCGTAAAGTAACTTCCCTAGTGCGTAGGTTTCCTCTGCCAACATCTGCAACGAGATTGCACCAACCTCCATTGGTTTGATTCGTGGCTCGGACTCCCTTGTGTCCGGGTTCCAATGCGTGTCATACACCTCCCCCCCACCCTCAACCAGCAGGGGGAAAAGTGTTGCTGCTGCCTTTGCCTCCATTACGAACGTCATATACCCAATCTTCAATACTGCTTTGTTCTTGCTAGCCATATCAATCTCCTATGTAAATAGTCTTGCCGGTCTTGGCGGTAATCCGCTTACTCGTGATGCACCACAGCACAGGGCAAGGCCACGCCCCGCCCCAATCGTTACCCACCTCGCCATCGGTCAGCATGATGAAACACTCAGGCTTGATGCGGTTGTCCGCGAGATACTTGGTGACGCATGAAGGGCTTGTGCCGCCCCCACCCTTGGGCTTCGTAGACTGCGCCAACATCTCATACTGTCCCTCGGCATACTTCTCATGTGCCGCCACCCTGCTGTCCCAGTAGAGCAAGTCAATCAACTCAGGCTTGACCAGCAGGGCTATACCCACTACCTCCGATATGAACCGCGTCTGTATCTTGCCGGTTACTGAACCTGAGGCATCCGCCCCAATACCCACCCGCCCCACCGTCTCACTGATACTGGAGGGCATGTAGATACCGCTGTCGATCAACCGCCTGTTGGGTCTGCGCCATGTGGACAAGTCCTTACCCCCGCAACTCGCAGTCACGAAGTCCCGCAACACCTCACGCCAATCCACCGTAGGGGCAAGCACCTCCTGCACAGCACGGTCTAAGCCCCCCGCCATCTTGCCCTTGAGGATGCTGCCCTGCTGCAACGCGCTCTCTACCTCTTTACCTAAGGCAGCGACCTCCGCAGGTGTCATGCCCTGTGCCTCCTCCCACCCATGGGCATCGAACCCCTTCGGCTCATTGCCGGTCTGCCCCCCGGCCTTCAGCATCCTGTAAACTTCCCCAGCGTCCATGCCCTGATACTTCTGGTCAAGTGCGCCGTTAGGGGGCATCTTGATGAACCCCTCCCCCGCATCCGACATCATGAGTAAAAGGTTAATCACGTAGTCACAGGCAAGGTTGGCAGTCTTGGCATCCTCTTTCCATATCCCCTGCCATGTAATCATGTGCCGCAACGCCTTGTGCATCGTCTCGTGCAGGATAAGGAACCGTATCTCAGCCGGGGGCATCGCCCCCATAAACGCCCTGCCATACACGGTGTTGAGTCCATCCGTATAGGCAGTCGGGCACTTAGCTGCATCGTCCTCGATGCGGGTTACCCCCATCATGATTACCCCACCCAGACTCCTATACTTATGGTGGATCATCACGGCGAGGGACTCTCTTTGAATCCTCTGCTCAACAGTCAATTCCATTACATTCTCCTATACCATCCACTCGTTCTGGGTAGCCCACACCACAAAGGCGCGGTTACTCAAAGCGATGCTCCGCTTCGGTGACCCTAGAACATTAAGGGCAAACACCCCCTGATATTCCTTAGGGAGACGAGCGCAATACTCCATGAAGGGGGTGAGGGTCTTGCGGTCAACCAACGTAATCGCGCTGAACACCGTGATGAAGTTAGCCGCGAAGTCCTGCGCCGTAGGCACTGCTGCTGTAGCCGGGGTAGTAACCACGCTGTCCCATGAAGGCAACCGGTCATTCGTCTCCGCGAAGGACACCAAGTCCCGCCCTGCCGAGTCACCCACACAACCCGCCAACGCCACGATGAGCGCATTGGAAGTAATCTTGCTCCGCTGCCACATGATATGGCTGGCGTTCTGCAAGCTACGCGGGGTGACGAACGCCTTGGTTGTCTTACCCGGATAGAAGATATACGGGTTGCCCTCGACCCCATTGGTATAGGAGTCCAAGCACATCGGGAACCGCTTCACCCATGCAATAACAATAGGATGAACCCCATTAGCCATCGCCCACACGACCCACTCAGCAGCGTTGGGCTTGCGGATAGGCACGACCGACCCACGATTCCGCAGGTGATCCTGCACATGGTCACCCAACCCCTCGGCTGCAAGGTTGGACGTAGCGAACACGATGCTGCCCGTGGGCAAGGCAAACTCACCAATCTTGCGCTCATGGAACAACCGCAGGAACGTGTTCTGCACAGGGCGTGACCCCTTACCCAACTCGTCAGCCATGAACAGCACCGGCCTGTCGGAGTGGACATGCATCATGTAGTTAGGGGCGAACCGCGTAACCTTGACCCCGTTGATTACTTCGGTGTGCGGGATGCCGGTCACATCCCCAGTGTCGAACGTCGGCACCTCTGCATACACGCAGTCATACTCCGGCATCCTCGCGCCCAGTGCGGTCAGCATTGCAGACTTGCCGATACCCATCTCACCCAAGAACAGGTAAGACAGTTGATGCCCCGTATACTGCACAAGGTCGGTTGCTTCCGCGAGAGATACGGATGGTGCTAGTTTGATGTCAGCCATGTTTGCTCTTCCTCTTAAGTTGTTTTGCTGCGAAACGACGTTGCTTCTGTAACCACTTCGGGTTATCTAATCGTATCTGTGCTGCACCGTCTTCTACGTTTGCGTGTGCATGCTCAACCAACCAGATGTGGTTGTCCTGCTTGTCCAACGGAACTTCTAGGTAGTCCTGATACACCTTCCATACAGCATGGACGGCTCCCAACCGTGTGTTTGCACTCCGGGCAAACTTCTTATCCTTTCCTGTAATGATTGCGGTATAGGGTTCTAGCTTAGAGAACATATCGGTGTGGTCTTTATGCACCGCCAACGTGCCCCCCATAAACTTCAGTAGTGCTTCTATCTCATCCTCTCTCACGAATCTATCACCTTTGTGTTGCCCAGCACAATCTTCCCGCGCTCCATTGCGTTCTCTATCTCCGACATTGCAGCTTCGATAGCCCACAACGCAGTGATATTGTTGAGCGCGTCCCATAGACGGTTCTTATCATCCGTCAATTCATTTACCACTTCCTCCCAATCATGTGCTCTCATACCCTTACCTCCGTTCGTTTGATTATCGGACAGCAGCCTTCGTCCCACGGCATGACAAGGAATGGCAAGTCCTTCTCTGTCATGTTCTTGGCAAACTGCTTCGCGGCCTTCAATGTCCTGAAGGATTTAACTACCGTCGCGGTGGACGGGTAACACACTTCAAATTTAACGCTCATTTTCTCCCACGAATTCACTGCCATCTCACACCTCCACAATTAGTAAGCTGAATACCGCTGGATAGAAGGACTGGAAGTAGCCCTTCTCGCACATGCTTTTCGTATGCACCTTGCTGTTGTCCCAATTCTGCACTATGAATGCAGCCCCCTCCCTACGGGTATGCACCACATCCCCGATGCACATCTCCTTTGCTTGCTTGTCTATCAGCTTGTAGCGCACCCAGACCCGGTGCTTGTTGCTCCCTCTGGCTATTACAGCAGTGGCTGTCATTGCACATTCCCAATCAGTAGGCTTGCGTTTCTGATATATGCCGAGGCCGCGATGGTTATGGCCTGAGATGCAGACACCTTAACCCCCAGACGTGCCTCTATCCCTGCTTGCAACTCCTCCACCACTTTCCGTTGCTCGGCAGTAAACGCCACCATTTTGGCTATGTATTTCTTGTCGCTCATAGAATCTCCTTGTCGTAGTATTTATCTGCCTCGTCGTTATCTTTCCGCAGACCCGCAATCAAAAACTCCAGTTGTGCTATGCGCTTAATCAAGTAGGGTGCTGACTCCGCCAACTCCCGCTCCCGCGCAACCCCCACGTTGTAGTCACTGCCGTCGTCCAACACTAAAGACAACGGTGCCGGTATCGCTTGAATCCTGATGTATTTATACATTGCCAATCTCCTAAAGAACTACAAGTAAAACTACCATTACAACTATCCACCCTGCTACGAACCAATCAATATCTATGTAGCGCATAATCTTTCTCCATGTATTGTGAATCGTTTGCTTCCACTGCCTCCGCTACACTTGCCTCCTCTGCCAGTGACAGTAGCAACTCCGCTATGTCCTCTGGATGAGTCGTCTTCACCAGCTTAACGAGGTCTTTGAACGGCATATCCAACACCTCTGCCGCACACAACGGGTAGTCGTAGTTATCCCCGAAGCTACCGAAGCCACCCCACCGGTCTACCACTATGCTAGGGTCACGCACCACAGGCAAGTCGATGCCAGTTTTAAAGACCGCTATCACGGCATCGCGCAACTGCATCAGGTGCCACACATCCAGCGTCTCGTTGGGTGTGTGCTCGTTGTCATACCCTACGCTCACGTTGGTGCATTCAGGGATGATGCCTATGTAGTTCGCGGTGTCAGTGAAGCTGCCCGTGTCGTCGGGCTTGTAGCCCATAGACACGTTGGACACGTTGGTATTGAGCAGTGCTGCAAGTGCCAGCGCAAACTCATCTGAGCAACACACCCCGCACATCTGCTCAGTGATTACATCCCCCGTGCCCCGCCTGTCGAACGCGATGGCATACTTGAACTGCTTGAGGAAGATATCGTATTTCTTCGCCATGCCACTCGACCCGATACCCCCGCGCTCCTCACCACGATGGAAGAGATACGTCCCCGGCACACCTGCATCCAGCATCTCCAGCATCAGCCAGACACCCGCGCCATTGTCAGCACCCAGCGGCATCACCTTGTCATCCTTGTAAATCATGCCGCATCCCTCGTCATACACGATTGATTGCTTAGCGGGTGCATCGGGCTTGTGCATCGTATCAACGTGACCCGACCACAGGACAGGCGCATTCTCCACCTCCCCCACCCGCACACACCACGCCAGCACCTCACCCTTGTCATCCAGCATGGCAAGCGGCCTGTATGGCTTGATGAACCTCTCGACGAACTTCTTCTCACCCTCACCACCGTGTGGACGGCAGTAGGTCAGCATTGCTTGTAAGCGTTTCATACTCATTCTCCTTAAGCTACTTGCTGTGCCGCAACTACCGGCGTCTGGTCGTTCTGAATCTCATCATCCTTGTGGAAGTAAACAGTCCTCATCACTGCATTGTCCTCGTGTATCACGCGTCCGTCGTGCGTAGTCACGGTGTCACCCTTGGCAGCATACGAGTTGCCATCGCTGTCCTCCACATCCAACTGCACCGCCCTGTCGGTACACACCAGACCTATGCTCGTTGACACCATGTCACCCTCCGCATACCAATCCCCGGACTTCTCGCACTGATACACGCCCCTGTCGTTAGCGTATTCCTCGACATAGTGCTCGCCATCGCTCTCGCAATAGATACAGTCGTCGTTGTCATACCAATCTCTATGCCCACGCCGTCCGATAGCGTGTGTATAGTTGTTGTCGCGGCAATCCTCGCACACCGTGCGCTCACCGTAAGGTATGTAGCAACTCTCGTCCTCGTGCATGGTGTCCGCGCAGTCATCGCAAGTCTGCATGTCCTCCTCGGACACATACCCGTTCTGCTGCTGCCCATCCATCCCACTGTCACCCACCCGCAGATACTCCCGCCCCTCCACATACACGACGGTCAAGTGGGTGTAGCTACCCCTGTTGCCGCTGTCCAGATACGGGCACGTATACCTGTCGCTGTCCCCTTCATACTCAATAGAGTTCAGCAGCACACCCTTCAGGTTGCCATGCTCATACCCTGCCGCCTCCAGTGCTGACACCATCGCCGTGTGCAGCTTCTGGTTCTCGTCGCTGTTCGTGTTGGGGTAGGCGCGGATGTATTGCTTCGGCTCGGTATCCTCCCTCACGATAGCGCGTGTCACTATCTCAGTCCCCTTCATCTGGTAAGCCAGACGCAACACACTCTTACGGTGTGCATACACCTGCACCTCATCGTGTCCCTTCATGCACGATTCGCAGCCGTTGTTGTAGACCCGCACCCACCCGTCGCTGTCGTCATGCTCGATGAACTGCAACGGGCTGAGCGGCATACCAGCAGCAGCCACCTTGTCTGCCCACTTCTTGAGGGTGCGTTCCTCCATCATGTCGCTGAAGAACCGCGACAGATACCGCCCCGGCTTCATCACCGTGAACTTGTCAGCCATCAGCTTGGCAGGGGACTCAGCGAACGCAACCATGCCGAGGTTCGCTTCCTCCCTCGGCAGGTGCAGTGAGTGCAGCAACCGAAGCGGGCTGTTCCTGAACCAGAACTCCTGCCCCCAAGCAACCGACTCCCAATACCCACTGTCAAACCGCGCTTCGTCGCGCTCGATAGCTATCGCCATCTCCTCACCCAAGAGGGACTTGAGCAGCCCGTCCAGCATACTCACGCCGTAGTTACGCACGGATGTTGCCAACGCTGACCGCCCATATATCTCCGTTACCATCTCGACGACGGCAAGCGGTATGAGGGGCTTGTGCTTCATCACCCCGGACTTGGCTATCTCCAAGCCCAGCAGTCGAGCGTCCGTCCGGTTCTCCTTGAGGTCATACTCGCGTTGCAGAAACTGCCCGATGGGGCTGCGCTTTGGCTCCGTGTATCTCAGATGCTTTCTCATTTCACTTCTCCTTGGTTGTTGTTTGCTTCATCTTCATCTACATACTCTTCGTTAAAGTCACAGTTACCCATACCCTCTGGGAACCACTCGCTCGGCCCCTTGCGCACCACAATCTCCCCGCAGTAGTGGTAGTTGTGGTGCTCTTGGGAGTACCGCCCAAACCGGTCGTCATACGTCATCACCTCGTAGTCCGTTCCGTCCGGTATCTCCACAACGACAAGCCCTTGCAGCTTGCCCTCTTCCACCAACTGCACCAGCACGGGGTGCGTTCGGAACTGCGCATTGTCCACACCAACCAACCTTATCTCGGCCTCGCTCAACCTCAGGAAATTGCTTCTCGTATTGACGACGACTTTCATTTCACACCTCCCTGTAAAAAGTTGTGTAGTAAATCCTTGCGTATCTCTGACTCTCGTTATCAAAAAGAAACGCCTTCCGCGCCTCCGTTTCGGCTTGCATCTTGGTTTCGTAATACACACCTACGATGCCCTTCACATACCAAAGGTCTACTACAATCATGTCGGCACTACGCAACAGCACCCTCTTGTCTAAGCGCGAAGACCTGTCGCTTAGTAGCGGCAACTCAAAGACGCTAGTGTCAAGGTAGTCCTCACTGGGCTGCGATTCACCGTGCTCACACCAATACCTCAGCGCAACCACCGCCATAACGGGGTCGTCACCCTCGTAGTTCAACTCCGTTCGATTGAAGCAGGTTCTGCCGCCCCAGTTAGGGCAAGCTTCCAGCGGCACCTCTGTGAACCGCCAGTCCTCGCCGTCCCATACTGCTTGCGTCTTTGCCCAATCCGAATTACTCATGTCGTTTCTCCTTGGTTAGTTATAGATGCTGGCACGGTGCCAGCGCGGGATGCGCTTGATGGTGATGCGGGTGTTGTCGGGGCTGCGGCTGTGGATGAAGTGCGCCTCGTTGCGGTGTTGCCCTGCCGTGAACGCGACAGGTGCCGGTCGTTTCTTCTTGGTCATGTCATTTCCCCTTTTTGCTGTTGAGGATGGACAGTTCGATGAATTGCCCTGCTTGTGCGAGGTGTTGACAAGCTATTACGTAATAGGCTGTCGCTGCCGGTGAAAGATTGTCAGCAACCTCCGCGCACAGCACACCGTAGTGTGCTGTGCGTACTACCTCCTTAACATCTTTAAGCGTCTGCATTGTTGTTTCTCCTTGGTTAAGGGCAATCGCGCCCACAGTGCGCCCTGTCACGGCGCACGAGTGCGGGACTACTCGCCCCACTTGTTGGGCGTCTCGGCGGTATACGCCGAATCCACCTCAACCCCGTCGACAACGAGCACCCATGTGCCCTCGCTGCGTGGCGCGTTCTGCCACATATCCAGCACCTGCGTTAAGCAGGTCGCCTCGCGGTGTGCGCCCGTCTCTGCGTGATACATTCCAAATCGCATTGTGTTTCTCCTATTTCTGCGTCAGTCGGTCGAGCGCAGCCTGAAGTGCCACCGCCATCTGCGCGTTGTGGTTGAGTAGTGCGTATGCAATTGCTTCCTGCAATGTCTTGATGCCCATTGTGTTTCTCCTTGGTTAGTTATGCTGCGGTGCGGTTGCACCAGAGAGCGCACAAACTCAAGTAAATTTTTTACTTGAGTGGGGATGCCAGTTTTTATGCGCTCTCGGGTGCGCCCTGCGGTAGTTTGCAAGGCGCAGTAGTTAATAGGTGTTACGTAGTCTGTTTTGATATGGCTCGTTGTTTGGAGCCTTGCAGGGGATAGACGGCGGGAGCCTGTCACGCTACACCGCCCAAGACCTCGACCACCGACCTTGCGCTATGCCTACCCTACTGCTCCCAACACAACAGACTCCTGTCGCGCTTGCTTGTCCTCATGTCCTGCATCTCCGGTCATTGCCAAGCTGGTTGGCTTGCTGCTCTTACCAGCTATCTACGTGACCCGTTTCGTTTAGGTTGCTATGCCATCAGGCGTATGCCTGACGTTGCCTTGCTCGGCGCAGGGAGTTCCATCAAAACCACGTTGGAGACGTTGCTTAACAGATGTTTCTTAACGTGAGGACTCGGCACCCACTTCAGAAGTGGTTGCGTTGGGTGATACGTCCGAATTTTTAAAGAGCGTAATCTGAAGTAAAAGTTTTACTTGAGATGCAGAGCCAAATGCCTGCGGTTTCCTACTTTTTTCTTTTTATTTCTATTATATCACTAAAAAGCAGCTAAGTCAAATATTTTACTCTCTACAGCTATTTATTTCTTCTTTATAATCAATAATGTGTCTCTGTGGTCTAAGAATCTACGCGAGAAGGAACGAGGAGAGGCGTTGATTTGCAAGGGGGAAAGGGGGGCTTGTGGCAATGTTCCTCTTTTTTTTAAGGTTATCGGCTTGGCGAGGGCTATAAACTTTACTCTTACTCTTGGGGTTAAAAAAACCGACCCCCTCTATTTTTAATCAAGAGTAAGAGTAAAGAAAAAATCTATAAATGCCAGACACCCTATATATGGATGGAACATTGGAACATTGGGTATTAAAAGGCTCTTTCTTATATATATATATATATTATATTATTATTATTATTATAATAAACAA
>Ga0114978_10001100_pt1 | contig 22766 bp, 21 predicted proteins | sample S_140212_EF_Meta_FD_87027 | JGI IMG/M metagenome (GOLD analysis project Ga0114978, IMG submission 87027) | Freshwater microbial communities from Lake Simoncouche, Canada to study carbon cycling - S_140212_EF_MetaG | ecosystem: Environmental > Aquatic > Freshwater > Lake | place: Lake...
ATAAAAAACCAAAATATTAGTTAATTTGATGTATTTTGCCTATATTTGATTAAAATATTATCCAAAATGATCAAATTTAGTGTTGACAAAAACCCTGTTGATATTTTAGAAGAACTTGCGGCCAAACACAAAGTCATTCGCAAACAAGCAAGAATGAATCAAAGTGAATTGGCATCAAGAGCTGGGGTTTCATTGGGAAGTTTAAAAAGATTTGAAACTACAGGCCAGATTTCTTTAGAATCACTTTTGAAATTAGCCCATGTTCTCAATTGTTTGAGTGATTTCGAATCCATTTTCAACCCCATTCAAAACCAATCTCATATTGAAAAACTTTTCAGTCCTGAAATCTATAAATAATGAAGCCAATACGCAAGATTGTTGTTTCATTGAAATTTGACAACAACCCGATAGCGGTTGGAGAATTGGTTCAAGAATCAAAAGAAATATTTTTTCGTTATTATCCTGATTTTATTAAAAAAGGAATAGAAATATCCCCCATTAAATTAAAGCTAAATAACAACTTGAACAAGGCTGAGTCGACTCCATTCAATGGCCTGTTTGGTTTGTTTGCTGATTCATTACCCGATGGATGGGGAAAGTTGCTATTAGACCGCAGTTTAATATCAAAGGGCATAGATCAATCTCAAGTTGGAGAACTTGAGCGATTGGCTTTCGTTGGAAATCAAGGAATGGGTGCATTGGTATATCAACCTGAATTAGAAAATGAGAGTCAAAAACAAATCATATTCGAATTGGATGAAATTGCCTCTGCCTCATTAAATCTCATTGAAGGTACTTCAACAGAAATTTTGGATGACCTATATTTATTAGGCTGTTCTTCTGGTGGTGCTAGACCAAAAATATTGGTAGGACATAATTCAAAAACCAACCAACTTATTTCATCGAATAAGGATTTACCGAATGATTTTAATCCATGGTTAATTAAATTCCCTTCTCATTTAGATTCGCATGACATTGCAAATGTTGAATTTGCCTATTACAAAATGGCACTTGATGCAAATATAGAAATGAGTGAATCCAAACTTTTTAGCGGAAAATCTGGAAAGCAGTATTTTGGCACAAAAAGGTTTGATAGATTAAATGACAATCAAAGATTACACATGCAATCGGCAGCCGGTTTAATGCATGATAACTTTAGATTAAGCAACTTAGATTATGGGCATTTGATGGATTGTGCATTTAGATTGGAGCGCAATGTTTCAGCATATGAAAAAATCCTTAGGATTGCTGCGTTTAATGTTTTTGCACATAACCGAGACGATCATAGTAAAAACTTTTCTTTCCTAATGGACCACAAAGGCAATTGGACATTTGCACCCTGTTATGACTTAACATTTTCCAATTCATCTCATGGCATGCACAGTACCATGATTGCCGGAGAAAGTGCTAATCCCTCAGAAAAACACTTAATACTTTTAGCAAATTATTTTCAAATAAAAAATGCAAAGAATATCATTGACGAAGTTAAATCCGTTGTAAACAATTGGAAAAAGTACGCAATAGAAAGTGGGGTTAGCGAAATTTCAACAAGAAAAATATCAAAGATTATTCAATCTAAATTGTAATTTAAAACATCTCTAAATTAGATTACCAATTATAAATCTAGCGGAAAATTTATCTCAAACACGGTTCCTACATTTAACTCTGATGAGAAGTGAATATTGCCACCGAATTGTTCAATGATTTTCTTGGTGATTGCCAAACCGAGTCCCATACCGCTGTTTTTTGTGCTAAAGTTTGGACTAAATATCTTTTCTGATAGTTCGGGAGGGATCCCTTTTCCGTTGTCGGAAATGAGTATTTTAACCCATTTTTTCTGCATTTCAACATTCACCAAAACCTTACCTACCCTATCATCAGGAATGGCCTGAATTGCATTCTTGAATATATTATTGAATATCCTGCCAAGTTGGTGGGGATCAGCCAAAATAGGAATGGTTTCTGCAGCAATTTCCAATGAAATTGGTTGACCCATTTCTTTTTCCATCAGCATGATTGCATCCCCCAAAATTAATTTCAAATCAATTTTCTCAAGTATTGGTTCAGGCATTTTTGCAAACGAGCTAAACTCTTCCGCCATGGTACTCAAAGAGTCTATTTGACGAATTAACAAAGCAATGGTTTTCTTTACTTTCTCTTCTATATTGTCATCACCGCGGTTGATGGAGTATTCCAAATGCTGTAACGACAAACGCATGGGCGTAAGTGGATTTTTGATTTCATGGGCAACTTGTTTTGCCATTTCCTTCCAAGCACCTTGGCGTTCACTGTCGGCTAATTTATCCAAACTTGAATCTAAAGCAGAAAGCATCGTGTTATATTCCTTAACCAATAAGCCAATTTCATCGTTTCTTTCCCAGTCAATTGGCAGATTCTTCTCACCAATTTTCATTTGAGCGATCTGATTCTTGATTAAAATCAACGGTTTCGAGAGTCGTTGTGCCACGTAATACGTAAGAATAACGGCCATTGCAAAAATGAGAACGAATAAATTAATAATCGTTACCGTGTATTGGGAGATTTCCCTAAATAGGTCTTCTCTATTGGAAAAATAAGGCAAATTCACATATCCCCTTACTTCCAAATCATTGTCAATTAAAGTCGTATATGCTGAGATATAATTTAAGTCGGCAATTTTCTCCGAAACAACAGACGACGAAATCATTTTAGATTTAAATCGTTTGAAAACCTCAGGGTTCATCAAATCGCTGGTGAATTTCTCGGTAAACAATCTCGGATTGGTAGAAACTATGAGTTTTCCATATTGGTCATAGACATTGATATCTGTTTCATAATAGACAGCCAAATCATACACCAAACCTACTTCATACTTGTTTTGCAGGGCATCTAAGTTTACCTCCCCACTTATTTTATTGGCAATATTATTTGCTTTGTTTAAGAGGAAATTCTTTTGTCGATCAATATTATTTTGAATAAAATAATTGATTGTCACAAAAATCACAATAACAAAAATGGCAAACACCAACCAAGTAATATATAGTTGTAATCGGCGGCTTAAGTACCAACTTTCCGTAGAAATAAAAGAGGATGATGGATTGAAATTCAATTGAATTTTCTTCATCCATTTCAACTTGGAAAAAAAGTTAATTAGTTTATCTTGGGCATATACAAAAACCAGATATAATAAAATGACCAAGAAACCGACCAATGAAAGCAAAGTAAATTGGATGGCGGAAATCAATAATGATTGATCCTTTTTTGTAATAATAACAATATTATTATATTCGTCTTTAAGAACATAATGGCTATAACCATTGGAATTTGTGAATCTCGTATTTACACCGAATAGATTTATAGCGGGATAATCGTAATGTCCTAAATGTCTATTGAGCTTATTCCGGTTATAAATTGCATAAGAGTAGTCATAGCGTCTAAATAAATTTTCAGTGGCATTTTTTTGAATTACATCAGACAATCTCCCTTGGTTATTTCCAAACTTAGGTGTTAAAAGAACAAAATAACTTCCTTGTAATTGTCCCTCAGAAACAACATTGAATTTACCCAAATAACTGCCCCTCAATCTACGTTCATTAATCAGGAAAAACCTATTTGTTACCTGAATACACAAATCGGAGAAATAAATGGCATTTAAAGTTCCAAAATCAATGGTATTTTCATTTCTATAGGCTTGTCCTTTTCCATTAAAATCAAAAATAGAAAGTTCATATTTATCGTATTTACCATCAAAATACAATTCCTTTATTCTATTTTCAAATGCCTCTTTCGTAACATCTAGGCAAGTATAATAATCAACTATCCCATTATCAACCATCAATTGAGATTCGGATTCATACAAATGATTTTTGATTCCTTTATCGGCTTTCAAAAGCAACTGTGATGCAATAAATTTCCTTTGTTCTTGCTCTTTTTCTCTTAACTCGGTATTTAAAATAACACTTAATGATACACAGGGAAGCAAAATTTGCAAGAGCAATCGCGTATAATCGAATCTATTGAGGGATTGTTTTCTGAATACAAACCAAATTATCCCAAAAAACAACCATAAATAATATAGCAATGGGGGTACATTGAAAAACCCAAAGGTCAGTACAGGTGAAAATGAAATGAGAATAATCATCAAACGATGTTTCGATTCTAAACTGAATAAATTATTCGCAATTTCATTGAGAAGCGTAAAGAAAGTAAGAAAGAGCAATACCAAAACACCAATACTGATCATGGTATATCTCGTTACAAGTAATATTTCAAAAAAATCAAAATGTATCTCGGTATCGCGTACCAACTTGCTTGCTAAAACGAAAATAACCTGAAGAATGATTAACGCGCTGACAATAATTGGAATATGAATAAAATATGCAGATTTCAAATCCGCTGATTTTAATTTTGGTTTTATTTGCTCTCGAATCAAAGAGGCCAACCAAAACAATAGCACAGCATAACTTGCAATTACTCCCAAACTTTGAAAAACGGGATTTATATAAAATAATTGAGAAGAGAAAACTTTTAGCTGCTTAAGATTAGTAAAATTGAAATTCGCAACAAACAAACTCACGACCCCAAACCACATGGCCCAATTGATCCATTTCAAAATGGGTTTATTTGACTTTCTTTGAATAATTACAATTCCAATACTGATCAAACACAATCCGAAAATATACAAATAAGCAAACAGTAAACTTGGCGAAAATTGTACAGTTGATATCCCATATTTTTCACCTTTGAATTCAAAATCAAGTTGATTCTTCGAATTGGAATTATCCATTCCTAACTTTTCAATATGATAGATAGACGACTGTTTTTCGAATAATGAATCAGGATTGATTTTCAATCCTTGGTCAGGGAAAATATTATAAACAAAAATTCGAATTCCTCCGCGATGAACCAAATTCCACTTGGCCAAATACAAAGACCCTTGTTTTGCAATTTCAAAAGAATTTGTATTTTGAGGGATTATTTGAAATAGGTCATTTGTCCAATAAAAAGGCGTAGTTCCATGGAATTCAAAAAAGTCAATTCCCTGTAATTTTAACCCATTCGCAAGCGAATCAATATTCCTATTGGTTAGTTTAAACGTTTCAAGTTTTGAAACCGTTTTGTTTACCGTGTTAATTTTATTTTCAACGGAGCTCTTGATGGAAATTAATGCACTATTTTCTTGTTTGTCCAATTTTTCAACCGAAAAATATTGTGCCAGCCCAGCTATGAATAAGCCAACAAGCACCAATAATTTACCCGGTGATTTCAACATTTTTAGATATATTTATGGGGAACGAGATAGTTTGTCACATAATCGGCAATTGCATCTTCAAACGGAGTAAATCCCTTTGAATAACCTGATTCTACTAACCTTAAATCATCGGCTTGCGTGAAATATTGATAGTTATCTCGAATATCTTCGGGCATATCAATATAATTCAAATTAGATTCCAAATTGAGTGCTTTAAATACCCCAGTTGCAAGTTCTAAAAAAGTATGCGATTTGCCGCTTCCTAAATTATAAAGTCCAGATTTTTTGCGTGTTTCCATGTGATAAATCAAAACGTTCAAAACATCTTTGATATATACAAAATCTCTGCGTTGTTCGCCATCAGCATATTCTGAATTGTAACTTTTAAATAAATTTACGCTGCCACTTTCCTTAATCTGATTAAATGCATGGAACACCACACTTGCCATTCGGCCTTTATGGTATTCATTTGGGCCAAATACATTGAAAAACTTAAATCCTGCCCAAAATGGAGGTGTATTTTCCTGTTCCATCATCCATAAATCGAACAGTTGTTTGCTTTCACCATAGGGATTCATTGGATTTAACTGTTTGATATTGGCAGGATCATCTGAAAATCCATTTTCTCCATTACCATAAGTAGCTGCAGATGAGGCATATATTAGGGGTATAGATTCTTGAGAACAGATTTGCCAAAGTTGCTTGGAATAATTTACATTCAAATCATTTAGCACATTCCAATCAAATTCATTGGTTCTGGTTCTAGCACCAATATGAAATACAAACTGAACTTTTGAAGCATTTAAGCTTAACCATTCACAAAAAACAGTTCTGTCAATTCTCTCCTTGATTTTTTTCCCATCAAGGTTAGAGAATTTATATGCGTCATCAAAATTATCTACTGCAACAAGTTCACCATAGCCCCTAGCCTCTAGTTCACCCAATAAGGCCGAACCTATAAATCCCAATGCTCCAGTAACAATAATCATTAAGCAAAAATAAGACAATCAAACGGAATTCTCGCTCATTTACAATTATCCATTACTTTTGCAATGAATCATATGAAAAACAATAGTTCAAAACTGACCATTTTCATCCTTGTTGCCATGCTTATTGGCACTTTGGTAGGACAATTAATGTATGCGAATCTTCCCAAAGAAGTGAATGCAGAATATGCATTGTATTTCAAACAACTTACCAATATTTTCTTGCGTTTGGTTCAAATGATTATTGCGCCTTTGGTTGTTACAACATTAATCGTTGGAATTGCCAAAATGGGTAATTTACAAGCCATTGGACGCGTTGGCGGCAAAAGTATGCTGTGGTTTTTAACAGCATCATTGGTGTCTTTGCTATTGGGTTTGGTATTGGTAAATTATTTCGAACCCGGAAAATCGTTAAACTTAAGCGAGCTAACAGCAAACACAAGTGCCAGTGAAGAAATTGTAAAAAAGACAGAGAGTTTTTCGCTCACCCATTTTATTGAACATGTTTTTCCTAAAAGCATTTTTCAAGCTATGGCAGAAAATGAAATCCTTCAAATTGTTGTATTCTCAATATTTTTTGGAATTGCATTGGCATCTTTAGGAAAATCTGCAGAAAGCTTGATTGGTGTGTTCGACAAAATTTCAAAAGTGATTCTCAAAATGGTGAACTATGTGATGAATTTTGCACCTTTTGGTGTTTTTGGGGGAATTACGGCCATTATTTGTACCAAAGGACTTGGCATATTAATCGTTTACGGGAAATATATGCTGTCGTTTTACGCTGGAATTGGATTACTGTGGTTGGTGCTATTAACCGTAGGATTTATTATTCTAAAACAAAGATTATTTTCATTACTTAATAGAATCAAAAACCCAATGTTGGTTGCATTTTCAACCACCAGTTCTGAAGCTGTTTTCCCTAAATTAACCGAAGAGTTAGAAAATTTTGGATGCAAAAAGAACATAGTCAGTTTCATTTTGCCATTAGGATATTAATTTAACCTCGATGGAAGTATGATGTATATGACTTTTGCCAGTATTTTCATTGCCCAAGCTTATAATATACCATTGGATTTGGGCACCCAGTTAACTATGTTATTGGTGTTGATGCTTACCAGCAAAGGAATTGCAGGTGTTCCAAGAGCCTCGTTAGTTGTTGTAGCTGCTACTTGTAGCATGTTTCATATTCCAGCAGAAGGCATTGCCTTAATTCTTCCAATAGACCACTTCTGCGACATGGGTCGTTCAATGACCAATGTACTTGGAAATGCCTTAGCAACAAGTGCGGTGAGCAAATGGGAAGGTGAATTAGGCGAAGAGAATTTAGAAAGTTAAATATGACCGATCAGGAAGCACACTTGGTTTTTCAAGAACCCGAATTAAAGGTAATTCAAGAAGTAATTTTTCAAATAGAAAAAGACTTTGGCATGGCAGGTTTTGAATTCTTAAACGCTCCTTATTTGAAACTTGAAATGCTCATTCCTGAATTAGAGTCAAAAATTGCACAACTTCAACAAGAAAATCATTCAAAATGGATGAAAATTGTTTACCGGGTAGATTTAACTGAAAAACAATACAAATTTGTTCAAAATTTAGGCGGAAGTACCCCGTTAAATATGGCAAAGGCTGTTGTTTTGAGGGAATTTCAAAAAGTAAAAAACAGACTTATTTACAGCTGATTTTGCGCTTTTTGCAAATATTTAAGCCGTTATTTTTTATTTATATTGCAATTCGCCTTCAAAAACTTGGTATTTTATCGGCATTTACTGAAATTTGCCCTCTATGGAATTAAAAGACGTTGTTTCTGTAACAGGAATGCCTGGGTTGCACAAAGTAGTTGGACAAAATAAATCAGGGTTAATATTAGAATCACTTACCGATAATAAAAAATTTGGAACAAATGCGCGTCAACGCGTTAGTGTGTTGGCTGATATTTCAATCTTCACTGAAGAAGGCGAAGTTCGTCTTGCTGAAGCATTGAAAACGATTAAAAAGCTTGAAGATGAAGGAGCAGTAATTCCAACGTCTAAATCTGATGCCGATGAAGTTCGTGCTTCGATGACAAAAGTATTGCCAAATTACGATCGTGAAAAAGTATATCCTTCAGATATGAAAAAACTTTTCGTTTGGTATAACATGTTAAAAGCGACACTAGACTTTGATTCATTAGATAAAGTTGAAGAAACTGAAGAAGCTGGAACTGAAACCAAAGATGTAAAAGCCAAATCTGCCGACAAACCAAAAGTAACAGCAGCGCCTAAAACCAAAACTCCTACAAAAACATCTTCTGGAGTGAAGGTAAAAGCGACTACTCCTCGTAAAATGGGTAGCTAATTCCTGCCATTTTTTTATGTCGCAATTCATTCCTGAAAACTTCAGCATCCAGAAACCTGAGGATGTTGAAGTCCTATTCCAATTATTATTAGATCGCCCTATTCATTCTGTCGTTGATTTTGATCAATTCCTGATGGATGTGAGTGATTTAGAGAGTTTTTTGTCAGAGGATATGGCTTGGCGCTATATCAACATGACTTGCGATACACAAAATGAGGAACATGAAAATGCTTATTTACAATTTGTGCAAGAAATCCAACCAAAACTTGCTCCTTTTGAAGATAAACTAAACAATAAAATAATTGATTGTCCTTTCAAATCAGAAAAAGAAAGCGAACAAGCCTATTTCATCTATTTTAGGTCGTTGCAAAGTGCAATTGACTTATTCAGAGAAGAAAATATCCCTCTTCAAGCCGAATTAAATACCTTGGCGCAAGAATATTCTGCAATTCAAGGAGCAATGACAATCCAATGGAATGAAGAAACCATTACCATGCAAAAAGCTTCCAATTTGTTGATGGAAACAGACAGAGAATTGAGAGAAAAAGCATGGAAACTCATGAATGAACGCCGTCAATTAGATTCTCAAAAACTTGAGGATTTGTTTGATAAAATGGTTGCCAAAAGACACCAAGTTGCAGTAAATGCTGGTTTTGCAAATTTCCGTGATTACATGTTTTCCTCTTTAGGAAGGTTCGATTACACCACCGAAGATTGTAAGAAATTCCACCAATCTGTTGAAGAGCATGTGGTACCACTGTTAAAAGCAATTCAAAATCGCAGGATTGAATTGATGCAAATTGATTCATTAAAACCTTGGGATACCGCTGTTGATCCTTTAAATAGAGAACCATTAAAACCTTTCAACAATGGGGTTGATCTTCTGAACAAAGGAATTGACGCACTAAATGAATTGGACCCATTTTTCAGTCAATGTCTAACAACGATGAAAGAAAAATCATTGTTAGATTTAGACAGCCGACTAGGAAAAGCACCAGGTGGATATAACTATCCTTTGGCAAAAACCAATATGCCATTCATATTTATGAATGCTACTGGTAATTTGAGGGATGTTGAAACCTTGGTGCATGAAGCAGGTCACGCAATTCATAGTTTCCAAATGGCGCCATTAAAGTTAAATGCGTTCAAAAATACACCAAGCGAGGTTGCTGAATTGGCTTCAATGAGTATGGAATTGTTGAGCATGGATGCTTGGAGTCATTACTTGGAAAATCCAGAATTATTAAATCGTGCGAAATGCGAACAATTGGAAGGAATTTTAGGCACTTTGCCTTGGATTGCTACGGTTGATGCATTTCAACATTGGATATACGAAAATCCGAACCATACCCAAGATGAAAGAAAAGCGCAATGGATCATTGAGCAGTCTCGTTTTTCAAGCGGATTGGTTGATTACACAAATTATCCAGATGCGCGTTCTTATGCATGGCACAAACAACTTCATATTTTTGAAGTTCCGTTCTATTATATAGAATACGGGTTTGCTCAGTTAGGGGCAATTGGTGTTTGGAAAAACTTTAACGAAAACAAAATCGAAGCGATTGAAAAATATAAATCATTTATGAAGTTGGGTTATACAAAACCCATTCATGAAATTTATGAAGAAGCCGGTGTTAAATTCGAGTTTTCATCAGAATACATCAAAGAGTTAATGGATTTTGTGCACAATCAATGGGCACAATACAATTAAATAAAAACCTTACAAAACTATTGGGCATTAGTTTAATCACTTTTGCCATTTTTCTTTATTTTGGGGACTTTATTTCCATTGCTGGCAATTGCTGGGGTGGATTTGGAGCAGATTGCTGGAGCCGTTGGGATAGCGCTTTATATATCGATGTTGCTCAAAACGGACATAACTTAGTTCATTGCACAGATTATCCAAACGATTGGTGTGGTAATGCCGGCTGGGCCCCACTCTATCCAATTACAATCAGATTACTACACTTTATACTCCCTCAATTTGAATGGCTTACATTGGGATTATATTTGAGCCATTTCTTTGTACTGAGTAGCTTATTGTTTATTGCATTTATGTTTCCAAATACAAAATGGACTATCCATTTATTAACATGTTTGATTTACGTTTTTGCTCCAGGAAATATTTACTTACATGCTATTTTCCCATTGTCAATGCTGGTATTCCTTTTACTCTTGTGTTTCTATTTTTTGCAAAAATCGCAATATATAACCTCAGGAATATTTGCATTTTTTGCGGTACTCACATATAGCATTGGTTTTGTTTTAATTTTGGCATTTGCCATTTGGTTCATTCACGATTTTTTCGCGAAAGAAAAAATGAAAGTCAATTGGAAGAAATTCTGTTTATTGCTTTTTCCCATTGTCGGAATTCTCACATGGTTTATTTACGATTATCTAAAAACCGGTCATTGGAATGCATTGTTTCTCATACAAGCCAAATACGGACATAGTTTCAATACACCTTGGAAATATATGTCGGTAAGATTCAACGACATGATTCATAATTGGCATAAACGCGACAAATGGATTGAAATTCAAAACTTTGCACTTTGGATTGTTGTACTTTATTCGTGTTTTGAATTTTGGAAACTCAGAAATGAAAATAAGAACTGGTTGTTTTTCTTGAGTTTTACCTTTTTGTTTTTGGCAGTACCTTATAGCACAAGTCCCATTACCGCTATTTATAGAAATGCAGTGGTTTTAATCCCCTCGTGGGTTTTATTAACACAAACTATCAGCTACAAGAAAACAATCGTTGCATTGGCCGCATTTGTGGTTTTTGCTTATCCACTTGGAATTTTATTCATTCAAAGTGTGTTAAAATAAAAAAGGGATAAGTTTCCTTATCCCTCAAAAATTTTTTTCAAAAACGATTAGAGATTTCCTCTAACTGCTTGTTCTCTTTCGATAGATTCAAATAACGCTTTAAAGTTTCCTTTACCAAAGCTCTTTGCCCCATGACGTTGAATGATTTCATAAAATACAGTTGGTCTATCTTCAACTGGCTTGGTGAAAATTTGTAACAAATATCCCTCCTCATCACGGTCAATTAAAATATTCAAAGCTTTTAATGCTTGTAAATCTTCATCGATGTGTCCAACACGATCCAAAACATCTTCATAGTAAGTATCTGGAACATATAAAAACTCGATACCTCTTCTGCGAAGTTCAGAAACAGTTTCTAAAATATCATGCGATTCAACTGCAATATGTTGAACCCCAGATCCTTTATAAAACTCGATATATTCTTCAATTTGAGATTTCTTTTTACCTGCTGCAGGTTCGTTAATTGGGAATTTCACATATCCATTGCCATTGCTCACAACTTTACTCATTAATGCACTGTATTCTGTACTAATGTCTTTGTCGTCAAAGGTCAATAACAATTTGAAACCCATTACATCTTCATAAAACTTAACCCAATTGTCCATATGGCCAAGTTCAACGTTTCCAACGCAATGATCAACATATTTCAATCCTACAGGAGTAACATCCATTGCATAAGCTGGTTTTGCAAATCCTGGCAAGAAAGGACCATTGTAATTGCTACGCTCAACAAATTTGTGAATGGTATCGCCATAAGTGTGAATCGCTGAAATGATTACATAGCCGTTTTCGTCTTCAAAACGGGTAGGTTCCATGTATGGTTTAGCTCCGCGTTTTACTGTTTCTTCAAAACTCTTGGTTGCATCGTCAACCCATAAACTTAAGAACCTAACACCATCACCATGTAAAATATGATGTTTTGCAATTTCAGATTCAGGATTAATTGCAGTAGTCAATACCAAACGAATTTTACCTTGTTCAAGGACATAACTCGCTCTATCTCTTACACCAGTTTCCGGGCCGCTATAGGCCACAAATTTATATCCCCAAGCAGATTGGTAGTAGTATGCACTTTGCTTTGCATTCCCTACATAGAATTCAATATGATCGGTGCCATTTAATGGCAAAAAGTCAGTTGTTGTAGTTGTGGTTTCTAAAGTTTCCAGTTCCATGTTTCAAAGTTAATTATTTTTTTGATTAGTTTAAATCTATTATTAATTTGGGTCAACATCAAAATCAACACGAATCCCTGAAAATCCATTGGCTTGTTGCAATTGATTTTGTGCCCATAAAATGTATTCTTTAATTTTAGGGATATTGTCTTTTCCTCTTTCCATTTTCAATAGAAATTGCTGCAAGTACAAATTCTTTACCTTTGAAACAGAGGGTGTTAAAGGTCCTAACAAACGGTCACCTAACCTGCCCCGAATCAAATTATTATAATAGGCAGCTGCTGAAAAAACGGTTTGTTGGTCTTTGTGTTTTATTTGAATTTCAATGAGCCGGCTAAACGGCGGGTAATTGAATGTTTTGCGTTCAACCAATTCGCTTTCGGCAAGTTCCATATACGCTTCTTGTTTTACCGCATTTAAAACCAAATGATTGGGCTGATAACTTTGTATCATTACTAAGCCTTGGTTCTTGCCTCTTCCTGCCCTACCCGAAAGTTGATATAACTGTTGGAAAGCCCTTTCGTGAGATCTAAAGTCAGGAACATTTAATAGAATATCCGAATCCGGAACAACAATCAACGCAACATCTTCAAAGTCAATACCCTTCGCCAATAATTGGGTACCAACCAAAATATCGATTTCTCCCGACTCAAAAGCATTTAAGATTTTTTGGAAATCGTTGCGTTTTTTGATGCTTTGTTGATCAAAACGGCCAATTTTTATTTCAGGGAAAATAATATTTAACTCTTCTACAATTTTCTCTGTTCCTACACCTTTCAATAAAAGTTCGTTTCCACTGCAGGCGGGACAAACCTTCGGTACTTGCTGCTGATATCCACAGTAACTGCAGCGCTGTTGATTGGAACTTTTATAAAAGGTTAAAGCAATATCGCATTGAACACATTGTGTGGTATGTCCACACAATGAGCATTGAATAAAAGGGGCATATCCCTTTCTATTGTGGTAAACAATAATTTTCTGTTTCCTTTTGAGTTTCTCTGTGATTTCTGAAATTGCATGATCAGAGAAAAACCCATTCATTCTATTTTGCTTTTTTAGTTCACTCAAATTGAGTGTCATTAATTCGGCAAACTGCTGTTGTTCATAGCGTTGATTCAATGAAACATATTGAATGCCATTATCTTTAGATAACTGTAGCATTTCATAGCTCGGGGTGGCAGAACCCATGATGATATTGGCACCGGTAATTCTCGACAGTTGAAAAGCCGCATCACGGGCATGAAACATTGGGCGTTTTTCAAATTGCTTGAAACTGCTTTCATGTTCCTCATCAATAATGATACAATCCAATTCAGCAAACGGAGCAAAAATTGCATTTCGCGTACCAATCACAAAATTGATTTCCCTCAATCTTACTTTTTCGTAGAGTTCTGTTCTTTCAGAGGTGCTGTAATAATGATGCCACACTCCTATTTCGTCGGGAATAATTTGAGCCACACGGGTTACCAAATGCTCGGTGAGCGCAACTTCAGGCACCAAAAACAAAACTTGTTTTCCTTTTTTGAGGGACTCAATAGCGAAGTGCAAATAAATCAATGTTTTACCAGAGCCTGTAACACCGTGCAAAAGCACATGTTTGTTTTGATCAAACGCAAACTGTATCTCTCCAATCGAAGCCAATTGATTTGCTGTAAATTCTACTTTTTCGCCTTCGCCCTGAACGGCATTAAAACGATCTTCGCGTTGTTTGTATATTTTCAACAGCCCTTTCTTTTCGAGCGCTTTTAAAATAGGTTTTGCTACCGTTTTATCTTCGGTTAACCGCTTCACATTCGATTTCCGAGAGGCAGAACCCAAAAGTTTCATCATGGTTTGAAACTGTTTTTCAGAACTTTTGGCAAGGTTATTTAAAGCTAAATTGGCTTCAAATTCATTTTCCCATAAATCTGTACATTCAACTATTTCAACAAATTTGGGCTTGTAATTTTCCCTCAATTCTTCTTCCATTGAAATCAAACCCTTCATATAGAGTGATTTGATATATTTCAATATTGATTTCAGCTTTAATGAACTTTGAATTTGCTCTACCGCTATACTTTTATTTGTTAAGAGAAGAGATAATATTTCGTTTTCGCGAGAATCCAATTCAGGTATTTCATCGGGATCAAAATCTGGATGCAATGTAACTTTCGTTTGTGATTGAACCCTAAATCCCGCCGGCAATGCCGATGCCAAAATATCACCTAAATAACAGAGATAATATTGCGACATCCATTCCCAAAACTGGATTTGTTTTATAGAAACAATGGGATATTCATCTAAGATATCCAACACATAATTCGCTTGATATCCTTCTGGAGGGACTTCCGATAATTCGTAAACAATACCCGAGTAAATCTTTTTAGACCCAAATGGAACCGCAACCCTTTGTCCTACAAAAACCAAATCAACCCATTCTTGAGGCACACGGTAGGTGTACATCTTCGGAAGAGGTATTGGTAAAATAATTTTTACAAAAAGGGTTATTCTTTCCGTCACAATTTAAGTTCTATTTAATTCCCACCGTGTTGCCAGCAATACCCATTTGAAGAAGCCTTCCTAGAACACCTTGATCCCTTTTTTGTTGTGGCCGAACATTGACCACCTGAACTGGTATTTACTTTGGCTGGTGTTGAAACTGAGGGAGCATCAACTGTATTTTGCTGTTGAATATTACTATTTTGAGTTGATTTTATTTCGGGATTACTTGTTGTTAAGCCTGGTTTCATGTTTAACAAAATATTGTCGATCCGAAGATTTAAGGCTTTGTTGTTTTCTTCTAACATAGAAACTTTAGTTTCCAAAACAACAATCTTGGTTTCTAAATTAGCAATTTTAGCATTTAATTCAGCAATTGATTGACCTGAAACATCTTGAAAAAATACCAATCCAATTAAACAAATGAAAAACCTCATTAATCTCATCCTTCGAAATTACATTAAAGCAATTAAAAAGGGAATATAGAATTCAAAATAGTGGAGAAGTTCTCAAAATCCTATTTAGAAACGATGTTAATGAAGAAAGTAATTAAAGGCAAAGCCAAATGGAAAGTAATTAAAAACTTAAGCATCAAATCCATTCTTTTGTATTTATTCTTCCACGAAGTTAATCCAATAGCAGTAACTACAATTGTGGAAATAAGGGTTATTGAAGAACCTAAAATCAAATCCACATTTTTATAAAAATGCTCATTTTGAATAAAATATATCCCTAAAAAAACCAAAAAGACAACGATATTAAAAATAACCAATCCTAGTTTTACTTTTGATTTCCCCGCTACTACAACAACAGTATTGTAACCAAAAATTAAATTCCCCTTATGTCCTGCAATATCTTTCACCACATCTTTGGTAAAAAGCAAGGCGAGTAATGTGCAGAAGAAATACATCAATTTCCAATCCCACACTCCATAATGAATCCAAACAGCAATTAATGGCGCCATTGTTAATATGCCCGCCGAAAGTTCTCTCACAATTGGTTTCTTTTGCAATTTATGAGAATAGAACCAACAGATTAAAATGTAAAATACATAGAAAACTAGAATTTTCTTGGTTGCACAAAAAGCAAACAAAGTGGCCAAGAAGTTAAAAAGAACATAGCTATTGGCTAAAAATGTTGTACCAATTGCCCTACCAACGAGTGCCGATTTTGGTCTGTTAACCAAGTCTTTATCGGAATCATAAAACGAATTAATTACGAATGCACCACAGAGTGTAAAAATGGTTGACAACACCATTAAATGCAAGGTTTTGTCGAGAATGATTTGATGGAATGAATATTGTGGCCCAAAAACAAATAATGCCAGAAAATACTGACCTAAAACCATGAGCAAAACGTTGTACCAACGAATGATACCCAAAAAGTAAATACATTTAATTATTTTTTTGTTGCCCAGAAATGGCATACTTAAATCTTATAAATTACCTGTAATTTATGACCACTAAGCATTTTTTCAGCTTGCTCAAAATCTTGAGTAAAGCCCAAAACAAAACCACCACCGCCGCTTCCACAAAGTTTTAAGTAATAGGCATTTGTTTCTAGTCCTTTGCGCCAAATTCCTTCAAATTTTTGAGGAATCATGGGTTTGAAATTATCAAGGAAAAGAGAAGAAATTGCTTTTACATTCTCAAACAAAGGTTTGTTTTCGCCTTTTAGAAAAGACTTTACTGCACCATCATTGTATTTTTTAAGTTGGGTTCTAACTAAATTCCTGAACCCTTCGTCTTTTAATTTTTGAAGGAAAATAGCAACCATTCCTTGCGTTTTTCCTGGACTACCAGAATCCATCAAGAAAATAGCACCTTTGCCTTCCATATTTTCAGTTGGCATTCCTACCGCACCCAAATCACCTTTGCCTTTGATTAATATTGGTAAATTCAAATAGCAAATAAGTGGATCTAATCCAGAACTCTTTCCATGAAAATAAGATTCAAGGGTAGATAAAATCACTTTTAAATTGGCGAGGTTATCACCTTTCATTACCATGTCGGCCGCTACTTGGTCGGTTGCATATTGGTTATACAAAGCGGCAACCAAAGCACCAGAACTTCCAACGCCAAAGCCTTGAGGAATACTACTATTAAAATATAAGCCGTTATTTAAGTCGGTTTCAATTTTGTTGAAATCAATTTTACATGGCAAATTGCCATTTGCATCCATCTCTTTCAAATGAGCAACAAACTTAGCAATACTCGTATTCGAAGATTTTTGTTCTTCATTAAATTCAGAAGAAAATTCGAATTTCCCTTTGAAAAAAGTGTATGGAATGCTTAATCCCATAGAATCTTCTATGATTCCATATTCACCAAACAACAAAATTTTGGCATAATATAACGACTCTTTTAACATTAGGTTAGTTTTTGAGGTGTACCTCCAATATTACTACAAAGATACAAACCATTTTTGCAGTATACTAACAACTTATTGTCAATAAAGTTTGAAATTTCTGTTTCGTATTGTTTATCATACAGTAGGTGAACATTTGCACCGGCATCTAATGTAAATACCAACGGCAAATTTGTTTCTTCTCTGAAGATCCAAATTTCCTCCAAAATAGCCAATGTATTGGGTCTAATCAACGTAAAATATGGAATAGACGACATCATCATGGAATGCAATTGAAGTGCCTCAGATTCTACCAATGCTATAAAATTTGCAACATCACCACTTTGTAAATAACTTGTAATCTTGCTTATGTTTTTTTGTGCATTTGCAAATCGGGCAGCTGCATAAGGATGTTTTTCCAACAAAGCATGTCCTTCTGTACTACTCACCTTCTTCTCTCCATCGTCAACAATTAAAACACAATCTTTCCAATTGCTCAACGATGCATGAATTTCTTTTTCAAAAGGTACAGCAAACAAATCGCTACTTTTTTCAACGTCAGCGTGTTCGCCCCAAACTGCTGGTTTACCATAAACACTGCGGCAAGCGCTTCCAGAGCCTAAGCGGGCAAAAAAACTTGCACGTTCGAAAAACTCAGCGCTTCCATTTTCATACTTGCCTTCTAAATCGGCAATACACATTGCCAATGCTCCGAATCCTGCTGCAGAACTGGCGATACCTGTTCCATGAGGGAAGTTATTTACCGTATCAATAATGAAATTGTGACTTTTCACAAAATCGCTATACTGTGAAATCCGTTCTAAAAAGGCAATAATTTTAGGCTCAAATGAAGGTTTCGGTTCTCCTTTGAAGGTGAAAGTAAGTTTCGGACCTGCATTTTGCGTCGCAATCATTGAAGTTTCTGCAAATAAATCGCTCAAAGACCAACTGATACTTGCATTCGCCGGTAATTGCACTCCGCCTTCTTTTTTCCCCCAATATTTGACCAAAGCAATATTGCTTGGACAACTGTATTTTACTTGCATCTGTTTGTTATTCATTAGTTACAAAATTGTTCCAAGGGAAAATTCTAAAATTCTCAAATGCCCTAGGATATGCATCTAAAATTGTTTTATTTATCAACATCATATCTCCACCCCACGCACCTAACCATTTACACAAACCTTTGTTTACTGGTTTTATTCCAAGAATATCATAAGTTGTAGGAAGCATTAATGCCTTAGACAAAAGCATTTGATACATCTCCAAACTCGATTCTAATTCCATGATATTCGATGCAATTCTGGTTTGAGAAATGATTTTATCGAATTGTGCAGTATAATATTCATCTTCGGCAATGTCATTTAACTCATCTTGTACAGATGATAAACTATTTCGAGAATCTATTTTTTGACCATAAAATACCAAATACCAATCTTTGGTAAAGTACTCCTCTAATCGCCAATATTTCCAATTAGAATCGTCCGCGGTTAAACAATAGACCATGGGTTTTTGCAACTGGGCAATTGCAACATCATATCCACTTCCGCCAAAAATCTCAAATTGTATATTCATCGGATCTAGATGTAAAAAATCTGCAAAAAGTTTAACCAAAGTACTGCTACTTCCCAAGCCCCATACCCTTTCAAATTCCAACTGCGTTTCAATTCTAATCGATTTTCCTGTTTGCCAAAATTCAGTATCGGCCAATTTCAAAATTCCAACAAGTCTGTCAACTTGAATGTTTTCAACTTGTGCAGAATCAACAATTTCAAAATTCGGCAGGAGAATTTTCGTCTCGAACCAAACATTGCCATTTACATCTTTGGCTTGATACATGATAAAATCTGAAGACCCTATTGGTGTTTCAAATTCCCAAACATGCATCCACTGTCCAAGTTTCGTTGGCAACGCTATGCAATCAAATCCGTTCATCACCAAGTATTCACCGGTGAGCATTACTTTTCCAGTTGCGAAATAAGACCGCATTACTTTTTATTTGTAACCAATGAATCAGCCGAAATACCCCTTATTTTACAAAATATTTCAACCGCATTACTAAAACTTACAACTTTGTCTTTGAAATAATTCACTATCTCTACTTTCTCAGCATCAGTAGCTTCAAGTTGATTCAAAATATTCAACAAGTGCATTTTCATGTGTCCTTTTTGAATACCACTCGTAATCAAAGAACGCACTGCACTGAAATTTTGCGCCAAACCTGCAACTGCAACAATTTCCATCAATCCAGCAGCATTGGGATAGCCCAAAAGTTCATGGGCAAACTTCACCATTGGATGTAAACTTGTAATACCGCCAACTGTTCCAATTGACAACGGTATTTCTATCCAAAATTTAAAAATTCCGTCTTTTGCCGAAGCATGGGTTAAACTGGTATATCGGCCATCTTTTGCAGCATAGGCATGTGCACATGCCTCCGTAGCACGAAAATCATTTCCTGTTGCCATAATTACAGCATCAACACCGTTCATGATGCCTTTGTTATGCGTAACAGCCCTATAAGGCTCTATTGATGCAATTCTAATGGCTCTGCAGAATTTGTCGGCAAACTCTTGATTGCCAATTCCACTTCCCTCATTAATGTCTTCAATAGCACATGTAACTTCCGCTCTAACTAGGCACTCAGGAGTGAAATTACTCAAAATACTCATTACTATGGTCACATCAGGCTGATTTGTTGCTTCACGCTCATCAACCAATTGTTTCCACGTTTTGGCAATCTCTTCTAAACAACTGTTTATGAAATTGGCACCCATACTGTCGCGGGTATCGAATTTCACTTCAATTTGAAAATATCCAGGTTCGAATTCAGTTTTGTTTAACAACGAAATATCCTGAATTCCACCCCCACGAATTCTCATATTTTTTGTAATGTCCTCGGTGTGGGTATAAAACAAATGTTTATTGCTCTCAAACAATTCAATAAGCCAATCTATATCTGTTCCCTCCCATAAAAAGTGAACATGACCCACTTTTACCATTCCAATAACCTCAGTGTTAAAGCCACCACGCTCTAACCAAAAATTAGCCGACTTAGATGCAGCAGCCACAACGCTACTTTCTTCAATAGCCATTGGTATTGCATACATCTTGTTATTGATTAAGAAATTAGGAGCAACACCAAAGGGCATATAAAAATTACTTATGGTGTTTTCAATAAACTCATCGTGTAATTTTTGCACCTCCGGTTGTGCATGCCAATATCCCTCAATCATTTGACGAGATTCATTTGGTTGATTGGTATAATTTTGAATAAGCCATTCAATCTTGGCTTCTTTTGTATATTTACTAAATCCTTTAATTGGTTCGTTTTTCATCATTTTTTTAATGTAAGGTAAGTTTGAGCCATTTCAAGTCCTTGAACTTGACTTTCAACAAATGCCAATAATTCTTGTTCTCCTTGCATTGCATATTTTAAAAACAGCGAAGCATGGGCATATAAGGTTTTATGGGGTATTGATTTCAAGAAATAATAGCCATCTAAAAAATTATTAATTCCACCTGAAACAATAACCGATTTGGCTTTGATTTCAGCGGGATTTTGATTTAAACTATCTATCACCCATTCCGACATTTCCAACGCCGTATGTCCAATGTGAGTAGCACTTTCCCAAGATTCTTTGCGAACATCCTTTCTGCGTAAACTTTCTAGAACACTGAAATTTGTCCCTCCAAATGCCCCAAAATCAACCGCTTCTAAAGGCAATTTCATTAATTCATTGAGGGACTTGGGTCCGAATCCTTGACCGACTTCTTTCACCATAATCGGGAAATGGAATTTATCGAGCACTCTTTTTATTGTATCTATTGGGGGAAATTGAAACTTATCACCTTCAGGTTGAAACCATTCTTGCAATGGATTCACATGAATAATTAGACCGTCGGCCTCTAACAAATCAACCAATTCAGAAATCTTATTCTCTTGTTTTGACGCAAATAATTCTTCAATTTGAGCAATACCCAAATTTGCATATAAGGGTTGATTTCCAATATACTTACGAACTGCGAAATCTTTGGCGTTAGTAGCGTCTACCAAAACAGGTCGGCAAGAGCCTAAACCCATTCCCAAACCAAATTCTTTACAAGCAATGGCCAAGTTTCTATTGATATCTCCTGCCAATTCTGCGCCACCTGTCATGCTGCTTATCCAAAGTGGAAAACGCATAATTTTACCGGCCATCTGCATTGGAGGAATACATCCGGAAACTGGAGAGGCAGAAAATAGAGGTTCGTAATAAAAACGCGAATCTTGTTCAGCTAACTGAGATTGAAAGGCCAATTGAATATGGTCTAATTTGCGAGTGTGTAACGATTGATCTGACAAAGTTTTACAAAATTAACAAAAAATAAGGATGGATTGTTTTTGAATTTGACCAAAACCTACAATTTTTCGTTGTTTTTGTGCCTCTCGGCATCTCGAATTGTCTTTTTTTGTATGTTTTTTTCTATGGCTTCCGTTAAATTTACCCCGGTTTGATTGGCCAAACAAATCAAAACCCACAATACATCGGCCATTTCATCGGCCATATCATGATCCATTTCATTTTCTTTAAACGATTGATCACCATATTTACGGGCCATAATTCTAGCCAATTCACCCACTTCTTCTGTTAGAATGGCCAAATTAGTAAGCTCCGAAAAATATCGAACACCAATTGTTTTGATCCAATTGTCTACTTCAGATTGAAGTTCTGAAATGGTCATGTCTTTCATCTGCTTGCTTAGAAAGGCGATACAAATTCAGAAAAAGTGGGCAACCCAATATCTTTTGCTGAAAGTACCGGATTTTCGATATTCCAAGGAATATTCAATTCTGGAGAATTCCATAAAACACCACCCTCCACTTCAGGATGGTAATAATCGGTACATTTATATGTAAATATAGTGTTGTCTTCCAAAGTTAAAAAACCGTGCGCAAACCCAGGAGGGATATATAACATGTTATAGTTTTTTTCGGTCAATTCAACGCAAACAAACTGCCCATAGGTATCAGACTCTTTTCTAATGTCAAGTGCCACATCTAAAACAGCACCTTTGATTACCCGAACAAACTTTCCTTGTGAAAATGGAGGCGCTTGAAAATGTAATCCACGCAATATTCCTTTCTGTGATAAGCTCTGATTGTCTTGAACAAAATTGGTTTCTACTCCATTGTCCTTCAACACATCTTCCCTAAAACTTTCAAAAAAGTGTCCTCTGTGGTCTTCAAATACCTTAGGTTTAATCAAATAAAGTCCTGATAATAACGATTCAATTTGCATTTTTATAATAAAGTGCGTAAAATTACGTTAATTTGTCAACTGAATCACACTAAATCTAAAACTATTTACCATGCAAAATCAACAAGAAGGCAACAATAAATCAATATTG
>Ga0114978_10001104_pt1 | contig 22732 bp, 22 predicted proteins | sample S_140212_EF_Meta_FD_87027 | JGI IMG/M metagenome (GOLD analysis project Ga0114978, IMG submission 87027) | Freshwater microbial communities from Lake Simoncouche, Canada to study carbon cycling - S_140212_EF_MetaG | ecosystem: Environmental > Aquatic > Freshwater > Lake | place: Lake...
AAAAAAAAAAGAAAAAAATATTTTTTCGATTAAAAAGAAAAAAAAAAAAAAAATAACAAATGATTAAGAATAAAAAAAAAAATAAAGGAAAAAAATTTTTATTAAAAAAAAAAAAAAAATCAAAAAAAAAAAATATGTTCAGTAAGATTTACGAATGTTAGTTTTTCAAAGGGTAGTATTCTAAAAAGCATTTATGATAAATGCATAACAGGAGGAACATTTGGCATTCCTTCAAATGTGAAAAGACATTTTATAACACATAATGAAGCAGCAAGTTTATGTTTCAAATCAATACTTAAAGAATGCGAGAATAGTATAATTTTACCAAATCCAGACAAAATTGGTGAGGCTAAAAGTATTTTAGTTTTGTGTAAAAAAATTTTAAAAAAATTTAATATTAATTTTAAAAGAAACTCCTCAGGCTACTATTCAAAAGGATTGAAAGTGAAATTTGTTAAAGCTTTAACTTATGGTCAAAAATATGTTGAGGATTTAAGTGTTAATGATGAAATTTACTCTTATCTTAAGGACGATGTTTTGATTAAAACTTCATTTAAAAAATTGAAAAACTATGATTTGGTGCTTAAAAAAATTAATAGCAAAAATTTTTTTAATACCAATAAACTTATAAAGTTATTTTTTCCGGATTTTAGATCGGGAAATCATAAAAAAATAAAATTATCAGAAAATATTTAGACAATAGAATGATAATTTATTTTATTATTCATAAAATTTTTTAATTAGTATATTTTTAAGATTTATTTTTTCTAAAATTTTAGTGGCTTTCAAACTTGCATTTCCATCTCCATAAAATGTTTTTAAATTTTTAATTTTTTTGAGAAATTGTAAAGAATCTGCTTTTTTAACAGCTTTTAAAATACTAAGATAACTTGATTTACAAGAAATTATATTTTTAGATTTGACTCTACCACCTTGTCTATTTCCAATATTAACTACTGGTTTTTTTAAATATGGAGCTTCAAGGATACCACTTGAAGAATTACCTATAATAACATCTGAAAATTTCATTAATGATAAATAATTCTTATGCCCAAAAGACTCTACGTAACTAACGTTTTTATTTCTCTTACAAAAGTTTAAGATCTTAGATCTAATGGCATTATTATTTGGATCAATGTTAGTACCTGTAAATATTATTCCGTAATCTTTATATTTATTTAATACATCAAGTAAGTTTTGAATTTCTTCAATAGAACGCTTGATATCTAAAGTTACCGGATGATAAGTCACGAGGAAATTCTTTTTGCCATAAATTAAATTGAATTTATTTTTTAAGGTATTGCTATTCAACAAATTAGAACTTTTGATATTGTCCACGGACGTTCCGCCTACAATAAAAATTCTCTTCGGGTCTTCACCCATTTTTATTAGCCTTTTTCTATAAATTTCGTTAGCAACAAAATGAACGTGTGATATTTTTGATATAGAATGTCTAATAGAGTCGTCAACTGCCCCTTCGGTTAGTTCCCCTCCATTAAAATGGGCTATTGGAATATTAAATAATAATGCAGAGTAACAAATTGGTATTAATTCAATACGATCACCCAGAACAACAATAAGATCTGGTTTTTTTTTTTCAATAATTCTAGAAAAAATTTCAAAACCCCGTGCAATAACCTTGCAATAGTCTCTTGGCGTGTCACTTGAGAAATTTAAAAATGCTTTTTCATATTTAATCAAGTTATCTTCTTTAATTTCATTCAAGGTATACCCAAATTTTTTTTCAAGATGAGAACCTGAAACAACAAGAGTTGGTTTTAAATATTTAGAGTTTTTACATAAATAAATAAATTTTTTTAAAAGACCATAATCAGATCTATTCGTAGTAAAAATTAAAATTTTTTTAAATTTTAATCTCATCATCTATTTTATAATTTCTTTTTGACTTGCTACCAATAATTTTAGACCAATTCATTGGATTGCTATTTTTTAAAGGTCTTTTAGTTATAATATTCTGTTCGGTAAAATACTCACCTATGTTAATTTTTTTATTTGCATAAATTGATTTTCTTACAATTTTAAAATTTTTTTTTTCTGATTTTAATAATGCCTTTTTTCCAGTTCCAATCATTTTTTCAGTTTTCTTAATAGATTTTATATAATTTTTTAGTTCACGCGGTTCAAGACTTGCAGAATGATCGGGTCCTTTCATATTTTTGGATATAGTAAAATGTTTTTCAAATATCCTAGCCCCAAAAGCTACTGCTGCACATGCAGCTTCATTTCCTGTAGTATGATCAGAGTAGCCAACATCTATTTTAAATTTCTTTTTGATTTCTGTTATTGTTGATATGTTTACTTGATCTTCAGATGTTGGATAGTTTGTTGTGCAGTGCATTAATGTAATTTTACTTTTTTTTTGTTTATATTTTCGCAAGACTGTTAATGCATTATAAATATCTTTTATATTACTCATGCCAGTAGATAAAATTATTTTTTTATTCATTTTTGCAACATCTCTTAAGAGCGGATAATTAGTGATTTCACCCGAAGGAATTTTTATAAAGTCTAAATTAAATTTTTTGATATTTTTTAAGGAAATATGATCAAAAATAGAAATAGCAAATTTAATTTTTTTTTTTTTACAGTAATTATATACTTCTATTAATTGATTTAGCGACAAACTAAGCTTTTTTAACATTACTTTTTGAGAGTTATTTTTTTGTTTATATGTTTTTTTTTGGTAATCGGCCTGTTTTGAAAAATTTGTCGTTAAATACTCAGGATTAAAATATTGAAATTTTACATAATCGGCGCCAGCATTTTTTGCTATGTTTACAAGATTTTTTGCAAGTTTAACTTTTCCATTATGGTTAACGCCGGCTTCAGCAATTATTATAGTTTTCATTTTATAATATTAAAGATTATAATTAACTTAATTTGAAAACTTTGAATTATAAAGAAAAAAAATTTATTTGGGGTGCTCATAATGATTATTATGGTAATCTTTTTCTAAAACGAGCGACTGGACACTTGCCAGAAATGGAATCTAGTAAAGCCCTAGCAAAAATTGTCGCACAGTACATTAAAAATAATGATAATATTTTAGATGCTGGATGTGGCGTAGGACATTATTTACGATCACTAGATAAGTTAATAAAAAAAAATTTTATATATACTGGTTTTGATGCCACGGCCAAATATATTGATATTGCAAAAAAAATTTTTTTAAACAAAAAAGGGGTCCCTGCCAGGAAGCAATCTATATATTTTGAAAAGAAAAATATTGAGATAATACGATCTGTAAAAAAAAAGTACGATATTACATTTTGTTGCAATGTATTACTTCATTTGCATAACCCTAAAAAAGCAATTAAAAATTTATTAAAAATTACTAAAAGAGTATTGATTATCAGAACTTTAATTTCTGAAAAAAATTATATTGTCAAAGAATTGAATAAAGATAGCAAACTAAAAGATTTAGATAAAAACTTAAATAGTGAAAAATTTATTTACTATAATCTATTCACGAAAAATCAAATTAAGCATTGGTTGACAAATAAAAATAAGCATATTAAATTAAAAATATTCCCTGATCGTGATTTTAATGTAAAGAATATAAATCAAAAAAAAGAATTTATAAAAAATTTTAATCAAAACACTACTGTTATTGATAACAAGCAAATGAATGGTCCTATAATGTTACCATGGCATTTTATCATTTGTAAGATTATTTAAAAATATTTTTAAAATATTTATAACTTTAATACTTCTAAAAAATTTTCTTCAAATAAATTTTTAGTGATACAAATATTTTTCTTTTTACGAATGTTTTGTAACTTTGTGCTTAGTGCTTTATTAAGCTCAATTAAGTTGTTTGCGTAAATAATATTTTTATTATGAAATATTGGGTGTTTTTCTCTAAAAATATTAGCAATAATTATGTCTATTTTATAATCAATAGCCCATGCAACAATTGATGAACTAAAACTCAATAGTATTAAATCTATATTTAGAAAATCTTGGGCTAATTTTTTTTTTGATATCTTGATGTTGTAATTTTTTACCCATTTATAGTCATTAATTTTTTGTTTAGGATGCAAGTACAGTCTAACATCATATTTATTATTAAGATTATATTTATGCAATAAACTGCATAACAATTTGTTTCTTGCTTGATGTTCATTTAAATTTTCAAGATTATGCTCTAACCATTGAGTTAATAAAATTGCAATCTTTGCTTTTTTTTTAAATTTTTGCGTTTGCGATTTTTGAATATAATTTTGATCTAGGCTACCTATAACAATAATTTTTTTTTTACACCCTAACTTTAATGAATGGTTTTTGATTATTTGATTTTCTGCCAGAAAGTAATCTGATGAGCCACCAGCAGGAATCCATGGGTTCTTTGGGAGTATATTAAAAAATTTATTTATATAAATATGAATTTTATCATAATAAAGTATTTTAATATCATTATATTTTTTTTGAGAAAATGTGTAGTTTTTAAAAATTTTGTACGTAAGAGAATTTTTTGAAATATAAAAATTTTTTTTACCCTTTCTAGAAATAAGAAGCATCTTGGGGCTTGCAATAATTCCTGGAAAATAATTATAAACTTTAATATTTTTTTTTTTAGCAAATTTTAATAATGATAGTTTTAAAGGTGTTTCCCTGTCTCCTGCGGTTATTATTTTATCGAATTTATATTTGTTTAATAAGTTTTTAGAATAACAATAATATTTTAATCCGTAATAAAATAATAGAATTGATTTAAGTAAAAAATTATTTTCATAAATTTTATAATAATTAGGCTCAGTGTTAATTATAATATTTTTTTTAGTCTTTAATTTTTTTATTATTTTTTTTGTATTATTATGAATTACGAGTATTTTGTATTTTATATTTTTTTTTTTTAAGAATTTTCCAAAAGCCAAATACGTATCCCAACTAGTAGTATTGGGTATCATTAGAATATTCATAATTTAAAGATCTTTGTATACAAATTTAAATCCTTTTATTATTATAAATGGAGCTGGCTTATTGTGCATATATAGGCATCTTATAATTTTATTAATTTTTTTTTTGGAATAACTATTTTTTATTTTTGCTAATTTATTTAAATCTTTTTTTGTGTATGCTTTTCTTTCCCATTTTTTTTCTGTAAATATAATTCTATTTTTTATTATCATTTTTACGATTTCTTTTAAAAGTAAAAACATTTCGTTATAAGATTCATCGGAAATTTTTTTAACGTCATATGACTTGTCAATTTTAAATGTTCGTTCTTTGATAATCTTTCCGCTATCAATCTTCTCATCAATAAGATGCGCTGTCACCCCATAATCCTTTTCATTATTGTATAATGCAAAGTTGAAACATCCTATGCCAGGATATTTTTTTGGCCCAGGGTGAAAATTAATATTATATTTTTTTGTTTTATTAAAAAATTTTTTTTTCAAAACTTTTTTTGATAAATAGCTTAAAACGTAGTCAAAGTTATTTTTAATATCATTGTTAAAATCGTTATGATCAATTACTTTCAATTTTGTGAATTTTTTTTTTAAAAAAGTTATTACTTTTTTAGAGCAACTTTTCTCATTGTTTATAATTAATAGAATTTTCACAATAATTAAATTGGCTTAGATTTTATTTTCCATATATTTTTTATAAGCTTTTTCAATTTCTTTATAAATAAAAAGTACATTTTTTTTTGTAATTATAGGGCTCGATGGTACACAAACTGTTGTATCATATAATTTTTTACTTTCTTCAATTTCAAATCTTTGACTATATTTATAAAGTTTTTGCGTTTCGTTTGGCGGCCAAATTCTTCTAAATTCAATTATATTTTTTAAATAATTAATTAAAAAACTAATAAATTTCTTATCTTTTTTATTTTTTAAAATTAAAATATTCATCCAATAATTATTTTCTGAAATTATTGGAAAATTATAAACATCAAAAACATTAGACGACTTAAATATGTTTTTATAAAAAAAATGTATTTGTTTCTTTTTTCTTTTAAATGCAGATAATTTTTTTATTTGTGAAATACCAAGATAAGCATTGAGACTTGGCAGTCTGTAATTGTATCCTAACTCATTATGTTTAAAAAAATCATTATCTTTTGCCTGATTGATTAAATATCTACTTTTTTTCTCATATTTTATATTATTTGTTAATATAGCCCCACCAGAACCTGTTGTTATGATTTTGTTGCCATTAAAAGACAATATACCAACATCACCAATTGTACCCGTGTGCTTCTTACTAAGATATTTATTAGTATAAAATGTGCCCAAGCTTTCTGCCGCATCTTCTAGAATCTTAATATTTCTTTTTTTACATTCTTTAACTATTTTTTTTATCTTTGCCCCGCCACCCCAAATATGTGCAATTATAAGTGCTTTTATATTTTTTTTTGTTTTTTTGTTAAAACAATATTTATTCTTTTGAAAAGTATTATTTTTTAAAAATTTAATTAACTTTTCCTCATCTAAGTTAAAATTTTTATCAACATCCATAAAAATAGGTTCGGCGTTATTATATTTTACTGCATTAATCGTAGCGATAAATGATATTGATGGAACGATAACTTCGTCATTATTTGAAACATTTAAAATTTTTAAAGCAATATGCAGCGCGGAAGTTCCTGAGTTGCAAGCAACACAAAACTTTGATTTGGTATATTTGCAAATTAAATTTTCAAATAATTTAATATTTTTACCAGCAGTGGAAACCCAGCCTTCTACTACTGATTTTTTTACATTTTCAACATCATTTTTATCAAAAATGGGTTCATATAAAAAAATTTTTTTTCTCATTTATTTAATTGTATATATTGCAAAATATATAAATACTAGGGTCAGTAATAATTTTTAATTTAATGTATTGTAAAATTATAAGTTAAAATTTTATTCTTAAAATAGTTTAGCGGCATATGAAAAAAATTTTAGTTATTTGTTCTAATCCTAATGTTGCGCTTCAAATGAAAGTGCATTCCTTAAGCAAATTTAATTATGAATATTATTTTTTAGTTGAGAAGAATATTTATACAAAAGAAGTAATAAAGATAATACAAACTTTTAAAAATAAAAAGGTTTTCTATTATAAGTTTTTGGAAAAACCGCTTTTTTTTTATTTAACTAAATTCTACCAGTATTACGAAATAAAAAAAAAAAATTTGTATATTCAAGAAAAATTTAAAAAAAGTAATATTTTAAAAAAAATTAAAAGATTAACTTTTTTGGAAGTTTGGTTTTCAAATGAAAATTTATCTAAAATTATATTGTACCAAAAAGATTATTTAAAAATTTATTTTACACATAGTGTAAATGATTTTTTAATTAATCAAAAACATTTGAATATCTTTTCTTTTTTAAAAAAAACTTTAGAAGATTTTATTAATAATTATTTTTTATATATTTTTAAACCCTCGCTATCTAATACAGAAATATTTTCAATTTTTAAATATTATATTAAAGAAAAAGACTATATTTATAATGTAAATCAATACAAATTCAAAAAAATATTTTATAGACTTTTAGATTTTAATAAAAATCTGCAATTAAAAAATAAAAGAATAAAATTAATTAATATTTCAATTCCTTATAACTGTTATGAAAAATTGTATCCCAAGAAAATTTTAACTGAATATTTAAAATTTTTGAAAAAAGAAATTTTATTAAATATTATTAATGATAAAAATTATGTGTATATTTTTAAATTTAAAAATATTATTCCAAAAGAAATAAGAAAAAAAATTATATTCGAATTTAAAAGGAGCTTCTCTGATTATAATATTGTACTTTTTGACAAAAAAATAACAGGCACAGATTCTTTAGAACAGTTTGTTTGTGCTTATAATGTTGATCAATATTATTCTAATTTCTCTTCTTCTTTATTTTTGATAAAATTATTAAAAAAAAGTGTAAAATTAATTAATTTCTCGAATAAAATAATTAAATACTGGAAAAATAAAAAAAAGCATTTATTTAAAGTTCATTATGAGAATCAATTAAATTTTTTAAGATCAATTAAATTTTATAAAAAAATTTGGATTGATTATTAGAAATCTTTAATACACTTTATAAAGAGAATTTACTTTGCTTCCTGAAACTTTGATTTCTTTGATTAATTTGTATTGAAGAGAATAATCTCTTTGATTATTTATGTAGTTATTTAAAATATAGTCAGCTTCAATTTCTAATTTGACAGCTTTAATTCTTTTGGCCTCATCAAAATTTAATAAATTTTTTGTTGTTGCGTCTAATGATGTCCCACTGGCCGCCCAGATTTTAATTTCTTCAGAATTGTCATATTTTAATAAATATTTTAAAAGATCTTTATTTGTTAACCCAAGCCAGTCCATATCAAATTGTTTATATGGTCCCTTTACAAGAAAATTAAAATATAAATTTTGGTAAGGATGATTCTTGTATATCCAATAGAAATTAGAACTTATAGTTAAAATTACTATAGAATATATTGAAAATTTGATTATTCGAACTCTAACCAAATTAACAAAATATATAATGGAGTACAGAAAAAATATAAATAAAAAGTAACTGTGTCTCCATCCATTATATTTATTTTTTTGGAGAAACATTATTAAAATAAATGCAAAAACAAATATGCCTAAATTTAAGTAAAAATATTTGTGCTTAATTATGTTGTTCTTGATATTTTTCAAACCACCTTCAAAAATTTTCTTGAATGAGTAGACTAGTGTAAAACAAAATATCAAAAGATAAGTTAAAGGTGTTGTGAGGATAAACCAGAGCAAAATATAATGCCACGGTAATTCTATTGATTTATAATATGTCCCAAAATATAAAACATTTCCTCTCCAAGAGTGATTTGATAATTTTTGAAAAACTTCAAAAGAGTTTCGTAATGGATTTTCCCATAAAAAAGGAAAGGTAATATAAGTAAATAAAATCAAGAAAAATACTATTATTATAGTCCACCTAGTTTTTTGAAAATTAAATTTTTCTTTCAACAGCATTAAAAAAATTATTGCAAAAGGAATTATCAAAGCAGAAATTCTCGTTGTTATTGCTAAACTACAAAAAAATGAAAATAGTAAAATATTTTTTATTTTAATTTTATTAAGAATTTTTTTTCCAAAATAAAGACACATTATTGTAAGTGCACAAAGATATAGATCTCTAGTATTATAGTGCTGTTCAGCAAAGAATCTTGGATAAGAAATTAAAGTTAATAATCCAATAATAGATAAAAAATAATTTTTGGTAATGTGTTGTGAAGTTTTAAAAAAAAAAAAGTAACTTATATGCATCAATAGAATTAATATAAAACATCTTAAATAATAATTATTTGAATTATTTTTATAATTTGATTTATTAGTTTCAAAATTATTAGTTTCAAAATTATTAGTTAAGATTTCTATTGCTGCAGCAGTAGTTTCAAAACTAGGTCCATAATATTTATCTCTCCATTCATTTAAATTTTGTATTTTTTTTAAACTGTCATATTTTTCTTCTATATTTGGATTAATTTTTTTTATAATATATTTTAGGTTAACAAAACCCGTGTATCTCATTAGGTAATCGTCCCAAGCATATCCGTAGTCTTTTAAATTAAAAGAATTTATTAAAAATGAGGATAAAATTATTATTAAAAATAATTTTTTTTTAATAATAAGCAAATTCATTATTTTTTTTATATATCAATATTTTCTGATATTATATATGGGGGTCTATTTTTCACTTCTGTATAAATTCTAGAAACATACTCACCAACTAACCCAATTGCGATTATATTAAAACTGGAAGTCAATCCTATTAATAGCAGAACTGTTGTAAATCCTCCCAAAGGATTGCCTAAAATTTTTTGAAATATTAGATAAATTGTAAATATTATAATAAAAAATAATAGACCAAAACCAAATTTTATAATTAGAGATATTGGTACATTGGAAAATGAAAATAGGCTATCCAGGGCATACTTGTATAGAAAATTATATGATGACTTGGAATATCCTTTTTGCCTAAAAGGTCTATCGAAAGAAATTATTTCTTGTTTAAAACCGATATAATTAACTAAACCTCTTAGAAACCTAGTTTTTTCCCTCATGGACTTTAAATAATTAATTACTTTTCTATCTAAAATTCTGAAGTCTCCAGAATGTTGAGGTAATTTTTGCACTCTTTCAGAACAATATATTAATAATTTATAAAATATTCCTTTCAATATTTTCTTAGTTTTAGATATGTCTTCGCTAGAGCGATAAGTTAAAACTATCTCAGCACCATTTTTCCACTTTTGAATTAATTCAGGGATTAGTTCTGGAGGGTCTTCTAAATCAGGATCCATAATAATGGCTGCATCACCAGTACATTCGTCAATGCCAGAAAGTATGGCCGCTTCTTTTCCAAAATAATTGGAAAATTGTATCAGTTTCACTTTTGCAAATTTTTCTTTAGCTGAAAATAATTTTTCCCAAGTCGAATCTAAACTTCTGTTGTCAATAAAAATTAATTCAAATCTATAATTTGTACTTTTTGTAGTTTTTTCAAGTTCATCTATAAAATTTAATATAATTTCTTCCTCATTGTAACATGGAACAATAATTGATATCGTGATCATAGTTTGATTGTTATAACCAAATGTTATTTAAATAGAATTATATACACTATTGTATGAAATGTATTAACTGCAAAAGCAAAAATCTAAAAAAAATTGTTAATATGGGAAAACAAGCTATTAGCAGTTTATTTTACGACAGCCCCAAAAAAAATCTTATAGTATATCCGCTAGATTTGTATGAGTGCGAAAATTGCAGATTAGTTCAATTAAAAGAACTTGCGCCATTGGAAAATATGTATGGTAGCACTTATGGATACAGAACGTCCCTAAGTCCTTTAATGATAAATCACATGAAAGAAAAATTTAATATCATTAAAAAAAAGAAAATAATTTCAAATGCCTATCAAAATATCCTTGATATAGGATGTAACGATGGAACATTTTTAAATTTTTTTGCCGAAAAAGGATACAAAGAACTATACGGCATTGACCCTTCTGCAAAAAAATTTGAATGTTATCACAGTAAGCATATCAAGTTGATACCAGATTTTTTTTCAAAAAAATCTATTGAAAAAAAATTTGGATATAAGAAGTTTCAGTTAATAACATCATTTGCAATGTTTTATGATATTCAAAATCCAAATTTATTTTGTAGAGATATAAAAGGACTTCTTGATAAAGATGGAGTGTGGTTATTAGAATTATCATATTGGCCAATGTTAATTGAAAATTTAACATACGATCAGATCTGTCATGAACATATAGCTTATTATTCTTTAAGCGTTTTTAAAAAATTAGTTGAAAAAAATAATCTAAGAGTTTTAGACTTTAGATTTAATGAAATTAATGGAGGTAGTATAGAAATTTTATGTACTCATAAAAAGTCCAAATATAAATCTCAATTAACAAAGATAAATGATTTATTAATTTACGAATCAAAAATTAATAAAAAAACTTATAAAAATCTCAATATTAGAATTAACAATACCGCAAATAACTTAACTGAATTTTTAAATTTGATTAAAAAAAGCAAAAAAAAAGTTATTGGATATGGCGCTTCAACAAAAGGTAATATTTTACTAAATCAAATAAATGCTAATAGGAAACTCTTGCCTTATATAGCTGACGCAAATCCTGAAAAAGAAAACAGGTTTACTCCTGGAACCAATATAAAAATTGTTTCAAAAGAAACAATGCGTAAAATGAAACCAGATTATTTATTAATTTTAATATGGTCTTTTAGAAAAGAAGTAATAAAGCAAGAATTGAATTATATAAAGAATGGGGGAAATTTAGTTTTTCATCTACCAGTCTTTCATATAGTAAACAAAGATAATTTTAAAATATATTTAAATAGTGATTTCTCAGAATTTTCATACAAGATATAATAAAAGAATTCTGCTTATTGGTTCTAATAGTTTTTTGGGTAAGAATATAATATCAGAAATTCCATATAAAAAAATTATTTGCATTCAAAGAAATAATAAAAATATAATTAGAAAAAAAAATTTAAAATATTATTTTTTAGATTTAAAATTATTTAAAAAATTAAAAAAGATAATAAATGATAATATCTTTGATAAAGTTATAATCTGTTGCGCTGATAATAATAATTCAATTAATCTGCATAATAATAACATTAAAATATTTAATAACAATACTAATATTTTATTGAATATTTTTGAATGCTTAAAGTTTAAAAAAAAAATTGAAATATTAAATTTTACTAGTTCTGAAGTTTTAAAAAAAAAAATAACAATATATTCAATTTCTAAAAATACTAATAATAAATTGTGTGAATTTTATAAAAAAAATTATAAGTTAAAAATTAAAAATATAATTTTAACAAATGTGTTTGGTGGAAATGATTTAAATTTTAATAGAATTGTTCCATTTTTAATTAGATGCGCAATTTTTAATAAAAAAATTATTCTGAAAAATAGTTCCTATAAATTAAAACTTATATATATTGAAAATCTGTTAAAAATTTTAACTCTAAAATTAAATAATAAATATTTTAATCATTCAATTACAATTTTAGGTTTAAAAAAAAAGATTCTATATATTATGAAGTTAAAAAAAAATAAAAGAAAAAAAATTTATTTTAAAAAAGATACTCTCAACTTTTATTTGCTCAATACTATTAGTTGGTATGAAAATTATTTTAATAAAAATAATATAAAAATATGAAAGCAGTTATATTAGCTGGTGGTTATGGAACCCGTTTGTATGAAGAGACAAAAAATATTCCAAAGCCTATGGTTAAAATAGGAAGCAAGCCTATATTGTGGCATATAATGAAAATTTATTCATATTATGGCGTAAATGAATTTATAATTTGTTGTGGATATAAAAAAAATATTATTAAAAAGTATTTTGAAGATTTGCAAACAAAAAAAAAAAATAAAAAAAAAGAAAACTGGAAAATTCGGCTAATTGATACTGGAAAAAATACATTAACCGGTGGAAGGTTAAAAAGAATAGAAAAATTTATTTTAAAGGAAAAATTCTTTTTTTTTACTTATGGTGATGGCGTTTCTAATATTAACATTAAGAAATTAATTAACTTTCATCTCAAGCATAAAAAACTTGCTACGGTGACAGCCGTTAAGCCCCCAGGTAGATATGGGGTGTTAAGTATTAATAATTCTTTTGTAAAAAATTTTTCAGAAAAAAAGAAGGGAGGGGATGGTTATATCAACGGCGGTTTTTTTATTCTATCACCTAAAGTTATAAAATATATTAAAAATGACAAAACAGTTTGGGAGAAAGACCCGATGTTTCTTTTAGCCAAAAAAAAACAACTTATGGCTTTCAAGCATCATGGTTTTTGGCAGTCAATGGACACTTATAGAGATAAATTACAATTAGAGAATATTTGGAGGACTAAAAATGCACATTGGAAAATTTGGAAATAGTTTTTTTAAAAAAAAATTTTATTTTTGGAGCAATAAAACTGTAATTATTACAGGATGCACTGGTTTTAAAGGTTCTTGGCTTAGTTTAGTTTTAAAAAGGTACGGGGCTACTGTAATTGGAGTTTCATTAAAACCAAAAAATAAGAAAGATTTATTTGTTCAAGCAAATCTCAAAAAAAAAATTTTATACTATGATTGTGATATAAATAATTTTCAAAAAGTTAATAAAATTTTTCAAAAAGTAAAGCCAGATATAATCTTTCACTTTGCAGCGCAATCATTGGTGATAGATAGCTATAAAAAAAAGGAGGAAACTTATAAAACTAATTTAATTGGAAGCGTTAACATTATCGAATCTTGCAATAATTTAAATAAAAAAAATACATTATTGATCACAACAACTGATAAAGTTTATAAAAATAATAATAAAAGAAAAACATTTATTGAAACTGACAAACTAGGAGGAAGTGATCCTTATAGCACTAGCAAAGCAGCGTTAGAAATAATCTGTGATTACTATTTAGATATAGTAAAAAAAAGCAAATTTTTTTCATTATGTGTTGCTAGATCTGGAAATGTCATAGGAGGGGGCGATTGGTCTGAGAATCGGCTGTTTCCAGATATACTCAGATCTTTTTACAATAAAAAAGTTCTTATAGTAAGAAATCCATTGTCAACTAGACCATGGCAACATGTTTTAGAGACTCTCTTCGGATACTTAAATTTAGCTGAATATAATTTTAAGAATAAAAAATATTCAGGTGTATATAATTTTGGACCAAAAAAGAATTCTGCAATTTCAGTTTTGTCAGTTTTGAAAATAGTTAAAAAACATATGTTAAGTTTAAAATTTTCGATTAAAAAAAATAATTTAATGTATGAAAGCAAATTTTTACAATTGAATAGTAACAAAGCAATAAAACATATAAATTTCAAACAGGTTTGGACTTTGCAGGAAACAATTTATAAAACTATAAATTGGTATTATAAATCTTTTAAAAAACAAGATGCCGAAAGTTTATGCTTAGATGACATTAAAAGTTTTGAAAAAAATTATTGAATCATGTTTTAAGACATTATTCTTCTAGTATTTTTATAAGTTTATTACTAAGATATAAAAGGCCACTTTTAGTCAAATGGTCATTATCCCAAAAAAATAGATTATTATCATTATCAAAGACTTTGCACTTATTTTTAATGCAGAAAAAATCATAATTATTTAAATAATTAAAATCTAATTTTTTAGTTATTTCTTCAATTTTTTTATTATTTTCTAAATTTTTTTTGTCTTTTAAATTAAAAATTTCTTTTTCTAAAATATCAATAGAAAAAATTGAAATTTTTGAAAAAAAAAGTGGTAAATTTTTAAATTTAGAATTTCCAACGAACGTAATTTTTTTTGGATTAGATTTAAAAAAATCTTTTACATAATAAATATTTTTTAAAGTGTTTTTATTAAAATTATTAAGAAAATATACGTGTTGAATATTGTCATACTCATATTGTTTAAATGAATGTAAAAAATTGTTTAAATCTTTGGAACATTGTTTTGATACATTTTTAGGATTTGTTAAGTACTCAAAACATATCTCATCAAGAATAATATGTTCGTATTTATATTTTTTTTTTTCAATGTTATTTAAAGCACCAACCCAATTTGTTGATATTGAATCACCAATTAAAAATATAATTTTTTCTGTAGAAGAATTGTTTTTTTTTAGTGTAATTTGCTTAAAGTTATTTTTTTCTTTATCAATGTCTATAATGAATATTTTATTTTGATTATAGAAATTTATTTTATCTTGAATTTTTATAACTAGTTCTTTTTTTAACAGAACATTTATTAAAATAAAAATGATGAAACTAATACAAAAAAGAGTTATAATATTATTTTTTTTATAATGTAATTGCTTAAAAGGCCTTTCTATATATTTAAAAGAAAGAATTGATAAACCGTAAATAATTAAAATTTCTAAAAAAATAATATAAGCACTTGATTCAAAACCAATAATAGAAATTCTAGAAAAAGCAAAAATTGGTTGGTGCCATAAATACAAACTAAATGATATTAATCCTGTAAACATTAGGGGTTTTGATACCAAAAAAGACATTAGTATATTTTTTTCGTTATATGCTAAAATTATTAATGCCGCAGCAATCGTTACGGGCAAGGTCCAAATGCTAGGGTATTGATAGGTTTCATCTAATATAAAAATTGAACCAATAATTACAAGAAAACTTAGATTGCATATTAAATTTCTTTTATTGTAAATTATTTTTTCTATAAAATCTTTTTTTAAAAAAAAAATCGCACCAATAAAAAACTCCCAAATTCTTCCAAATATTAAAAAATAACCCGAAACAACAGATTCATTAAAAAAATAAAATTTTTTCTCTAGAAAAGGATAGTGAAAATTTAAATTACCGCCAGATTGTGCAAGCAATAAGCTTAAGAAACCTACAATAAATATTATTAAGATTTTTTTTTTTTTAAAAAAAAAATAAATAAATATAAAAAAAATATAAAAAAATATATAAAATTGCTCTTCTAGTGATAAACTCCATGTATGTACTAGAGGATTTTCAAATGTATTCAAAGAAAAGTAATCTGAATTTTTCCATAAATAGATATTAGATAAAAAAAAAAGAGAATATAAATTTTGATCAATCAATAACTTGTACTGATAAGAATTCATTAAAATAAATCCAAATATTAATATTATAATCTTAACAAAGAACAAAAGTGGGATTAATCTTTTGATTCTATTTTCGAAGAATATTTTTAATAGGGAAAAATTTTTTATAGATGATCTTTTAACGAACCATTGAGTGATTAAAAATCCACTTATCACAAAGAAAATATCTACTCCAACAAAGCCACCTTTAAAATAATCTAAGTTTAAATGAAATAGAATTACAGAAATAATTGCAACCGCTCTTAAACCATCTATGTGTTTTATATAACTCATATTATTTTATTTTAATTTAGAATTAATAATTTATATCATTAATTATGGTTTTAATTAATAAATTAGCAAAATCTGAAATAAAAATTACTAAAAATAAAAATATCCTTATTCCTGTTTTAATTATTTGTTTCAACAGACCTGAATTTCTATCGAAATTACTTCTTTTGTTAAAAAGATATAATGTAAAAAACCTTTATATCTCGCAAGATGGTGTAAATAATTTTAATAAAAATGATATTGCAAAGCACAATAAAGTTAGAAATTTAATCACTAATATAAATTGGACAAAAAATGTAAAAGTTAATTTTTTTTATAAAAATTTAGGAAAACAATTTGCACCACCAAAAAGTATTGATTGGTTTTTTAAAAATGTAAAGCAAGGTATAATTCTAGAAGATGATACAATGCCAAGTAGATGTTTTTTTAAATTTTGTGAAATTTTTCTCAATAAATATTCTTCTAATAAAAAAATATTCCAAGTATGTGGTACAGGAACCTTGCCTGAAAATTTTGAACATTGTACTTATTTTTCTTCAATACCATGGATACATGGTTGGGCAACTTGGAGAAATAGATGGAAAAATTATTCTTATAAAATAAAAAATTTGGAAGATTTCAAAAGAAATAAAAATTTTAAGAAAAATGTACCTTCGCTTTTTGGTAGAATATTTTGGATTAATTTATTTAAAAGCTTTCAACAAGGAAAACATAAGACATGGGACTACACAATTGTAAAAGATTGCATTAATTTTAATTGGTTATGTTTAAAACCTTCTTTTAATATGATTTCAAATATTGGTTACAAAAATAAAAGTCATTTATTGAATAAAAGAAAATTCCTTGAAATTAGTAAATTTTTACATCTTAAAAATATAGAAAATGATTTTATATTAGAAAAGTCATTGGAGACAAAGGTTTTATATTCGGTTTCTTTAAGATATAAATTTTCTCTATTATTAAAATACTTTTGTAAATTAATTTAAATAAATAAAAATATAATAAATATTATTGCTAAATTTTAAATTAAAATAAAAGTTAATTTTAATTTAAAAAAAATTAAGAAAATATTTAAGTGAATAAAAATAATAAAATAATTGCAGAATTGGGATCTGTTCATGACGGCAAAATTAATTTAGCAAAAAGATTAATCAAAATTGCCTCAAAAGCTGGAGCTGACATAGTCAAATTTCAAATGCATATTGCTGAAGAAGAAACACTTGTGAACGCACCGTCTCCATCTTATTTTAAAACAGAAGATAGGTATAGTTATTTTAAAAGAACTGCTTTCAAATTCTCAGAGTGGCTCGATTTAAAAAAATATTGTAAATTACATAATATAGAATTTTTATGTTCACCGTTCAGTGAAAAAGCTGTTGATATTTTAGAGAGTTTAAAAGTTAGGAGCTATAAAGTACCATCTGGAGAATTAACAAATATTTCATTATTAGAAAAGTTAAAAAAAACAAATAAACATATTTATTTATCAACTGGAATGAGTGATTGGCATGAGATTGATACAGCAATTAAAATACTAAAAAAAAATTTTACATTATTACAATGTTCTTCAGTATATCCGTGCCCTCTAAATCAAGTTGGTGTAAATGTAATTCATGAAATGAAAAAAAGATATAAATGTCCCGTTGGTTTTTCAGATCATACACTTGGTTATTCAGCTTCATTCGCGGCAGCATCTAATGGAGCTACAGTGATTGAAAAACATTTAACATTATCTAAAAAAATGTATGGAAGTGATGCAAAAAATTCTATGGAACCACAAGAATTTAATTTTTTTGTAAAAAATATTAGAGAAATATGGAGCATTCTAAATAATTCTGTCAATAAAGATGATTTAAAAAAATATTGGAAAATGAAAAAAATATTTGAAAAAAGCGTAGTAGCAAAAGAAGATTTAAAAATTAATTCGATTGTAAAAAAAAAAGATCTTGCATTCAAAAAACCAGGAACTGGCATTAGAGCTTTATATTATAAATCGGTTATTGGTAAAAAATTAAAAAAAAATATAAAAAAAGATGCTATATTTAAAAATTTAGATTTTTATGAAAATTAAAAAAATTTGTTTTGTTATTTTTTCTTCGGCGAATTATAATAGTATCAAATCTGTTATTCTTGAAGCAAAAAAATTTAATCAATTTATAGTTCAGGTAATTGTAGGAGCTTCTGCTATGCAAGATAAGTTCGGCGATGTTTATAATAGGATAAAAAAAGATGGCATTTATGTAAATTTTACAATTGAAAATCAATTTTCAACTTCTCTATTAAGTTCAATGGTTAAAACAACCGGATTAGGGTTAATTGAGCTGGCAGATATTCTTGAAAAACTTAAGCCAGATATTGTTTTTACAGTTGGAGATAGACACGAAACGATATCAACTGCAATCGCCGCGTCTTATATGAATATTTTAGTTGCACACACAATGGGAGGAGAAGTAACGGGAACCTTGGATGAAACTGTAAGACACGCAGTAACAAAGCTATCTCATTTGCATTTCGTATCTAATAAAGATGCAATGAAAAGAGTTATTAAACTAGGGGAAAAAAGATTACATACTTATGATGTTGGATGTCCAAGAAATGATCTAATTAAAAAAATTTTATCTAAAAATTATTTTGAAAAAGAATTCAAAAAAATTTCTAAAGAAGGGGTCGGGGATATAAATTTTATTAGTCAGAATGATAATTATTTTGTTACTTTATATCATCCGGTAACAACCGAACTGCAATTAAATCAAAATGTAATTTTGAATATCTTAAAAGCAACATCAAGATTTGAAGCAAAGAATATAATTATTTGGCCAAATTCAGACGCCGGTTCAGAGCAAATTTCTAAAACAATAAGAAAATTACGTGAGCAAAAGTTGTTGAGTAAATATAAAATATTAAAAAATTTACCTTTAGATTTATACATACCGCTTATTAAGTACTCCAAGTGTCTTATTGGAAATTCTTCTTCAGCTATTAGAGATGGATCTTTTATTGGAGTCCCGGCTGTTAATGTTGGGAGCAGACAAAACAAAAGATTATTTTCTTCAAATTTAAAAAATTCTAATACAGATGAAAAGTCTATTTATGCTGCTATAAAAGAACAATATGGAAAAAAATTTAAATCATCTACAATGTATGGTGATGGAAATTCAGCTAAAAAAATAATTAAAATTTTAAAGAAATTAAAGAAATTTGATCCACAAAAAAAAATTACTTATTAATAATTAAAAAATGACTTTTATCGCTTTTATTCCAGCAAGAGCAGGATCTCAAAGAATTAAAAATAAAAATTTAAAGAAGATAGGATCTAAGCCTTTGATTTATTATACTATAAAACAATCATTAAAATCTAAATTTATAAAAGAAACCGTTGTTTTAACTGATTGTAACTTAATAAAAAAAAAATCTATAAAATATGGAGCTCATGTTCCTTTTTTAAGACCTAAAAAAATATCTCGAAACAATACTCCAATGATCGATACCATCAAATATGCTGTTAGAAAAACTAAACTGCATAAAAACAAAAAATATAAGTATATTGTTTTGCTGCAAGCTACATCACCATTAAGAACATCAACTGATATTGACAATTGTTGTAGAAAGATTCTTAACAATCCAAAAGCAGACTGTCTAGTGACAACTTATGATGCAAATGAAGATTTTCATCCATCAAAAATAATGTTTCAAGATAGCTTTGGTTTTTTAAAAAAAAAAAAATACAATATAAAAAATAGATTTTTTATAAGAAATGGACCTTCTATTTTAATTACTAGAATTTCCAGAGTTAAAAGATATTTGCTAGGAGGAAAAATTTTAAATTATATTATGCCTAAAACGAGATCGTTAGATATAAATAACATTGAAGATTTAAAAAAAGCAAGACAGATAATAAAATAATCTCATAATTTATTATATTTTTTATACCAATCAACAATTTTTTCAAAACCAATGTTAAATTTAGTAAATTTTAGATTTTTTATTATTTTTTTTAATTTTTTGTTAGATCCATAAGTGTTAATTATGTCGCCATCTTGGAATTTTCTTTTATAAATCTTAAAATCACCAGAAATTTTTTTAAAAGTACTTACTAAATATAATAAAGATAATGGTTTTGACGAACAAATGTTAAAAATTTCAAAATTATTTCTGATCTTATTTGATTGTGATAATTTAATTATAATTTTTACGACATCGTCAATGTAGGTAAAGTCTCTAGTATGATTTCCAAAATTATTTAAATAAAATTTCTCTTTCTTATAAAATGAATTAATTAGTTTTAACATAACCATATCAGGTCTTCCCCATGGACCATAAACTGTAAAAAATCTTAATCCGATAATTTTTATTTTATAATAGTAAGAATAAACACTTGCCATCTCTTCATTAGATTTTTTACTTAGCCCGTAAAAATTCTTAGGGGTTAACGTAGAACTTTCATTTACTGGTAACTGTTTATTGTCACCATAAACGGAACTTGATGATGCAAATAAAATTTTTGGAATTTTGTATATTCTTGATAATTCTAGAATATTAAAGAAACCAACATAGTTTGATAGCATGTATGTTTTTGGTGACAGAATAGAATACCCGACACCAGCTTGCGCAGCCAAATGATATATAGTTTTTATCTTATTTGTTTTTATAATTTTTTCTAAATTTTTATAATTACTTATGTCAATTTTTTTGAATAAAAAGTTTTTATTTTTTTTTAGTATTTTAAGTCTATTTTTTTTTAATTTTATATCATAGTAATCATTAATATTATCGATACCAATGACTTTGTTTTTTTTGTTTAATAAAATTTTCTCAGCAAGATTAAAACCAATAAATCCAGCGCATCCAGTAATTATAATTCTATTTTTCATCCTTTTTTTATTTGTACTTATAGATATTTTACTGTTGAATTAAAGTGAAATGATAAAAAAAATTGGAATATTATTATCTTCACCAAAAGAAGTTGGTGGAATTTATCAGTATTCAATAAGCATGTTAGACGCTTTGAATAAGTTAAATAATGAAAAAAAATTTAAGATTTATTACTTTTATACAGATAAGTGCTGGGAACATGTAATACCAGATGTATTGGAAAAAATTTATATCAAAAAAAAAATAATAAAAAAAATTTTTAAAAAAATATTCTATTTGTTTTATTTTTTTGATGATCGTTATTTAAAATTTTCTAGTTTTTTTAATGAAGAAGTTTATGCATTGAATAAAAGTGAATGTGATTTAGTTATTTTTCCTAGTCAAGATACAGCATCGTATCAAATTAAAAAAAAAAGCATTTCAACTATTCATGATTTGATGCATATATATGAAGGACATTTTTTAGAATATACTGAGAAAGTAAAAAAAAATAGAGATTTGCATTATCGCTTAATGTGCAAATATGCCGATGCTATTTTCGTAGATTCTGATTTAGGAAAAAAGCATGTCTTAAGTAACTATAAAATTAAAAAAGACCAAATATTTGTATTGCCATTTGTGCCGCCTGCTTATCTTAAAAAATCCCGTAAATACAATGTTTTTAAGAAATATAAAATTCCGAAAAATTATTTTTTTTACCCAGCGCAATTTTGGCAGCACAAGAATCATATTAATTTACTTAGGGCATTATTAATTTTAAAGGAAAAAAATTGTAATAATAAAATTAATTTAGTTTTTTGCGGAGCCAAGAAAAATTATTTTAATTATGTATTAGATTTTGCTAAAAAAAATAAAATAGATAAAAATATATTTTATATTGGCAGAGTTGACGATAAAGATATGTCCTCTTTATATAAAAGTGCTTATGCTACAATTTATCCATCGCATTGCGGACCAACAAATATACCTCCATTAGAAGCGCTCAGTCTTCAATGCCCATTAATTTGTTCAAATAAATATGCAATGAAAGAACAGTTGGGAGAATCGGCTTTATACTTTAATCCCAATAAACCAAAAGAAATTTCTGATCAAATTCAAATTTTAATAACAAACAAAGAATTAAGAAAAAGATTAATACTTGAAGGAAAAAATATTTATAATAAATACAATCAAAAGCACTTTAAAAATAAGTTGGAAAATTATTTATTAAAATTACTTCAATAAAAAATTATTAATTGTTTTCGATATAAAGCGTATGTTTTTTTTCGATATATCTGGACCCGAGGGTATGTATATACCGCTTTTTTCAAGATGATTGGCAATTGGAAATTTATCGTTTTTTTTTAGAATTTTTAATTCTTTTAATATTGGTTGATTTTGCATTGAAACAAAGAAGTCCCTAGTTTCTATGCCTTTCTTTTTTAAGTGGTTAACTAATTTTTTTTTTAAATTGTTTTTTAT
>Ga0114978_10001105_pt1 | contig 22717 bp, 17 predicted proteins | sample S_140212_EF_Meta_FD_87027 | JGI IMG/M metagenome (GOLD analysis project Ga0114978, IMG submission 87027) | Freshwater microbial communities from Lake Simoncouche, Canada to study carbon cycling - S_140212_EF_MetaG | ecosystem: Environmental > Aquatic > Freshwater > Lake | place: Lake...
GTCCACGGATTTTCGGGAGGCGCATGGAATGGGCTTTCACCGGCATTTTACAGAGAAAGACTATGTCCCAAACCTGTCTTAATGCCATTCGGTGATGCCCCGCGTTTCCCCCGCGCCGGAGAAATAGCTGTTGGCTATGGGCGCGGACACGGAAGGATGGTGCGATAGCGATCCGGGTTCGTCTATCGACGATCGGCTGCAAATTTGAGTGCCGGGCGTGAGGGGAGCCTTCGTCAGGGAGCGAAGCATGCCGCTTCATGGACGATAAGTCTTTGCGAATCTCAGCCCCAAATGGCGGGGAAGGACTGGAGCAGGAAGGCGGCGGTGCTGGAATTTAATCTGGCGCAAGGCCGCATGATGATCAGCCGGATTCCTTCGCTGACGCCGGACAGCGAACGCCCCGGTTGGCGGTGAATTCTTTTGATCAGATTGAGAAGCTTTGACGTTGAGCGGCGTGCCGGATTGTCTATCGTTCCGGCATGGATGCATTGCTGGCTTTGGAGGACGGAACAATTTTTCGCGGAGAATCTTTCGGTGCCGCGATGGCGCAGGCGGGTGAGATTTGTTTCAACACCTCGATGACCGGCTATCAGGAAGTGCTGACCGATCCCTCCTACCGCGGTCAGATAGTGGCCATGACGTATCCGCTGATCGGGAACTACGGGATCAATGCCCTGGACATGGAAAGCGATGCGCCGCAGGTGAGGGGATTTGTCATCGAGGAATTGAGCCCCTTGGTCAGCAGCTGGCGGGCCCAGGAAAGCCTGCACGATTATCTGGCCCGGCACGGCATTCCAGGCATTCAGGGGATTGATACCCGCGCTTTGACCCGCCGGTTGCGCACGGGCGGGGCCATGCGCGCAGCCATCGTGCCCGGATCCGTCGGTGAAGCCGGGGCAGTGAGTCTGGCGCGGGGCGTGCCCTATGAAGGGGTGGATTTTGTCCGGGAAGTGACGGCAACCGAACCCTACGATTGGGATGTCGACAGCCGCCTGAGCCGTCCATGGGTGCTGGCCAGCAACCAGGAAAAAGCGGGTGTGGAGCGGGACGGGCAGGGAAATGTCTTTGAGCCGTTGCCTCCGGCCACGAGAAAAATCGTGGCGTATGATTTCGGTATGAAAAAAAACATCCTGCGTTCGCTGCGCCGGAATGGTTTTTCCGTCGAGGTTGTCCCGGCCACGACACCGGCCGGAGAGGTGCTGGCCAGAAACCCCGATGGGGTTTTTCTCTCGAACGGCCCGGGCGACCCCGCGGCTCTTGGCTATGCGCATGAGGCCGTGCGGGGATTGATCGGCAAAACACCGCTGTTTGGTATCTGCCTCGGTCATCAAATCCTGGCTTTGGGGCTGGGAGGAAAGACCTTCAAAATGAAATTCGGCCACCGTGGTGCGAACCAGCCGGTGAAGGATCTGCGCTCCGGCAAGGTGGCCATCACCTCCCAAAACCACGGGTATGCGGTTGACCCGGACTCCCTGCCTCCGGAGGTCGAGGTGACTCATGTCAATCTCAACGACGGCACCGTGGCCGGACTTCGCCATCGTGACGAGCCCGCTTTCAGCGTCCAGTATCATCCCGAAGCCTCACCCGGCCCGCACGACGCCGGGTATTTTTTTGCCGAGTTTGCCAAAGAGGTTGATGCGGCCCGGGAAAAAGCCTAAGAATCAGCGATGCCCCAGCTGCAGATTTATCTCTCCGAGGACAACCAGGTTCTCCATGATCTGACCGAGGAAAAAGTCACCCTTGGCCGTTTGGCGGACAACACGCTCCAGATTGATGATGCCTCGGTGTCCAGTCATCACGCCGAAATTCTTTTCGAAGGCGACCAATATCACGTCCATGATCTGGGTTCGACCAATGGCACCTTTGTCAATGGCGAGCAAGTGACCTCTGCCATCCTTGCGTATGGCGATGAGGTGCGTTTTGGCCGCATGGAGGCCGTGTTTTCCGGTGAGGAGGAAGGTGCGGTTTCCCAACCGCTCCCCGAATCCCAATCTGCCACGGCTACGGTCGCAACCCAAAGTGCCCGCCCGGTGAATTTTGTCCGCTCCTCGCCGGTTGCCCGGAATGAGAGAAAAAAGGATCTGGCTGCGTTTGCCCTCTACGGTCTGGCCGTTCTCGGCATCCTCACCGCCGGAGCCGCCGCGTATTTTGTTTCTTACATGTCGGCCGCCTCGTAAGAGACGGGTTGGGCTCTGTCTGGGTGACTAATCGCCCAATTCCACGTTCCAGTACGCGATATCGAGGAAATGCCGCCAGCTGTTGTGATGATGCCGGGTGAAAGTGATATTCACGAAAGGCTGCCATTTGGGACGCTTCGGTTTGCGGATGAGTTGCATCCCGACCTGATGCGGCAGGCGGTTGCCTTTTTTGGTGTTACAGGGAATGCATGAGCAGACAATGTTTTCCCAAGTCGTCTGTCCGCCCCGGTCGCGTGGGAAAATGTGATCCAGATTGAGATTCGTGCGCTCAAAAATCAGCCCGCAATACTGGCAGGTGTTCCGGTCCCGCTCGAAGACATTATGCCTGGTGAACTTAACTTCCTTTTTCGGGAGGCGCTCGAAAAGCAGCAGCACAATGATTCGGGGGATGCGGATGTTCACCGATATGGTTTTGACCATCTCGGGCTCGGGATTGGTTTGCGAAAAATCGCGCCAGCTCATGAAATCATGAGCCAGAAAATCGTTTCCGTCATTGGCCGAAACCACCTGGGCGTGGCCCTGATAAAGGAGCGTGAAAGCCCGCCGGACCGAACACGTGTTCACCGCCTGCCAGAGGCGATTGAGCACAAGAACCGGCTGATCGAGAACGGAATCCATAAAGTCTGTCTTTTTGCCAGCCATCCCGAAGCCGGGATACCCGGAAATTCAGGGGAACCCTAGCATCGGCCGCTTCACGTTGTCAACAAGAGTAAATGAAGCGCTGGCAATTTGTAAAGCATTGATAGCGCTGCGCTTGTGATGTAAATCGGGTCGTTATTTTCACTTGCTTTCGGGTAGGGATTCAACGATATTGACAATCCCCCTGATAAGAAATGCACCGCCTCGGACTGCTGACGCTTGTGGTTGTGGCATCGCTTGCGATGCCGGTATCGGCGTTTTCTGAAGATGCCTCCGACCTTTTTCTCAAGGCTTTTCAAGGATTTCAGACGGCGGAAAAGTTCGAGCGGGAGGCCAAGCCGCGGGAGGCCTTGGGAAAATACCAGACGGCTCAGAAGCTTCTGCAGGAAATCAGCAAATCCTCTCCGGACTGGCAGCCACTCGTCGTCGAATACCGCCTCAAAAAAACGCAGGAAAACATTTCCCGCCTGGAGGGGGAGGTTGCAAGCCTTCCTCCCCAAGCCGAGGGCATCGAGGGTGCCTTGCCCGAATCGGATCGGGAAAAAACCAACCTGCCCACGGTATCCTCCGATCCGCTGGTCAGCGTCAAGCCGCCACCGGGAGTGAAGCGCGTCCTGCGGCCGGCTCCCGGTGACGACAGCCCCGCGCCACGCAGCGGTTCGACTTCGGTGGACCGGCAGTTTCGTAACCTGCGCGATCAACTTGCCGATGCCCATGTGGAAAATGAGCGACTGAATGAGCGCCTGCTCAAGAAGTCGGGCGATCTGCAAAGCGCACTGGTCGAGGTGGACAAGACAAAGGTCACCGTGGTCGAGTTGAAGTCTCAACTCACCCAAGCCACTGCAGCGTTGGAGGACAGTAGAAAAGACGGCGATTCTTTCGGAGCCATTCGCGAACAATTTGATAAAAAAGTCGTCGGGATTCTGACGAAACTGACTGATGCGCAGACTGACAACGAGGTGCTTCAGGAAGAAAATGCCCGACTGCTTGGCAAATTGGATCGGGCTTCCGTCTACATCGTGCAAAGCGACAGCATCCGGGAAAACCTTCTCAAGGAACGCGGCCAGTTGGCCGATGCCCGTGATACAGCGGTTTCCAAGGCAAAGAGAATCAGGGACAACACGGCCGAAATTGAACGGGTCACGGCGGAAAATAAAAAATTGAAAACCGCAGTCGTTCAGGTCACCAGGAACAGCGTCACAAAGGATGAATTTGATAAGTTGACCGCCGAAAATAAATCCCTGGCTGCCAGGCTCGCGGAGGCGGAAAAAAATTCCGCAACCCGGGACGAACTTGAAAAGATTTCCGGCGAAAAGAAAGCCGTGGAAGTGAAACTGGCCCGGGCAGAAAAGACCTTGGAAGATACCGCTGCGACCAGGGTCGCTCTCGAAAAGATTTCCGGGGAAAAAAAGGAGGTCGAGGATAAGCTCGCCCAGGCAGAGAAGGCATTGCTGGACTCGGCCGCTGCGCGTAATCAGGAAAAAGACAGGTTGATCGCCTCCTTGCAGAGCGATCTGAACAGTGTCAACGACAGGCTGCTCGAATCCCAAGCGCAAATGAGCCGCTCCGATGACCAACGGATAGCCCTCCAAAAACAGCTTGATGAGGCTTCCGGTGAACTGGCCCAGCTCAAGCTCAATCCGGAACCGACGAAGGAAGAAAAAAATCTCATTTCGGAAAATGAATTGCTGCGCGGCATCGTGCTTCGTCAGATTAAGGAGCAAACCCGCCGGGACGAAGCCCGCAAGCAACTCGAACAGGAAGTCGCGGCACTCCAAATCAAGTCGTCCGTCATCACGCAGCAACTCGCCGTTTTGGGCGCACCCATTATTCAACTGACCCCCGAGGAACGTTCCCTTTTCAAGGAGCCGGTTGCCCTGCTCTCCGAACCCTCCCCGGGATCGCTCGAAGTTACCCTGGCGGTGACGACACCCACGGTCGAGGAGGCGAACCCTTCACCAACTCTGCCGGCGGCCCAAAGCCCGGACGCTCTTTCAGACGAAGTGAGAGAGCTGGTGCAGAAAGCGAAAGGGTTTTTTGAACAGAAAGACTATGCGATGACCGAGAAGGTCTATCAGGAAATCGTCGAGAAGGTTCCGCAAAACTATTTTGCCCTTTCCAACCTTGCGGCGGTGCAAATCGAAAGCGGCAAGCTTTCCGCCGCCGAGGTCGCGCTCAAAAAAGCGGTGAAAATCAATGATCACGATTCCTTTGCCCTTACGAATCTCGGCATTCTTTACAGTCGTCAGGGGAAATTCGACGAAGCGGTTTCGGCCTTGGAGAAGGCGATTGCGTTTAACGACAAGGATTCCGTCGCGCACAACTATCTGGGGGTCTGCCTTGGTCAAAAAGATCAGCGCAACACGGCGGAGAAAGAATTCAAACGGGCCATTGATCTTAATCCGGATTACCCTGATGCGCATTTCAATCTCGCCGTCCTGTATGCCACGACCCAGCCCCAATCCATCGAGTTGGCCAAACATTATTATAATCGGGCCACCGAACTTGGAGCTGCGCCAGACCCCTCTCTTGAAAGGCTGATTCAATAGCCGGGGTTGCGTTTTGATAAGTTGTTTCGCCGGGAAGGCCTGATTGGGCGGTTCCTAACGTTTGACCTCGGTGCCTGACGCCCCGAATTGAAATCGCAACCCGCGGGGACGGTGAGGCAAACATCTGCTTTGAGGATCGAAGTTTCCTCCCTTTACCGTTCCTGCTCAAACAGTCCCGGGCAAGCACCGTGGTGCCTTTTGAGGAATTGGCGTTCGTTTCTGTCAGTTAGGCTCTGACGGGATCGAGGTGCCAGATTTCCCTGGCGTATTCGCTGATGGTGCGGTCACTCGAGAATTTGCCCATCCGGGCGGTGTTCAGGATGGCCATCTTTGCCCACCTGGCTTTGTCGCGGAAGGCGGCGTCCACTTTTTTCTGGGCTTCGCTGTAACTGGCGAAGTCGGGGAGGCAGAGGAAGGGGTCGCTGTAGGTGAGGTTGTCGCTCAGCAGGTTCAGGACGCCGGGGGGTTCGTCGGTGGTGAAGTAGTTCGAGCCGACCCAATCCACGACGGCTTTGAGTTCCTCGTCCTTGTTGAGGAACTCGGCGGGATCGTAGCCTCGTTTCCAGAGGGCGGCGACTTCGTCCACGGTCATGCCGAAGATGAAGATGTTGTCGGGGCCGACTTCCTCGAGGATCTCGACGTTGGCGCCGTCGAGGGTGCCGATGGTGAGGGCTCCATTGAGCGCGAGTTTCATGTTGCCGGTGCCGGAAGCCTCCTTGCCTGCGGTGGAGATTTGCTCGGAGAGATCGGCGGCCGGGACGATGCGCTGGGCGAGGGAGACGCGGTAGTTCGGCAGGAAGACAACTTTGAGTTTATCCTCGATACGCTGGTCGGCGTTGATGAGTTTGCCAACGGCGTTGATGGCTTTGATGATGCACTTGGCGAGGTCGTAGCCGGGGGCGGCTTTGGCGGCGAAGATGAAGACGCGGGGGATAATGTCGAGGCCGGGATTCTGTAAGAGGCGGCGGTAGAGGGCCAGGATGTGGAGGAGGTTCAGGTGCTGACGTTTGTATTCGTGCAGGCGCTTGATCTGGACGTCGAAGAGCGCGGCGGGGTTGACCACGATGTTGCAGGTGTCCTTGATGATGCGGGCAAGATCAATTTTGTTTTGCAGCTTGATGGCCATGAAGTCGGCCTGGAACGCCGGGTCTTCGGCGAAGGGTTCGAGACCGCGAAGCGCGTCAAGGTCGCGTTCCCAGCCATGGCCGATCTTGGAGGTGATGAGGCCGGAGAGGCGGGGGTTGCAGGCGAGGAGCCAGCGGCGCGGGGTGATGCCGTTGGTTTTGTTGTTGAATTTCCCAGGGTAGAGCTGGTCGAACTCGGGAAAGAGGTTGCTCTTGAGGAGTTGGGTGTGGAGGGCGGCGACGCCGTTGACGGAGTGGCCGCCGACGACGGAGAGGTGGGCCATGCGGATCATCTGGACGGGGCCTTCCTCGATGAGGGAGAGCGTTTGTTTTTTATGCACGTCTCCGGGCCACTTGGCTTCGACTTCGTCCATGAAGTGTTTGTTGATCTCAAAGATGATTTGGAGGTGACGGGGGATGACTTTCTGGAAGAGTCCGACGCTCCATTTTTCGAGAGCTTCGGGCAGGAGGGTGTGGTTCGTGTAGGCGAAAACTTTGGTGACGATGGCCCAGGCTTCGTGCCACGTCATGGCGTATTCGTCGTGGAGGAGGCGCTGGAGTTCCACCACGGCGATAGCGGGGTGGGTGTCGTTGAGCTGGATGGCGACTTTCTCGGGGAAGTCGGCCCAGTCTTGGTTGGTCTTGCGGAAGCGGCGGATGATGTCCTTGAGCGAGCAGGCGACGAAGAAGTATTGCTGGAGGAGGCGGAGTTCCTTGCCGCTTTCGGTCTTGTCGTTCGGGTACAGGACTTTTGAAATGGTCTCGCTTTTGTTTTTGGCACTAACGGCTTCGTCGTAACCGCCGCGGTTGAAGGCCTCGAAATCGAAGTCCTCGGCAGCGCGGGATTCCCAGAGGCGGAGGTAGTTGACGGTGGTCGTGCCGTAGCCGGGGATGGGAATGTCGTAGGGTATGCCGAGGAGTTTTTTCCAGCCGGTCCAGCAGGGGACGTAGTTGCCGCGGTCGTCGAAGACGTTTTCGACATGGCCATAAACCTGGATCTCGCTGGAATGTTCGTAGCGGACGATTTCCCACGGGGTGCCGTATTGCATCCAGGCATCGGGGAGTTCGACCTGATAGCCGTTGCGGAATTCTTGTTTAAAAAGGCCGTATTGGTAATGGATGCCATAGCCGACCGCGGGCAGGTCGAGGGTCGCGAGGGAGTCGAGGAAGCAGGCGGCGAGGCGTCCGAGGCCGCCATTGCCGAGGCCCATGTCGTATTCCTCTTTACGGAGTTCCTCGTAGTCGAGGCCAAGTTCCTCCAAGGCGTGGATCATGTCGTCGAACACCCCGGCGCTGTAGAGGCTGTTGGAAAACAGGCGGCCCATGAGAAATTCCAGGGAGAGGTAATAGACGCGCTTGACGTTCTGGTTGTGATAAACGGCTTGGGTGGCGAGCATACGCTCGACCATCACTGTCTGGACGGCTTTCGAGGTGGCCAGCCACCAGTCGCGTTTCGTCGCGGTGGAGGAGTCGCGCGACTGGCTGAATTTGAGATGATTTTGAATCAGGGCCTTGAGGCCGGAGACGGATGTATCGAGGGTGGAGTGAAATTCGCTCATACTGGTGGTGTTTTGAATGGTTGAAGCGACAAGGAAAGAGCAAAAGTCAGGACCGGACTTTTTGAGTCGGGAATTTTACCATGGCGGATTGTGGCGGGGATTCCGCCAGGGCGATCACCGCGCTTTCTTCGCGGTGATGTAGGCGGCGATGGTATTGACGCTGACGAAGGCCGCGCGGGCAACCTCGGCGCTGGGAGTGGGGACGCCGAAGTTTTTTTCGATGCTCACGATGAGTTGCAAGGCATCAATGGAGTCAAGGGCCAGACCTTCAGGGGTGAAAAGAGGCGTGTCGTCGCCGATGTTTTCCGGGGAAATTTTCAACATCAGGCTTTCCACCATCATTTTCTTAATGCGGGATGTGAGGTCGGCGTCGGGCATGGAGTGTTAGGAACTAAACGGGATTCCCTAGATTAACAGAATTTTTTATACGGAAAGGCTATGTCGGCAAAAACCCGCCTCGATCAACTGCTTGTGGCCCGTGGCTTCTATCCTTCGGGGGAGAAAGCCCGCCGCGCCATCATGGCGGGTCTGGTCTATGTGGATGGGCAGAAGGCGGACAAACCCGGGCGTTCGATTGCCGGGGCTGCGGGCTTGGAAGTCCGGGCGGGCGAGAAATTCGTGGGACGCGGCGGCCTCAAGCTGGAGGCGGCGCTGGAGCATTTCCAAATCGCGGTGGAAGGCCGCGTGGCCGTGGATGTGGGCGCTTCGACCGGCGGCTTCACCGATTGCCTGTTGCAACGCGGTGCAAAAAAAGTTCACGCCATTGATGTCGGGCACGGGCAGATTGACTGGAAGCTGCGCTGCGATCCGCGCGTGGTGGTGAAGGAGGGGATGAACGCGCGGTTTCTGACTCCGGCGGACATCGGTGAAGCCGTGGACGTGGGCGTGGCGGATGTGAGTTTCATTTCGTTGACGTTGATTTTACCGGCGGCGTTTGCGTTACTCACCCCAGCCGCCGATATGGTCGTCCTCATTAAACCGCAATTTGAACTGTCGCCCGACAAAGTCGGAAAGGGTGGGGTTGTTCGCGAACCGCATTTTCACGAGGAGGCGGTGGCGAAGATCCGCACCTTTGTCGAAAACGCCGGATGGCGTTGGGCCGGGTTGATTCCCTCCCCGATCAAGGGCCGCGAGGGCAACGTCGAGTTCCTGGCTCATCTCAAACCATGATCGGACTCATCGCGCATTCAGAAAAATCGGATGCCCGAGCCGCGGTGCGCACGATGGTGGCTGCGCTGAAGGAGAGCCGGATAGACTTTGCCCTGGAAAAACACACGGCAGCGCTGGCGGGCCGCAAGTCGCGGCTGGATGAGCGTTCGCTGGCCCGCGAGTCCGAACTGCTCGTGGTGATCGGCGGGGACGGGACTATTCTTCGTGTGGTCCACAAACTGGCGGCGGATATCCGGCCGATTTTCGGTATCAACATCGGATCGCTTGGATTTCTCACCTGCGTCAGTGGGGCGGAAATTCCCCGTGCGGTCGAGAGCATCCGGGAAAAAGATTATTTTCTGAGTCCCCGCAATCTCCTGCTGGCTGAGTTGACCCATACCACCGGCCGGAAAAGCCGGCTCTACGGCTTGAACGACGTGGTGATCAGCCGGGGCGAACGCTCGCAACTTGTGAAGATCGCGGTGCGCATTGATGGTGCGGAACTCACGCATTACAACGCCGACGGCCTGATCATAGCGACCCCGACGGGCTCCACGGCGTATTCGATTTCGGCAGGCGGCCCGGTGCTCATGCCCGACTCCGGAGTGTTTGTCATCACCCCGATCTGCCCGCATGTGCTGACCAACCGCTCGACGGTGGTGAGCGACCGCTCGGTCATCGAGGCTCAGCTTCAAGTGCCGGAGAAGGAGGTCTTCGTCACGGTGGATGGCCAGTCCACCAAGGCCATGCAGGTGGGAGATGTGCTGCGGATCGTGAAAAGCGACCGCGCGTTGCCGCTGGTCACGCTCCCGGAACGGTCCTTCCCGGAAGTGCTGCGGCAAAAACTCAAATGGAGCGGCAGTAATGTATGATAGCCATCGGAGAAATTCTGCAGCCGCATCACATCATGTTGTCCCTCTCGGCCCGGGACAAAGCGGGCGCGGTCGAGGAGGTGATTGGCCAGCTGAATGGCGATGCGCGGGTGGGGGATTTTTCTGCCTTGCGCGAAGCCGTGCTGAGTCGCAATGCCCCGGCCATTGCCGAAAGTGGCAGCGGCATTTGCATCGCGCATGGCCGCACCGAATCCATCGCTTCGCTGGTTCTGGCGGCGGGTCGTTCGCCGGAAGGTTTCGCCTGCGAGGATATTTCCGAACCGGTCAAACTGGTCTTTGTGGCGGGCATCCCCATGGCTTTTAGCTCCGAATATCTGCGCATCGTCGGGGCCATCGCCCGCATCTGTCGCGATACGCATCAACTCGAACGTTTGCTCGCGGCGAAAACCGCCACGCGCTTTGTGGATTTGCTCGGTGCGGGCGAGATGAAGTTGTAGCGGGAGCGACAGCCAAGACAAACGCATCGCGGCGATCAGCGAGGGAGAGGAAGGCTGAGCGATGAGGGATCTGGAAATTGCCGGGTTGTCCGGACCATTCGCAACTTGCACGCCGATGGCGGGCGGGGAGGCCCGCCCTCCGGATTAATCGGCTCAAGTCCGCCTCACTTCATGCGGTCAAAGGTCTTTTGCAGAATATCGAGATCGCTGCGGTTTCCCGCCTTGGCGCGGGTGTCGGCAATCCATTTTTTTTCCAGGGCGTTCTTGGTCGGCCGGTCAATGTCGTAGAAGACGCCAAAGAGTCCAGGGAACGCCAGGTTCGCCAGGCGATAGGCGGCGATTTCGTCCGTCACGTCATGGCGCGCCTCGTCCTCCGGGGTGTTGTCCCATTTCTTTTCCTCGATGAGGGTGAATGTTCCGCCCTTGCGGGGGATGCTGGAATCAAAGGCGCCGGGGAAAAACTCCACGCATTCCGAGAGGATCTCCACCACGGAAAAGCCGTCATGATCCATCGCCCGCTCAATCATCTGGATCATATGATTGACCTGCGTGGCATGGGAGCGGGCGACAAAGGTGGCGCCGGCGGAGATCAATTTTTTGATGGGATTGACCGGTTGGTCGACGGCCCCGATGGGGTCGGTCTTGGACTTGAAACCGATGGGCGAGGTGGGCGAGGTCTGCTTTTTGGTCAGGCCATAGACGAAATTGTCCATGATGACATAGGTGAGGTTGATGTTCTTGCGCGCGCCATGCTCGAGGTGGTTGCCGCCGATGGAAAATCCGTCGCCGTCGCCGCCGAAAAGAAAAACATGCAGGTCCGGCCGGGAAAGGCTGACCCCGGAGGCCAGCGGGACGGCCCGGCCGTGGATGAAGTGTGCGCCGTGGGAGTTGACGAAATAGGGGAAGCGGGAGGAACAACCGATGCCGGCCAGGGTCACAATGTTTTCCTGTCGAAGCTGACGCTTTTCCAGCAGCTTGTAATAGGCGGCCAGCACGGCAAAATCCCCGCAACCCGGACACCAGGTCGGGTGGTCGGCGGTGAGGGCTTTCTTGGTGAGTTTTTCCCGTTCTTCGGGGAGGGCGATGGCGGTGGTCATTTGAGGGCTCCTTCGAGAATTTCCCGGACCCGGAAGGTGAGTCCGTCGGTTTTTGTCAGGCTGTGGATTTTTGGATCGCAATAGCGGGCGCGCAAGATGGAGGCGAGCTGCCCATGACCGTAGGGCCCCTCGTCGTTCATCTCCACGACGAGCACGCGCTTGAAACGGCCGAAAATTTGCTCCAGTCCATCCGGCAGGGGATGAATATGGCGGAGATGGATGGCGGAGAGGGTTTCGCCCCGGGCGCGGGCCACGTTGACGGCTTCGTAGATCGGGCCGTAGGTGGATCCCCAGCCGACCAGCAGCACCGGACCCTGGGGATCGCCGTGGACCTCGGGAGGGGGGATTTCCGCGGCCAGTTCCTGCAGCTTGCGTCGGCGTTTGGCGGTCATTTCCGCGTGCAGTTTTGGACTGCCGGTGGGATGTCCCATTTCATCGTGCTCCAGCCCGGTGACAACCGGATATTTTCCGCCGAGCATGCGGCTGCCGGGAGGCGCATGCCGGGTCACATGGTCCAGCGCGTAGGGTTTGAAATCCACGTCGCGCGGGGAAAGATCAGGGGCGGGATTCTGCATCAATCCCTTCAAGTCGGGTTCGTCAAAGGCTTCGATCCGTGTGGCCAGCGAGGTGTCGCTGAGGATGAAAACCGGGGTGCTGTATTTGCGGGCGATGCGGGCCGCCTCCAGGGCGATGTAAAAACAATCCTCCACTGTCCGGGCGGCGAGGACCACGCGGGGGCTGTCGCCATGTCCGCCGAAGATGGCCTGATACAAATCGCTTTGCTCGACATTGGTGGGCAGCCCGGTGCTAGGGCCGCCGCGCTGCACATTGACGACCAGGAGCGGGATCTCCGCCATGGAGGCCCAGCCGATGGCCTCGGTTTTGAGCGAAATTCCCGGCCCGGCACTTCCGGTCACGGAAAGATTTCCCCCGTAAGACATCCCGAGAGCGAGCGAAACCGCCGCCAGTTCGTCCTCGGCCTGCACGAACAGTCCGCCATATTTCGGCAATTCGCTGCGCAGGATTTCCATGATCGAGGTCCACGGCGTGATCGGGTAGCCGGCACCGTAGCGCACCCCCGCCGCGATCAACCCATAGGCCAGGGCCTGGTTGCCATCCATGGTGATCTGGGCAATGGCCGAAGGCTCCACCGGCTCGAAATGATACAGCCGCGAAAGCACATTGCCGACCGGATAGGCAAAACCCGCCTGAAAGGCCATCAGCGCGGTGTTCAGCACGTCCACGGACTTTCCTCCGAAACGCTCGGTAATCAGCGCTTTCAGTTTTTCCACATCGAGGTGGAAAATTTTGGCCAGGAGTCCGAGGACAAAAATGTTCTTTCCCTTGTCCTTGGCTGTCCCGCCGAGCGCCTCGATGGTCAGGCCGGTGATGGGCACGCCCACATGGACAAACCGTTTGTCCTCGGGATCCGGCTGCACGTGGTCCGAATCATAAAGCAGTATGCCGCCCTCGCGCAGGAAGTGAATATGCTCGTCGTAACTGTGCTGATAAAACGCGACCAAAAAATCGGCCTCATCCCCCGCCGAAAGCACCTCGCCGGATCCGATGCGCACCTGAAAGATCGAGGCGCCACCCGAGATGGTCGAGGGGATCGTCATGTAGGTCATCACGTCCTGCGAACTGCGCCCCGCCAGTCTGGCCAGAAAGGCCCCGGCCGACTGGATGCCGTCCTGGGAATTGCCGGCCAGCCGGATCACGGCGTCGCGGATGTGTTCGGGCCTCAGGTCGGCGCGTCCTCCGGCATCAGGGGTGGGTGTTTCGGGCTCTTGGACGACAGGAGAAGTGCTCACGGGATAGTGAAATCTTTACAAGCGAAGATGCGGGGTGTCAACGCAGAGGAATGGGGGAATATCCTCTCCGTGGAAAATCGTGAGCGTGGAGTGAAATGTCGAACGGGTGGATGCCCGTTTTTCCTTGCATAAGGCCACGACGAAGGCATTGTAGTGGATCTTGCGGTGGCAGCTTGGCTCCGGCTGAAACCAGGGGCCGATTTTCTGTCGGATCGCATACTTTGATCAATCGGAAGGGTGGCTGAGCCCGGTCGAAGGCACTCGACTCGAAATCGAGCGTACTGTAAAAGGTACCGTGGGTTCGAATCCCACCCCTTCCGCCATGATTATTAACGGGTTACGTTGACGGAGGGCTGGTGGGTTTTAATTGCAGGACCGAACGGATTAGCCCTTTTTGTTGAATTGAATCTGGCGTGCGGAGATTCCAGTCGTGGATTCGTTGGGCGCGCGTGCGCTCTCCCTCGGTGCCGGGATTGACAGCCGCAGCGGAGGAGTTTCGCGTAGTCCGGAAAGATCGGGTTCTGGTGCAGGGCTTCGCCGCTTATGGAATAGCCTTCCATGAGGGACCCGGGGAGGAATACATGGGAGCTTTCCCCCATTTGTAAACCTCGGGATCGAGGATTTGCGGGACGAGTTGGAAAACCGGGAACCTGGTGAGTTCGGGTTTGTCCGCCACGTAGGTCACCCCTTTTTCCTCGATTTGGAGCCAGGCCCCGAAGAGGGATCCCGGGATTTCTCCGACAAGGATATCCAGGTCGATTACCTCATTTTTTTTGACGGTGAACCAGGTGCCGAACTTCATCAGTCCGCAGGGTCCCTTGGTCTCCGGGCCTTCGCCGGGCTTCCAGTCCACGGCATATTTGGCGTCCCGGATCGGGGCGACGAGAACGGTCTCGGAGTTCACGCCCACGGCGAGAATGTCGTCGGCGAGCCCAATAAATCGAAACGTGCCTCCGGTGTTGGAGCAGACTTGGCCCTTGTAATGCACCATCCATTGGCTTGGCTTGACCCGTTTGTCCACCCCGAAGGCCCGCGGGGCGTCGTCGGCATGAATGTATGGAATAAAGACCTGGGTCGCATAAACCGGCTGCGTGGCCCGGTAGAATTCCTTGAGCACGGACTCGTCCCATCCTTGGTTCAGGAATTGCTCGATGGTCTTCCGGTAATCGCGTTTGATTTTCTCCCCTTTTTGGGTTTGTTTGAAATCGTAAAAAATCCCGATCAAGGCCCCGTCTTTCTGGGAGCGGGCCCCGAAAAAATTCGTGGGTTGTGCGGGGTCGGCAGCCAGGAGCTGCGCGGTGTAGAAAAGAACCCCGAGGAGAACCCCTCTGAGCGCCAATCTCTGCGGGCTGGCGGACATCATTCCGCAGCCAGACTCTCGAAGTAGGCCTGCACCGGGCCCGAAAATTCGGAGGGGACGGGAGTTTTGCGAAGCTCGGTCATGGCTTGGCGCATCGCGGGAGGGAATCCTTGCTGGGGTGCTCCGGCGGGGCCGGTGGACTCACTGGAGCCCTGTCCGAAATTGACTCCTGACGTCGAGTCGGAATTGTCCGATTGATCGGCCCCGTTGTTGCCATCCGGTGAGGGGGAGGAGGATCCTTGGGTGGGCAATCCCGCTTGATTGCGTAGCGCATCCTGCCTCATGGCCAATTGTTGGCTTGCGGCGGCAAGATTTTGCGCGGTTTGCGCGTTGGCTTGCTGCGCCCCCGGGAGGTTTCCACCCGCGGCGGCTTGGGCGGACTGCAGGGAGGCCGCGGAGGCTTGGGCGGCGGATTGGGCGGCGGCCTTGAGAGCTGCGGCGGAACCTTGTTGTCCTTGTTGTGATGCCTGAGCGGCGGCCATGGACGCCTGGGCTGACAGCGGCGCGATCTGGGCCTGGCTCTGCAGGGCTTTCGCAGCCGCTTCACCGGTGCTCCCGGATTTCATGGCAGCAGCGGCGGCCTGGTTGCCGGCCGCGGCTTGGTCGATGGCGGCCTGCATGCCGGCAGCTTGGCTTCCTCAGCGGCCGCGGCTTGGGCGGCGCTGGCTTGAGCGGCGAGTTTCTGAGCGCTCTCCTGCAGGGCGGCGGCGGCCGCGGCGGCGTTTCCGGATTTCATCTCCTCTTGGGCTTTCCCCAGGCTGGCGGCGGCATCGGGCGCGAGTGGAGCGGCTTGGCTTTGAAGCGCTGCGGTCTCGGAGGCAATCGCTTCCTGGTTCGCCGGGGTTGCGTTGGCGGGAGATTGGGCGGCAGCGGTCTCCGCCGCGGCCAGGGCCGCCGCTTCACTGGCCATTTTTTGCAGGGACTGGGCGGCCTGGGCGAGGCTGGTTTCCTCGGCCGCCTTTGCGCGGGCGAGTTGTTCGTTGATGGCTTGTGCCGCATCGGCGAGAGCCTTGGCGGCATCGGGTTGGGAGGTGGGGGATTTGCCCTGGAGGGCTTCGGACGCGGCTTCGAGCGCCTTGGCGGCGGCGGGACTCTCACTGGCGACTTTTTTTGCGGTATCTTCCGCCTGCGCGGCCAGCGCGCCGGCCAGCACGTCGGCCAGCGCGGCATCCGATGGCTTGGCCGCCGCGAGATTGGCCTGGTCGTCCTGCATTTTCGCTATGGCCCTGGCGGCTTGTTCGAGGCGTTCCTTGGCGGGGACCATCTGGCTGAGGAGTTGATCGACTTGGGCCAGGGCTTTGCGAAGTTCTGTTTTATTGGTCGGACTGTCGGACGCAGCCGCTGTTTCGGCTTTCTTGGCGAGGCCTGCTTCACTGGCTTTGTCGGCTGCCTTTTTGACGATAGCGGCGATCGGGGCGGGCAGGTCGGCTGGTGCTGCTGCGAGTGCCTGGGTCAATTCCTGGACTTGCAGGGCAATGGCTTCCTGCTCAGCGGCGGTGCCGGCGGTTTTTTTGATCGCGCGGTCCTGGCGGGCGAGAATCGCGGAAGACTTCGCCGCAATCTCTTCGGTGAACTGTTTCTCCGCCAGCTGCGAGGCGATTTTGCGCAGGGCGATTTCGGCCTGTTGTTGCTGCGCTATGATGTTCTGGATTCCGCCGGCCTGCCCGGAGGTGCTGATCTCGCGAAGCTGGGTGAGAGCGGTAGAAATCGATCCGTCGCGGACACCGGCGAGTTTGCTGCGGGCTGTATTGACGAGGGCCTTGGTGTCATCCGAGATGCCATTCCGGGACATCTCGTCGAGCAAGGCATCCAACTCGGCGACGACCGAACCGGAGGACGAAAAAATCTGGGACTGTTCGTCACCGGCTTTGTAGGCCGCGCTACGGACGGAGTCGTCCGCGTGAAGGGAACTGACTGCAGTGAGAACCAGAAGGGGAAGAAAGGGTTTCATAGCCAAGGATATAATCGTTAAGTGCTATCTTTCAGTTGGCGAGTGAATTCAAGGGTTTTTCGGCTGGGAATTCAGTTCGAGGTCATCATGGATATCGAGTTGTTTCTCACTGATTTCATGGATCTGCTTGGCGGCCTCGCCGGCGCGACGGAGGGTTTCGAGACGTTTTTCGGCTTGGGTCACCAGGGTCAGCGAGCGGGTCTCGGTGCGGGTGATGCCGGGACCGTCCGGCGCGCGGTTGTCGGCAGCTTCGAGGAAAAAGAAGACTGTTTGTCCGGGAGACGCGCCGGGAAGAGTGCCGGGCTTCCAATTGAAGGTGGCCTGGTCGCCGGCGGGGATGGGGAGTGGGACGGCCTTGAATTCGCTGTCGGGGGGAGTTTCTGGCGGGGCTTCCGGCGTGCCGCTTTTGGCCAGTGCGTAGCGGAGTTCCAGCCGCGAGAGACCGAAGTCGTCCGTGCAGGAATAGGTGAGGTCGATATTCGCGGTCGGGGTGAGAGAGGGAACCTGAGTGGCTTCGCCGAAAAGGATGAGAGCGGGGGGTTTGTCCTCCCTCGACTCGGCCCGGAAAATGGTATCGGCGACCGAGGCGATGCCCTCGGTGTTTGCCAGCGGGAAACTGAGGCCGGTCACTCCGACGGGAACGGTGAGAGTGCCGGATGCTGTCGTCGGCGAACTTTGGGAAACCTTGAGGGGGATTTCCTGATTGGCTCCGACGAAAGTGCTCGCGGCGTTCTTCAGATCCTGGGTGGCGGTGACTTTGATTGCGAGGGAGCTCCCGACGAGGAAAGTAAGGCTGCCTGTGTCGTGATCCTTGGGCGGAAGGTTTGTGTAGGCAGGGAAAGTCTCGCGGATGGAAAACCTGGCGACGGTCGGAGGCAGGACGACCAACACGCGATGCGGGGTGCCTTCGCCGTCATGGAGTTGGAAGGTGTAGCGGAACGGGGTCTGCACCGAGGTGACGAGAGCGGAGAATTCGTCGGGGTTCGTCCCGGGCTGGGCCGGGATCTCGGAGGTCGTGCCGTCGGCGAACTTGAGGCGGACGCGCCCGGAGCGGGGAATGACGCCCTTGGCGCGGGCGCGGAGTTCGACGTTGGTGCCGCGGTTGGCGGTGAGGTCAGCGGTGATGTCCTGAACGATGGTCTGTGTCGGGGGCGGGACGCGCAGGCCGGGCCAGCGGGCCAGCCAGGTGAGGCTGTCCGGCCAGAGGAGAGCGATCCAAAGCGCGTTGAGCAAAACGACCGCGGCCGCGATTTTGAAGAGCTGCTTGATAGCATTGGGCGAGGCGACTGCGGCCGGATTGATCGTGCGCAGCAAAGCCGCCGTTTCCGCGCCGAGGCGCTCGATGAGAGGGCGGGTTCCCGCCACGCTTCGTCCATGACCGCAGGCGAGCTCGATGGCCGAGATCGGAGCCGAACGCAGAACGGGGAATTTTTTTTGCAGCAACAGGGCCGACTCGCGGTTGGAAACTTTGCGGGTCAACGGGCGCATGACCTGGAGCCAGACGATCGTGCCTGCAATGAAAATCTGGATGAGGAAAAGAACGATGCGGACGGGCTGGGGCGTGCGGATGAGCCAGTCCACGAAGCAAGTCGCGAGAAGGCCTCCGAGCAGGGCAATGATGGCAAGGAGGATCCCTTCCGTGGCGCGGACGCGGGCGATGGCAGAGGACGCCTTTTGCAGAGCTTTTGCGATGGAAGCGGGGAGAGGAACCGGAGCATGCGAGGAGCCGGGGGTCCGGCTCGCGGGCGGGATGCTCCGGGTCTTCTCACGGAGAGTCTTCCGTGCGATTTGAAGCGCGTCTTTCAAACGGAATGTCGGAAGCGTTTTCATTTCAAGCGGGAGAGGCGGCGAAGCGTCCACTCGGCGAAGAGGAGAAGGGCCGCAAGCACGAGGAGTGGCCAGAGCGGGTAGAGGTCCACGGTTTTGCGGCGGGGAATGGTCGCGGAGGTGGTCTTGAGCAGATCGGGGAGCTTCGTGAGGTCGGCCTCGCTGAAGAAGCGGCCTTGGGTTTCGGTGGCCAGGGTTTCAAGCGTTTCCTTCTCCATGGCGGGATTGAGCAACTCGGCATCGCGGCTGCGCACCTCAAAGCGGGTGACGGCTTTGCGATCCCGGAAGGGAACAAAGAGGTAGTTGCCGGGTTTCCGTGGGATCCATTTCCCCGCATAGAGACCGGGGGTTTCCGGCGAGAGATCGAGAGCGAAGGCCTGGGCGGAATCGGCCGCTCCCTCGCGAACGAACTCGCCTTCGAACCGGGCCACGTCGAGGGGCTTGAAGTTGTCGTCGAAAACGCGACCCGAAATCGTCACCGTATCGCCCACAAAAAGGACCGGCTTGTCGGGGCGGAGCTGGATTTTATCCGAGGCGCCCTGCAGACGTTCGAGGGCGAAGGACTGGATGATTTGCGTCCAGATGCGGATGAAGTATTTTGCGCCGACCTTGCTGCGCCAGCGGTAGGTTTCATCGGTGCCGAAGTAGAGGGTTTGTCCGCGTCCGAACGATTGGGTCGCAACGACGGGAATGCGGGTGGTGGTGGTGAGGAGTGTCTCGGCGGTGGGCTTGGCGCGAGTGGATTGGGCGACCCATCGCACGCCGGTGAAACTGCTCCAAATATTACGATTTTCCGAGGCGGAATCGGCGAGCTTTAGCAGGGGAGAATCCTCGCCGGCCGGGGTGAGTTGCAGTTTTTGAGGTTCCCGCGAGCGGACGGCGTAGGCCGTGGCATCGCGGACGGGATCGAGATCCACGGGGAGCAGCGGCTCCAAGGGGGTGCCTTTGTAAGCGGCCGGATTGAAGTCCGCCCCGGCGAGGAAGACCAGGCCGCCACCGGTCTCACCGACCAGCTTGGAGAGGGTTTCCATGCGTTCCCTGCCGAGGGACTCGGGAGAGACATCGCCGAGGAGGATCACTTGATAGGCGAGCAGCGCGGCGGCGTCGGGCAGTTCGTCGAGGAAGATCTCGCCTTCTTCGCCGGCAATCCCGCGCTCGCTTTCGATGACGTGACATTTGAGTTCCACGCGGCGATCGTCTTTGAGGGTATTGGCGATAAACCGAAAGTCCCAACGCGGGCGTTGCTCGATGTAGAGGAGTTTGACTTTTTCATCCACGATCCGGACCGAGGTCGCGGCGGTGTTGTTCTCGGTCTGGACTTCGTTTGCGAGCGGGTCGGCGACGACTTTTAGTTCCTGCGGACCGACGACATCCGGGACAAACGGAAACGCCAAATCAAAGGAATCGGGGCCGGGTTTGACGGTTTGTTCGCCGAGCACTTTCTCGCCCTGCCGCAGGGTGAGGCGAACGGCCGTGTCGGCCGGATAGCCTTGCAAACGAACGGTGGTTCGCAATTCGGTCGTTTCACCGACAAAGGCGACCGGTGGCACGGTCACGCTGACTATCCGAAGGTCGCGGGTTTGCGGGACGCCGGTGCCGTAAATGAAAAGAGGGACGCGGTCGGCGGCGGCCGTCTGCGCAGCGGTGAGAGGGTTTGAGCCGGAATTGCTGGCTCCATCCGTGACGAGGAGAACGCCGGAAATCGGCGTGCCGCGCCAGGCGGTGAGGGTCTCGGTGAGGGCATCGCCGAGGGCGGTGGATTCCTCGTCGAAGGTTAGAGTTGCCAGCGCTTCGGCCGCGGCACGACCGGCCTTGTCGCCGGGGGGTTCTGCGAGGGAGCGGCGCTGGGAACCGAAGGATTCGAGTTTGAGATCCGCCACCTTGGCGAGGCGCGGGAAGAGGTCGATCGAGGTATTGGTGGCGAGCGCCTGAACCAAAGCGGAGCGGGCCGGTTGGTCGGAGCCCGCCAGCAGGCGGGCATTCGAGCGGTCGGTGTCGGTCGTCCGTTCGTCCACAATCTGCATGCTGCGGGAGTTGTCGAACAAGACCAGAAGGGCCGAGCGCACGGGTTCCTCAATGCGCAGGGACAGGACCGGCTTGAGCAAAAAGAGAATGATCAGGGCGAAGGATGCCAGACGCAGCCCGGTCAGAATATTTCGTCGGGCCTTGCTAATCTCGGGCGTGAACGCCTGGTAGGACCAGGTGATCGCGGCCGCACCGACGAGAAAAAGCAACAGGGCCCAGCCCGGCGAAAGTCCTTGCAGTGAGAGCACGGACTGAACTTCCCCGGGCGGGAGTTTTTCACCGGTGAGCCATTGAAGAATCGGTTGCATCGTTTAACGGGTCATGGTGAAGCGGTGCGCGAGCGTCAGTTCGGCCAGGCAGAGAAGGAGGAGGAGAAAAGCAAAAAAGGTCCACACCGAATGAGGGACTTTGACGCCGGCCGGGGTTTGCGTCTCGCTGCCACCACTTTTTTCCGCCTCGATCTCAACCGGTTCACGGGTGATCAGGACAGACTCTGTCGGATCGAGGGCCACGGAAAATGCCGCGACCGCTTCGTCGCTGCCCTCGACAAAAACCCGGTAGCCGCCGGGAGTGTCGATGGACGGAATTTTGATCCGGCCCTCGGAATCCGCCGCCGCGACCACTCCCGCGTCCGCGCGGTCCCCGACGCGGTCGCTTGCAAGGAAGACTTTTTTGCCGATGAGCCCGGGAGGGACGGACGCAGAAAACGAATCACCCGGACGCAGGGTGGACGGGGCCGCCTGTTCGACGGCGAGATAGTCCACGATGCCGCCTATGAGAATCGGGAAAAACGGATGGAGGACCAGTTTGGTGGACACCGGAACGGGTGACGTTCCAAACAACACGATCCGGCCTGCGCCGACATCAGACGACACGGCCACAGGGACGCCGTCGGAATATTTGACGAGGGTTGCGGCCCCTTGCCGGGGCGTGAGTCCGAACCGGATGTCGGCGCTGATGTTATTGAGCCGCGTGCGGTTTGCGTCCGCCCAGGCAGCGGTCACCGGATGCTGAAGGCCGCTCTGCACCCAGGCGGCAGGCTGCGGCAGACGCTGGCCGAGGGTTCCGGGAAGCCATTGGGTCGCAGGCGTCGCGCCCAAAGCCGATGAGGTCTGGCCATCGGGGAAAACCACGACCCCACCTCCAGCGCGGGCAAACTTTTCCAATAGCGCCCACTGGGCATCTCCCAATCCGGCAGGCGAGCAGACGAGGATCGCGCTGGCGGCTTCCGCGTCCGCAGAGGTGAGTTGAGCCGGGGTCAGGACGCGAACGCCCGCCCCTTTTTGCGTGGCGGCAAGTGCGGTGCGCAGAAAATAAGCAGGAGTTGTCCGGCGGTCGCCGGCGGGGGATTCGGCAAGGATTAGAAATTTGCGGGGTTCTCCGACCTGGACCGCGAGCGAACGGAGGTTGTCGGTTGGGAAAAGATCCTGCGGAATTTCTACCCGCAGGGTTTGGAGGCCGGGGGTATCGAACGTGATCTTGAGATTGGCCGAAGCCGATTTTCCCGCCGGGATCGGCGGCAGCGTGGCCTCGTCCTGCGGTTTGTCGCGATTGGCGGCCAGCGTGACGCGAAGTCCGTCGAGGGTTGTCTCGGTGAGGTTCCGCACGTCGATTCGCACCTTGGCCGATTCGCCGACTGTCGGGGCGGACGGCTGGATCGAAATGCCGGTGATCGCGGTGTTCGGTTCACCCGCCTTCCCGATGGGAATACTCCTCAGGGCGATGCCGGGATATTTTTTGGCGAGGTCTCGAATGGCCGGACGTTCGCGCCAAGCCGACTCCTGGCTGTCGGTGAAGAGAAAGACCATCTTCTCCGCCCCCGGGCTGCGCGCGAGTTCCTGGAACGCCCGATCGAGCGCCGGCAGCAGGTCGGTGGCCGAGGATGTGCCGAGAACGGAATTGAGATTGTCGCGGACGAGTTCCAGATTGTTGGAGGGACGCGGCACGATAGGCGTGGCGCGGTCGGTGGCCAAAATCAGGCCGCAAAGCGAATCGGAGCTGGATTGATCAAGTGTCTTGAGTGCTTCGTCGCGGGCAAGTTCCAGGCGGGAGCGGCGTCCGTCGCTTTGCGCCATGCTGGCCGAGACATCAAGGACGA
>Ga0114978_10001107_pt1 | contig 22700 bp, 37 predicted proteins | sample S_140212_EF_Meta_FD_87027 | JGI IMG/M metagenome (GOLD analysis project Ga0114978, IMG submission 87027) | Freshwater microbial communities from Lake Simoncouche, Canada to study carbon cycling - S_140212_EF_MetaG | ecosystem: Environmental > Aquatic > Freshwater > Lake | place: Lake...
ACTACATTGTTGATCAGTTCAAGGGTTTGTAGAATAGTCTGGGTAAAGGTGGTCGTGAGTCTTTAGGGCAAGCCACACAAGCCTTAGTAAAGGACACCGAGACAGCTCTAAAAGCTGTTGTAGACCCCCTCTACAAAGAGATAGATACACTAGGCGGTATCAATCTGTCTACTCAGGGGCTAAAAGACACAGCCAATAACGTTGCTGGGAAGCTATCTATGGGTGGGGGAGGCACTACAGCAGAAAGACGGGCGGTAATGAGTGCAATTGACAGTCTACCTGCAAGCGTTACACCCTCAGAAGCAACAAAGCACATAGCAGACCTTAACACACTCTTAAAGGCTACTCGCTCTGATCCTCAAGCAGCTGGTATTCTAAGGCAGACTATCACTAAGCTAGAAGGTAGTTTAACTGGTGATCAGTTTGTTAAAACAGATGCGCTGACAGGATTGGCTAAGGCTGCAAGAGCTACGCTAACAAAAGCATCAGGAGAGTCTGGCTTATCAGGCGCACAAGAAGCAATAGCTAAAAGACTATCAGGTCTGCGCCCTACTATGAGCTTCTCTGAGGCGCACCTAGAGCTTTCTAATCTTAAATCGTTACAGAGAGACTTAGCAGTATCCGCCACTCCTTCGGACGCAGGAGACAGGTTGTTGACTCGCGCTATTACAACCTTATCTGGTTCTATGGATACAGCGGCTAAGAAGTTTAACCCTGAGTTACTTGCAAAGTATAATCAAGTAACTACCATGTACAAAGAAGGCATAAGCACCCTTTATAGTGGTTTCATGGCTAAAGCTCTTAAACAAGAGAGTCCTGAGTTTATAGGACAGACGCTGTTTAAGACGGGCGCGGTCACAAGCATTAAGCAAGTCAATGACGTGGTACAGATGGCAGAGAAGCTAGGAGTTAAGGGAGGAGCTGATGTAAGAGAGGGGGTAACTAAGGGGTATCTGGAGGCTTTGTTCCCTATGCGAGATGCGGGAGCTGTAGAGTTCTTTATTAAGCAACAGAACAATACAAAGTTTATGGATACTTTTAATATAATAGTCTCTCCTGAGCAGTCTAAGTTCATTAACAACTTAGCAAATGAAGTAACTATCCTTACAAGGCACACCAACTCCCAAGCAGGAGCGTCATTGGCTGTGCGTGGTAGAGAGATAGGCGCGGCTACTAATCCCTTTAACCCTAAGAACTGGCCTCTTGCGCTCTTGCCCGGCTTTGCTAAGAAGAGGCTATCACAGCCAGTAATGACCAAGAAGTTAAACCAGCTTAAAGCTATGAATGCCGCTGCCGCTAATGGCACTAGAGTATCTAAGGGGTTAATATCTGACTTCTTGAAAGACTCAGGAATAGTAGAAGGAGGAGCTGTAGCTGGCTTTATGTTCGGGGCTTTGTCAGGAGATTAGACAAAAAGAAGCCCCTAAGTAGATTGTCCTGTGAGGGGCTACTTAGAGGCTTAAGCGTCTTCTACTACGGGAACTGGTGTGTATTCACTGCCCTCAGACGTGCTAAATACCACTCCGCCTTGTCTAGGTCTTGTGTAGGCTTACCTTTGTAGGCATATCGCCATAGGTACTTTAGTGCATTACCTTTCAGGTAGCCTTTAAACTCTTCTGGGGACATTGACGCTTCTATGGCTTCTATGGCCTCCACCTTGCCTGAGTTGTAATGCGCAGGCTTATGTACCTCATCATATGCAGATACCTTATCTTCCATAAAGTCCGTAGAAGATATGTTACGCTTATGGGCAAAGTCATCCCACTCTTTAGCTGTTCCTACCATATTTCCTCCTTAGATACTCTAGGCTGATTGGCATCTCGTCAAATGAGCCGTTTTTAACATCATTTAGCATCCATACACCTCTCCAGCTGTCATTACCCTGCCCACCTAAGTAGTCCTCAGTGTGCTGGTAAAAGACACCAGCAAAGATGCCTGTCATTGCTGCTCCATCACCTTTACGGGCATAGGCTATATCCCTGTCCTGTACATGACCCATAACACAACTCATGTGTTTCTTAGTCAATAACGCCCTAGCACTGGTGACTGGTCTGCCCATAGTTCCTGAGGTAAAATAATGGCTGAAGGCAACACCTTCGATTACCACTACCTCTAGGAAGTCTACTACCTCAAAGCCCCATCCTTGAAGCCCTAAGTCACCATAGCTGATAAGTCCTTCTAGCTTACGGTCGTCATTAATAGCTCGCATAAGCCTATTCTCATGGTTACCCATAGTAAATACCATACGGGGCTTCCAGAGCTTCTCCTTGTTGCGCCTTAGGCGTTCTTGCTCTTCGCGTATAGGAGTCATAAACAAGCTCATGCCGTCCTTGCCTGCTTGTATATCCTTAGTGTACTGCCGTCCTTCAAAGGTCTTCTTGCCTTTGTCATAACTGCTAAGACTAGGCATATCCCACCAGTCACCAATGCAGACTATAACATTAGGTTTTGTAGCTACAGCGTACTGCCCCGCCCAGCTTAGATGCTGCATGGGTACATCAGTCTTAACCTGCGTGTCAGGTATTACTAATATTCTCATCACTTGCTCCATGCTTTAGGTAGAGTCTCAGCAGTGTAGTACCTAAGTCCTTGTAGTTCAGACCACTCGCCATGAGTGAGCCTGCTACCGTCTGCCCTGCGCTGAGAACCTGGCATGGGAGTCTTAGGATTCCAGAACACAAACACTAGCTCGCTGCCTTCGCTCAAGGCTGCTTTTACATCTACATACTTACGGGCTTCTGATCTGTCCCTGAATCGTCCCTTAGCTTCTATGTAGATAGTCTTGCTGCCGTCTTGCCTAATGAAGTCAGGTTCGTAGCTCCTCTCTTGTACATACGCAACCTTAGCTGTGTGACACTGACATCCCTTTAGCTGTAGGCTGTGTAAGTCATACTCAAACCAAGAGTCGTAACCTTTAGGCGGTTTTAGCTTCTTCTTCATTAGCAATCCCTTTAGGTAAAGGAGGAGTCCACATCTGCCCTTCATAACGTCTTAGCCACAACAAGAGTCCATTCTCTTGCACTCTCTCTGCTGATCCTAGCAACTCTACACACTTGCTATAAAGTTCATACTCAGTCTTACATCCCTTAAGTGCAATAGCAGCCTTCTTCTCGCCAATACCATGTACTCCTAAGATATTGTCTGATCTGTCCCCAATGATGATCTGGGAGTAGAAGAAGCGCATCCCTTCAGCTTTTGATACATGGAAGCGGTCATTCTTAACAAAGTTATAATGCCAACCAGGAACTTGGTTGAAGTCTTTGTCAATTGAGCAAATGACGCTCTTTAAGCCTCTTGTTGTGGCTTCGATGGCTATGAGATCATCAGCTTCCTCACCTGCGGACACTTGTGTTAAGTGTGTCGCTATGAGGTGCTGCCGTACAGCTTCAAGGTACTCAGGCTTTTCCTTCGCCCTAGTACCTTTGTACTCCTGCGTTACTGCTATGTCCTTCCTGTAATTGCCTTTACCTGTCAAGAAGACTTTGTAGTCTTTTATGTCAGGTGAGGCATTACGGACAATGTTAGTGATATACCTATCTGCTAACTCACAATACTCAGTAAGACTACTAGGTTCTCTACTGAATGCTGTGCGATAGCAGACTATATCACCGTCAATGAGTAACATTAGAGATCAGCGTCTGAGATTGCTGTAGGAGCATCCTTGTTATACACAATTAGATCATTAACTGTGATCTTAACTAAGCTGGGACTACGCTCAGGTGCGCCTACGGGCTTACGCTTTGGTATGTAGTAGGTCATTAAGACTGTAGCTCTACTACCATTGCCAACTGCATCAGTGATGATACTGCCGTCTGCTCTCACTGGTACAATAGGGTGTATAGACTTAGGCACTATGAAGCGTCCTTTGTCTGGTTTATCTTCCCTGAATCGTGCTACTAATCCTAAGCTCTCTAACTTAGCTACATTCTCTGGCGATAGGTTTACTAAATCAACCTGATACTTATCGCTCATGTCATTAGTGGCGTTAAAGCAAGCCCACTGGAGTTCCACATTGTCTAAACGTACTATAGTGTTTGCCATCTTTGACTCTCCTACCCATTAGGGCATTTATGTTTCAGGGGTGTAACAAGTTGATATTAAGGCTGTTCTTAATATTTGTCAACTCTATAATAACTCTGTATCACTAACGATGCTGCTATTAACACATTATGCTCTTTAAGCTCTGTATGAGGGCTGGAAGCATAACACACTAACTCCTCCCTAAGTCTCTTCATCTCTTTAGCTACAACTTTGTCTATCTGCTCTGCTGTTAGTTCTAGTTTCATCTCTGCTCCTAGTGCGTGTCTGCCCATGTTATGCCAACTTTGTAAGCACCATCTAAGGGGCATCTCATCTTAAAATGCTCCCCAGCTTCCTTAATAGATAATACTCCCATCTGTCCTACTCTCTCTGCGTCCTTCTCTGCGCACTCCAACTGCCACTCATCATGCACGTTAGCTACAAACTTAGCATCTAAGTTAGCTTGTTTTATCTTCAAGTACAGAAGCACTAAAGCCTTCTTCATTACTATTGCGCCTGCGCCCTGTAGTAATACATTCAACGAAGAATGCGCTGACCTGATTAAGAGCCGCCTACCGTCTAAGCCCTTAATGAATCCTCTCTCTGCCAGTTTATCCACTTTAGACTTCAAGGTCTTGAGTGCTGGTGTGTGTTCCATAAAAGAATTGATTAACTGTTGTCCGTCTCTAGGAGTGCCGCCTATGGTCTGTCCTATCCTGCCTGCGCCTGCGCCATAGAGGAAAGCATATATAAAGGTTTTTGCCTGCGCCCTAGTCGCTAATCCTGCGCTCTTCTGATTCCTGGTGTGTACATCTGTGCCATCATCACTGTTACCTTCTACTACCGTCTTTGTATAATCAGCGTCTTGCATATAGTGCGCGAGCATTCTTAGCTCTAGCGAACTAGCATCTATGCCTACAAGTCTCTTACCATATGCTGCGTGGAACAAGCCTCTACACTCTTTGCCTAAGTAGTTTGTGCAGCTAGGCACTTGTGCCATGTTAGGGCTTAGGTGAGTCATTCTACCTGTGACTGCGCCATTGGTAATTACCCTGCCATGTACTCTACCCGCTGATGTTGTGTACTTATTCCATTGAGCCAATAAGCCACTGCGCTTCTGTAATGTCAGAAACTCTACTAACAATGCAGCCTCTTTGCCGTCTACATTCTTCAATGCTTCTTCATCTATGCTGTAGCGTCCAGTGTCTGTCTTTCTAGTCAACTGGTGGCCTTGCCCAACCTCAAACAATCTCTCTGCTATCTGTACCCGCGAGCTTATGTTGAAGGTGTCCTCATAGGGCTTCAAGGGCTTCTTTGTAGCTACAGAGTATAACTGAACAGTTCGTGATGGGAATCTAGTAGCAAAGAATTCCTCTATCTCAGCCATCCTCTTTGTGCATTGAGTGTCCAGAGCAAAGCCCGCGATCAAGTCATAACAGAAGCCATGCCTTACCTGTTCATCTATGATGATAGCTACCTGACGCTCTAGGTCTATAGACTCTGCTGAGAACTCATTACTCGCTAATTCCCTAACCAGTCTATTGTGTAACGCTACTGTAACTACTATGTCCTGCCTACAGTAGTTAGCCATCTCTTCAGAGTAGCCTGCGTCATAGTCTGTAAATTCTCCCTTCGGCTGTCTCAGTCTCTCACCCCATGCCGCTAAAGAATGACCGCCTTCTAATGATGGTGTTAACAAACGCGATAGCACTAAAGTATCAACTAGCTTCTTAGTAGGTATAGATATACCCCATACCTTAGCAAGCACTGGCGCATCAAAGCCTATGATGTTATGCCCTACTACATTGCTGGCAGCATCAATGAGAGCCTTAACCTCATGCGGGCTAGTAGTAATATTAGGCTCTGCACCATCAATAGAGTAACCAGCACACCAGATAATGTTGTGTGCCATGTTAGTTTCTATGTCTAAGTAGAGTATTGACATTAATAGTCGCCTGGGTCTTCCATGTCCTTGTCGCGGGAATGGTCTTCTTCGCGATACTCAACCACCTTCAAGTCGTCTCTCTCGACTACAGCGAAAGAACCTCTAATGTGTTCAAAGCACTTGTCGCATAGATCAACGAACTCTAGCGACTCAGCTCCTTTCCTTGTAGCTTCGTAGTCGCTTAAGCCGCAATTGCACGCTAAACAGCGCATATTTTCTCCTTGTCGTTAAAAGGGTTTGTACCGTACTGCCCGTACACAACACCTGCTTTAGTACACCGCGCACTAAGGCCAGCTTCTAAGGGTGTAGCACAGTAGCGTATAGCATCATAATCGCCCTTCCTGTGCCTATCAAAGTTGTTCTCGGTACTGAACACCAAACCGCATAAGCTACATTGACACTTTTTAGTCTTAGCTGTCAAGTGCGCTTCAGGACGTGTAGAGTTATTAAATGTTGGGTGTGTCATCGTAGTTTCTCCAAGTCTTTTCTGCGTAGCCAGCTCTTAAACCTGCCTTCCACTTCAGCGCGAGAGTACCCATAGAACACCAGCCTACTGTCTTCGCCTTCACTGACCAGCTTCCAGAAGCCTGCCTTGATCTCAGTTACTGTCATTGTAGCCTCCTGCTTTAACGTAGCCTGAGTCAACTAAGGCATCGTGGATGTCCTGCTCCCAGTCAACAAGTGTGTGGCGAAAGAACTCAAACAATGCATTGTCAACAAACGCTATAAACAGACTTGGATCAGCGTATATCTTTGCTATAGTCTCTTTTTCCATGTAAGTATCTGTAACGCACTGCGCCCAGTCAGTGTTTGCTTTCATCCACTTGATGATTGGCTTCGGGTAGCGTTCCATCTGCGCTGATATAGCTTCTTCGTCACACGCCTCCCATGCTCTGGCGTTCTCATACGCAATCCCTGACGCTTCTTCGTCCAGGAACTTACGCGCCTGTACTCTCAAGGACTCTCTTGCTGCTTTTCTGATCTCATTCATTTCACCACCTCTTTATAGTTTAAGTATCCAATCCTTAGCCAATTGAATCCATATACAAACGCCAGTGCAACTATGCCCCACTGCTCATTAAGGTAAGCGGTCAATAACCAGAATGGTTCACCAGCAAGCCCTATGATAGCTGCCCACATTCTTACTCTCGGTTCTTGGCTTGCCATCAGCCACAAACAACTGCATCCGGTACAAGCTATCACCGTCTGTGCAATAGTGTCAATACTCATAGCGTGTCCTCCAACTCTGTCAACCTACCGCTTGCGCGATCATACACTAGATTACACGCTACACCAGTCTCACCTGTTGCGCGACTCTTTAGCACTCGCAGCTTAATAGTATTACGCTCAGTAGGGTCTTCAGCCTGCGAGTTGCGTTCGCCTGCGATAACTACATCAGACAACTGCGCTATCGCTCCTGAGCCTCTAAGTAACCCTAGATGGACAGGTGCGCCTAGTTCTAATGGTTTACCGTCAGGGCGCGTTAAATGGCTTACAATGTGTAACGAGCAGTTAGTCTGTTGCACCACTTCTGTCCTTAATCGCGTCATTAGCTCATCAATAGTTTGTCGCTCATTAGTCGTAGCATCGCCAGAGACTACTATACTAATGTGATCTAACACCAAGAGACTTGAACCCATCGCTTTAGCCATGTAGCGTAACCGACTGATTACATTGTCTATCTGACTGCTGCCCCAGTGTTCCCAGAACTGCACACGATGGCCTAAACCTAACTTAGAATAGGCATCGTCAACCTCTTCGCCTGTGTAATCAATGCCGTCCAGGTGGATTGGCTTATTCATGTGAAGCCCTGCTATGCCGCGCATTGTTCTTTCTGGTGTCTCCTCTAAGAACGCAAGCCCTACGCTCTCTTCTGTGCTTTGCAGAGTGTTAACTACAATCTCTCTTAGCATACTAGACTTGCCTATGCCTGATCCTGCGCACCAAGTCACAAGCTCTGCTGGTCTTATGCCCCGTAACATCCGATTCAAGCCTCTCCACGGATAGAACAGCTTTGGTGGCTGCACTGGTGTCTTCAACGCCTCTCTCAGAGACTCGCCCGACACTATTCCGTCTGGTGTGTACCTCTCTGCCCGCCACCATGCATTCACAAAGTCAGCGGCTTTGCCTAGCTTATAATAGTCGCAAGCGTCTTTAGCACCTGCAATGTGTTTCATAATCTTGCTTTTACCTCCGAACAACTGCGCTACTTCTTTGGCTGCCTTGTGTCCTGCTTCGTCTGCATCAAAACAGATCACTATCGTTTCAAAGCTCTCTAACCATTCATAATGTGTTTTGCAGTTTGTCAATGCTGCTGATGCGCCATTCTTGATACTAACCACTGGGTACTTACTGCCTGTTAGCTGGTAAGCCGCCATTGCGTCCTCTTCGCCTTCAGTAATAGTCACAAACTTACCACCTGCGGGGAATAACTGCTGTCCATACAAGAAGGCGTGTTTCTCATCTCCGCTCCACGGGAACATTTTGCCAGCCAAGCGCGTCTTAATAGCCACTGGCTGCGCTGGGCTTTGCTTGCTGTAGTAGCCATAGTGTGTTTTGTCTGCGCCATGCGCACACCGGTAGAGTCTGGCGGTGTCTGCTGTGATACCCCGTGAAGGATTACCTGCAAAATCACTTGTAGCTAAAGCGTGAGCAACGTCCACGAATGATGGTCTAGCCTTAACGCTTGCTGTCTCGTCTGTTGCTTGATCTCTGAAAGTCTGTTTGCATGAGAAGCAATGCACAGTGCCTGAGTCATCTAAGCTGGCTGCGTCACTGCTTCTGCACCCTAACTGGTCAGGGCATTTAATATGTGTTTTTATGAACATCTGTGGTCTCCTGTAGTATTAATAGTAGTCTGTCTAAACGCACCAGTTCATCTTCTAGCATTCTCAGGTACTGTGCGCCACCATCTACCTGCCTGAATGATTTATCACCTTCTAGCGCGCTCTGTGAGCGTACTAGCCGCGCTCTCGCGCTCAATAGAGCTTCTTTATCCATCATAAGGGTTCACCCATCTTAAAGTAAGCCTGCTCCATCTCTTTAATCTCTAGCACCAGTACCTCTAGCTCCTCCACATTCACGCCATAAGCATCTGCTGCATGGTATGGAATCATAGCCTGTCTAATGACCGCCTGCGCTGCCGAGTATAGTAACATATCGTCTTTGTCCCACCGATTAAACACCTGTTCTATCATAATATTCACCTGTTGTTATGTGTATGTTCTTATCGTTTCCCTATACCCGTAGAGTAGTAGTATACGCCTCATCTCTTGACGATGTATATGCATATCGTTACAATCAACTATAGAGTAACAAGCACTAAGCCGCTCACTACACTTATTAATACCACTTAAAGTTACTGTAGAGTCTTAAGAGTCTCCAGCGTATACAACACAAGTGTTATATTATATGGTGTATAACGCTTTAGTCTCATTAGAGTATAGCTATGCATACCACCCCTTAATCAATAGATGTGCTACGCCTCAAGGCATAAAAGAGTCTCATTTTTTCCTTGTTTGCTACCTTCTCCGCTTCTTTCTCGCTCAATCCCTTTGCCCTCCACTCAGCGTATGCTTCGCGCTGCCTAGTGTTAATCGCGTCACGGTGTGCTTCATCCAATACCCATGCTTTTAATAGGGGTTTCTCAACGCGCACTGGCGGCACGAAAGTACCTACACGCATCTGCCCGCCTTCGCTCTGCTGTGAGCCGCCCTGTACACAGTACAACTGCTGTGCATACGCACACTCTGGCAGTTGTTTAATAGCGTTGCCTGCCTTCTGCCATGCCAGCACTTCCAGAGCTAGTGCTGCGCTTAATTCCTGCTTTGCTTGTGATCTACTGTTTTGCATAATTATTGCCTCGCTCTTGCATATCCCACATTTGGGCTTTCTTGTTCCACTCGCCCACATAGACGGGCTTGCCATTAGCTGCCTGCGCTGCCTCTTCTATTGTCGCATACTTTGACCACTGCGCACCTGTAAAGTAGTGCTTCACTGCGGGCTTGTGGATGTGCTTGACCTGTATTGGTTTTATTAGTTTATCATTCATAGTAGTTCGCTCCATTGTTCAGCCATTGCAGATGCAATACCTGCATACGTTGTGCTTCTGAGTTTCCACCTATCCTTGCTTGGTGGTAGATAGTGTAAACGCTCTCGTTTATTCTTTGGTAATAACATCATCTGTTCTCTAACATTGTCTGTCTCTACTAGTTTTGGTAAACCGCCCAGCCAAAGGCAAGTAGCTTTCTGTTCAGGATGCCCGTATTGCCACGGGTGAATTATTTGGTCTGGTTTCCGATAGTGTGTTGACATTATGCCGACTGGATTCTCAATGCACCACTTTGGTGCAATTCCTGGAAATAGGCTAAAAAAATCAATACTCGCCTGCTGCCTGCCATCTGCTCTCTTTTGTGCAAACCACGCAGCACCTGAAACAGCTAGATCAGTACATGGCGGGAAAGCAATCACCATGTCCCAATTGTCGTGGAGTATATCTACCACATCACCCATATAGTGATGCTGTGATTCATCATCAGCGGGCAGTAAATCACATGATATGGCATCATGCCCCCGCGCTCTAAACGCTTCGCGCACTATCCCGCTATACTCGCAAGCCACTAAAATCCTCATGCTACCGCCTTCTGCCAACACCACCCATCAATAAAATAATAAGTAGTGCCTTCATAGTCCATTGTGTCGCAAGCAATTCTTTCCTCAAGGGAATGATAAAAGACTGATACCGTATCACCATCAATATTTATATCATTTACATTAACGCCATCTTCTATCCATTCCTGAATCTGTCTTATTTGTTCAAGAGTAAACCACGGCATTTGCCACCCATTCCAACGCGCACCATTAGTAATAGCGTTGAATGCTTGTCCATCCTCTATACAAACACTTGTATATTTATATGTTCCGATTCTATGATTATTCATGTTATTTCACCTTTTTAATTAGGCCATTTTCTAGTGTAACTTCTGCAAAAAACTCCCTACCTATGCCGGTAATGTGCGGTCGATTTGCACCTACTAGTTTGCCATTGCTTTTGTATTCAGAACCGAACATGCTTGTTTCAATATATCGCAATGGGTTGCCTACGTTTTCTTTCAATGCTTTTTTACTTACATACTTAAATACTAACATGATCTTATACCTTAGTTGATTGATTAAATGTTTAATAGCCGGATAACTTTAGCCATGCTTGCACCATGCGCTGGATATGCAATTACCGGTACGTCTTTTGACCAACAAGCCCGACAAGTACCGCATTTACCCGCTCTTTCATATGCGCGACATACGCTAATGATAGCGGTATCATCAATTGCATATGGTGTGATTGTGCTTGTATTAGTACCTGAAATTGTCTCGCCCGTTACTGAATCACTGCTATACCTAACCACGACATTAGAGAGTAATTCCATTGCTTCAAAGACTGGTAAAAACTTACTGAATTTATACATCCTTGTAGGTAACCAATGTGAACACCACGGCGTTAACACCATAACTTCTAAAACTTTTTTAGCTAGTCTAAGATCATAAAGATCTCCGCTGTCAAGCCAACGAAAGTATCTTTCATTATCTAACTCTTTCACCATGTCACTAACCCATGCTTCCCTTTTCCAATCAATAGCATTCGACAATCTTGGGGCTTTCACATTAGGGTATCTGTAATTGCCCTGTGTCGCATAACATCCCTTGCAAGCATCCACTAGTGAACCATCGGGCTTCTTGCTTGCTGGACAAGTATCTAGTGCTTGTAATGACCATGATTTGCATGGCATTTTACTTGCTTTGCTAAGTTTGATCATATTGATTACCCTATTAAACCTATGATTGTTACAGATACCATAGCGGTTAAGCAGAATATCACGAATGTAATTTGCGCTATCCAAACTACTGCTTTATATAGTTTCCGTTCTTTACGTCTTTTCTGTTGTCTTGTTAACATTGTCTTGCCCTCTATAGTGTGGGGGATTGCTCCCCCTAGTTAGTTAATTGTTAGCCGTAAATGTCAAGCAATTGACAGACCTCAAACAAGAGACCCTCTGCTTGTAGTTCAGTGATGCCAGCCTCAAGCAGATACTCGTCTGACTCAAAGCATTCTTTCACCTGTACTAAATCCATTCCCTGCGCAAGTAAGGTTTCTATTTCAACTGAATGAATCATTGTCTTATCCTCTGATTAGTTAGTAAATTAAACTGGTACTATTTCATACACTGCTTTTACTCTTTTACACGTTGTTGCACCCCAATCATACATCTTACCAGCGACCATTGCGGAAACATGAGCGCGTGAATAAATAAGATATGTTCCTTTCACACCGCTTTTAGCGGCAGTCTTAAGAGTAGCACCAAACTTGTAAGGACTAGTCTCAAGCACTTGCAACCCATGTTCTTTAAAGGCGGCTACTTGTAATGACTTTAGAGTACCTTTTCCTGTTTTTCTACCTAGTCTTTTATACGTATGAAATGCTTTTCCGTAACCTATACCAGCCGCCATTGCTAAAGCGATTACTGTACACATATTATCATCTTTATAATATGTCTTAGCTACATGGGCTATTGCCGTGTAATCTTGATATCTAATTGTCATAATGTATTACTCTTAAATAAACTTTACCGCATACTCTCTTACACCAACCCGCAAGGGCATTCTCAAGAGTATGCTAAAAGCATATTCTAAACCGAACCAACTAGTATGTATCTGGTAGAGTCCCCTTAAGAGCCACGGCTCAGGTATCTATCGTCAACGCTATGTTGATTACATACAGTATTCGTTACCAAAGTGAGTTAGCGGTACTCGTTTCCCCATCAATGCCGTGGCAATGAAGGTTAAGCTAACTCTACGTGTTTGTCCTTTGTTGGCTAGCACTGTAGGGTAGTTAGCAAAGCAGCACCTCACTAACTACAATTCCCTTTGTACGCTCATTGCATATAAATACAACACTTATTTATAAATACTTTAATGTTCCTTAATTGTTGCACAATATGATTATGTAGCTGTATTGTCTAACTTGGCATGGGTATTGCATGGGCGTATCGGACGGGTTGGACGGGTTGATTATGGCTAAAGTAGCTAATATGGCTATAGTAGCTAATATGGCTATAGTAGCTAATATGGCTATAGTGGCTAATGCGTACCAACTCAGTCATTCTCGCCCCATTTTGGTGCATTACTCCAGCGATCATTCACGCACCAATATAGTGCATCGTTGCACCAATATAGCGCACTACCAGGAGCGCACCAATATAGTGCATCGCTTGCACCAATATAGTGCAGAGCCTGGGTTGTTACCAATGGTAACGCTGGCGGTAACACTAGCGGTAACACTAGCGGTAACACTTAAGGGGGGTCGATTGAGGGTACGGGGGAGGGGATGGCGTAGGAGTTATTGTTACAGTACCAACTTAGATACAAAATAGGGCTAAAGTAGGTTTAATGAATTAGACCGCTGGTGTAATTAAGGTCGCTGTTGATACCATCTAAGTGGTTGATTACAATAGAGAATCAATTGGTGGTCAGCGGAGATAAGGGATCGTCCTAACTCCGCAGGAAAGGAGACAGCGGCAGGACGAGGACGGAAAGATTATTACACACCAATATCTAGTGTATAAAGCATCAATTAAGGAAGTCTTACGTAGTTGATTGACTTAGTTTCTAAAATATGCTATAATATACACTCTTAAGTAACGCAGCAGGTAACATGGCACTGCTACCTCTAAGCTGGAATAGCTCACCAAGTCATTAAATGTAATCAATAAGTGATTGGGGCGGTTAAGGCGTACTAGGAACTGCGCTAGATATTAAGCGACAAGCGAGTTTATAGGAGCTTAGCTATGGAAAAGAGGAAAGGTAGACCGCCTAAGACGGCTATAGTAGCTAAGACACCAGGTAAGCTAACTAAGCTAGGTAGACCTCCTGGTGAAGCAGCTGCAATGGCTGAGTTTAAAGCTAGGTTGATGACCTCGCCTAAGTCGCATAAGGTTATAGAAGCTATCTTTAATGCAGCAGTAGATGATAACCATAAGAACCAAGCAGCGGCATGGAAGTTATTACTAGACAGGATGATACCTATATCTAGTATGGAAGCAGCAGCCGCTGGTGGTAAGAGTGCTATTACTATAAACATATCTGGACTTGGTATAACAGCGCACTCCAGAGGAGATGCTTTACCCACAGGAGAAGATTTCTCCGAAGGAGAAGATTTAGATGGCGAATTCTCCGAAGATGACAATGAAGGAGTTTGAGTGGTTAGACAGAGTATTAATTATATCGCCTGTACTCTATGCGTTATGTCTAACACAGGAAGCCTTTACTAAAGAACTAAAGAGATTAAAGATCAAGGTTTCTCAAGAGGACTCCTTATTCTTAATAAAGGGTGCAAGAGCTACAACGCATACCTTTGCAATGGATAATGATTCAGTAGTTTGTATTGTGTGTATGCCTATTGATCTAGCCCTTAGTGAGGTAGAGGTGTACGCTACTTTGACACACGAAGCTGTCCATGTTTGGCAAGAGATTAAACAAGTATTAGGTGAAGAAAAGCCTGGCATAGAACAAGAGGCGTATAGTATTGAGAGTATAGCGTATCGCTTAATGCACTCTTACTATAAAAACAATAAAAAACTAAAAGGTAAAGGATGAGTTCTCAAAGTATTTATAAACACCTTAAGAAAGAACCATTACTAGACGATAACCTGATTGTAGCATTAATGGCTAATATAGCTATTGAGACAGGTTACACCTTTGATTATAAGACCGTACAGCGTGGAGAACGTAGTGATCCTGCTTATGGTTTATTCCAGTTAGACCCCCGTGGTGGCCTATATGATTTATATATAGACTACCTAGATTACTCCAAGAGTGATGATTCTGCCGAATCGCAACTTAATATGATGGTGGATATACTCTTGAGGCAGTGGGACAAGGGGGTCACCCATGTTGGTCACGGAAACGTCAATAAAGTGCTTGCTGCTGCCGAAAAGAGTGCAGAGGAGGCAACAAGGGCGTTCTGTGACCACATTTTAAGACCCGGTAAGCCGCATATGGAAAGAAGGCTTGCTGCGATAGTAGGTGTTAACAAGTCTATCAGTGCCATTAATGACATCGCTTAATGTATCGCTGTTAGATTGGCAAAAGGAAGTATGGGCAGATCCTTCTAGGTTTCAGGTGATAGCCGCTGGAAGGCGTACAGGTAAGTCCAGACTAGCCGCATGGAAGCTCATAGTTAAGGCTTTACAGGCCACTAGCGGTACGGTGTTCTATGTTAGCCCTACACAGGGGCAGGCTAGGGACATTATGTGGAAGCTACTGTTAGAGCTTGGTGCGCCTGTCATTAAGAACTCTCACGTTAACAACCTTGAGATTACCTTAGTCAACGGCATCGCCATACGCTTAAAGGGCGCAGATAGACCAGAGACTATGAGGGGTGTGTCGCTCTTTTACTTGGTGTTAGACGAGTATGCAGACATTAGACCTGACGTGTGGGAACAGATACTACGTCCTGCCTTAGCTGACTTAAAAGGTGAGGCTATGTTCATTGGTACTCCAATGGGGCGTAACCACTTCTATGACCTATTTAAGTATGGTGAACTCTCAGAAGATAAAGACTACAAAGCATGGCACTTTACTTCTTACGATAATGAAACCCTAGACCCAAACGAGATAGAAGCTGCTAAGAAGTCCATGTCTAGTTATGCGTTTAGACAGGAGTTCATGGCCTCCTTTGAGAGCATGGGTTCTGAGATATTTAAAGAGAGCTGGATTAAATATGGTGACCCCCCTAAAGAGGGAGACTACTACATCACCATTGACCTTGCAGGCTTTGAAGAGATAAACAAGAAGAGATCAAAGAATACTAAACTTGACCAGTCAGCTATTGCCGTTACTAAAGTAAGTGCTGATGGTGACTGGCACATAGAGAACATAATCAAAGGAAGATGGGAATTAGGAGAGACTGCTGAAAAGATATTCCAAGCAGTACGTGACTACCAACCATTAGCAGTAGGCTTAGAGAAGGGCATTAGCAGACAAGCAGTAATGTCTCCTCTGAGTGATTTAATGCGTAAGAACAATATGTACTTTAATGTGCAAGAACTCACCCACGGTAATAAGAAGAAAGCAGATCGTATTATATGGTCTTTGCAAGGACGCTTTGAGAATGGTCGTATTACGCTAGGCAAAGGAGAGTGGGTAGCTGAGTTCCTAGACCAGCTCTTTCAGTTCCCTAGCGCGTTAGTACATGATGACTTAGTAGATGCTGTCTCCTATGTAGATCAACTAGCTAAAGTCCCTTATGGCTTAGAAGCATTCTTAAGTACCGATTACACTCCCTTAGACGCTATTTCAGGATACTAATAATGTCAGATTATAATCTCAAAGAGAAGTTTGAACTAGAAGAATCCCTTGAGAGCTGGGTAATGGAGAAGGTAGACTCTTGGCGTGACCATTATGATAATAATTACAAAGAAAAACATGACGAATACTATCGCATATGGCGTGGCGTGTGGGCTGCTGAAGACAGAACCAGAGCATCAGAGCGTTCGCGCCTTATATCACCTGCTACTCAACAAGCGGTAGAATCCTCTGTATCTGAGCTGGAAGAGGCAACCTTTGGTCGTGGTATCTGGTTTGACATTACTGACGACATATCTGACCCTGAGAAGAAAGATGTAGAGTTCCTACGTAATAAGCTCTATGAAGACTTTAAGAAGACTAAGATACGTAAGTCTATAGCAGAAGCACTCTTGGTAGCTGGTGTATACGGCACTGGGATAGCTGAAGTAATCCTAGAAGATATTAAAGAGATGTCACCTGCTACCCAGCCTATTATGGACGGACAGCTTACGGCAGTGGGTGTAAACATCAAAGACCGCACAGTAGTTAAGCTGCGCTCTATCCTGCCACAGAACTTCCTGATTGACCCTGCTGCGTGTAGCGTTGAAGAAGCTCTAGGCTGCGCTATTGACGAACACGTAACATCTCATCTTATTGAGGAACTACAAGAGAAAGGAATCTATAAAAAGATTGCTATTAGGAACGCTGATACTGGTTTTGAGCTTGAAGAGGATATTACCATAATATCTCCTGAGACTGAGAAAACCCGCAGAACTACCTACTATGGTAAAGTGCCACGTATCTTGCTTGAGAGAGCAAACAGAGAAGAAGGTGACGAAGTAGTATCACTTACTGGAGAAGAAGAAACAAAGAGCCTGTATGTTGAGGCTATCATTGTCTTAGCCAACGGTGGTGATCTCCTTAAAGCTGAAGAAAACCCCTACATGATGCAAGACCGCCCTATTGTGGCTTTCCCGTGGGATATAGTCCCTGGTAGGTTCTGGGGGCGTGGCATATGTGAAAAAGGCTACAACTCACAGAAGGCTTTAGATGCTGAACTACGTGCTAGACAGGACGCTCTAGCATTGACAGTACACCCTATGATCGGCATTGACAGTACCCGCATACCTAGAGGCATGGATATGTCCGTGCGCCCCGGAAAGACTATCCTAACCATTGGACGACCCTCTGAAGTCTTAGAGCCTATACGCTTAGGCGGTGTAGATCAGATTACCTTTGCTCAGGCAGAGTCCTTACAGCGTATGCTACAGATGGCTACAGGGGCTATTGACTCTGCTGGTATTCCTGGAAGTATTAATGGTGAAGCTACTGCCGCAGGTATCTCTATGAGTCTTGGTGCTATCATCAAGCGGCATAAGCGTACTCTTATCAACTTCCAAGAGTCTTTCATTATCCCGTTTATAGAGAAGGCCGCTTGGCGGTATATGCAGTTTGACCCTGAGAACTACCCAGTAAAAGACTACAAGTTCTCTACCTCTAGTTCTTTAGGCATTATTGCTAGGGAGTACGAAGTAACACAGCTTGTACAGCTCTTACAGACTATGCCTGCTGAATCTCCTTTGTACCCTATCCTTATTCAATCCATTATTGACAATATGTCCTTGTCAAACAGAGAAGAGCTTAAAGAAGCATTGAAACAGGCTCAAGCACCTTCGCCAGAGGCTCAACAGATGCAGCAGGCTGTACAAGAGTCTCAGATGGCCTTCCAGAAAGCTCAGACAGATGCTTTGACAGGTCAGGCTGCTGAGTCTATGGCTAGAGCGCAGAAGTATGCTGCTGAGATACAGAAGATGCCTGAAGAGTTACAGCTTGCTAAGTTAGAATCTGTTACTAAGAACCTCCCAGCAGGCAATAAGGACGATAAGGACTTTGAGAAACGGCTACAAGTAGCTGATGTCCTCCTAAGAGAACGAGAAGTATCCGTAAAAGAACGTAAATAAGAGGAATATATGCTTACTTCAACTGAGATAACTAAACTGTTAGCCCAAGTTAATATTGCTTTTACTGAAGACCGTGATCGCATAAAGGCTTTAGAAGCAAAAGTAACTAAAATGGAAGCTGATTACACTGTAAAAGCCCCCAAAGGAGCTACTAAAAATGTGGAATGAACAAGAATTAGGAATAATGATGTCAATTATAGCATATACAGAAGGTAAGTGGTCGCCTGAAGAAGTAGCTAAGATGTTTAAACACATGAAAGATCATTTTGTCTCCCCTACCTTTGCTACTGTTCAGCCTATTGTGCCTGTAGCCATAACTCATTGATTGACAAAACAGCTAATTTGTGGTATAATTATAGGTATATTTAATGACTAAAGAATTAGAAGAGTATTACAACTCTCTCTTTGAACTATTCAGCACTAAAGGCTGGAAGTACCTAGTAGAAGACTGGGAACAAGCAATATCCCATCTGGATCAAGTATCCACTATTAGAGATTCTAGAGACTTAGACTTTAGACAAGGCTCTTTAGCCATTCTAACTGGTCTTATCTCCCTTAAAACTACCTGTGAATCTGCCCACAAACAGATACAGGAAGAGGGAGAAAACCTATGATATTTGATTTCCAATGTGCTTTTCCTCACCGCTTTGAGGCCAACGTTAGCTCTTCTATACACTCTTTACCTTGTAAAGTCTGTTCAGAACCTGCTAAACGCCTTATATCCGCTCCCGCTGTACACCTTGATCCTACTGGTGCTTTCCCAGGAGCTGCTCTTAGATGGGCTAGGGAACATGAGCGTAGAGCTGTAGTTAAAGAAGACTAAAGAATCCTCGCTAGAGGTACACTAAAGGACAACTACTTGCCGGTAGCCCCTTTAATTCTCCACAATGCTAAGTCACGGAGTTAATAATGGCAGAACTAATTGATGAGCGTTCGCTCGATGATTTAAAAGCAGCCGCTTTGGAAGACCTTGCAGTAGACCCGCCACCAGCGGAGACTCCACCGCCAGAGGAACTACCAGAGAAGTACAGAGGCAAGCAACTTACAGATATTGTACGGATGCACCAAGAAGCTGAGAAAGCACTTGGTCGTCAGAGTTCTGAAGTAGGCGAACTTCGTAAGGTTGTTGATGAATTCATCACTACGCAAACACAACTTGTCAGCAAGAATAAAGCACCTGCCGAAGAGGTAGATTACTTTACTGACCCACAAAGCGCAATCAATAGAACTATTGAAGCGCACCCACTCGTAGCTGAACTACGTCAGAATACCGTCAAGAGCCGTCAATCAGCCGCACAAGCTGAGATTGTTCGTAGACACCCTGATGTAGAGACAGTGCTTGGTGATCCCAAGTTTGTTGAGTGGATTACAGCCTCAACTGTACGCCAGTCCTTGCTTGCGAAAGCACATAGTGAACTGGATGTAGACTCTGCTGATGAGTTGTTTGCTCTCTACAAAGAGCGTAAGAACTTACTTAGTCAAGCAGTGTCTTCTGAGCAAACAGCCCGTAAGGAAACAGCAAGAAAGGCTGCTACAGGAAGTTCAGCAATAGCTGGAGAGGATGGAAGCGGTAAAAAGAGATACCGAAGGGCAGACATTATTAAACTCATGAATGAAGACCCTGACCGTTATGCTACGTTAGCCCCTGAGATCAGGAAAGCGTATGCAGAAAACAGAGTCTTTTAATTATCACTTTAATGGAGATTTAAATGGCTACTTCAACCTACCCCACAATGACTGGTGCAGTCGGTCTTACCGAAGGCAATAGTTTTATCCCTGAGCTTTGGTCTGATGAGATCAGAGCTGCCTATCAGAAAAACCTTGTATTGGCTAACCTAGTCAAACGACTTAGCATGAAAGGTAAAAAAGGGGATACAATTAATATTCCAGCACCTACTCGCGGAGCTGCTTATAGCAAGTCCGAGAATACTGCTGTAACCCTGCAAGCAAATACTGAGAGTTCAGTTGTTGTTACAGTTAACAAACACTATGAATACTCACGTTTGATTGAAGATATTGTCCAAGTACAGGCTTTGGATAGCTTGCGTCAATTCTATACACAAGACGCTGGCTATGCTTTGGCTAAACAGATTGATTCTGATATCTTTGCTTTAGCTAAAACACTTGGAGACGGCACTTCATCTTTTGTTCACTCTGCTTCTTTCTATTCAGATGCTACTACTGGCCTAACGCTATATGCAGAAGACCAAGTAATAACAAGTGACTTGGTAACTGATGCTGCTTTCCGCAAGCTGATTCAGAAAATGGATGATGCTGACGTACCTATGGATGGTCGTGTGTTTGTTATTCCTCCTAGTGTCCGTAATACCATTATGGGTATTGATCGTTATGTATCTTCTGACTTTGTAAATGGTCAGGGTGTATCTAATGGCAAACTAGGTCAACTATATGGTATTGACATCTATGTTACTAGCAACTGCCCTGAAGTAGAATCTGCCGCTGCTAACACAGCAGGTGATCGTTTGTTAGGAGCTTTGTTGATTCACAAAGATACCTTTATCTTGGCAGAGCAAATGGCTGTTCGTAGTCAGAAACAGTACAAACAGGAATACCTGGCTGATCTGTACACTGCTGATACCCTCTACGGTGTCAAAACGTATCGACCAGATGCAGGGTTTGTATTGGTAGTAAACGAGTAATAGTAAAGACTCTACTGCGTTCTTATGAGCGCAGTAGTTTTACTAAAAAGTCTATGCTATACTTGGGCTTTTCAGTAAGATGCCTTCTAACAGCTACTCCTACTAAGAGGTTCTTACCTTGTCAGACTATACTAAGACTACCAACTTTACACCAAAGGATGCTCTTAGTCCTGGCACTCCCGCAAAGCGTATCAAAGGCTCTGAGTTTGATGTAGAGTTTGACGCTCTTGCTGTTGCTGTAGCTACAAAGGCTAACAGCACTTCTCCTACGCTTGTAACCCCTATTCTAGGTACTCCTACTAGTGTAACGCTCACTAACGCTACAGGCTTGCCTATTAGTACTGGCGTTAGTGGCTTAGGTAGTGGAGTTGCCACATTCTTAGCTACTCCTTCCTCAGCAAACCTTGCAGCTGCCCTAACTGATGAAACTGGGACAGGTGCTAACGTATTTGCTAATTCTCCTACATTAGTAACTCCCTTACTTGGCACACCTGCTTCTGGTGTAGCTACAAATATAACTGGGCTGCCTTTAAGCACTGGCGTTATAGGGAATCTTCCAGTAACTAATCTTAACTCTGGCACTTCTGCTTCTGCGTCTACCTTCTGGCGTGGTGATGGTACGTGGGCGGCTGCGGGCGCGGGTTCAGTCACTAGCGTAGCAGCAACAGTACCTAGCATCTTTAGCATAGCCGGTAGCCCTATTACATCCTCTGGCACTCTAGCCATGACGTACTCCGGCACAGCTTTACCAGTAGCCAATGGCGGTACAGGTATTACATCTTTTGGTACGGGTGTCGCTACATTCTTAGGCACTCCATCTAGTGCAAACTTGGCTGCTTCAATAACTGATGAGACTGGCTCAGGCTCACTAGTATTTGCAACGAGTCCTACACTAGTGACACCTGCTTTAGGTACTCCTAGTGCTTTGGTAGGTACTAATATCACAGGTACAGCATCTGGATTGACCTCTGGTAATGTTACAACTAATGCTAATCTTACTGGAATGATAACGTCAGTCGGCAATGCTGCATCATTAGGTTCTTTCACATCTGCGAACTTAGCTGCTGCACTAACTGATGAGACTGGTACAGGTGCTAACGTATTTGCAACATCACCCACACTAGTAACTCCTTTGTTAGGAACGCCTACTTCAGGTGTAGCTACAAACCTAACAGGGCTTCCATTGACCACAGGTGTTACTGGGACGCTTCCAGTCGCTAATGGCGGTACAGGGGCTACTACGTTAACTGCTAACTACGTATTGCTTGGTAACGGCACTAGCGCACCACAAATGATTGCGCCTAGTACGTCTGGTAATGTATTAATGTCTAACGGTACAACCTGGTCTAGTACAACTCCAGCATCAGGCGTAACAGCAGGTAAGGCAATAGCTTTTGCGATAGTCATGGGCTTCTGATTTCCTATAAGGAAAGGTAAACAATATGGCAAACCCGAATATAACAGCAGTAACCGCAATCTACGGTACGACAACGTACTACACCCCATCAGGCACGGCTGCGGTAGTCTTACTGCCTAACGCTGCCGCAAGTGGCTTGGTCTTTAAGATCAACCAGATAGTCTGTGCCAACGTCAACGGCTCTAGTGCTGTTAACGCTACGGTGAGTCTCTACAGTAACGGTGCGGTGGCTCAAGGCTCTGCACCCTCTGGCGGTACGGCTTACCCCATCATCTCTACCTTGTCAGTACCGGCAAATGCGTCTGTGATAGCGGTAGACAAGACGACTGCGATCTACTTGATGGAAGGCACGTCAA